>JRHI01001052.1_pt1 | contig 25721 bp, 23 predicted proteins | sample 215371 | NCBI WGS metagenome assembly JRHI01 (sample SAMN02929681, study PRJNA255918) | sediment metagenome | biome: cave system; feature: Ice Cave; material: Sediment; isolation source: sediment from deep within a dark volcanic ice cave with no known source of... ...
TGACCGCCGACAACAAGCAGGCCACGGTCATGAATATCCTGATCGCGCATGAGAACATGAGCGATCAGGTCGCCTACAACATCGTGAAGGCTATCTTCGATCATCGCAGCGACCTGATCGCGGTGCACAAAGAGGCAGAAAACTTCAAGCTCGAGCTGCAAAGACAGGCTGCTTCACCGATTCCGTTCCATCCGGGCGCAGTCAAGTACTTCACCGAAAAAGGCGTCAAGCTCCAATAAGCGCTTTACGTCAACGCTGACCTCTCTTCCAAGAAAGAGCAAGTTTGAAGCCCCGCTCCAGGTTTGGCGGGGCTTTTTGTTTGTATCATTGGGGCGACCGCAACGGCCGGACGGGGCGCTAAGTGGCTGACACCGACAAGCTCGCGATAATCAACGACGCCCAGACGATCACGCAGGAGGTGCCGCTCTCCGAGGAGCAGAAGAAACGCCTCGAGGAGTTCATCGAAGAAGAAGAGGGCGCGCTCAACCGTTACAGGGGCACGCTCGCGGTAGTCATGACCGGGCTTGCAGTCGTGATGTCGGTCTTCCACTTGTATGCCGCAGTGGGAATCGTGCCCGCGTACATTCTGCGGCCGGTGCACGTTGCCTTCGCGCTGGGGCTTGTGTTCCTGCTGTTTCCAACGCTGAAGCGCTTCCGACACCGCTTGATGTGGTGGGACATCATTTTCGCTCTGATGTCGGTGGCGATTATCGTCTACATCCTGTACTGGGGCGACGAGCTGGGAGACCGCGCGACGGCGCCGACGCTCATCGATCAGGTTTTCGGCATCGCGCTCATCGTGCTGATCCTCGAAGGCTGCAGACGCAGCTCGACCTGGATCCTGCCGTTCATTGTTCTGCTCTTCGTCGGTTATGCGCTATTCGGTGCGTATCTGCCAGCTCCCTGGACGCACAAGGGATACGAGATACCTCGCCTTGTGGGTCACCTGTACATGACGCTCGAGGGCATCTTCGGCTCCGCGATCGACGTCTCTTCGACGCTCATCATTCTGTTCACCATCTACGGCGCCGTGCTCCAATATTCCGGTGCCGGGAAATTCTTCATCGACTTTTCTTTCGCGTCGATGGGCGGGAAGCCATCGAGCGCGGGGCGCGCGGTGGTCATGGCCTCGTTTCTGCTCGGCGGGCCCTCGGGCTCCGGTGTCGCGACAACCGTCACCATCGGGTCGGTCGCCTGGCCGCTCCTGCAGAAGTCCGGATATGGGAAGGAAGCCGCGGGAGGTTTGCTCGCCGCGGGCGGATTGGGTGCAATCCTCTCGCCGCCGGTGCTCGGCGCCGCCGCGTTCCTGATCGCGGAGTTCCTCAAGATCTCGTATCTCGACGTGATCCTCATGGCGACCGTCCCGACGATTCTCTACTACCTGGCAATTTTCGCCATGGTGGAGATCGACGCGCGCAAGTTCGCCATGGCCAAAGTGGTGCTCGAGAGGCACCAGACCGCGCTGGTGCTCGCGAAGCGTTACTGGTACCACTTCGCCTCGTTGATTGCGATCGTGGTGTTCATGCTGATGGGTTATTCACCTGGCCTGTCGGTGTTCTGGGCGACGCTCACGACCGCGGTGCTCTCCTTCATCCATCGCGACACGGCCATCATTTCCTACGAGTGGTTCAGGGGCCGGCTGCCATGGGTGAAAGGCTTCTGGGGATCGGGCCTGGTCAAGGCGCTCGAAGGCGGATCGGTCAGCATGTTGAACGTGGCGATGACCTGCGCGTCGGCCGGCATCATCGTCGGCGTGGTCACGCTCACCGGCCTGGGGCTCAAGTTCAGCTCGATCGTGCTCGATTACGCCGACTCGGGCGCAGACGCCCTGGTGACCTTCTGGACATTCTTCGGCGCGGACGCGACGCCGATGCTGCTGCATGACATGCGCCTGCTCCTCACCGCCGTCTACACCTCACTCATCGTCTGGATCGTCGGGCTCGCGGTTCCCGTCACCGCGTCCTACATCATCTGCGCGGTGATCGCCGCGCCTGCAATGATCAAGCTCGGGGTGCCCGACTTCGCCGCGCACATGTTCATTTTCTACTATGCGGTTCTCTCCGAGGTGTCTCCGCCGACGGCCTTGTCGCCATTCGCAGCAGCGGCGATTACCGGCGGCGGCCCCTATCGAACGACCATGCAGTGCTGGAAGTACACCACGCCCGCGTTTCTGATTCCGTTCATGTTCGTGCTCGATCCGAGCGGCACGGGCCTGCTTCTCACGGGCTCGTTCAAGACGCTCGGCCAGGCCGATTGGGGCTCGATCCTTCGCGTGACGATCACCGCGGGGTTCGGGGTCGTCGCGTTGGCGGGCGGTTTGCAGGGCTGGCTCTTCCACAAGACCACCCTTCTCGAGCGGTGGCTGTTGATCATTGCGGGAGTGCTGCTGGTGTACCCGGCGGCGCTGTGCGATTACATCGGTGCCGCGATGATCGGCATCACCGTTGTACTGCAGAAGTTGCGCGGCGCTCGCATCGAGCGGGCAGCGAAGTGATCGTGCCCGACGCCTGGGAGGCGAAATGAGCGCCATGACATCGCGAGCGCGCAATGTCGACCGGCTGCTGGAGCGCTACGGCGAATTTCATCGCAACCGGGCGAACAAGGCGATCCACTGGGTGTGCGTGCCGTTGATCGTATGGAGCGTGCTTGGGGCGCTCTGGTCTGCCTCGCCGGTCGCCGCGTATGTCGCGGTCGGCGCCGCAATGGTGTTTTACCTGTGGCTGTCGCTGCCGCTCGCGCTGGGGATGCTCGGCGTGATGGCGCTCATGGTGTGGCCGCTGACGCTGCTTGGCTCGCGCGCGCTGATCGTGTCGATCGCCGTTTTCGTCGCGGCGTGGATCGGCCAGTTCATCGGTCACATCCTCGAAGGCCGCAAGCCAGCGTTCCTCGAGGATGTGAGGTCGCTGTTGATCGGCCCGGCGTGGCTGCTCGCGGACCTCTATCGACGCCTCGGCATCGCGTATTGACGGCCCGGGCTTATTTGCTGTCGTTCTGCAGCCAGCGCCCAACGATCCTTTCCATGCCGGCGCCGCGCGGCGCGAATCCGCACGCCTTATAAAACGCTTCCTGGTCGTCGGTGAAAAGATAGAGGTGCTGCCCGGCGAGCGACTCGCAGAGCATGTCCATCATCCGTCGGCCGATGCCACGCCGCCGGTGCTTCGAATGGGTCCACATGTCGACAATGTAGGCGTTACAAACGCCGTCCGACAGCGCGCGCGCGGTCCCGACCACTTCGGTGCCTTGAAGCGCGTAGACGCAGCGAAAGCTGGCGCGGAACGAGCGCTCCATCTGCCGCGCGGTGCGCCCGTTGTCGAAGTGATCCGCGGCAAGCGCTGCCTTGAGGGCGGCCCAGTCGATCCCGTCATGGCCGGTGGAGTAGACGATGGTCATCAGAACGGCAGAGGCTGTCCGGGCAGCGACTCGTTGAACACGCGTCGAAACTCACCCTGGATACGGGCAAGCGCCTCGGCATCGTCGGCTTCGAATCGCAACACGATGACCGGAGTCGTATTCGAGGCCCGCGCGAGGCCGAATCCGTCGGCGTATTCGACCCGCAGTCCGTCGATGCGAATGATTTCGGAGGCGCCGGGAAAACGGGCGCGCTCGGCGAGACGCACAATCATCGCGTGGGCCGAGGCACCGGTGGTGGCGACGTTGAGCTCGGGCGTGGAGAGGCTTTCCGGCAGGGAGTGCAACGCCGCCGACGCATCGGCATCCTTCGACAGGATCTCGAGTAGGCGGGCCCCCGCGTACAAGCCATCGTCAAAGCCGTACCATCGTTCGGCGAAAAAAGTGTGGCCGCTCATTTCACCGGCGAGCAGCGCGCCGGTTTCCTTCATCTTGGCCTTGATCAGAGAGTGTCCCGTCTTCCACAGCAGCGGACGGCCGCGATGGCGCTCGATCCACGGCTTCAGGTTGCGGGTCGACTTGACGTCGTAGATCACCGTGGCGCCGGGATTGCGCGACAGCATGTCGGCCGCGAAGAGCATCAGTTGCCGGTCGGGATAAATGATGCTGCCGTCCTTGGCCACCACGCCCAGCCGATCGCCGTCCCCGTCGAAAGCGATGCCCAGCTCGTTGTCCGTCGTCGCGAGGCAACGAACGAGGTCTTCGAGGTTCTTCGGTTGCGAGGGATCCGGATGGTGATTCGGAAAGTGTCCGTCGACCTCGCAGAAAAGCTCGGTGACRGTGCAGCCCAATCGCCGAAAAAGCTCCGGCGCGTAGGCTCCGGCGACGCCGTTGCCGCAATCGAGCGCGATTTTCATGGGTCGCGCGATGCGAACATCGCCGGCGATGCGATCGATGTAGGCCGGCACGATGTCGGCCGCGCGCATTTGCCCTGCGCCGCGATCGACATCGCCGCTTTCGATGCGGGTCTTGAGGCCCTGGATCTCGGCGTCGGCGAGCGTGGTGCCGGCGATCACCATCTTGAGGCCGTTGTAGTCGGGCGGATTGTGGCTGCCGGTGACCATGACGCAGCATTGGGTGTCGAAGTGCTGCGCGGCGAAGTAGCACATCGGGGTTGTGACCATGCCGATGTCGATCACGCTCGCGCCACTGGAACGAATGCCTTCGGCGAGCGCTGCCGCGAGCTCAGGGCCCGACAATCGGCCGTCGCGTCCGACGACCAATGTTTCCCGGCCGTGTTTCCGGGCGAGCGAGCCCAGCGCCTGGCCAATGTCGCGCACGATCGGTGCGGTCAGCGTCTTGCCGACCACGCCACGGATGTCGTAGGCCTTGAAGATGTCGGCGGGTAAGGGCATTCGGAGCTTGGCGGCGGCTCAGTGCTAAATAGTTTGAGGGTGGGCTTGCAACGCTTCCGCGCGGGTCGCGCCGGTTTTAGCGCGTGGCGGATGCGACGGACACTTCGGGATGCTTTGGCGCGGACTCGAAGAATTGTACCAGCCGCAAGGGGAGCCAATCCAAACGTCCTGGGAAGGGCGCGCTGAGAAACCCTGCGTGGCCGCCGCCTTCCGGCTGCTCCAGCAGGACTGTCGCGCTGACTTCGGCGCGGGTCGGCAGCGAAGTTGCAGGAATGAACGGATCGTTTCGAGCATTGAGCACCAGCGTCGGCACGGCGATGCCGCGCAGCCACGGCTTGCTGCTTGCGCGCAGCCAGTAGTCGTCCGCCCCGTCGAATCCATGCAGCGGCGCGGTGACCACGTCGTCGAAGGCGTGCATGGAGTCGGCGCGGTGAATCGAAGCCTTGTCGAGCTTGCCGGGGAAGCGGTGCGCCATCGCCAGCGCCTTCGGGATCAGCGTCTGTAGAAAATGCTTGGTGTAGATGCGGTTGAGGCCTTGTCCGATGGCGATGCCCGCAGCGGTCAAATCCAGCGGTGCCGACACCGCCGCCGCGGCGTTGATCAGCAGCGCCGCACGGTCTCCTTCGCGACCGAGCCAGTTCAGCAACGCGCTTCCACCGAGCGAGACGCCGACGGCGTACAGCGTCGCCGACGGTTCGAGTGAATGGATCGCCGAGAGCATCCAGCCGATTTCGGCGTAGTCGCCGGAGTGGTAAGCGCGCGGCAGCTTATTCGGCTCGCCGCTGCAGCCGCGAAAGTGCGGCACCACTCCACGCCAGCCGATAATTTGCAAGTGGCGCATCAGAGAGCGCGCGTAATGCGACGACGAGTTGCCCTCGAGTCCGTGAAAGAGTACGACCAGGGGCGGTGCGCTCGCCTGCGCGGCTGGTGCATCGAGCCAGTCGAGATCGATGAAATCGCCGTCGAAAGTTTCCAGGCGTTGGCGACGCAACGGCGGTCCTTGTCGCTTGAACAACGCCGGATAGATCGTTTGCGCGTGCGCTCCCGCGAGCCACGACGGTGGCTGATAGCCCATGCTCATGGTTTCAACGCGCGCTCGAGACGCCCGACGATGGTCCGCAGGATCTTGATCCGCGCGTAATTCTTGTCCTCGGCTTCGACCAGCGTCCACGGCGCGATTTCGGTGCTGGTACGATCGACCATGTCGCAGACAGCGACTTCGTACTGATTCCATTTCTTGCGATTGCGCCAGTCTTCGGTGGTGATCTTGAAGCGTTTGAACGCCGTGTGCTGCCGCGCCCGGAAGCGCCGCAGCTGCTCCGCCTTGCTGATCTGCAGCCAGAATTTGACGACAATCGCATTGCCCGCGGTGAGCTGTTCCTCGAACTGGTTGATCTCGTTGTACGAACGCATCCACTCATCGACGGTGCAATAGCCCTCCACCCGCTCGACCAGCACGCGTCCGTACCAGGAGCGATCGAAAATCGTGATTCCGCCGTGCGGCGGGACGTTGCGCCAGAAGCGCCAGAGATACGGCTGTGCGCGCTCTTCCTCGGTCGGCGCCGCGACCGGCACCGTCACGTATTGGCGCGCATCGAGCGCACCGGTGACGCGGCGAATCGCGCCGCCTTTGCCGGCAGCGTCCGATCCCTCGAAGGCGAGGATCAGCGAATGACGGGCGAAGCGCTTGTGCCGGGACAACCTGGCCAGCTTGCCCTGGTACTTCTCCAAGTCGAGCTTGTAGTCATCGTGGGAAAGCTTCTTCGACAAGTCGAGGTCGCGAATCAGCTTGACGTTGTCGAGCACCGAAGGTGGCGTCGGTGCCACGGGATGCTTGAGTGGCGCCTTCCCGATCGCCGACTTGGCCTTGACCACCGGTTGCATGGCGTCGAGAAGGATCTTGCCGACGGTGAGATTGCGATAACGCTCGTCGGCGCCTTCGACCACATACCACGGCGCCTCGCCGGTCGAGGTCTCGCGCAACAAATGCTCCCACAGGGCGTGCGACTTGTTGTACAGGCGATAGGCTTCCCAGTCTGCGCGGGTCACGCGCCAGCGAGTGCGCGGGTCGTCCTCCAGCGCCTTCAATCTCTCCTTTTGCTCCGACTTGGAGAGATGGATCCAGAACTTGAGGAGCAGGGCGCCTTCGTCGGTGAGCATCTGCTCCTGCTCGCGAATCGTCTGCACCTGCGAATGGAGGCGGTCGTCGTCGACCTTGCCGCGCACACGCGCGTGCATCGCCTCGTTGTACCAAGCGTTGAGAAAGATTCCGAGCTTGCCCTTGGGCGGAAGCGCCCGCCAGTACCTCCATGCCGGAGGACGCTCCGCTTCCTCGGGCGTGCGCGGACCGAAGGCGACTACGCGGATATGACGCGGATCCATCCATTCGGTCAGCTTGTTCGCGGTTTCGCCGCGGCCGCCCGCCTGAACGCCGGAGAGGATGACCAGAACCGGGCCGCGCCTGGTCTGGGAAAGGTCGAACTGCGCGTTCAATAGCGCGTTGCGCAGTTGCGGCTCCTTGCGCGCATAGGTCTGTTTGGAGATCTTGTGACCGATTTCCGCCGATTCGAGCATGGTCTCTTCCGCCTATCGTCAATGCCAGAACGGCTTGGCCTTGGCGAACTTGCGCCAGGCGCGATCGGCATCGGCAACGGCGGGGGCCTCGGCGCCGGAGAGCCAGCCGCGCACGATGCCGGCACCGTGCACAAGGCGCTGGGTGCGAACATGCGGGCCAAGTTCATCGAGAAGCCGTTCGCCAGTTGTGAGGTCATTCAGGTGACCGAGCGCCCCTTGCAGCTTGCCGAGCGCGGAGAGGTAGTCCTTGGTGCGCGACCCGGGAAAGAGCGGTGCGAACACCTCGGCGACGTAGCGAAGCTTCTTGGCGGCGATGCGAGCCAGGTGCCGCGAAAGCGGAGAGGCACCCTTTAGATGCCTGCCGCGCTTGTCGAGCCGCCGTGCACGGGCAACGAGGGTGGCTTTCGCCAGATTTCGCGCCGGTTCGCGCATCGCCGGATCGGCGGTTGGCGACTCCAGCGCCGCAAGCAGCGCGCCCACGGCGAGCAGCAGACGCTGCAGTCGCGGCGATGTGGTGGCAGTGCAGGCTTCGACAAAATGCGCGTGCGCTAGGCGCGTGACGCGACCGCGCAGGATGCCGACATCGTGCCGCGATTGCCGATGCTTGAGACCGCGGCCGACCGTCGCCAGCGTTTCCGTGGCGAACACATCCCAATCGCGCGCCGCGCCGAGTGCAGTGGAAAGCCATTGCAGCTCCTGGACGACGGGCGTGATCGCCTCCGCGCCAATCAAGCCGGCAACGAGGCGCAGCAATGAGCGCAGCCGCCGCACGCCCACGCGTGCCTGGTGCACGAATTCGCCATCGACACCCGCCGCGATGCATTGCGCATTGGCGCCGATCTGCGTCAAACAATCGCTGCCAAATCGGGCCAGCGCGCTGCCGGTAGAAACGTCCGCCTCGAGCGCGAGCTTGCGCGCGTGCACGGGTTCCCGCGGCGCGGCGCTCGCCAATGCGTAGCCGCGTTCAGCCTTGCTTGCCTGAGCCATCGCCACCGGCAGATCGGCGGCCAGCGACAGCGCGAGCTCGTGCAGCTGGCCCGCTTCGCCTTGCACCAATTCGATCTCGATCTCGGTCAGCGGCGCGCGCCTGCGTCCGGCACGGATCTCGCCCTCGTCGAGGCAAAGCAGCGCACGCGTGCCATCGGCAAAGGCCAGCGGCTGCGCGGTGCGGTCGACCTCGGTCACGAACACCGGACGCAGCCGCCCGGCGGTCGCTTCGAACACGCTGTGCCAGGGTGTGGTCGATAGCTTGCGGGCGTCGATGCGCGACGTTCGCATCACCCATTCGTACTCGGTCCGACGGTGCAGTGCGCCGACCCGATCTCCGGCGCCCTTGACCGTCTGCAGCCAGCGCTGTCCGCTTCTGCGCATGCGCAGCGCGACCCCGGCCTGGCGCAGCTCTCCGGCGCGGGTGTCGTAGTAGGTGCTGACGTCTCTCGAGGTTCGAGCGCGACCGCGGAGCACTGTGGCGAGGGCGGGATGCTCACGCACTCTCGAGAGCGACTCACGGTCGATCGTCAGCTTGAGTTCGACTTCCGAGGCCATGGTTGCGTCGGTTCTTCCCGCTTGTGAGCGTCGGTTCAGTTACTGCATTGCCCGGTGCCGGGCCGCAAGAGCAGCGCGCTGCAGGTATGTCTGCCGCGCCAGCGCGATGTCTTCCAGAAAATGGGGCAACTCGGAGAGGAGCAGCGCCTGAGGTCCGTCGACCAATGCCTTGGCGGGGTTGGGGTGAAAGTCGACCAGCACCATGTTGGCTCCGGCAACGACCCCCTGCGCGGCGACGTGAAACAAATCGAGGATGCCGTCAGGCGCTGCCGAGCGACTTCCTACCGAGTGCGAAGGGTCGATCCCCACCGGCATGCGGGTCAGCCTCTTGACCGCGGGGACGTGCGAGAAGTCGACGAAATTTCGATGCGGGTCTCCCATGTTGGTCTTCATGCCGCGCAGGCAGAAGATCACCTTGCGGTTCCCCTCCGACGCGAGGTATTCCGCAGCGTTCAATGACTCGTCCAGCGTAATGCCGAAACCCCGCTTGATCAGAACCGGGAATTCCTGCTGCTTGCCGACGAGCTTCAGCAGCTCGAAATTCTGCGTGTTGCGCGTGCCGATCTGCAACATTACGCCGGTAGGATTGCCCGTTGCCTGCAGGGCCGCACGAATCTCGTCGACGTGCGACTCGTGCGTCACCTCCATGGAGATGACTTTGATGCCGTACTTCCCAGCGAGTTCGAACACGTACGGCAGGCACTTGGCGCCGAATCCCTGGAATGCGTAAGGGTTGGTGCGCGGCTTGTACGCGCCCATGCGGGTGCAAACCTGGCCATGATCGGAGAGCGCCTTCATCATCGCGTCGACCGACTCCGGCGAATCGACCGCGCAGAGGCCGGCGAAAACGTGGAGGCTGTCCTGCCCGAACTTGACCCCGTTGTAGTCGAAGGACGAGGGTCGGTCGTCGCCTTGCTTGTGCCGGCCGAGGACGCGATAGGCCTCGGAAACGCGCACCGCCTTTTCGACGCAGGGCAAGACTTGCATCTGCTCCAGCGTCAGGGCACCGGTGTTGCCGATGAGGTAGATCTCGGTCAGCGTCACCTCGGCGCCAACCTCGCGGTGAACCCGATACTGGATCCCGGGAAGCCGGTCCAGCTGGCCGGTCAGGACCTTGTATTCGGTGCTTTCCGGACGGGCGTTCGGTTCGAGTATGAGGATCATGGCGGACCGTTGAAAATGAGCTTTTCCGTGAAAATTCAAAAATTTGGGTGATTTTAACGCGAAACTGCCTGACCGCATGTTGCGGTGCATGATAAAAATATGCGACACCCCGCCCGAAAGGATTGCCGAAATCGTTGCTTCGGGCAATCGGCGTGTCGTAGACTCGTCCCGACACCCCTTCGGCAAACCTCCCAAAACCCCTCCCGCGAGAATCCCATGAAAATGATTCTGACCCTCGGTCTACTTGCCATGTTTGCCTCCGGCCCGGCGTTCGCGGCGGACACCAAGGCCGAAACCAAAATGGCGGCGGACACCAAAATGACGCCGCAGCAAGAGAAAATGAAGACCTGCAACGACAAAGCGAAAGACACGAAAGGCGACGAGCGCAAGGCCTTGATGAAGACCTGTCTATCAGCAAAGCCCGAAAAGCCGAAGAGCAAGATGGCGATGTGCAACGAGAAGACGAAGGGAATGACCAAGGCAGAAGCGGACAAGAGCCGCAGCGAGTGCCTGAAGGGTTAGATACAGCGTAAGACGAGTTGCCGAATACGGCTGGGTGACCTCCTGTCCACCCGGCCGCACTGACGAGGCGGCGCCGGAGCAATCCGGTCGCCGCCTCGTTTTATGTGCGGGCCGTCGCGGCGCGCCCTCGCGCTCGGGGATTCACGCTTGCGGTTCGCGTTCGCGACGCGTTGGATCGCGGCTCTGGCTTCTGCATCATCCATCGGTCTGAACGACGCGCTGTCTCCTCCGGCGTTAATGAGCGTGTGGTCGCGGACAACCCGTCCGGCCGCATGGAAACTCACTTAACGCAACATCAATCGAGGAGATGGCAATGAAAATTCTGACAATGCTGGTGCTGGCAAGCGTGCTGGGTCTGTCGAGCGCGGTCGCGCGTGCGGAGTCGCCCGCGCCGAAGAAGGAACCGACCGCCAAGACACAGGCGATCACGGGCTCCGTCCCGGTCAAGGTTTCGCAGCAGGACAAGATGCGCCTCTGCGCCAAGGAGGCAAAGGGCAAGAAGGGGCCCGAGCGCAAGGCCTTCATGAAGACCTGCCTGTCGACCAAGAAGGCGTAAGCGCAGTGCACGGACGCAAGCAGGCGGCAAATGATGTCTTTGCCGCCTTGCTTGCGCGTTTCCCACCATCCGAGCGCTTGCAGAGCCGGTTAATGCCTCTATGCCTATACCGCGCGGCGCGAGCATCGGCCGCGGTTACGCGTTCTTGCGAACCAGCAGTCCTTTCAGATAATCGCCCTGCGGAAAATTCAACGCCACGGGATGATCCGCCGATGCCGCGAAACGTCCGACGACTACCGCGTTCGCCCGGGCGTCCAGCGCGGCGCCGGCGACGATTTTCTGGAACAGGTCCGGCGATATCCCGCCCGAGCACGAGAACGTCGCCAGCAGACCACCCGGTCGGAGCAACTTGAGCGCGAGCAGATTGGCGTCCTTGTACGCGCGCGCCGCCTTTTCCGCGTGCTGCGCCGTGGGGGCGAATTTCGGAGGATCGAGAACGATCAGATCGAATGCTCGCGCGGCGTCGCGCAGTTTGCGCAGCTCGGAGAAGACGTCGGCATCGCGCCATTCCGTTCGCGCCGGATCGAAGGCGTTGACGGCGACGTTGTCGCGGGCGAGGGCGAGCGCTTCGGCGGAGCTGTCGATCGACAGCACCGACTTCGCGCCTCCGGCCAGCGCGGCCACGGTGAATCCGCCGGTGTAGCAAAAGCAATTCAGCACGTCTCGACCGGACGCGAGCGCGCGCACGCGCTTGCGGTTGTCGCGCTGATCGAGGTAGAAGCCGGTCTTCTGGCCATGCACGATATCGACAACGAACTTGAGACCGTCCTCGACCATGTCGACGCTCGGCGGCATCGTGCCTCTCACCGGTCCCTCGCGCGGCGCCAGACCTTCGAGAGTGCGCACGTCGACATTCGAGCGTTCGTAGATTGCTGCGCACCCTGTTGCCTCGGCCAACGCATCGATGAGCGCGTCGCGCCATCGCTCGGCGCCCGCGGCGGATATCTGGACCACCGCGACATCCCGGTAGCGGTCGGCGACGAAACCCGGCAGGCCATCCGACTCGCCATGTATCAGCCGACATGCGTTGTGCGTGCTGTCGAGCAATTCATCGCGGGCGCGCACGGCGGTGCCGACGCGCTCCCGGAAAAAAGCCGCATCGATGTTTTGGTGTGGATCGAAGCTCCATACCCGCGCGCGAATTTTCGATTCGGGGCTCCAGGCGGCGCTCGCCAGGGGCGTTCCGTCGGACGCGTGCAGAAGCACCGTGTCACCTCCGCTCGGCGCTCCGTCGACGGTCGCGATGGATCCGGAAAAGACCCATGGATGCCATTGCGCGAGCGACTTCTCGCGCCCGGGCTGCAAGGTCACTCGCGCGAGCGCCATCGGGTGCTATCCACGGACGGTTGCGTCGCGCCGATGTCAGGCGACGCTGACGCCGAACAAGCGGCCAACGCCGAAGGTGACTGCGGCGGCAAGACCTCCGAGTAGCATCATGCGCACGCCGGAAAAAAGGGCGCGGCGTCCGGTGAACAGCGACAGCGTGGCGCCGACGGCGAAAAGCGCCAGCGCCGTCAGCAGCGCACTGATCGGCAGGGCGCGCGATGCTGCGCCAAAGACGAAAGGCAGCAGCGGGACGGCCGCGCCGACCGCGAAGGAGAGCAGCGAAGACACCGCCGCGCCCCACGGCGAGCCCAATTCATCGGGATTGAGGCCGAGTTCCTCGCGGGCGAGCGTGTCCAGCGCGTGCTCTGGGTCCGAGATGAGCCGGCTGGCGACGCGGTTTGCTTCGAGCTCGCTCAAGCCCTTTGCGCGGTAGATCAGAGCCAGCTCCTGCGCCTCGGCGTCGGGATATTCTTCGAGCTCGTCGCGCTCGAGGCCGATCTGATACTCGAAGAGCTCGCGCTGCGAGCGCACCGATACGAATTCGCCGGCGGCCATCGCGAACGCGCCGGCGGTGAGGCCGGCCACGCCCGTCAACAACACCACCGCGGCGTCGCTGCTCGCGCCGGCGACGCCGAAGATGAGGCTTGCGTTCGAAACCAGGCCGTCATTGATGCCGAATACCGCCGCACGCAGATTGCCGCCGCCGCTCAATCCCCGATGGCGCCGCTCGATGCTGCCGACCGTTGCGTTGACATGGCCGCCGGGTTCGCGCCCGCTGTAGATCACCATGCCGCGCACTTTCATCGCGGCAAGAATCGCGCGCAAAGGCCGCGGTCCGAGCCAAGCCACCAGACGCGCCACCAGGCGCGTGCGCAGCTCCGGCACAAACGGCTTGGGCGCCGGCTTGCCGCTGGCAGTGAGTTGCGCGCGCCAGATGGCCGCCTGCGCTTCCGCCTCTCCGGCAAGCCGGGTGAACAGGTCGGCGCGCGGCGTGCCGGCCTCTGCGTCGGCGCACGCCCGGTAGAGGTAGGCGGAGCGCTGCTCTTCGGTCCAGCTCTCGAGCGGATTGCTCATGGACGACTCATGGAGCCAATGACGGTGCCTGCCGCACTAATTTTGGTTACGCGGGCACGCCGACGATTGCATCGATCTTCGACATGACGTCCGCGTTCAGCTTGGGTACGACGTCGAGTGCCTTCATGTTTTCGATGACCTGCGACGGTCGGCTCGCTCCGGTGATGACGCTGCTGACGTTCGGATTCTTCAGGCACCAGGCAAGCGCGAGCTGTGCCATGGTGCAGCCAAGAGCCTTGGCGAGCGGGGCCAGCGATCGGACCTGCTTGAGCTTGGCCGGATCGAGAATACTTTCGGCCAGGCATTCGTAGCCCTTGAGCGCGGCGCGCGAATCGGCCGGAATGCCATCGTTATACTTGCCGCTCAAGAGCCCCGACGCCAGCGGGCTCCAGATCGTGGCCCCCAGGCCGATGTCGCGGTACAAGCGCGCATATTCGCTCTCCACGCGCTCGCGGTGAAACAGATTGTATTGCGACTGCTCCATCACCGGCTTGGCCAGATGGTGGCGCTCCGCGATCTGCCACGCAGCCATGATTTCCGCTGCGCTCCACTCCGAGGTTCCCCAGTAGTGCGCCTTTCCGGTGCGGATCATGTCGTGCATCGCCCAAACCGTTTCCTCGATCGGTGTATCGGGATCCGGACGGTGACAGAAGACGAGGTCGACGTGTTCGAGCTGCAGGCGCGCGAGCGACGCATCGATGGCCTGCATCAGGTATTTACGATTGAGCGTGTTCTTTTCGTTCGGGCCGTCGTTCAGGCCCCAGAAGAACTTGGTCGAAACGACATACGACTCGCGCCGCCAGCCGAGCTTCTTGAGCACGTTGCCCATGATGATCTCGGACTTGCCCTTGGCGTACACCTCGGCGTTGTCGAAAAAATTGACGCCCGCATCGTGCGCGGTAGCCATGCATTCGCGCGCCGTGTCATCGCCGAGCTGCGCGCCGTAGGTTACCCATGAGCCGAACGAAAGCTCGCTCAACTTGAGCCCGGAGTTGCCGAGCCGGCGGTAGTTCATTGGACCTCGATGATTGCAGACGTATCAGCGTGGCGCCGTGAAAGCGCCGAGAGGCATATATTCTACCGCATCGCAGCGAGTGCCCGGGCGGCTGAACGGGTACAATCGCGCGGGTCGCGCGGCTGGTTGTCGCGCCGACGCATATCTCATCATTCCATTCGGACCATGACATGCCGCGCAAAAAACAATCCCTGACCATCGAAGACCTGTGGTCGATGAAACGCGTCGGCACGCCGACGATCTCGCCGGACGGACGCGCCGCGTGCGCGGCGGTGACTGCCTACGACATGAAAAAGAACGACGGCCGCACCGAGCTGTGGCTTTTTCCGATCGACGGCAGCAAGGCGCGCCGGTTGACCGCTGGCGACAAGGATTCCGAGCCGCAGTGGTCGCCGGACGGCAAGTGGATCGCCTTTACCGCCAAGCGAAAGGACGACGAGGAGCCGCAGGTGTATCTCATCGCGCCGGACGGCGGCGAGGCGGTGCGACTGACGACACTGGCGACCGGGGCGATGGCGCTGCGCTGGTTCGCCGACGCCAAGCGCATCGCATTCGTGTCGTGGGTGTGGCCGGACCTCAAGACCGACAAGGAGCAGGCAGCACGCAGCAAGGAGCGCAAGGAATCCAAGGTCAAGGCCCATCTCACCGAGCGCGCGGAGTATCGCTTCTGGGATCATTGGCTCACCGACGGGCGCGAACCGCACGTCTTCGCTGCCGATGTCTCGACCGGGCACGCTCGCGATCTGCTCGCCGGCACCGGGCTCGCGCTGCAGCCGTGGGACCCGACCGCCGAGCATTACGACATCAGTCCGGACGGACGCGAGCTCGCCGTAACGGTCGATCTAGCGCCTGAGCCGCGGATGATGAACTCGGCCGATATCGCGGTGGTCAACATCGCTACCGGGCGGCATCGCGTGTTGACGGGGACAAGCGGCTTCTCGGACGAGCATCCGCGCTATTCACCGGACGGCGCCCATCTCGCGTGGCATTCCTACAACCTGAAGCGCGTGTTCAACGACCAAGGGCATCTCACCCTGCACGAGCGCCGCAGCGCTCGCACCCGACGGCTCGCGCCGCGGCTCGATCGCGCGACGACGCGCCACGCTTGGGCTGCGGACGCCTCGGCGCTGTATTTGCTGATCGAGGATCGCGGCCGGCAGGGACTTTTTCGCCTTGGCTTGAACGAGGCGATGCCGGGAAAGATAGCCATCGGCGGTGTCATCGGCGGCTTCGCCTTATCGCGCGACGGCAGACGCGTCGTCTTCGAACGCTCGACGCTCGGTTATCCGCCGGCGCTGTTCTCGATCGGCGGCGACGGCCAGGGCGAACGTGCGCTCGACTCGCCGAATCGATCGATGATGTCGCGGGTCGCGGTGGGTGCCACGCGCGAACTGACGGTCAAGGGCTGGAACAATGAGCCGGTCCAGGTCTTGGTGACTTATCCGCCCAATTTCGATCCCGCTAAAAAGTGGCCGCTGCTGAACAACATTCACGGTGGACCGCATTCTGCGCACGCCGACGGCTGGCATTTTCGCTGGAACATGCAGGTGTTCGCGGCGCAGGGTTACGTGGTCGTGGGCGTCAACTACCACGGCTCATCGGGCTTCGGGCAGCGCTGGCTCGAGACGATCACCGGCAACTACGGTGCGAAGGAATACGCCGACATCGAGGCCGCGACCGACTTCATGCTGCGTCAGGGCTATATCGATGCGAAGCGCCTGGTGGCGAGCGGCGGAAGCTATGGTGGTTACATGGTTGCCTACATGAACGGGCACACCGACCGATACAAGACTTTCGTGTGTCACGCGGGCTGCTACGACTGGGTGAGCATGATGGCGACCGACGGCTACCTGTTCTTCGCCAAGGAGCTGGGCGCATTTCACTGGGACAATCCGGCGCGGGTGATGAAACAGTCGCCGCACCACTACGCGCGCCGGTTCAAGACGCCGACGCTGGTCATTCACGGCGAGCTCGATTACCGCGTACCGGCAACGCAGGCGCTGCAGTACTACAACACGCTACACGCCAAGAAGGTGCCGGCGCGGCTGGTCTATTTCCCCGACGAAAACCACTGGATTCTCAAGCCGCAGAACTCACGCCTTTGGTATCGCGAATTCTTCGGCTGGATCAAACGCTACGCCGCTCCGGGTCCGGGCCGCCGCGGCCGGCGTTAACGCGTTGCTAGGTCGGCGGTTTGGCGCGCCGTGACCTTGGCTTAGTCTAACGAATACGTTTGGCGGGAAATTCCTCGTCGATGTTGTCGCGAAAGAAGCTCCACGGCAACGATGCGCCGGCAAAGCGCCGCCACATGTCGGCGGTGACGCCGGTATATTGGAAAGTGCCCGACGTGAGCTCGACCACCAGCACGCGGTTCTTGTCATCGTAGCCGGCAGCGCGCAGATTGCCGCCAGTGAGGCGCTTCATTTCCATTGCGATAAGCGTGCCCCGCGACAATCGCGCCGGGATGCTGATCAAGGCGATGCGTCGATTATAAACTTGGCACCGGCGAAACCGATGCCGGCCTGCGAGGGAAAGGGAAGGCGAAGCGTGAAATTGGTACATCGACGGTCACGTTGGTGCGTCATTTCGCTGTGGGGCGTCGTGGCATTGGCGCTGCCGCTTGCATTGGCCTCGACCTCCTTCGCGGCCGATCCGGCCAAGACCTTGCGAGTCGTGTTCCAAATCGCCGAGACGAGCTTCGATCCCCAATTTGCTTCGGATGCGGCATCGGACAACGTGATCGCGAACATCTACGAGGCGATGCTCGACTACGATTATCTCGCGCGGCCGGTGCAGCTCGTTCCGCGCACGCTGGAGGCGATGCCGGTAGTCGAGGATGGCGGTAAAACGTATGTCTGCCACGTCCGCAAGGGCATTTTCTTCACTCCCGACGCGGCGTTCAAGGGCAAGCCGCGCGAGCTGACCGCGGCCGACTACGCGTACGGGATCAAGCGACTGATCGACCCGGCGGTGAAGAGCCCGTGGATTTGGATGGTCGACGGAAAGATTGCCGGAAGCACTGAGGCGATCGCCAAGGCGACGAAGACCGGACGCTTCGACTATGACGCTGCGCTGCCGGGCCTGGAGGTCGTCGATCGCTATACGCTGAAGATCCGTTTGACGCAGCCCGATCTTCGTTTCATGCATGTGCTTGCGGTGCCGAACGTGGCCGCGGTGGCGCGCGAAGTTGTCGAGGCGTACGGAACCGACTTCGGTGCGCACCCGGTAGGCACCGGACCCTACAGGCTCGGCGCCTACAGCCGGAGTGCGAAGGTTGTGCTCGACGCGAATCCTGGGTTCCGCGAACGGTCCTATGCGCCCTCGGGACCGATACCCGCGGAATCGCAGGCGATCGCCGCGGGGCTCAAGGGCAAGCGGCTGCCGCTCGCCGGTCGCATCGAAATCAGCGTCATCGAGGAAGGACAGGCGCGGTGGCTCGCGTTCCTCAACCGGGAGCTGGACATCCTTGATTTGCTGCCGCCGGAGTTCGTCGGCGAGGCGCTGGTCGACGGCAAGCTTCGCCCGGATCTCGGCGCGCGCGGGATCAGGCACGACGTGCTGCTACGTCCCAACACCTGGTGGACCTACTTCAACATGGAGGATCCGGTCGTCGGCGGCTACACGCCGGAGAAGGTCGCGCTGCGCCGCGCGATCGGCATGGGCTACGACGTCTCCGAATGGATCCGCGTCATCCTCAAGGGCCGCGCGGTTCCCGCGAAGAGCATCGTGCCTCCGGACATCGTGGGCTACGACCCCTCGCCCAAGGCACGAGCGGATTCCTACAACCCGGCAGCGGCGCGCGCGCTGCTCGATCGCTTCGGCTACAAGGACCGCGACGGCGACGGGTTTCGTGAGACGCCGGACGGGAAACCTCTGGTGCTGGAAATGTGGTCGCAGCCGACTTCGCTTTACCGTCAGGCCGACGAGCTTTGGAAAAAGAACATGGACGCGATTGGTCTTCGGATTGTGTTCAAGAAAGACCGGATTGCGGAACTGCGCAAGATGGCGCGGCTGGGCAAGATCCCGATGCGCTACGACGGATGGAACGCAGACTACCCCGACGCCGAGAACTACATGCAGCTTCTCTATGGTCCCAACGCCGGCGGGGAAAACAACGCCCGATTCAAGTTGCCGGCATACGACGCGCTCTACGACGAGGCACGCAAGCTTCCGGATTCAGCGCAGCGTACGAAGCTTTTCGACAAGATGACCGAGCTGGTCATGGCCTATGCTCCCTTCCTCCTGTCCGATCACCGCGTCGAGGACCCGCTGACGCAGCCTTGGATGAAGTATTACAAGCCGCATCCGATGCGCTCGCAGGTGTGGCAATACCTCGATGTCGATCCGAGGAAGTAGCGCCGACCCGAACTCACGTTTTCTTCACTCGGCTGGAGTAGTACTTCAGCAGTGACGCATCGTCTTCGGCGCCGTAGCCGGCGGCGACTGCAGCGTCGAAAGCCTCGCGCGCCGCGCGGGCAAGAGGAGCGTCGCAACCCAGTGCGGCGGCAGTATCGACCGCGATGCCGACGTCTTTTTTCAAAAGTGTCGTCGCTGCCCGCGGCGCATAGTCTCCGTCGAGCGCGCGAAGCATGCGGTCGGCGAAAATCCAGCTCGCTCCCGAGCTTGCACCGACCACGTCGACGAACAGACGCGGATCGAGCCCGGCGTGCGTGGCAATCGCCAGCGCCTCGGCACCGGCGGCGAGATTGACGGCCGCGAGTTGATTGTTGAGCACCTTGAACGTCGCGGCGTCTCCGGCGCGCGTGCCGACGACGAAGCGCCGGCCGGCAATCGCGTCGAACACGGCCGCGCATTCGGCGATCGCCTGCGCGTCGCCTGACAGCATGATCGTCATGGTGCCGTCGGCTGCGCGTTGTGGACCGCCGGACACCGGTGCGTCGATCACGCGTGCGCCGCGGGCGGCAACGCGCAACGCGAGTGTCGCGACGTACGCCGGAGAAACCGTCGAGGACACGATGACGACGGCGCCAGGCACCAACTCGGCCACGGCGCCATGCTCACCGAACAGCACGTCCTCGATTTGATCAGCATCCACCACCAGCAGGATCACCGTGCGGCACTCGCGGACAAGCGCAGCAGCAGTAGGAAAGGCAGTGGCGCCGGCGGCCACGGCGTCGGCTTCGGCACGCGGGAGAATATCGCGCGCACCCACATCGATCCCGTTACGCACGAGGCTCCGCACCACGCCGAGGCCCATCGCACCGGTACCGATGACGCCGACGCGGGATGGCACGGCTACCGCGGGAACGGATACTGCGGGCACGGGTACTACGGCTTGGGCGCCGCGTATTGCTTGCAGGATTCGAGCGTGGTCGAGGCGCCGAGCTCGGTGAGCGTCCAATCCATACCCTTGCCTTGCAGCTCGACCTTGCCGTTGCTGTAGCGCGTGGTGGCGCCGGTCGAGATCTGATACAGCGTGATTTTTTCCGAGGCGGCGGTAAGCATGCGCGCCTCGCCGGAATCGAAACGGATGACCAGGCGTTCACCGGCCAGCTGGCAGGTAATCGTGTTCTTGGTGGCCTCTTCTTCTTCCTTGGTGGGCTTGTGCTCGCAGCCGGTGACGATCAGCGCTAGCGCGGCGGCGAACCAGACGAAATCGAGGCGCATTCAACAATCGACGACGTTGATGGCCAGGCCGCCGAGCGAAGTTTCCTTGTACTTGGTCATCATGTCGCGCCCGGTCTCGTACATCGTCTTGATGACGGTGTCGAGCGCCACCCGGTGGCTGCCGTCGCCGCGAAGTGCGAGCGACGCGGCGTTGATGGCCTTCACGGCGCCCATGGCGTTGCGCTCGATGCATGGAATCTGGACCAGGCCGGCGACCGGATCGCAACTCATGCCCAGATGGTGCTCGATGCCGATCTCCGCCGCATTCTCGATCTGTGCGTTGGTGCCTCCGAGCGCGGCGGCAAGTCCCGCGGCGGCCATCGCGCAGGCGACACCGACCTCGCCTTGGCAACCGACCTCGGCGCCCGACAACGACGCGTTGCGCTTGCACAGGCCGCCAATCGCAGCCGCGGTCAGCAGAATGCTGACAATGCCGTCTTCGTTCGCTTCCTCGTAGAACTCACGATAGTAGCGAATCACCGCCGGAATGACCCCGGCGGCGCCGTTGGTCGGCGCCGTGACCACTCTGCCTCCGGCCGCGTTCTCTTCGTTGACGGCGATCGCATACGCGCTGACCCAATCGATCGCCTCGGTCGGATTCCGGGTGTTTTCGGAACGCTTCACGCGCAGCGCATCGCCGAGAGCCTTCGCCCGCCGTCGCACGTTGAGACCACCCGGAAGGATGCCTTCAGCGCTCATGCCGCGGTCGATGCTGGCATTCATGATCGCCCAGCGTTCGAGCAGGCCCGAGCGGACCTGCTCGGGGCTGCGAAGGGCCAACTCGTTGATGCGCATCATGTCGGGGATGCGCTTGTGCGCCGTCTCGCCGTGCAGCAGTAACTCGACCGCGCTGGTGAATGGATACGGCACGCGGAGCCGGGTCGGCGCCTCGGCCAACTGGTCGATTTCATCCTCATCGACGACGAATCCGCCGCCGACCGAAAAGTACACCTTGCGCAAGATGGTGACGCCGGCTGCGTCGAGCGCCGTGAATCGCATGCCATTGCTGTGGAATGACAAGGTCTTGTCGATACGAAAGCGCAGATCCACTTTTTCGTGGAAGAGGATCGGGTGACGCCCGTCGAGGGAAAGCATTTGCTCGTCGCGGATACGCTGCACTTTCGGCTCGACCTGGTCCGGCTCGATGCGGTCCGGAACCTCGCCGGAAAGCCCGAGCAGAATCGCGCGGTCGGTATTGTGCCCGCGGCCGGTCAAGGCAAGCGATCCATAAAGGTCTACGACGACGCGGGCGGCCTCTCCCAGCTTGCCACCCGCCGCGAGCTCGTGGGCGAAACGGCCGGCCGCGCGCATCGGCCCGACAGTGTGCGAGCTCGACGGCCCGAGGCCGATCTTGAACAGGTCAAATGCGCTGACGAACATCGCGGAAAACGGGTGATAGACTAGACTGCATTGTACTCCGGGACCGGAAATGGCATCTCGATCCGCGACGCATGGTCGTGTGCTGACGACCGCCATGTTGCTCGCCGCCGTCACGGTGACGATAGCCGCGACGCCGCCCGACGCGGGCTGGCGGGAGTACCAGAAGCACGACTACCCTGCGGCATTGGTTGAATTCGAGCAACGCGCTCGCGATGGCGACCGCGTCGCCCAGTTCAATCTGGCGATGATGCTCATGGGCGGCGAGGCGGGCGCCACGGACGTCACCAGCGGCCTCGTCTGGCTGCAACGCTCGGCGGACGCGGGCCTCGCGCAGGCCCAGTACAACCTCGGTCTGATGTACGAGAACGGCGTGGGCGTGGCGCGTTCGCTGACCGCCGCGACACTATGGTGGAGCAAGGCTGCCGAGCAAGGCCACGCCGATGCGCAAGTGCAGCTTGCCACCCAGTATTTCCTCGGCCGCGGCGCACCCAAGGATTGGAAGCTCGCGGCCAAATGGTATGAAGCGGCGGCGCAAAGCGGTGATCCTGGCGCGCAGTACATCATCGGCAGTTTTTACGAGCATGGCGACGGCGTTGCCAAGGACTTGAACAAGGCGCTGGCATGGTACGTCGAGGCTGCGCGGCAGGGAGATGTCGGTGCCGCGGCGCAAGCCAAGGACGTCGCACGCCGCCTCTCCATTGCGCCACGCGCCCCCTGACTTAAGGACTGTTCTCGCCAGGCGATCATCTGGGCACGCCGATACGTTCGCGTCCCGGATTCTGCTGCGACGCCGCGCTGGGTGGCGCGGCGCCTGAGCGCGGGAAGCGCAGCGCCTCGGGATAGGAAAGCACTTCCGGCAGCTCGCCTCGCGCGAGCGTCGCCTGGATCGCCTGCCACCCTTCCGCCTCGAGCAGATCGGCGTGACGCTTGAGGAAATCCGCGCGCACCGCGCCGTCGGTGAGCAGAAAAGTGGCGAATTCCTCGGGGAAGACGTCGTTCGGTCCGACCGGATACCAGACCTCGCTCGACATGTCGTCCTGGCCCGGAGGAAGCCGCGGAATGTGGCGGAAGGTGCACGCCGTCAGGTACTCGATTTCGTCGTAGTCGTAGAACACGATGCGTCCATAGCGGGTCACTCCGAAATTCTTGAACAGCAAGTCGCCGGCGAAGATATTCACCGCGGCGAGCTGCTTCAGCGCGTCGCCGTAGTCCGACATTGCGTGCTCGCGCTGCACCGGCGTCGCTCGCTCCAGGAAAAGGTTGAGCGGAGTCATACGCCGCTCGATGTAGAGATGCTTGACCACGATCATGTCGCCGTCTTTTTCAATGGTCGACGGTGCCACCGCCTCCAGTTCCGCCATGAGCCCGGCGGAGAAGCGCCCGCGCGGAAAAGCGACATCGGAATACTCCAGCGTGTCGGCCATGCGGCCGACACGATCATGATGCTTGACCAGGACGTACTTCTCCTTGACCTTGTCGCGGGTGGTGTCCTTCGACGGCGCGATCCGGTCCTTGATCACCTTGAAGACGTAGGGATATGACGGCAATGTGAAAACGGTCATCACCATGCCCTTGATACCGGGGGCGAGCACGAAGTCGTCGGTGGAATGCTTGAGATGATGCAAAAAGTCGCGGAAGAAAAGCGTCTTGCCCTGTTTTTGCAGGCCGACCATGGTGTAGAGCTCGGCTTCGGTTCGCTCCGGAACGATGTGGCGCAGGAACGTGACGTAAGCCGACGGCACTTCCATGTCCACCAGAAAGTAGGCGCGGTTGGCCGAGAAGAGGAGCGCGAGCTGCTCGGCATCCATGAGCAGCGCATCGGCATAGAGATTCCCGTCCGCGTCATGCTTGATCGGCACCACGAAAGGGTGCGCCTGATAGCCATTGACGATGCGCCCGACGATATAGGCCGTCCGATTGCGGAAGAACAGGCTGGAAAGCACCTGGATCTGATGATTTGCCTCGAGCCGCAACGGCCTCCTGAAACGCCGCCGAAACGCAGACAGGATGTTGGCGAGGTCACCGCGGAAATCCGCGAAGCGGCGCTCGAGCCGGAAGTCGAGGACGATGTCGATCAGCGCCTGGCGCAAGCCGTGCTGCCGCGGATAGTACGAGCGATACGATGGCGGATCGGCGTCGATGTGCTCGGTGGAGACCGCGGGCCGCACGAAAAGACAACGGTTGTGGAAATACGTGCGGTGAAGGATCTTGCAAGATACCGAGTTGAAGAAAGTTTCCGCGCATTCGGGTTGCTTGTGGTCGATCAGGAGGGCGATGTAATGGCGCTTGACCTCGGCCCAGCGCGAATCATCGATGTTCGCGCAGCCAAAATCGAGCTCGAGGCGGGCAACCGTTTCCGCGACCCGGCGATCGTAGAAGTCGATTCGGTCGCCCGAGACGTGACCGATTGCCAGCCAGTTGCCGGCTTCGAAATAGTTCTTTGCCAGCCGCGCGCAATCGCGGAACAGCTCGTAATGGCGGTTGAACCCGTCGAGGGTTGCCTGGGCGATGGCAGCTAAGCTCGCGGCGGGGTGCGAAGGGCTAATTCTTTGTGCCCTCGTCCTGGGCTTTGATGTCGGCGCCAAACTTGTTGAATTCTTCGACCGCTCCGTTGACCGCCGCGGCGGCCGCGTTCAGGAGGAGCTTGGTTTCATCGACGTACTTCTGGATGCACGCGCCGTAAGCGACGTACTCCTTGTTGAAGGCGGTGAACTTCTGGTTCGAAGCAGACTTGCCCGGGTATTCCGGCTTGACGCACTTATGCGGCGGTATGACCACGGGCGCGGTGACGGGCGCGGCTTGGGCATGGGCACCGGCGGCGGCGACGGCAAGCGAAGCAGCGAGCGACGTGGCAAGGAAGAGGCGGCAGATCATCGAGGGCCTCGCGGGCGGAAGACAAAGGACCCATTTTAGCGTGAAAGAACCCATCGCCGATGCGCTGGGTAAGCGTCGGAAGCCTACTGCACAACCCGTTGCCCCCAGACTTCAACATCAAGGCAGGAGGCGGGATCAGGAGACGATCTTGACCTGGTCGCGGCGGATCTGCGGACAGCTAAGCCAGATTACGTCCACCTTGGATGTCTGGTTCAGCGACCGCGCCTGGATGCGTGACATCTGCTCCTTGTCGCACACCATTCGCGAACCGTTGTCGGCGACTTGCGTCGGCAACGACGAACAACCCGTGACCAACAAGGCCCCGCTCAAAGCAAGGATCAGCTTCATGGCTGTCCCTCCTTTCGCCATGACTATAGGCAAAAGGGTGTCCGGCTACAAGGCCGCTTGACCGCCGGCGACGTAGGACATTGCATCCGACGGATGGCGTGCAAGGAGCCCGCGCTGTGAGCAGCGAGCCAGGTCCCGCTCGCGAAGCGAGTGGGGTGCGAGCGCCCGCGAATCAGCGCCCGCCGGCGACGTGAGACACCTCCCGTTATGCAAGGATTCGAGGAGCCGGCGCCGCTCGCGTAGCGAGTGGGGTGCGAGCGCCCGCGAATCAGCGCCTGCGGCTACGCTAGACGCTCCATTAAACGAGCAGGCTCCGACGAGCCGGCTCATTCCCTCGACCGGAGGCTGACATGAACATGAAACAACGCATGCTCGTCATCGCGAGCGCTCTTGCCTTTGCGACCGCCGCAGGTCCAGCGCTCGCTGCCGCCGCCGGACAGCCCGCGCCGGACTTCACGCTCACCGACACCCACGGCAAGGCAGTGCGCTTGTCCGACTATCGGGGCAAGTACGTGGTCCTCGAATGGACCAATTCCGAGTGCCCGTTCGTGCAGCGGCACTACAACACACGGAATATGCCCGGGCTGCAGAAGGAATGGGGTACCCGCGATGTAACGTGGCTGTCGATCGACTCGTCGAACCGCGACGGCCGGGACTACAAGTCCGCCGCCCAGCTTAACACCTGGATGAATGCGCACGAGGGATCGCAAAAAGCGGTGCTCATCGACGGCGACAGTGCAACGGCGAGACTCTATGCCGCGAAGACGACGCCGCACATGTTCGTGATCAACCCCGAGGGTCGCATCATCTACGCGGGCGCCATCGACGATCGTCCCCGCGCGTCGTCGGACGAGACGCGCAAGGCGAAGAATTACGTGCGCACGGCGCTGACCGCTGCCACCGGCGGCGCTACCGTCGACCCGGCGAATACCACACCGTACGGGTGCTCGAT
>JRHI01001053.1_pt1 | contig 25719 bp, 20 predicted proteins | sample 215371 | NCBI WGS metagenome assembly JRHI01 (sample SAMN02929681, study PRJNA255918) | sediment metagenome | biome: cave system; feature: Ice Cave; material: Sediment; isolation source: sediment from deep within a dark volcanic ice cave with no known source of... ...
CTCCCGCGCAGCGTCGGGGTTGACCCGAGGCCCGCGTCTCCTGCGGCGACGAGCGGGGCGCGCCGGCTCGGAACCCCTCCGCGTTGGCCGCCCCGCACCATTCTACACCCGGGTGCAACCCCGCGCGGCTCCGGACCGCTGCGACCGCTGGCTCCCCGGAGACGAAGGGATCCCGCGGCGATGAACCGCCGGTGCGCGACGTCGACCGGCGGACGATGGCGATGCGACGCGGCTGCTGCCCGCTGCTGCCCGCTGCTGCCCGCTGCCGTGGATCCGCGCCCCGAGAACATGCCGGCGTTACCCCGCGAGCAAGACCAAATTTGACCAGGCTGATCCCCTGCTGTGGGGTGCTGCTGGGCCCGCGCCACGGCTCGGACGAGCCCAGGAGGACTTTGTCAACGGGCTGGTTGGGATGTCAGACACGGTCCGCCAGGTGTTGCCCGCTGGACCGAACACTGCCTGCGCCACAAAGCGCTCCAAAAACCCCGCCACTTGTCGCCCACGGTGGCAGGCAAGGTCTCTTCGTTCACCTGCGTCGGGGTCCGCGACCAGGCGGACATCGCCCAGCGGGCACCCGGTCCGCCCGTGCGACGGCCGCCGTGCTTCGCCAAAGCATCGACCCTGTTGACGAGGACGCAGGCGCACCTCTCCAACCACGAGCAGCCTGCGATAGGATGCACGCCATCGCCGCCGGGTGGTTTGTGCGGCGTGAGTCGATGGAGGCGGGTGGCGGCAGATGAGTCGCGTGTTCACCGTCAAGGAGCTGGCCCCCGACGAACGGCCGCGGGAGCGCCTGATGTTGCGGGGGGCGTCGTCGATGAGTAACGGCGATCTGATCGCGATCCTGCTCAATACCGGGACGCCCGGCGAGCCAGTCACCGCCCTGGCGCAACGGCTTCTCATCGAGCACGGCGGGCTGCTGGGTTTGATGAAACTCGACGTCGTCGAGTTGGCGCGGGTGCATGGGGTCGGACCGGCCAAGGCCGCAAAGCTCAAGGCCGCGCTGGAGATCGCGAACCGGGTCGTGGCACTCGGACCGGAGCATCGACCGCAGATTGTCTCGCCTGACGACGTGGTCAACCTGATCGGCATTGAGATGGCCGCCCTTGGACAGGAGCAACTGCGGGTGGTGTTGCTGGACACGAAACACCGTGTGCTCGCAATCAGGACGATCTATCAGGGCAGCGTCAATCAAGCGCAGGTGAGGATCGCGGAGCTGTTTCGGGAGGCGATTCGCCATAACGCCGTCGCGTTGGTCGCGGTCCACAATCACCCCTCCGGCGATCCAACGCCGTCGGCCGCCGATGTGGCGCTGACGACGGAGATCGCGCGAGCGGGCGATCTGCTGGACGTCGAGGTGCTCGACCATCTGATTATCGGACAGGGACGACACGCATCGCTGAGACGGCTGGGTCTTGGCTTCGCCGCCGCCCGATAGGGCGTCAAGAGCGTTTGGCAAGGCCGGACGCGCGACGGCGGACGGGAGGGGCATGCGGATGACGGCGGTACGCGGTGTCGGGGTAGCCGGGACGCTGGACCATCGAATCGTGCGCGAGGTCGCGGCTGCCGCCGAGATCGGCGGTTATCAGGCGTTCTGGGCAAACGACACGCCGGCGGGCGACGGGCTGGCCGCACTGGCAGCCGCGGCGGACGTGACCACGCGGCTGACTCTTGGGGTCGGCGTGATCCCCGTCGATCGGACCCCGCCTCGGACGATCGCGGGCCGGATCCGGGAGCTTGACTTGCCGCGCGATCGGGTGGTGGTGGGGATCGGGGCGGGCGGAACGCGAACCGGCACCGTCGGGCTCGTTCGTCATGCCGCCACGGCGCTTCGAGACGAGGGCATCCGCGTCTTCGTCGGGGCACTGGGACCCCGCCTGTGCGCCGTGGCCGGAGAAGCGGCGGACGGGGTGCTGCTGAACTGGCTGACACCCGACCAGGTCAAGGTGTCCGCCCAGATCGTCAGGGAAGCGGCGAGCGAGGCAGGTCGATCGGGGACGACGATCGTCGCCTATGTTCGCGCCGCCCTCGAAGCCGGAGTGCCGCGATTGCGCGCGGAGGCGACTCGCTACGAGAGCTTTCCGCAGTACCACGCCCATTTCGAGCGGATGGGAGTGCCGGCCCTAGCGACCTGCGTCTTTGGAGACGCGGGGGCCGTTGCCAGCGGCCTCTGTCCATTTGACGAGGTTTTGGACGCGACGATCGTGAGGGCGATCACGGAGGACGACAGCGCTCGGGCCTACCTACAGCTGCTCGCGGCGGCCTCACCGAGGAGCAATTCCCCGGCTGGCTCGTGAATGGCGGGGTGGACGGGTCGCCCGTCCAAGCAAGGGGCCAAACCAACGCCGGATCGATACCCTAGCGCGGGATCAGCGGCGATGCTCGGGCATCGTTGTTCCGAGACGAGTGCCCGCCAAGCAGCGCCCCGACGGACAACACCCGGACCGGTCACCTGATCCGGCAGGATCTGTCCGGACGCCTCACACACGGCGGCCATCCGGCGACGTGTCATGTCGAACGGCCGATTGAGGCGCGCCTTGGCTATGCGGTCATGACGCTGCGGCCGGCGTGGTCAGGTGAGATCGTTTGATCGCGGCTCGTCGCAAGGACCTCGACCAGCTTCTCGACGAGCGACGGGTCGAACTGCGTTCCCGCCCCCCGATGGAGCTCGTCGATCGCGGACTTGATCGAAAGTGCCGGCCGGTTCGGCGGCCGCGAGCCGGTCATAGCGTCGAATGCCTCGGCAAGTCCAATCAGACGGGCCGCGAGCGGAATCCGGTTGGCGGCGAGACCGTCAGGATACCCTGTGCCATCCCAGCGCTCGTGGTGATGGCGGATCGCGAGGGCGATGTCCCGGAGCTCCTCGATATTCGACACCAGATCGGAGCCGACGATGGGATGAGTCTGGAGCAACGCGCGCTCGCGTGCCGTAAGGGGTTCCCGTTTGACCAGCAGCGCATCGGGAATCGCGATCTTCCCGACGTCGTGGAGGCGGGCGGCGAGCGCCAACCGATCGAGCGCATCCGGCGAGAGCGTTGTCAAGAAGCCGATCTGGCGCAGGAGCAGGCTCGTCCGTTCCGCATGTCCCAAGAGATGCGGTGCGCGATCCTCGACCAGATCGGCGAGCCTCAAGAGGTCGAATGTCGTTCGTCCCGTGCCCACCGCCGATGGCTCGTCAATCTCAACCTCAACCAGCACAGCCTGGTTGCGGCCCGCGCGCTTTGCCGTGTAGAGGGCTTCGTCGGCCCGCTCCAGAAGCGCTTCCAGATCGAGTCCTTGCTCGGGGAAGCCGGCGACGCCGACGCTCACCGTGACCCTGATCCGCGTCCCCGCGAGCGGCTCGAATGCCTGCACCGCGACGGCCCGGCGCAGCCGCTCGGCCAGGATCAGGGCATCACCCGACCATGTCCCGGGCACGATCACCAAGAATTCCTCGCCGCCGTAGCGCCCGACGACGTCGATGGTGCGGGCCGTGGTGCGGAGCACCCTGCCCACCTCGCGCAGCACGAGATCGCCGGCTGCGTGACCGTCGGTGTCGTTGACCTGCTTGAAACGGTCCACGTCGACGAAGCAGACGCTCAGGGGTTGCTTGTACCGGCGAGCCCGCTCGAGCTCCTCGCTGAGACGGTCGATCAGGGCTCGCCGGTTCGGCAGCTCTGTCACCGGGTCGAGGTTCGCCTGGCGGGCGAGCTCGCGCTGGGCTTCATGAAGGCGGCGATTGGCGCGGGCGATCGCGCTATAGCGGAGGATCTGGCGGCAGACGATGAGGAGCGCGATCAGACAGGACAGGGCGAAGACCACATCCGACACCGGGCCCTCGTGCCGGAGGCGCTGGCCCGCGGCCAGCGCGGCGGCTGCCGAAATGATGACGTACGGAAGCGCGACGCGAAACCAGCCCAGATCGACGGGTGCGCTGATTGGGGTCCGAGAGGGCACCACCGCCTGGTTCGGGTGACGTATCGCATGGCGGCCCCTCATCTGCTCGATCGCGGTCACCGCGAAGACCGCGCTGGCCAACGGGTAGATGGAGAGGGCGACGGCCAAGGCGCGGGTCTCGGGGGCGATTCGGGCGACGGCGGACGCGGCGGCGGCAGCGAACATGATTGCCCAGGCGACGGCAAGGAGTCCCGGTTGGTGGCGCCGGAGTCGGTCGGGCCGAAGGGCCAGCGCGGCATACCCAAGCGTGGCGGTCAGCGTGGTAGCGACGCCGGCGGCCGCCAGGAGCCAGTCAAGCGTTCGATTGGACAAGCCCGCTGAAATTGCAAGACGGGGCAGGAACAGCAAGCCGACCGTGACGGCAACGCTCGCGAGGAGCAGGTCGATGCCATGACTCAGCCGGTCCCCCGACCGCGCACCTGGGCCTGAGGAGATCAGGGCGGCACTGGTGCCCAGCAACGGCGCGACCAGTAAGATCGCGTCGATCAAGCGAGGCGTTGGTGACAGGTTCCCTTGTTGGATGGCGATCACGGCTGAAGCGATCGCGGCGCCGGCGATTGCGGCGAGGGCTCCGGAGAGCAGGAGCCAGGATCGATCGTGCGGTACCTTGCCCGTCGCGGTCGCAAGCATCGCCGCAAGGAATGCGCCGGATGACGCGACGGCGGCCAGCCATGCCCCGGTCAGATCCTGAGTTCGAGCGGAGACGGGAATCCAAAAGAACCAGCACGTCAGACCAAGGATGTAGCTGCCTACGAGCACTAACCCGGTGGCTGGCCAGTCCTTATGAGGGCGTCGGAGAACGGACAAGCTCGTGCGTCTCCTGTTGCAGCTGCGCCAGGCTTCTCCTGAAGCGAGCCCTCTGCGAAAGTTATCGCAATTGTCGCATCGGTTCCTCGATCCGCGCGGCGGGTGCGGCGCGCAGCCGCCAAGGGAGGGTCTGTGCCAACCGAGAAGCATGGCGTTCGCGAGTTACGCCGTCCCGTCCGGTCCGAGGCGGCGGCATGGGGCATCGTCTCGGCGATCAACAACGCCTTCATCCAACCGCTGCTCATCTCGCGCGGAGCGGGTCCGATCCTGCTGGGGATCTACAACAGCGGCGCAAACCTGTTCGGGTTCGGTTCTGGGTTTGCCGGACCACGCCTGGCGGCGCGAGTGGGGAGCGTTCAGAAAGCCGCCCTGATCTGCCTCGCGCTGGCGCGCCTCGTGTTTTTTGCGATGCCCGTCTTCCTGATCGCAACGGCGGATGGCTCGGTGAACCTTCTGGTTGTGTTGGTTCTCCTCTGGTCCGCCGGCGAGGGACTTGCCTTGCCGCTGTGGACCTCGTTTCTGGCCGGGCTCGTTGGGCCCGCCGAGCGCGGGAGGTGGCTTGCACTGCGAGCGACGGCGGCGACGTCCGCGTCCGCCTGCGTGATGATCGCGCTGGTTGTGCTGCTGCGATTTCAGTCGAAGGAAACCGTATTACCGATTGCCTATGCTATCGCGGCCGCGGCGGGCATCGTCAGCTTGCTTCAGCTACGCCGGATCTTCGCCCTTGCCGAACCGCCGCCGGTGCCCGCCGCGAGGTCGGTGCGATCGTTGCCGGAGGGCGCGGCGGCGCGCCGGTTTCTCCTCGGCGTGACCTGTTTCTGGTTTGGAGCGGGCTTGATGTGGCCGATCCTGCCACGGTACATCATCCACTCGCTCCACGCGCCAACCGCCTATTTCGGCATCGCGGCCGTGGTCGCGGCGCTATCGGGGCTGGTGACACAGCGGCGGTGGGGACGGCTGGCCGACGAGCGGGGGGCTCGCCAGGTGCTGCTCCTCGGCGGATTGGGAGCCGGCGCCGTCCCCATCCTTTGGGCATTGGTGCCCGTGTACTGGCTTGGCTACGTGGCCGAGATGGTCGCGGCGAGCTGCTGGCCGGGCCATCTCCTCGGTCTGACCATGCGCTCGGTCGAGCTCGCCGCCCACGAGGGCGATCGACCGTCGCTCCTCGCCTGGACCAGTCTGGCTCAGGGAACGGGCGCGTTCCTCTCGCCGCTGGTCGCGTCCGTCGCCGTCGATCGAGTCGGCACGATTCCGCTGCTTGTGCTGTCGGGTCTGCTCCGCGTCGGGGCGACGCTCATACTGGCTCAACCGTCGCGGACACTCGTTGCCCCGGTTCAGGAGATTCGGGTCTCGCGGCGTCCGCGGCCGCGACGTCGGGCGATGGGGCGCGCCCGCCGGGGTCGCCGCCTGGCGCGGCAACGGATGCTCCGTCCGGCCAGAGATGTTGGCCGTCGTGCTGGAGGTCGCAGAGCAAGACGGCGTTCGGCCGGCGGTCGACAATGACCGGGGCAACGGTCGCCAGACCGGACCGGTGCTGGACCGGGAAGGCCGGTGGCGGGATGTGTCGGAGAAAGAGGCAGCAGGCTCGCTCGATCTGGTCAGCGAATCCTGAGCCCGGGCGGCGATCGTGGCCTTGGCTCCGGCGCTTCCGCCGGTCGTCCGGCCCGTCCGAGGACCGATTGCCCCGTTTGGGCTCGTTGCCCTTCGTCCTGGCGCCCTCGGCGGGTCGTGCGCCGCTTTTCGGACCCTCAATGGCGGAGTCGATCGGGCGAGATCGCGATTCTGCAACGCTCATCGGCAGTCCATTTCCAGGCGAGCGGTCCGGCTGCGGATCTTACCTCCGAGGCCGGAACGTGGCGATCACGGGGATCCGGACGGCCGGAGCCATGTAGAGCCTATGGTACAATTGCTGACCGCAAGATAGGGTCTCGAGGTTGCGGAGCGGGCGATCGCGCCGGTACCTTCCTTCCCGATCCTGGATCGGAGATCGCGCGCGTGGCAAAACAAATCGGCATTGACCTCGGGACGGCAAACGTCCTTGTCTTTCTCCGTGGGCGCGGAATTGTCATCAATGAGCCGTCGGTAGTGGCGATTTCCGCCAAGGATGGGAAGGTCAAAGCCGTCGGGCTGGAAGCGCGGAACATGCTGGGACGGGAACCGCGGGAAACGATCGAGGTCGTCCGCCCGATGCGCGACGGGGTGATCGCCGACTATGTTGTCACCCAAGAGATGCTTCGCTATTTCATCAACAAGAGTTGCGGTCGCTTCTCATTGATCCGCCCCGAAGTCATGATCTGCGTGCCGGCTGGCGTGACCGGCGTCGAGCGCCGCGCGGTGCGCGACGCCGCGTTGAACGCGGGAGCGCGGCGGGCCTATCTGATCAGCGAGCCGCTCGCGGCCGCGATCGGGGCTCGGGTGCCGGTGGCCGATCCCTCGGGCAACATGATCATCGACATCGGCGGCGGAACAACTGAGGTCGCTGTGATCTCGTTGAACGGGATCGTCGTGGCGAGGTCGCTGCGCGTCGGCGGGAATCGGTTTGACGAGGCGATCAGCAACTTTATCAAGCGCAAGTACAACCTCCGAATCGGCGAGCGGACCGCGGAGGAGGTCAAGATCGCGATCGGGAGTGCGATGCCGGTCGATGAGGACATCGCGATGGAGGTGCGGGGCCGCGACGAGGTCGCCGGTCTGCCCCGGACGATTCAGATTCACGCCAACGAGGTGACCGACGCGATCACCGAGCCGCTCGAGGCGATCATCGGCGCCGTGCGGGCCGTTCTGGAGGAGACGCCGCCCGAGCTGTCCTCGGACATCATCGACAAGGGCATGATCCTGACCGGGGGCGGAGCGATGTTGCGGCAGTTGCCCGACCTGCTGATGGAGGTCACCGGCGTTCCGTGCTACGTGGCTGACGACCCGCTGTCCTGTGTCGCGGTCGGCACGGGGCTGGCGCTAGAGCACATGGACATCCTCCGCGACAGTCTCGAAGAGCCATAGCCCCTTTCGGCGCGTGAGAGCCAGACCGCCGTCACCCTAACTGGTGCATCCGCTCAGTCCGGCACAAAGCGGGGATCGGCGGCGGCATCGCCGTGCGTGGGGAACCCGCACGAACATCCCGAACAAACCACTTAGACCGCTTTCTTGTGACGGCGATCGAACTGAGTAATGGTGAGGTGGTCTGGTTGATCAAACACGTCAACGCACCCTATCCAGGGATGATCGCGATCGCCGACGCAGCAGTGCTGCCCTCACGGGTTCAGACGTTGTTGATCGAAGCGCTGGGTCTGGATGAAGGCGACGTGACGTGGCAGCCGTCAGATGAGCTGAAGGGAGATGGCGACTATTAGACCGTATGCTCACACGTCGCGTCTCGGTTCTTGGGAGGACCAGGCTCTTCTCACAGGCGACGCGAGGCGGTCGTGGAACGGGCGACGTCCGCCCTGCGCGAGGGCCACGACGCGGGAGACTGAATGGATCCAAGGTGTGATAGGGGGAGCGCCACGAGGCTCGGGCGTTCCCTCTACCGGCACCCGCAAGGATCCCGCGCCCGCCCGCGACCCCGACCCGCGGCCCGCCCCGTTCCCGCCGGTGCTCCCGGTCCCGCCCGACCGCCCGCAGCCGACGCCGGAGCAGCAGTGTCGCGAGGCGGGGCTGCAATGGGTACCGGTCTGGTAGACCGTCCTGTTCAGTGTTGACCATCTCCGAGCACCGACCTCGGCCAGAGATGGGCGGGCGCCCCCGTCCCGCGTCGTCGGCAGAGGTGGCCGGCGTGGTCGACGCTCAACGGGATCGTCCACTTGGTGGCAATAGGCGCGCGCCCCCTTCCAGAGCCCGGAAACGGGACCTTGGAGCCATCCCCGAGCGGCGGAGGCAGCGATAACGTCGTGGCCAGCGGCACCTGTCGTTGCCCGCGGTTCGCGGCCGGTCGGTCGTGCCGGCAGTCACGACGTGGGCGTCAGCGTGTGGGGCCTCGATGGGGAACGCGAATCCGTCGATCTGGTCGCGGTGCGAGTGGCGACGGGAAACCGAGCCGGCGATCGAGACGTTCGATCTGGTCAAGCGCTTCGACGCCGTGACCGCAGTCGATGGCATCTCGCTGCGGGTCAGTCCGGGCGAGGTATTCGGCTTCCTGGGGCCGAATGGCGCCGGGAAGACGACGACGATCGGGATGATCCTCGGCGTGGTCGCGCCGACGTCCGGCACGGTCCGACTCTTCGGCCGGGAGCTGCGTGGGCGCGAGCGGGAGTTGCTGGGGCGCGTTGGGGCGCTGGTCGAGGTCCCGACGTTCTACCCCTATCTCGGTGCTCGGGACAACCTGCGCGTCGTGGCGCGGGTCCACGGTGGGATCGGCAGCGAGCGGGTCGAGCAGATCCTCGCGGTGACGCAACTGGCGGCGGTTGCGGATCGCCCGTTCCGAACCTACTCGCTCGGGATGAAGCAGCGGCTGGGGATCGCGGCGGCACTGCTCGGGGAACCCGATCTCGTCATTCTGGACGAGCCGACGAACGGGCTGGATCCGGCCGGGATCGTCGAGATCCGCCAGCTGCTGCGGGGCCTCGCCGCGGATGGCCGCGCCGTCATGTTGTCAAGTCATCAGCTCAACGAGGTCCAGCGGATCTGCGACCGCGTCGCGATCGTCCAACGCGGCCGCATTGTGGCCCAAGGCATGGTGGCCGAGCTGTTGCGGGACCAACGGACGATCCGGGTGACGGTCAGCGACGTCGAGCGCGCCGCGGACGTCGCACGGTCGCTGGCGTGGGTAACGAGCGTCGTCGTCGAGGCGGGGGGGCTATCCGTGGTTGGAGAGCCGCCCGGTCCGTTTGTCCTCGGCGAGGCGCTTGCGGGGGCGGGCGTCTGGGTCGGCCAGTTGAGGCGTTCCGAGGGCTCGCTTGAGCAGGTCTTCCTGCGGCTGACAGGGCAAGGATCGGCGAGGAACGCAGCCGAGCCGCTGCTGGCAGCCGTGCCGGATCCGGTCGGTCGGGTAGGATCGTCGAACGGATTTGTTGCGGGAGCACACAGCGATGGACCGTGACCGGATCGGGCGCTTGCGTCGCTTGGTGGGACTCGAGCTGTTCAAGCTTCGCCGGCGGCCCATGCCGTGGATTCAATCGGTCATCCTCGCAATCTTGGCCGTCCTCATGCCGCCGCTGTTTTACCTGGCATTCAGATTGAGCCCGGCGCAGACGGGGCGCGGACCGTCGGCAGACCGCCAGACGTTTCTCGGGCACTTGGGGTTCCCTGCAGCGCTGCAATCGACGACCACGACGCTGCTCAGCTTCGGTCTCCCGTTGATCATGATCCTGACGGCGGCGGCGTTCGGCGGTGAGTTCGCGTGGGGGACGCTGCGGCTCGTCGCGTCACGCGGCGAGGGACGGCGGGAGTATGTCTTCTCCAAGATCATCGCTCTGTCGATCGTCTGGGCGGGGTGGGTGGTTTTCGGCGTCACGCTCGGGATCGCCTCGGCGACCGTGGTGAGCGTTGCGGCGGGGCAGCCGGGTCCGTGGACAGTGGGTGGCCACGATGCCCTCGCGTTTCTCGCGAGGCTGGCGGGGGCATGGCTGGGCGGGCTGATGTACACCGGCTTGACCGCGTTGACCACAGTCCGCACCCGTTCGACCGCGATCGGGCTCGCGGCGGGGCTCGTCTCCTTCTTCGGCGATCGAACGCTGTCTGGTGCCGCGACGACGGTGGGATACCGGCCGTTGGAGCTGCTCGCCCGTTCGGGCATCAACTACAACGTTCGCTCCCTGACGGGTGGGGTCGAGCACTCGCCCAACCCGATCCCCATCGCCGCCTTGGCGATCGCCGTCTACCTCCTGGCGACACTCCGCGGCACCATGCGCCAAATCGAGCGGCAGGACATCTTCATCGCGGGGATCGACTGATTCCTCCCCGCAAGTGAACGCCGACGATGAGCGAACGGTAGGGCCCATCGCTCCCCCCGAGCGGGTGCCCGTCAGAGTTTTCGGTGGACCGACGGAGAGCCGTGCTCTGCGACGAAGGACCTGTGCCATTCCCGTGGCCGCGGGCCGATCCCGTCACCGGCGCGCCGAATTGCGGCGCTTCGGGCTCAGCGAAGGATCGAGTCTCGCGGCGCCGACAGCCTGGCGCGCCGCCGAACGCAACGACCGAAAACTTTGACGCGCACCCCCCCCGAGCGCTCCCTTCGCCGTCCTCATGCGGTCCGTGCGATCATTGGCGGCGCACCCGAGGAACGGACCGCTGACCGCGGCTCAGTGGTGGAGGCAGGGCTTGAGTTTCAAGCGTGCGAGCGGGATCCTCGCGCACCCGACGTCGTTCCCCGGTCCGCACGGGATCGGCGACCTGGGCGAGGCGGCGTTCCGTTTCGTCGACTGGCTCGCGGTGGCCGGTCAGCGCTACTGGCAGGTGATGCCGCTCGGTCCGACCGGATACGGCGACTCCCCCTATGCGTCGCCGTCGACGTTTGCCGGGAACCCGCTGTTGATCTCGCTGACCTGGCTCGCGGGCGAAGGGCTCCTCGCCGAATCGGATCTCGCCGGCGATCCGCGCTTCCACGACTGGGCCGTCGATTTCGGCGCCGTGATTCCCTTCAAGCGCGCGAGGCTCCGCACGGCGTTCGATCGCTTCCGGCGCGGCGCTGCCGCCGACCAGCGTCCAGCGTTCGAGGCATTCTGTCGCGACGAGGCACACTGGCTTGATGATTTCGCCCTCTACATGGCGCTGAAGGAGGACCAGGGCGGGCGCCCCTGGATCGAATGGGCGGCACCGCTCCGGCTCAGGGAACCGGCGGCGGTTGGTGACTGGACCAGTCGTTCGCGCGATGAGGTGCGATTTCACAAGTTCGTCCAGTTTCAGTTTCGTCGCCAGTGGACCGTGTTGAAACGCTACGCCAACGACCGCGACATCCAGATCATCGGCGACCTGCCGATCTTTGTTGCTCACGACAGCGCCGACGTGTGGGCGCACCGGGACCTGTTCCAGGTCGACGGCGAGGGGCAGCTCGTCGCCGTTTCCGGCGTGCCGCCGGACGCGTTCAGCGCCGAGGGGCAGCGGTGGGGCAACCCGATGTTCGATTGGCAGGCGCTGGCGGGGGCCGGGTATGCGTGGTGGATCGACCGGATTCGCGCGTTGCTCACGCTCGTCGACGTGATCCGCATCGATCACTTTCGCGGTTTCGCGGCCGCCTGGGTCGTGCCCGCCGATGCGCCGACGGCCATCTCCGGCCGGTGGGAACGCGGCCCGGGTCGGACGATCTTCGACGCTCTGACGAGTGCGTTGGGCGATCTGCCGATCATTGTCGAAGACCTCGGGTTGATCACACCCGACGTCGTCCAGCTGCGGCGTGATCTTGGTCTACCAGGTATGAAGGTGCTTCAGTTCGCTTTTGAAGACGACCCCGACAACGTGTACCTTCCCCACACCTACCAGTCGAACTGCGTCGTCTATCCAGCGACGCACGACAACCAGACGACGGTTGGGTGGTTTCAGACGCTGCCGCCCGCGCTCCGGAGGCAAGTTCAGACCTACCTGGGACGGGACGGCAGCGATATTGCATGGGACTTCATTCGACTTGCTCTATCCTCGACGGCCGATCTGGCGATCTTGCCCCTTCAGGACGTCATGCGCCTGGACGACGAGGCGAGGATGAACACACCGGGACACCCTTTAGGTAACTGGAGCTGGCGGTATCTGGCCCATCAGCTCCACCACGGACTTGCGGCCGGGCTCGGCGAGCTGACGAACGTGTACGGTCGTCAGGCTCGACCGCCGAGGCCGCGGGTCCCGGATCCGTTCGATTACACGGCCGATCGCGCCGCCCATCAACTGCACTGAGGCGGGGGGTTGCCACCGCTGGTTCTGCTGATGCTGCGGCGGGATCATGTGACACAGGGTAGGATTCGTCGCTGGCCGAACGCGCCGGCCGGCGGACGCCGCGGGCGAGGGGCGGGGAAGGTCATGATCGATCGCGATCCTCAACGGAGAGGTGATTGATGACGAAGATCGGTGCATTTACCTTCGTGCTTCATAGTCACCTTCCCTACGCTCGCCAAGCCGGCATGTGGCCGCACGGCGAGGAATGGGTTCACGAAGCGATCGCCGAAACGTACGTTCCGCTCCTCGAAGCGCTGTTCGACCTGGAAGCCGAGGGTATCCCATTTCGGCTGACGATTGGGATTACGCCGATTCTTGTCGAGCAGCTTGCCGACCCGCTGATCATCGACCACTTCATCCATTACGCCGCCGAACGGGCCGCGTGGGCAGCCAACGACGTCGATCGCTTCGACCAGGCCGGCGACCAGGTCATGAAGGACCTGGCGCGGTTCTACCATCACTGGTACGCCCGGACACTGACGAGCTTCAGGGATCGCTTCGGGAGCGATTTGATCGGCGCGTTTCGGAAGCTGCAAGACGCCGGCTGCGTCGAGATCGCGACATCCGCAGCGACCCATGGCTACCTGCCCCTGCTGTCGCGCGATTCGTCGATCTATGGGCAACTCGCGATCGGGGTCGCCGCGTATCAGCGCCACTTCGGGCGCGATCCGAAAGCGATCTGGCTTCCCGAGTGCGCCTACCGACCCGCGATCCTCGAAACGGAGGATGGGCAATCGGTTCGCCGCCCGGGGCTCGAATCATTTGTCGCCGGTCAGGGGCTCGAGGTGTTCTTCAGCGAAACCCACACCGTCGAGGGAGGGCGCCCGGTCGGCAAGGCGGCCGGCGAAGCCATCGGGCCTTACGGAGCGGTGCCGCGGCGCTACGCGGTCACGGTCTCGCCGGAGTCGCACGGAGCGCCGGGGACGATCTACCAGCCCTATTGGGTTGGCGACGCGCCCGGCCAGGTGGCCGTCCTCGGGCGCAACAATCAGACGGGTCAGCAGGTGTGGTCGGGGACTTTCGGCTACCCCGGCGATTTCTGGTATCGCGAGTTTCACCGCAAGGACGGGGTTTCCGGGTTGCAGTACTGGCGGATCGGCGGGGCGGGCGTCGACTTGGGCGAGAAGCCAAGGTACGAGCCGGCCCGGGCCGCGGAGCGCGTCCAGGATCACGCCAATCACTACGTCGCACTGGTGGAGGAGCTGCTGCGCACCTTCAACCGGGAGACCGGTCAGTTCGGTATCATCTCCTCGGCGTACGATACGGAGCTGTTCGGCCATTGGTGGTTTGAGGGCATCGATTGGCTGAAGGCCGTCCTCCGCCGTCTCGCCAACGTCGAGGCGGTCGAGCTGACGACGGCCAGCCGCATCATCGACGAGCACCCGCCCGAGCGGGTGATGGTGCTGCCGGAGTCGAGCTGGGGAGCCGGGGGAAGCCATTTTACCTGGCTCAACGTCGACACCAAGTGGATGTGGCCGCCGATTCACGCGGCGGAGCGGCGGATGGAAAACCTTGTCGCACTGATTCCCGACGCCGACGGCGACCGTCTTGAGGTGATGCGGCAGGCCGCTCGCGAGCTGCTCCTCCTCCAGAGCAGCGACTGGCCGTTCCTGGTGACCACCGGGCAGGCCAAGGAGTATGCCTCCGAGCGGTTCACCGAGCATGTGGAGCGATTCGATCAGCTCGCCGATCTGGCGGAGCGTGGTGATGCGCTGCCGGCCGGAGCGAGAGCGTTTTTGGATACCCTGGCCGAACGTGACAACCCGTTCCCCACGATCGACTACCGCGTGTTCGCCGCCCGTCAGGGCAGGGCCAATGGGTCGTGACGCGGGCCGCGGCCTGAGGGATTCACGCGTCCTTCAGGATTGACGAGAGCGGCAGCCACAGCCAGTCAGGTCGGTTGTTGAGCTCATAGTTGACCTCGTAGAGCGCCTTGTCGAGCTCCCAGGCAATGACGGCGAGGCGAATGTCGTCGTCTGATGTCGGCAGGTAGGCCGCGTTGCCGATGCGGGAGGCAACGATATAGCCATCGAGAAACGCCGCGCGGGCGGTCCGCTCCCAGGTGACCAGGAGCGCCGTCGCCGTCGGTGCCTGCTCCTTCGATCTGGCCCGTTGGGTGGCGACTCCTCGCGCGTAGCTCAACGATCTGAGCATGCCCGCGACGTCCTTTAGCGGCGACGTCTTGGCGCGCCGCTCCTCGATCGACCGTTGCGGTTCTCCCTCGAAGTCGAGAATGACGAAATCAGCGTCGACTGTGCGCAGCGTTTGACCGAGGTGGTAGTCCCCGTGGACGCGGGTCTTGGTGCGGCCGACGAGCTGCTCAAAACCGGTCGCCTGAGCCGCGAGCCGCGGCGTGAGCCCGCGGAAGGCAGCGATGAGCTCGTGAGTCGGGTCGTCAACCGCGGGCGCGAGCCCGGCGAGGGCCGACGCGGTCCTGTCCAGCGCCTCGGCAACGCCTGCGGACCAGCCCGCCACATCCTCCACGCCAATCGTCTCGGGCGCGAGATCCGGGATCCACGGCGCGCTCGACAGAGCCACGTGGAGCTGACCGGTCAGCTCACCGAGCCGACGCGCATTCTGGCCGTAGGCCTGAATGGCGTCCCACGGAGATGGCGCTCCCGAGCTGTCCGCGACGATGCGGTCAAGGCGATCGAGCGTGAAGGCCCAACCATCGGCGACGCTTCGGACGTAGGATTGGGCGACGCCGAGGGTGAGCGGCTCGCCATCGTCAGGCCGGTAGGCAAGCTCGCCGAGCAAGAGCGGAATGTTCCGGAAGGCCGTCTGGGTGGTCAGAAACCGGCCGATCTCAACTTCGGGGTTGGGCCCGGGCTGAGCTTTTCGGAACAGCTTCACGATGAGCGACTGGCCGTAGACGATCGAGCTGTTGCTCTGCTGGACCGTCGAGAGACGCGACGGCCCGGTGGTCGCCGTGGACAGGAGTTCGGACAGCGCCCCGGTTGCCCGCCAGCTAAACCGGCCGCGCGCTCCCGTGAGCTCAGCATGGGCTGCTAACTCGGTCAGCAACCAGCGCTGGAAACCGGCGATCGCGGCGGCGTCCGCGACGATCCAGATCTCCTCGCCGGCCATGACTTCCGCGATGATGTCATCAGCGGCGCAGCGACTGTTGAGGAGCGCCAGCGGGACGAAGTAGGTCGCCGATCGGCCGGCGACGAACTCGACTTCGACAATGGCGAGGGCCAAGACGGTGCCGGTCGCGTCGGCCAGGTGCGCGTCGACGAGGCGCACAGCCGAGATTCGTCGGGTCTTGTCCCCAAACCAGCGACGGGTCGCCAAGTAGCCCGGCAGAGCCTCGCGCACGATGTCGGGTGCGGCGGTCGCAAACCACGCCGCGGTCGGCGTCAGGTTCGCGAAGAATCGTTGGCTCGGCATCATCTCGGCGCCCGTGGCTGATTATCGTTCGATTCTAATCCAGTAGAAACCGTGCGGCGGCATCGCGAGGACGAAGGGCGCGCTGCCAATCGTCGGAAATGGCGCCTCGCCGAGGAGCTCCACGGGGCGTCGGCCGGCGAACTCGGACAAATCAAGCACGGCGCTCTGGGCGGTGCCGGCGAGATTGACGACGCAGAGCAACGTCTGCTCGCCGTGGCGGCGGAGGTAGGCCAGGATCTTCGGGTTTTCGGGCAGCAAGAACTCGAATGATCCCCGACCGAACGCGGGGTATCGCTTCCGCGTGGCGACGATCTGTCTCATCCAGTTGAGGAGCGAGGTGGGCGTTTTGGTTTGGCTCTCGACGTTGACCGCCTGATAGCCGTAGACCGAGTCGGAAATGACCGGGGCAAAGAGACCGGACCAGCTTGCCTGCGAGAAGCCGGCGTTTCGGTAGGCGCTCCACTGCATTGGAGTGCGGACGCCGTTCCGGTCCCGCAGATAGATATTGTCGCCCATCCCGATCTCGTCGCCGTAATAGAGAACGGGTGAGCCTGGCAGCGAGAGGAGGAGCGAATTGAGCAGCTCGATCTGGGAGCGCCCGTTGTCGACCAGCGGGGCAAGACGGCGCCGGATGCCTAGATTGATCCGCATCCTCGCCTCCGGTGCGTAGCCGTCCCACATGAACCGGCGCTCGTCGAGTGTCACCATCTCAAGCGTGAGCTCGTCGTGGTTGCGCAGAAACGTTGCCCATTGGCAACCCAGCGGGATCGGCGGCGTGCGCTCCATGATCTGGACGAGGGGTGTCCGGTCCTCCAGGCGCAGGGACATGAATAACCGGGGCATCACGGGAAAGTGGAACCCCATCTGGAACTCGGGCTGCTCGGGCGTACCGAAGTACGCGATGACGTCCTCGGGCCATTGATTGGCCTCGGCGAGCAGGATCTTGCCCGGAAACTCGGCGTCGACCATCCGGCGCAGCGCCTGCAGAAAACCGTGGGTTTCGGGCAGGTTTTCGCAGGTCGTTCCCTCTCGCTCGTAGAGATACGGAACGGCATCGCAGCGAAACCCGTCGAGACCGAGGTTCAGCCAGAAACGGGCAATATCGAACATCTCGCGCCAGACGTCCGGGCTGTCGTAGTTGAGGTCCGGTTGGTGACTGAAGAATCGGTGCCAGAAGTATTGCCTGGCGACCGGGTCGTAGGTCCAGTTCGACGGCTCCGTGTCGGTGAAGATGATGCGCGCGCCGGCGAACTTGCTGGGATCGTCGCTCCAGACGTAATAGTTCCGTTTCGGCGAATCGGGATTCGAGCGCGCCTCTTGAAACCAGGCATGCTGGTCGGAGGTATGATTCATGACGAGATCGGCGATCACACGGAGTCCGCGCGCATGCGCCGCATCGAGGAAGCGCTTGAAATCGGCGACCGTGCCGAAATCGGGATGGATGGCGAGGAAATCGCTGATGTCGTAGCCGTCGTCTCGCAGCGGCGACGGGTACATGGGAAGGACCCAGATGCAGTCGACGCCCAAGTCCCGGATGTAGTCGAGTTTCTGGGCGATGCCCCGAAAATCGCCCTTGCCGTCCCCATTCGCGTCATGAAACGAGCGGATCGGCACCTCATAGAAGACCGCATCTCTGAACCAGTCATCGAGACCCGCGGTTGTCATCAGACATCGCTCCAGTCGCGTGAAGGCAACCCCGCGGGGCTTCGCCCAGGTAGATGCGGTCATGCGCAGGGGCGCGCCGCGCCAGGCCGTTGGGCACGATGCTCGGCGCGGCGGAGAATTATCACGCGGCGCGGAGGACTCTGCACAACGGTATCGTGAACGACCTAATAGCAGGGTTCCGCGTAGTCGATGTGAGACCACTTCCGGATCGAGTAGATCAGGGCGGGTTCGGCGTGGGGATCGAGTCGAACGAACTGGGAACCGCCGGTCCAGAAGTAGGACTCGCCCGAGATCAACTCCGTCACCCGGTATTGCTCGCCGTCCTGGATACCGAATTCGTGGATTGGGACGTGGAACCAGGTCTCGTGGGGCTGGAACGGGTCGAGGTTGACGGCCACGACGATGATGTCGTCGTGGTTCGCCGTCGCTTTGCCGTAGCAGACGATGTTGTCGTCGTCCGACCAGAAGAAGCGCAGGTTGTCGTACTCGTGGAGCGCGGGGTGCTCGCGCCGGATGCGGTTGATGGCCATGACGTAGGCGACGATGTTCCCGGGCCGGTCCCAATCCCACACTTTGACCTCGTACTTTTCGGAATTGAGGTACTCCTCCTTGCCGGGGACCGCGGTCGCCTCGCAGAGCTCGAATCCACTGGAGATGCCGTAGAGCGAGGAGAGGGTCGCCGCGAGGGCAAGGCGCATCTTGAAGGCGGGACGCCCGCCTTCTTGCAGGATCAACGGCAGGATGTCCGGGGTGCTCGTAAACAGGTTGCCCCGCAGGTATTCCTTGGCCTCGGTCTGGGTCAGCTCGGTGAAGTACTCCGTAATCTCCTGTTTGAAGTTCCGCCAGGTGAAATACGTGTACGACTGCGTGAATCCGGCCTTGGCGAGGGCCTTCATGACCTTCGGGCGCGTGAACGCCTCGGAGAGGAATACCGCTTCGGGATGGGTCTTGTGTACCTCCCCGATCAGCCATTCCCAGAAGATGGTCGGTTTGGTGTGCGGATTGTCCACCCGGAAGGTCGTGACGCCCTGATCGATCCAGAACAGGATGATGCGCTTGAGCTCTTCCCACAGCTGTCGCCAGTCTGACGTGCCGAAGTTCACGGGGTAGATGTCTTCATAGCGCTTGGGCGGATTCTCCGCGTACTTGATCGTGCCGTCCGGGCGGACGTTGAACCAATCGCGGTGCTCGGTGGCCCAGGGATGGTCTGGCGCGCATTGAATCGCGAAGTCGAGGGCGGTCTCGAGCCCGTGGTCCCGCGCGGCATCGACCAGGCGTCGGAAGTCCTCCGGTGTGCCGAGGGAGGGCTCGATGGCGTCGTGGCCGCCGAACTCGTTGCCGATCGCGTAGGGGCTGCCCGGGTCGTCCGGTCCCGCGAGCAGGGAGTTGTTCTTGCCCTTGCGATTGATCCGGCCGATCGGGTGGATGGGCGGAAAGTACAGGACGTCGAACCCCATCTCGGCGATGGCGGGCAACCGGTTGATCAGGTCTTGAAAGGTGCCGCTCACCCCTGGTCTCGTGCCAGCCGAACGGGGAAAGATTTCGTACCAGGCAGCGTAGCGGGCCCTCACCCGATCGACGACGACGCTCAGCTCCCGATCGTAGGTCGTGCCCCCGGCGCGCAATCGATGGCGATGCATGACTGCCGCCAGGTCATCGCAGAGCATCAGGTCAACGGACGTGGCTTCGTCCGGTGACGCGTCGAGGCGATCAAGGTAGGCCTGAATCGTGTCCCGATCGGCAGCGCTGCGCGATGCCGCCTCGGTGACGATGCCGCGCCCCTCCAGGAGCTCGGTGGGGACGGCAAGCCCCGCTGCCACCTTTTTCCGGGTCTCGTCCTGCCACGTCGCAAAGCGGTCTGGAAAGGCCTCGATCGTGTAGCAATATCTGGTGTTCTTGGCGAGCGGGAAGGAGGCGGACCAGCGATCGTTGTCGACGAACCGCATTTCGACTTCGGACCATTGCGGATTGTCCCATTCCCGATATTTCACGACGGCGGCAATCAGGTCATGGCCATCCTTAAAGATGTCAGCCGAGACATCGAGGAGATCGCCGACCTCGCGCTTGACGGGGTAGCGGCCACAGTCCAGCTCCGGCGTCACATGTTCGATGACGACGCTGCTCGGCGGTTCGACCGCCGCATCGATGGGTGCCTTGGCTGACATGTGGGCGCCTCCGCGTCCTCGCTTCGGGCGTCCCGCTCGGCTACGCTTCGGTCGGCGGGGCGTCCAGGATAGTCCCGACCCTGGCCGGTCGCAAGACTGCCGCCGTGATAGCCGGTATCAGAACGGGCCGCGAGCGCGTCGGGCATCAGTGGTTGGTTCGATCGCCGAGAGGGATTAGACGAACGGCGTGTTTCGCTTCGGACGCTGGCCGGTTGCGGTCGCGAGCCTGTTGATCGCCGCCCTGATCGCGGTGGTGCTTGTTCTCTCCGTTGGACGATCGTGGCTCCTCGGATCTGACGTCGCCCCGGGCACGCCGAGACCGGCGTCCGCGACGCTGTCGACGGACGAGCGGGCGTTCTATCAATTCGTGGCGCCGCGGCTACGCAGGCTTGCGGCCGAGAGTCGCGCCCTTGACGGCCTTGGCCACAACAAGAGTCGGAATCTGATCGAGCTGCAGCGGCGAAGCGACAGCGTGCAGACACTGGGCACGCAGATTGACACGTACGCGGCGCAGCATCGCGTGCCGGATCGGCTGGCCGGGTGGTACAAGCGGTACCTGACCGGCGTTGCCAATGTGCGGCGGGCGATGGACGAGTCCCAGGCGGGGTTCCTGCGCTTCGATTGGGATCGAGTCGCGCGGGCCGTCACGATGATGGACCAGGGAGTTGCGGAGCTGGACGCCGCCACCGCGGAACTCGAACGCCTGGCTGGCGCGGCAACACCGGCGGTTTGAACCCGCAAGGATCGCCCTCCGGGATCTACCGCCACGCCGAAGCGTGCGGCCAAAGCTGCCCTGCTCCCGCCGGGGGCTGAAGGAGCGTTGCTGTTGGTGAGTGCTCCAAGTGGAACGCTCGGGCCGCCGCGGCCGACCTTGCCGGGGATGCCCTATCCGCTCGGCGCAACGTGGGATGGGAGCGGGACGAACTTCGCACTCTTTTCCGAGCACGCGACGGCCATCCATCTCTGTCTGTTTGATGACCCGGCACACGGTCACGAGGCGGAGCGCGTCCGGCTGTCCGAGCGAACCGGGTACATCTGGCACGTCTACCTGCCGTGGGTGGGGCCGGGTCAATGCTACGGTTATCGAGTCGACGGTCCGTACCGACCCGAAAACGGCCACCGCTTCAACCCCGCCAAGCTCCTCGTGGATCCGTACGCCCGCGCCCTCGCCGGTCGGGTCGATTGGTCGGCGCCGGTCTACGGCTACCTTCGCGACCCCGAGCCGGACGATCTCGTCATCGACGCGGAGAACGATGCGATCGGTATCCCGAAAGGGTTGGTCGTCGATTCGAGCTTTGACTGGGCAGGCGACCGGCCGCCGGCGGTTCCTTGGCGAGAGACCGTCATTTACGAGGTCCACGTCAAAGGGTTCACGATCCGGCATCCCGACGTGCCGGAGATCGTGCGTGGCACCTATGCCGGTCTCGCTCACCCTGTTGCCGTCGCCCATCTCAAACGTCTTGGCATCACCGCGGTGGATCTGCTGCCGGTGCATGCCTTTGTCGACGACAGCTTCCTGGTGGGACGGGGACTGAGGAACTACTGGGGGTACAGCACGCTCGGCTTCTTCGCCCCCGAGGCTCGCTACTCCAGGACACCAGCACCCGGCGGCGAGGTGGCCGAGTTCAAACGCATGGTGCAGGCCCTCCATGCCGCGGGAATCGAGGTCATCCTCGACGTTGTCTACAATCACACGGCGGAGGGCAACCACCTCGGACCGACGCTGTCCCTGCGCGGCATCGACAATCGCGTCTATTACCGGCTGGTACCGGACGGGCCCCGCTACTACGAGGACTTCACGGGGACCGGCAACACCATCAACGCGCGTCATCCTCAGGTGTTGCAGCTGATCATGGACTCACTGCGATACTGGGTGACGGACATGCACGTCGACGGTTTCCGCTTTGATCTGGCCCCGGCCCTGGCGAGGGACGCGGTCGGCTTTGACCCTCAGTCCGCCTTCTTCGAGATCATTCACCAGGACCCGGTGCTGTCACGGGTCAAGCTGATCGCCGAGCCGTGGGATCTGGGCGCGGGCGGTTATCAGGTCGGCAATTTCCCGCTCGAGTGGTCAGAATGGAACGACAAGTTTCGAGACGCCGCCCGCGGCTTCTGGCTGCTCGATCAGCGAACGATGGCGGAGGCGGGATTCCGCCTGACCGGTTCACCGGATCTTTATCAGCGCTCGGGAAGGGGACCGTGCGCGAGCATCAACTTCGTGACCGCCCACGACGGGTTCACGCTCGAAGACCTTGTCAGCTACAACGACAAGCACAACGAGGCGAATGGCGAAGAGAACCGCGATGGGTCGGACCACAATCTGTCGGCGAACTGTGGCCACGAGGGACCGACCGACGATGTGGGCATCCTCGCTGTCCGCGACCGCGCCAAGCGAAATCTGATCGCCTGGCTGTTTCTCGCCCAGGGTGTGCCGATGGTGAACGGCGGTGACGAGATCGGGCGGACCCAGGGCGGCAACAACAATGCCTACTGCCAGGACAACGAGACGAGCTGGTTTGACTGGGCGCTCGACGAGCGCCGTGCCCGATTTCTCGCTTTTTTGCGGCGGGTATCCACCATGCGTCGGGAGCAACCGGCGCTCCGGCGACCGGATTACTTCTTCGGCCGCGTTGGCGTGGAGAGCGGCTCAGAGGACCTCACCTGGCTGCACCCTGACGGCCACGAGATGGCTGACGCCGAATGGTCCAATCCGAAACTGAGAGCGATCGGTGCCCGAATGACCGGGCCCGGCACGGCATCTGCCGGCGCTGCCACGCTGCTGATCCTGATCAACGGAGAGTTGCGGCCGGTGGACTTCAGGCTTCCCCGCCACGAGGCGGGGCAAGGCGCTGTCTGGGAGGTGCTGCTCGACACGGTGGACGCCTCGGGGGCCGGAGACCGCGCCTGCCGAGCGGGTGAGGCCCTTCGGCTGGAAGACCGATCGATCGTCGTGTGCCGGTGCAGCATCGAACGCAGCCCGACCGCGACCTAATGTGCCCGGCAACTGGTCGAGCCGGCGGGCGCCGGGACCGCCAACCTGGAGGAATTGACGGATCGTTGGGGCGCCACCCGAACAGGTCATCTGTTCCAGCGCTAGCGCGCCACCGGCTCCTCAAGCGCATCGCCCGTCGCGGGTGCCTGATCGAGCGGGATGAGCGCGAGCAGTTGCCGCAGGCGCTCGGCCTGAATCGGACTGATCTCGCCAAGCAGTGCCGCGAGGCGGTGCTGGTAGGCCTGACCCAATTCACTGAGGAGGCGATTGCCAACCGGCGTTAGACGCGCGAGAACCATCCGGCGGTCGTCCGGATGCGCCTGCCGCTCGACCCAGCCTTGCCGCGCCAGGATGTCGACGTACAGCGTTGCCGTGCGGCGAGCGACGGCTAATCGGCGGGCAAGCTCGGAGGGCGCGAGACCGGTCGGGCGCGCGGCGTCCAGCTCGAGGAGGGCGAAAAACGCTCCCGCGGTCAGGTCCAGATCGGCCAGAGCATCGACCGCGGCGCGATCGAGGGCGCACGACGTGCGCAAGAGCTGGCGGAACGCGGCGAAACGCGCCACATCGTTGCCGCTCTGTCCGGGGTCGGTCTCGGGCCGATCCGGGCACAACCACCCGGGATGAACGGCGCGAGGCGTTGATCCTGTCGCGCTGGAGAGCTTCGAACGGCAGTTCGGAGAGGCAAGCACCCCACGCTGCGGGCCTTCGCCTTCGCTCTGTTCCACAGCATCGATCCCCGCTGGTTGCCGGTGAAAAGGAGAGGACAATACCCCCTCCGATGCCCGGAGTGCGCCGGTCCGGTATGAGCGCATGCTACCCGTCGTTAGGCAACCGTTCAGACAGGAGGGTTCTTCGATTCTTGCTCGACGTTGTCAGGATTACCGTTGGGGCATGTCAGGAAAAGTTTGAGTTGGTTTCGCGACGGTGCCGCTCAGGCTTCCTCCTGCGACAGCAGTCCCGCGCGCAGGGCATAGCGCACCAGTTCAGCCCGGTTGGTGAGCCCAAGCTTCTGCATGGCTCGATGCCGGTAGGTCTCGATCGTCTTGGGAGAGAGGGACAGGATGTCGCCCGCTTGCTGGGCCGTGTAGCCCTCCGCGGTCAGCTTGACGACCTCCCGCTCGCGTTCCGAGAGGAGCTCGCCAAGATCGAGTTCCTCTCCGGTGCCGACGCGTCCGAGGTAGCCGCGAAGGAGTGTCTTGGTTGCCGCCGGATCGAGAAAAACCTCGCCGCGCGCGACCGTGCGGATCGCGTCCAGGAGGTCGGTGTGGGCGCTCGATTTCCGGACATACCCTGAGCCCCCGGCCTCGAGGACCGGCAAGAGGTAGCGCTCCTCGGCGTGGACCGTCAGCACGAGGACGCGCGTTGGCAAGCCGAGCGCGGTGATCTCGCGGATCGTCGCCAGTCCGCCGCCGGGCATCGAGAGGTCAGCAACGACGATCGCCGGCTTCTGCTCACGGGTGACGCGAACGGCAGTCGGACCATCGGCGGCCTCGCCCACCACGCTGATGTCGGGCTGCCGTTCGAGGAGCGCGCGGAGACCGGCGCGGACGACGCCGTGGTCGTCGGCGAGGACGATGCGAATGGGAGATGAGCTTGCCGTCTCGATCGTCTTCGCGTCAGCGGTCACCTGACCAGCCTTGTCGCAATGCGGCCGTCTCGACCGAGGGGAATGTACCCAAACACTTCGGTGCCGATCCCTGGTTGGGACCAGATCTGGAAGCCACCGCCGACCAGCGCGACTCGTTCCTCCATGCCGAAGATGCCGAGCCCCAGGCCTCGGCCGTCGCTTTTGGCAGCCGAGCACCGATCGAACCCACAACCGTCGTCTCGGATCGAGATCATGACGTCGTCGGGGCTGCGGTCGAGGTCGAGCGAAACGCGCGCGGCCTTGGCGTGCTTGGCGACATTCGTCAGCGCCTCCTGAGCGACGCGGTACAGGATGAGCTCCACCTCGGATGGGAGGCGGCCGCGCGGGCCGCGCGCCTGGTAGTCCACCGGCAGATTGAGCTGCTCGGAAAACCGCTGGGCAAGGTCCCCGAGGGCCGCCAGCAGGCCGAGATCGTCGAGCGCCGGTGGTCGCAGCTCCAGCGCCAGGCGGCGAACACTCTCAAGGGCCTCGACGGTCATCTCTTCAAGCGTCGCCGCGGTGCGTTGGAGGCCGGGATCCGATGAGGACTTCAACGTCGTGAGACGAAGCAACTGCGCGAAGAGCACCTGCGCTGTGTCGTCGTGGAGCTCCCGCGCGATTCGCCGACGTTCGTCTTCCTGGGCGCGAATCACCTGAGACGCGAGCGAACGCAGCTCGGCGCGGTCTTTCGCCAGCTGGTCCAGGGTGGCGTTGAATGTCTCGGCCAGGTGGGCCACCTGGGGGTCGGTGAAGGACGTCGAAGCCACCCGCGCGGAGAGGTCGCCGTCGCGCACGGCGAGGGCGGCGCGCTCGAGGGTCGCGAGCGGTCGAAAGGCGGCGCGCAGGACGAGGTAGTTCACGGTGACGCTCAGGACGATGCCGGTTACCACGAAGGTCATGGCGAGGCCGACGAAGATGTCGTTGGGTGCGTGGCGGACGGTCTGGATCGTCAGCCAGGTGCCCGCGATCGCTCCCAAGACCACGATCGCCGCGTTGGCGAACAGGACCTTGTAGACAATCCGCACACGCCGCAGCGACGCGAGCGGCCCACCCGACGACCGGGCATTGATCCTGGACAGCGGTGACGGCGGCGCGGTGGCGGAAGCCCGACGTGCCGGCAGAGCGGCAATGGAAGGTTTCACCTAACCGCCATGATCGTGTTCATGTGCTTAGACCTCATCCCTCCGCGAAGTATGCCCGAGGCCGGTCCCGCGGTGCGAGGGCAGAAGAGAGGTTGGTGTGTGTCTAACGTCAACTAGATTTGCCGGCGACGACAATTA
>JRHI01001054.1_pt1 | contig 25708 bp, 19 predicted proteins | sample 215371 | NCBI WGS metagenome assembly JRHI01 (sample SAMN02929681, study PRJNA255918) | sediment metagenome | biome: cave system; feature: Ice Cave; material: Sediment; isolation source: sediment from deep within a dark volcanic ice cave with no known source of... ...
CATTATTACGCGGCCACCAAGCAGTTCCCGCCGCCGCGCGTGCGTGAATTGGAAAAACGGTTACAGTAGAAATATAACCGAGCAGCTCTTCGCGCGGAATGCCGGTCATGCCGCCAGCGCGGCACTCCTTGAAGCGGTCCCAGAGGCTCTTGTCGGCCAGCTCCATGACGATGAGGAGCTGGCCTTCGATGATGTCGTAGCGTTCGAGGGAGAGGATGTAGGGATGGCGGACGGTCTTAACCCGGCTCATGGCCTTGAGTTCCTGCTCGGCGCGCAGGCCCTCCTCGCCCATGTCTTGCAGGTTACCGTAAACGAATTTGATGGCCTTCATCAGGCCGCCCGGAGCTTCGGCGCGCCAGACCTCGCCGAAGCCGCCTCCGCCGAGGCGGTCGATCAGCCGATAGCCCGGGATCGGCTCGGCGTGTTTTTCGATGCGGACCGCCATGTGTCCATCCTGCATTCACCGACGCCCTCCCGTCCGCAGCCTGGGAATCGAGACAATCCCAAAGGGGTAAGGACTACGGACCCGGGGGAGTCGGTTCCACCACAACCATAGCTTTCGACTGGCCGAGGGGCAAATTGTCGGGGCGGCTTTGGTAATCGGCCGTCTGAGCAGTGGGGCACGCCGAACCGTGCCAGATCGGCACCGGGACAATCTCATCGGGCCCTCTCCTTCAACCGTCGCGCGCTATGCGACCAGGGTGCCTTCTTCGGCGAAAGAGAGGCTGAGGCATGGCGAGAACGGCACCCCTATGCTATGGTGGGGTCTGTGGCTCCAGAAGAGAGCGGGACGGCAAGCCCCTCGTCCCGCACCATGGCAAGTCAAACTGTCTCATGAACGAGGCTGGTGACGCGATGAAAGCATGGGGGCAGCACGGACTGGATCACGTCCGCCATGCAAACCGGTTTATCAACCGTCGCCGGCTGCTGCAGATCGGCGGCCTCGGATACCTAGGACTGAACCTGGCTGGGCTGCTTCAGGCGGAAGAGTCGCAGGCCGCGACACACTCACCGGCGGCGCGTTCTGCCAAACCAATCAAGTCGTGTATCCTGCTGTTCTACTACGGTGGACCGAGCCACCTCGATACCTGGGACATGAAGCCCAACGCACCGCAAGAGGTGCGCGGCGAGTTCCGATCGACTGCGACGCACGTCCCCGGGGTACGTGTCTGCGAACACCTGCCGCTTTGCGCCCGCGTGATGGACAAGCTCACCATCATCCGCAGCATGCACCACCCGATGCGGAATCACAACTCGGCGGCCGTTGAAGCGCTCTGCGGCCGGACGCCTCTCAAGGGAGATCTGGAACTTCTCGCCGACGATCCGAACAGCTTCCCATGCCACGGGGCCCTCCTGAGCTACCTGGAGCCAGGTCCCCGGGAAGTCCCTGTCCATGTTGCCTTGCCACACGTGATGTACAATGTGGTCACCCTACCTGGCCAAAACGCTGGCTTCCTGGGCGGGGCCTTCAACCCGTTTCAGGTCAACCGCGATCCGAACGAACCAGGGTTCCGCGCGGATGAACTGGAGTTGCCCGCTGACCTTTCGCTGGCGAGGCTCGAGGACCGCCACTCCCTTCTCACGCTGATCGATGCCCAGAACCGGCGCGCGGGACGACTCGCCGGCAAGGGAGCCATGACGACATCTCAGGAACGTGCGTTCAACCTTCTCCATTCCGCGACCGTGCAACGAGCCTTTGACCTCTCCACGGAGAGCACCTTCTTGCGCGAGCGCTACGGCAGGAACAAGCTAGGCCAAAGCCTGCTGCTGGCTCGCCGACTCGTCGAGGCAGGCGTTCGGTTTGTCAACGTCAACGACAAGGTAAGCAATGGGCAGCTGGCGAACTGGGACAGCCATGAGAACAACTTCGGCCGGTTGAAGAACGACCTCCTACCCCCCGCCGATCAGGCATTCTCCGCACTGATCGAGGACCTCGACACTCGCGGGCTGCTGGAATCCACGCTGGTCGTGGCACTGGCGGAGTTTGGCCGCACCCCACGTATCAATCCCAATCGCGGACGAGACCATTGGCCGGATTGCTTCAGCGTCGTACTGGCAGGCGGCGGCGTCAAGGGAGGCGTCGTTTACGGTTCCAGCGATCACGTTGGCGCTTTTCCGGCAACGGACCCGGTCACGCCGGGAGATCTGGCGACCACCCTCTTCTGGCGATTCGGCCTGGACGCAGAACGGCAGATCCGGGACCTGACCGGCCGACCGTACCGGCTCGCCGACGGCGAACCGCTCTGCAAGCTTTTCACGGGGACGTCGTAAGGACCGCGCCATTTCGCTGTCCATGTCCGCACGGCGCGGTCGTCCTCGTCGGTCTGCTGCAGGGGCCGCGACTCCGGGCCGTTGGGGCACCCGGGACGGGGGAGATGGATCGGCCGACCCTCTGGAATGAGCTATATCGAAGAGATACTTGAGTTGAGGAACCAATGCTGAGAATACTGTTGCAGTGGGTGCGCTCCCAACGTTGCTTTTGCGCCGATAGCTCCGCAAAAACCCGCAGTTCTGAAGCGCAACCTCAGGTGGAATGCCTGGAAGACCGCCTGGTCCCCACGGTCGTTCTTGCGCGCGGTGTGCTCTCCATCGTCGGAACACCGCGGAGCGACTTCATCCACGTCAGTCTGACAGGGTCGAGGCTGACCGTCCGGGTAAATCGCTTCGTCGAGCATGTTCCCCTCAGGGCTGCCCAGGCGATCAAGATCAAGGGATTGCAAGGCAACGACATTATCACTGTCGACTCAAACATTACGCTTCCCACCATGATCGATGGTGGGCCCGGCGACGATCGGCTCACGGGAGGCGGGGGCCGCAATGTCTTCCGCGGTGGGCCGGGGCGAGACTGGTTCGGCCCTCTCGGACCCAGCGACGTGATCCTCGACTTCCAGCAAGGCGTAGACACGATTCTGTTTGCCACGCCCGGAATGCCACCGCAACCACACCCGGCCGTCAACCCGTTCCTGGGCCACCTCCCCTCCGTGGCGTTGGGTGCGTTTACGGACCCGGGTCTGCTGGGTACCCGGACGGACCTCGCTCCCGGTGCGCCGGACGTGAATGACCGTCGTCACTTGTCCGGCCCCATCGATTACAGCCAGGCGAGCAATCCGCCCACCTATGGCCCGCACCACCCCTTTCCCCTCCCCACCGGGGTCTACACAACGCAGCAGGACGATGCCGATCTGGTCCACAACATGGAACACGGACACGTCTGGATCAGCTATAATCCAGCTCTGATTGGGGGCAACCTGGCCGATCTTCAAGCGCTCGTCCAGTCCTTTGGCCCGAAGGTTGGGGTTGTGCTGACTCCCCGTCCGCAGGATCCGACGATAATTGCATTGGCCTCATGGGCGCATCTCCAGGCACTGTCGAATTTCGATCCGGGCGCGATCCGCGCCTTTGCCGCGAACAATCGAGGTCATGCTCCGGAAGGCTTCATCACTCCGTGAGCTCAGAGGGCATCCCTTTTCCACCCGCGGCGAGGGTAGACTCCGATGCGGCGCACTGGCAGGCGCGAGAAACCTCGATGGCAACCCGAGAATACGACCGGGCATTAAGGCAGCTGCGTTCCCTCTGCCTCGCTTTGCCCGAAACCAGCGAGGCCGAGGCGTGGGGCCATCCCACTTTCCGCGCCGGCAAGAAGTTGTTCGCCGCGTTCGGCGAAGATGCGGACGGACTGACGGTTGGCCTGAAAGTTGGGTACGACCGGCAGGAACAGCTGCTGCAAGACGGCCGTTTCTACCCTACCCCTTACGCGGCCCATCAGGGGTGGGTGTCGTTGCGGATCGACGGCGCGACGAACTGGAACGAGGTGACCGGACTGGTGCGCGAAGCGTATCGCCAGGTGGCGCTGCAGCGGATGCTCAAGTCGTTGGCGGTTCTGGATAGCGAAACAGTTTCCCGCGCTCCCAGGAGGACGCGATCATGACTCTCCGTTTGGCCGTGGCGTTGACCCTGTTGACCGGCTGCCTGGGCCCGGGAATAGGCTCTGTGCTGGGGCAGGAGGCAACCCAGAAGGCTACCGTCCACGGCGACCCCGCACGCCTCGCCCGTCTCCGTACGGCGAAGATGCCGCGGATCGACAGGCCCGTGCTCTTCAACACGCCGGAGGCGGACGCGATCCTGTATGCACTGGAGGTTTTTCCGGCGGACAATCCCTGGAACCTGGACGTCTCCGGCTGGCCGCTCCACCCCAATTCCCGGAACATCCTCAACTCCATCGGCATAAACAAGCCTCTGCGTTACAACCCCGACATGGGTTTTGTCCTTGTGCCCCCGGACCAGAAAAAGGTGCCCGTGAAGATCGTGGCGTATCCCGGCGAATCCGACAAGGGGCCGTTCCCCGTGCCGGACGTCACCCCCATCGAGGGTTGGCCCGCCGCCTACCAGGGTAGGAATGGCAGCAAGGTCACGCTGGACGATGTGCAGCGGGACAGGTTGCACGAGGGCGGCGACCGGCACGCTCTGGTGGTGGATCCCACCAACCGTATGCTCTACGAGTTCTACCAGCTGCGCAAGATCGATTCGGGCTGGCAGGCAGCGCAGGCGTCGGTCTTCGATTTGAAGTCGAATCGGCTGCGGCCCGAGGAATGGACGTCGTCCGACGCGGCCGGGCTGCCGGTCTTCCCGGCGGTGGCGCGTTACGACGAACTCCAGCGCGGCCTCGTCGAGCACGCCCTGCGGGTGACGGTCGTGAAGACGCGCCGGGCCTACGTCTACCCCGCCCGGCACTTCGCCAGCAAGCGCACCGACGAGAACTTGCCGCGCATGGGCGAACGGATCCGGCTGCGTCGGGACTTCGACGTTTCCGGCTTCTCGCCCGAGGTGCAGGCAATCCTGAAGGGGCTGAAGAAGTACGGCATGTTCGTGGCCGACAACGGCCTGGACTGGGCGATCTCGGTGGCCCCCGATCCGCGCATCAGGGTGCTTCACGAGGAGCTGCGTAAAATCAAGGGTTCGGACTTCGAGGTCGTGCAGCCACCGGCCGGATACCATCCGCCCGCCGAGTAAGGGGCATTTCTGGCTGACCGACGAATGCTGGCCGTTATCCGATAATGTCCCCATGGAGCAATTCGGATCCGCTGCCCGTTCGATCCGCCTGGTGCGCTCGCCGGCAGTTGACGGCGTCGGCGTCCTTCGGATCGACGTGGGCAAGCGCTGCAACTTCTACACGTTCCACGAAATCCCCTGCCTGATCGGCGGCCGCGGCTTCGTCGTTCACCGCCTCGGGCTGGGAAACGTCTATCACGTCCGCATTGGCAAACGAACCGACTGTTCGTGTGAATGTCTCGGTTTTCTCTACTACACCCGTTGCCGCCATGTCCAGGGACTGCTGGCGCTGGTTCGTCACAAGTTGCTCTGAAGTGAGTTGCTGCTGTGCATCTGACAGCGGTGTGGATTTGGGAAACCGGTAAACGCCTGCGAATCCGATCCGTGGCACGAGATGCCACGGATCGGATCCCCAATTCGGCCGAGCCGCTGACTCGTCGTCCCTCTGTTACTTCTTCTCCTCGCCCCGTTTCTCGTCAACCTTGGCCTTCACATTGACGGCCTCCGTGCCGACAACCTTGGCAGCCTTCTCGGAGACCTTGTTGGCGACCAGGCCGCTCGGGTCGCAGCCGGCGGCGATGGCCGCGATCCGGCCGCCCTTCTCGATGAGGATGTTGGTCGGCATGGTCTTCGTCTGGAACACATTCCAACTCTCGCCCTTACTGTCCACTGCGTAGAGCATGTTCAGCTTCTTCTCCACGGCATACTTGGCGACCTTGGCGTCGGGCTCCTTGAAGATGAACAGGCTGGTCAGCCCCTGCGCCTTGTAGGCATCGTGAACCTGCTGGAAGTAGGCAAGTTCCTTGTCGCAGCCCGCACAGCCGCAGGTGAGGCGAACCAGGACCGGCCCCTTGGCGGTCAACTCGGCCAGGTCGATGACCTTGCCGGAGGCGTCCTTGATCTTGAACGTGGGGGCCTGCTCGCCGGGAGCGACCTTCGGCGCTGGAGCGGGCTCCGCGGCGCCTACTGTGACCACGCACGCGGCTACCAGGAGAACCGAGACGAGAAATCGGGGCATGAGAGACTCCTTCGGTGGGAAAAAGCGGCAAGAGCCACAGGCTGCGGGAGGGACGTTCCCGGGCAAGGTTGAAGAATGGAGTCTACCCTCTCCGAGTGGCTTTGCAACGGAATTCCCTCAAACGGTCGATTTTCGTTGCAGGTCGGTGAATTCCGTTGCAGGGCCGCTTACCCACCGGCCGGGAACCGTAGCACGCTCGCCCCCGCAGTCGTCCCCGGTTCCTCTTCCGGCCAGAACACCGGCTCGATACCCAGCACACACTGCTCCATGATGACACAGCATATATTGTGACAAAGGAACTTGCACAAGACTTCATTCTTCATGGCCGTGTCCGTCTTGCTCCGCACGGCGTCTCCGAATTCTCTCTTCACGGCGCTGAACGTGCTCTGGGGATTGCTTCTCGGGTGATAGTGCCGCAGGAACTCCTCGCGCCGAAACTGGAAGTAGTGGTACATGGTCTGCCACAAACTGCCGGCCTCGCCCGGCTGGCTGTTGCACTTGAATGGGACAAAGGCTGTCCCGCCGAACTTCTCCACCAAAGCGAGGTTGTCGTGGGACAGGTACGCCTTGTCGGCGGCTACCTCCTTGACCGTGAAGTTTTCCGCCGTCTGTTCCACGAGCGGCTTGAACATCGGGCAATCGCCCTTGCACCGCCGCCTGGTGCAAACTAAAAGGCCGCCGAGCCCGTTCCTCTCCCGGAAACCCGCGCGTGATGTTCTTCCTGATCTGTGCGCTCGCCCTGCTAGACTGCTGCCCTCTGCCGGCGGTTGAGCCGCCTGCGTTCTTGACGGCAATCGCAAACAGCCCCGGCGTCAGCCGCCCCTGCCGTTGGGATTGCGTTCTCATGGTGTTCCGGCGCCACCTTCGGTCCGGGATGGTGCTGTCCCAGCTGGCGCGGGTACTCAATTCTCCGACCTGGCTCAGGCCGGACGAGGTCTGTGATTGGACCAACGTCGCGGGTGGTTTTTTCATCCCCGTGGACATCACCCCGGGAGATACGACGTTCAGTATCCGTCTGTTTCCTGAATTGGGACCGGAAATGGGGGTCATCTACCTGCGCGTGTCGGGGAAGATTACCCGCGATGAACTGGTCCAGGTGCTGCGGGGAGGCGAACCAGAAGCCGCCGTGGGGTCGATTGTCCGGGAAGTCTTCCCCGACACGCCCCAAAGATTGCCCCAGTCCCATCGCTCTGGGATCGGCGGCCCCTTGCCCTTGCCAGCCACCATCACAACCGGGCAGACCAATCGGCAGTAGCGAATGCCTCTCCTGATCCACTCGATCAGCCGCCGGGCCGTCCCGGGCGGCACTTCCCCTCACCCCACCCCGCCGGCTATACTGGCGCCGATCGCCCCACCGGAGGCCGCGATGACGCGAAAACGCCTGCTGATCGCGCTGGGGGTCGCGCTAGTCACGGTTGGCGCCGTGTGGTGGCTTGCGCCGCGGGAGAGGCGCGGTCCTTTCTGGGACAAGTACCAGAGGGTGCAACCGGGCATGACGGAAGACGAAGTGGGAGCTATTCTCGGTCCCCCGACGTACGAAGAGTATCCGGGCGGCTCACTCGGTCCCCACATCTGCGATTGGGATGAAGAGCAACAGATGATTTGCGTGTCCTTCGACTACGACACGACGGGGCGCGACCCCCCAGGCTGGGGGGTCGCCAAGAAGCGATTCCTTCCAGAAACGGCGTGGGAAAAACTCCGGCGGCACGGGACCGACATGCGCAGCTGGAAGAGGGAATGGCCCTGAGCACCGGCCAAGCGTGCGCCTGTCACCCCGGCATTTCGTTGCAACCTGTCGAAGTTCGTTGCAAAGCCCCTCCGAGTGATGAGTGCAACGATTTCTCCCATTGCGATCGCACTCCTCTTGTCACGTCTCCTTCCTGGGGCTACGGGGAGATCAGCCGGGCGAAGGTGCTTCAGAGCCCGGAGCGTCAGCGGCGGGTTACCCTGCTCCGCCCGCCAGGGTGGGTCAGGGAGCGAGGAATCGGAGCGTCCGGCGTTTCAAGAAGGTTTCCGGCTCCCGGCCAGGGAATACAACAGTCGGGGAGCGCGTGCGACTGGACGATGTCGCAGCACGGGCTGGCCCGGCGGAGGTACGACCCTACTGCCCGCTCTTTTCGTGCTTCCTATCACCACTGCGGGATCGAGAACATCATGAGAGCGATTGTGCGGAGCTGGTTGACCATCGGCATTGTCCTTGGGACCGTTGCCGGCATGAGACTCATCCTTCCTGCGCCGGCCCCGGCCGCCGAGGAGGAGGCGAAGGGTGGGCCGCCGGAGCTGAAGTACCTGAAGTACCGCGCCATTGGTCCCGCTGCCGGCGGAAGGGTGTGTCGCGCCGCTGGCGTGCCGGGCGATCCGCTCACGTACTACGCGGCCACCGCCGCCGGCGGCGTCTGGAAATCCAGCGACGGCGGGGTCACCTGGAAATCAATCTTCGACGACCAACCCATCTCGTCCATCGGTTCTCTCGCCATTGCTTCATCGGATCCGAACGTGATCTACGTCGGCTCCGGCGAGGCGAACATCCGCGGCAACGTCGAGGCCGGCAACGGTATCTACAAATCCACTGACGCCGGCCAAACGTGGCATCACGTCTGGAAACAGGAAGGCCAGATCGGCACGATGATCGTTCATCCCACCAATCCTGACGTGGCGTATGCCGCGGTCCTTGGCCATGCCTGGGGTTCCAATCCGCAGCGCGGCGTCTACCGCACCATCGATGGCGGCAAGACCTGGGAGCGCGTCCTCTTCAAGGACGAAAACACCGGCGCTGCCGACGTCTGCTTCGATCCGTCGAATCCGAAGGTCCTCTTCGCCGGCCTATGGCAGGCCCGACGACGGCCGTGGGAACTGACCAGTGGTGGACCCGGTAGCGGCCTCTACACCTCGCGCGACGGCGGTGATACCTGGACGCAGCTTGTGCCCGCCACCGACAAGGACGAGGGCGAGGCGCCGCCCGGTAAGAAACGCTGCCGTGGCCTGCCTGAGGGTATCTGGGGCAAGATCGGCGTCGCCGTCGCGCCTTCCGATAACCGGCGCGTATACGCCCTCATCGAGGCGGACAAGGGCGGCTTGTTCCGCAGCGACGACGGCGGCAAGACGTGGAAGCTCGTCAATCCACACCATGCTCTCCGGCAGCGCGCCTGGTACTACTCCACCCTGACCGTTGATCCGGCCAATCCGGATGTCGTTTGGTGCCCGCAGGTCCCGATGTTGAAGAGCATCGATGGCGGCCTCACCGTTCACGAAGTGAAGGGAATGCACCACGGCGATCATCACGACCTGTGGATCGATCCGAAGGACCCGCGTCGCACGATCGGCAGCAACGACGGCGGCGTGGACCTATCGGTCAACGGCGGCCGGACGTGGTTCGCGCCGCGGTTACCGATTGCGCAGTTTTATCACATCAGCGTGGACACGCGCACGCCCTACCACATTTCCGGCACGATGCAGGACCTCGGCACATCCTCGGGACCGAGCAACAATCTGTCGAATAGCGGGATTCCCGCCAGTGACTGGCATCCCGTTGGCGGCGGCGAGACCGGCTACACCGCCTCCGATCCGACCGACCCCAACATCATCTACGCCGGCGAGTATGGCGGCTACATCTCGCGCTACGACGAGCGCACGCGTCAGGCCCGCAGCGTTGGCGTCTACCCGTTCAATCCGTCAGGCCACGGCGCGGGCGAACTCAAGTACCGCTTCCAGTGGACGGCCCCAATCCTCATCTCGCCCCACGATCCACAGGTCCTTTATCACGCGGCTAACGTCCTCTTCAGGTCGAACGATGGCGGCCGGAAATGGATGCGCATTAGCCCCGACCTGACGACGAACGACCGAACCAAGCAGGAGTGGTCCGGCGGCCCGATCACCGGCGACAATACCGGGGCAGAATACTACTGCACCATCTTCGCCATCGCCGAGTCGCCGCGGCAGAAGGGCCTCCTCTGGGCAGGTAGCGACGATGGGCTCGTACACGTTTCACCCAACGACGGCGCCCGCTGGGAGAATGTCACGAAGAACATACGCGGCCTGCCGCGGTGGGGCACCGTCGATTGTCTGGAAGCATCGCCCCATGACGCAGGCACCGCTTATCTCGTCGTCGATGCCCACCGCCTGGACGACATGGACCCATACCTCTGGAAGACGAGCGATTTCGGGAACACGTGGCAGCGACTGACCGCGAATCTGCCGGAGAATGTGTATTTGCACGTCGTCCGCGAGGATCCGAAGCAGAAGGGGCTTCTCTACGCCGGGACCGAGCGCGGCGTGGTCTTTTCGACCGATGACGGCCAGCACTGGCAGCAGCTCCGCCTCAATCTGCCGACGGTGGCCGTTCACGATCTCATCGTCAAGGACAACGATCTCGTCGTTGGCACGAACGGCCGGTCGCTCTGGATCCTCGACGATCTGACGCCCGTCCGAACCCTGGTGTCCGGCAAGCCCGGCAACGACATGACACTGTTGCCGGTGCAGCCGGCGCATCGTTATCGCTACTCGGGAGAGGAGCGCGAGGGGGGTACGCGTCAGGACGTCGGCCAGAACCCACTGGTCGGCGCTGTCATCCACTACTACCTGCCGCACCGGCCGAAAGGCGACATCACGCTCGACATTCTCGATGCCAAGGGGAACAAGGTGCAGACGCTGACCAGCAAGGACGAGGAGAAGGTCAAGGAAAAAGAGGAGGAAGAGGGTGAGGAGAAGCCGAAACCGGTGTCGATGGAGGAGGAGAAAAAGCCGAAGAAGCCCCGTCTGGCCACCACATCGGGGCTGCACCGCGTCGTCTGGGACCTGCGCCATGCCGGCGCCCGTATCATCAAAGGGGCCAAGGTGGACAGCGGCGAGCCGGAGATCGGTCCGCTGGTGAATCCGGGGACGTACAAGCTGAAGCTGACGGTTGAGGATCACTCGCTGACCGGGACGGTGGACGTGACGCTTGACCCGCGCGAGCGGATTGGCAGCGTGGCCGAAATGCTGGGCGCTGCGAAGTTGCCGCTTAAGGACCTGCCGGCCGAGATGCTTCGCCAGGCGTTCCTGGGAAAGGAAGAGTTGGAGGAGCAGTTGCAATTCGCTCTGGCGCTGCGCGACGATATCAGCAGTTTGGCGGACGCCGTGAACCAACTGCGGACAGTCAAGCAACAACTGGTCGCCCGCAATCGGCTGCTGGCCGACCGCGAAGATGCCCAGGCGCTCGTCAAGGCGTCGAAGGACTTGCTCGGCAAGCTGAACGACCTGGAAGGAAAGCTGCACAATCCAAAAGCTCAAGTAACGTACGACATCCTGGCGCAGAAGGGCGGTGCGAAGCTGTACTCCCAGCTGGTTTGGCTGTTTGAATTGAGCAAAGACAGCGACGGTGCTCCAACACAGGGCATCCGCGAGGTGTACGGCGAGCAGAAGCAGGAGCTGAGGAAATATGAGACGGAGTTCAAGAAGCTGGTGGATGACGACCTGGCGAAGCTGAACGAGCAGGCGCAAAGAATTGGCGTGCCGATTGCGATCGTGCCCCCCGTGAAGAAGGAAGAGTGAGACTCCGCATGTGCGCGATCACCCGGTCTCATACCCACTCGGATCGCGCCCGCTACCAGCGGGCTTCGTGTTCCGCGGTTGCACGGCAACCCCATTCCTCTTGAGGCGTTTCGAAGATGAAGCGATGTGCCTTCTGCTGGACCTGCTGCCTCTTCCTTTTGGTCGGTCCAGCCTATTCGCAGGATGTTCCCAAGGCTCAGGACCCAGGTCTCCAGGTCGATCTCTTTGCCGTCGCTCCGGACATCGTCCACCCCATTGCCATCGACTGCGACAGCCGAGGCCGGGTGTTCGCGATCGAGAGCCACACGCACTTTCGGCCGGAAAACTACAAGGGACCGAAATTCGACCGCATCCGTGTGTTCGAGGATACCAACAGCGACGGCAAGGCCGACCGCATCACCACGTTCTACGAAGGCACCCAGGCGACGATGGGCCTCGCCATTCACCCCGACGGCTCGGTTTACCTGGCGACGCGCAACGAGGTAATTCGCCTGCGCGACACGAAGGACGACGGCAAGGCCGATGAGCGCCAGCGCATTGTCTTCCTCGATACCAAGGGGAATTACCCACACAACGGCCTCAGCGGGTTGACGTTTGACTCGCGGGGCAACCTCTACTTCGGCATGGGCGAGAACATCGGCGCCGACTACAAGCTGATCGGCGCCGACGGGACCACGCTTACCGGCGGCGGCGAGGGCGGCAATGTCTTCTGGTGTACCGCCGACGGCCGAAAGTTGCGCCGGGTGGCGACCGGCTTCTGGAATCCCTTTGGCACCTGCCGCGACGTCTTCGGCCGATTCTTTGCGGTGGACAACGATCCCGATGCCATGCCGCCTTGCCGGATGGTCCATGTCGTCGAGGGCGGTGATTACGGGTTCCAGTTCCGCTATGGCCGCTCGGGCCGCCATCCGTTCCAGGCTTGGCAGGGCGAATTGCCGGGCACCCTGCCCATGGTGACCGGCGTCGGCGAGGCGCCGTGCGCGGTCGTCAGCTACGAGTCGGACGGTCTGCCGCGCGCGTATGTCGGCGACCTGCTCGTCACGTCCTGGGCCGACCACCGCGTCGAGCGCTACACGCCCAAGGAACGCGGCGCCTCGTTCGTCGCGGAACGCAAGCCGTTCGTGCAAGGCGGCAAGTTCTTCCATCCCGTCGGTCTCACCGTCGCACCGGATGGCTCGCTGTTTGTCAGCGACTGGGTCCTGAAGGATTACGCGCTGCACAATCACGGGGCCATCTGGCACATCCGGGCGCGTGAATCCCACAGGCCGGATCGGCCGAGCGCGCCGCGCCGCGCCCTGTTCAGCGCGCACCGCCCGCTGCGCGAGGCTGCCGCGCGGCGGCTGGCTGCCGATGAGGCGGGCCGTGCTTTTCTGCGGAAGCAACTCGTTGGCCAGGACGTGCGTGCCCGCGCGGCCAGCCTGACCGCGTTGCTCGACGCCGGCGACCGGCAGTTCGATCTCGCCGCGTTCGCGAACAACGAGCCATTGACGCCGATTCGCGCCATGGCCGTACATGGGCTCGTCAACCGAGGCGAGGATACGCAGCATTTCTTCGAGGCGAAGCAGCCTGCGGCGGTGCGGCTGGAGGCGGTCGGTGCGCTACGGAGCAAGGCCGATCTGCCGCGGTTGCTGCAGCTGCTCACTGATGTCGATCCGTTCCTGCGGAACGCCGCGGTGCAACAGCTGGGCCATGCGCCGGACCTGCTCGCCGCCGTCGAGCTTCCCTCACTGACCGACCCCCGGCAGCGCATTGGCATCCTTCTGGCCCAGCGCGCCTCGGGCCGACCCGAAGCGACCCGCCTGGTGCGCGAGCTGCTCGCTGATGCCAACGAAGAGGTGCGTTTCCTGGCCGCGAAGTGGGTAGCCGACCAGAAACTGGCCGAATACCGGCCGCTGGTGGTGGAGGCGCTGAAGGACCGAAACTTGAACGTGCGCCTCTACTTCGCTTACTCATCGGCGCTGGCTCGCATCGACGACCGGGACGTCAGCGAGGCAAAGATGGCGGATTACTTTCTCGAGCGTTTGACCAGCGGCGAGGGCTCCCCGGCGGTGCGCGTCCTGGCGCTGCAGATGGTGCCGGCGACGCATCCGAAGCTGACGCTGGACCTGCTGAACGGCCTGCTGAAGGGGGACAATCCGGCACTGCAACTCGAGGCCGCCCGGACGCTTGCCGAGCATCCCAATCCGAAGCGGGTGCCGCTGCTGCTCGAGACGGCGCACGATCCGCAGCGAAGTGATGCCGTTCGCGCGCAGGCATTGCTCGGGCTCTCGGACAAAGCACAGGATTTGCTGGACGAGCTACTTTCGTTCGCCCGCGGCGACAATGCCACCCTGCGCAACGAGGCCCTGCGCGCTCTGAGTGGCGTCAAGCTGAGCGCGGCCCATCGTGCCGCCCTGGAGGAGCTGGCCCGGCAACATGTGGAAGCAGCGCCACTCGTGGCCCGCATTCTCGGCAAGTCTGTCGCCGCGGGGCGGCCGCCTGCCGCGAACCTCGACACCTGGATGAAGCGACTTGAAGGCCCGGCGGATACCGCTGCCGGCCGGCGCGTATTCTTCCATCCAAAGCTGGCAGGCTGCTTCCGCTGTCACCGCGTCGAGGGACGGGGCCAGGAGGTTGGGCCGGACCTCAGCACCATCGGCCAGACCGAACGGCGTAGCATCCTGGAGTCGATCCTGCAGCCGAGCAACCTCGTCGCGCCGAACTTCCAAACGTGGCACATCGAGACGACCGACGGCAAGGTATACACCGCCTTGCTCGTCAAGACGGTGCTCGACGAGTACATGTGGCTCGACAGCAAGGGGACCCAGTTCAAGCTGAATACGCGCGATATCGTCGAGACGCAGCCGGTGCCAACGTCGATCATGCCGGATGGGCTCGCGGACCTGTTGACCGAGCAAGAACTGCGCGACCTGCTCGCCTACCTGTGCTCGCGCCGCTGAGATCCGCAGGCGGGCGCTACAAGCACCCCGGCTCCAGGCCGCGCGCCAGGAACGCCAGCGTCGCATCCGCCGCCGCGCGCGGACACGACCATACCAAAAAGAACAAGGCCTGCCGCGCCCACCGCTGGGCCGGATGATTCCGCAAGAACCCGGTCCCTTTACTCGCCGTTAGCGCCGCCTGCGTCGCCTGCAGAACGTGCGCATTCGCCCTCGCCCGCAGCGCTATCGCCTGGTCCGGGGCGCGCTCGCCCTCTGCCAGCTGGTGTAGTTCCTGCCGCAATGCCTGCCGCGTCTGCTCCAGCCGTTCGGCCACCGGGCCCACCTCGCGGCGCGTCTTGGACTCTTCCAGGAGGAAGCCAATTGCCGCTTGCGCCAATCCCAGCGCCAGGCAGGACGTTTCCAGACCGCCGGCGCCGCCCCGCGCCGTGGAGAGGACGCGTTCCGCCGGTCCCGCCAGGATCCAGTCGCCATCGACCTCGCTGCTGTAACAATGAACCTCGGCCGTCAGCGAGCCGCGCAGCGCCATCAGGTCCAGCGGCGGTCCCGCCTGAACGCCCACCGCTCTGCGCGGCAGTACCCCCAGCACCTGCCGGCCATCGGTTGTCACGGCGCCGATGACCAGATGGTCTGCCTGGTCGGCGCCTGTCACCCAAGGGATGGTGCCGTGGAAGCGGATGCGACTGCTCAGCACCTCCGCCGTCAGCGATGGTTTGACGTGCTGGCGCGACGTGGTCAATTGCGACAATCCGACCGTGGCGAAGCTGTCGCCGCGGGCCAGGGCCGGCAGCAACTGGTGCCGCAGCAGCTCATTTTCGCTGTCCTGGATGCGCCGCACGGCAGCATCGCGCTGGCTGAGCAAAAAGCACGTCGTCAGGCAGGCACTCGCCAGCTGCTCGTAGCCGGTGAGCAGGCTTACCGTGTCGAGCCCCTTGCCTCCGTACGCCTCGGGAATGCTCCAACCCAGGGCACCCACCCGGCGCAGCTCCTGCCAGGAGCCTTCCGGCCAGGCCAATTCGCCATCGGCGGCGGCGGCACGCTCCACCAGGGTCAGGCGCGAAGCTTCCGTTACGAGATCGTCCATGGGGCTTGGTTCCTCTTGGTTGTTGGGGACGGCGCGGCAGCGTCAGGGTTTGCCCTCGGCCGGCGGCAGTACACCCAGCTCCACGGTCAACTCCAGTGGCTTGCCGTTRCGCTGGACCGCTACCATCACCTTGTCGCCGACCTGCTGCAGTTGCAGGACCCGGCGCACGTCCGGCAAGGACGCCACTCTCGTTCCCGCGAGCCGAACGATCGCGTCCCCCGGCTGAAGCCCCGCCTGTGCCGCCGGGCTGCCCGGAGCGACCTGCTCGATCGTCGCTGTCTCGCCCTTGAACCCCACGCCCAGATAGGGAGCGGTGGTCAAGCGGCGGACCCCGACGGCGGCGGTCTTGCCTTCGGGAGTGTCGGGATGGTTTTCGAGGAGCAAGCGCCACGCTTGCAGCGCCCGGGCCGAGTCGCCGTAGCGCTCCAGCGCCTGCGCCTGCGCGGTCAGCATGCGACGTTCCTCACGCCCGCCCTGTTTCTCCAGCAAAGCCAGCCGCTTCGGATCGGCCTTGATCTCTTGCAGCAGTTTGCGGGCCCTGTCTCCGGCCGCGGTCTTGCCCCAGCGGGACACCACTCCCAACAGCAACGCCGCGCCGCGCCACGTCCGCTCCGGATCCTTCCACTCGGCCTCCGCCGTTTCGATCTGCCTCAGGGCTTGCTGCAACGGTGTCGGCACCTCGTTCGCCCGTACCGTCAGACCGGGATGCGCCCTGGCGTCCGCCTGACGGCGCTTCAGGTCCTCTGCCAACCAGGCGTAGGTCTCGGCCAGCACGGCCGGCGGTGGCAGGCCGTGCCCCAGCTTCGGCACGACCCACAATCGGGTGCGGACCTCGAGTGCCCGGCAGAACGGGAACATGTACTCCTCGTTCTCCCGGCGATTGAAGTCGTCGGCCCCGGTGACAAAGGCCACGGACAGCCGATCCTGGATGCGGTGGCGGAGATAGTCGAGTTTACCAAGCGGGTTAGTGCCGCAAATGGGCACGACGCCGCCGAAGAACTCGGGCAGCGTGAAGGCAAGGGTGCAGGCTATTCGGCCGCCGCCGGAGAAGCCGCTGACGTAGGTCTGGTCCGGATCGACGTGGTAGTGCCGGCGCACGTCGTCGAGCACGTCGAGCACGATGCGTATCCGCTGGCCGGGTGGACAGTTATTGCCGGCGCCATACGCCGCGCAAAAGAGGCTGCCGGATTGCTCGCACGGCTTCTGCCAGACGCGCCAGCCAAGCGGGTCGTCTCCGGGCGAGACGAAGACGACGAGCGGCCACGCTTTGGCGCGGTCGTACCCGGCGGGGACGTAGAGCTGGTAGCGCTGCTTGTCGGATTCATAGGAGGCGGGCAGCTGGGCGGCCTTCGTGCCGAACCCGGCGGCAGCGAATTGCCAGTCGAGTCGGGTCGGAGCGGCGACGCGCACCTCGGGCTGGAAGCCGGTGGCCGGCGCGTCGGCGGCGCCAAGCGGCAGAACCAGACCAAGCAACAAGCCCACGGGAATGATGGAACGGTGGAACATGGCGGGCTCTCCCGGATCGGTAGGCCAGGTAGCCCGGTTATTGTAGCAAGGTGGCGCGGGAGGGGGAAAAAGGCTGGCATTCCGGCAGCCCTGGCGGCGATGATAAGATAGGCTAGTGGGAGCACCAGCGGACGGCCTGGGGCTAGGGCCGCCGTCGCGGTCGCGTTTCGAGCCAGGACAGGGCACTCGGGATGGATCGGTTACGCCAGTTCCTGGAAGCGGTCAGGCAGCATGGAGCGGCTCGGGGCCATTTCCTCGCGCTGCTGCATGTCCTGATCGGGCGGCGCATCACGCTGGCGGACGGTACGCCCGTGTCCGCCGGGATGAACTGGCGCGATGCAGCGGCGTTGCTCAAGCGCGTCCGCTGGGATCGGGAAGCGGTGCGCGAACTGGGCCTCGATCCGGCACGGCTGCCGCCGCGCGACCGTGCTCGTTTCTGGTACACTGCCATTGCCCAGGCACAGATCGATGCACCGGAGGCGCGGCGGGCGGGAGACGGGCTGGCCGGTACGGTGCGCGGCCTGGGATATGTCGTCGGAGCGGCGCCCGGCGCGGAGGGAGAATGAGTAACCCGCTTGCGGGTTAGCCCTCCGAGCGCCAACCTGCAAGCGGGTTACAAGAGACAGCGCGTCGTGTCAGCTCTTTGGTGTCGCCGGAGCGACGGGTAGCACGTTGACCCGCCGACCCTCGCGGTCGAAGCGGACCACGCCATCGGCGAGTGCGAAGAGCGTGTCGTCCTTGCCGCGCCCGACGTTTCGGCCCGGGTGGTAGCGGGTGCCCCGCTGTCGAACCAGGATGCCGCCGGCCCGTACTTCCTGGCCGCCGTAAAGTTTGATGCCCAGCCGCTGGCTGTGCGACTCGCGGCCGTTGCGAACCGAACCTTGACCTTTTTTGTGCGCCATGGCAGTCACCTCAATGAAGCCGCTGCAAATCCAGCCGGCCTTTGTCCACTACGGATTGTCGTTCTGCTTCGGAGCGGGTTTCTCTTCCTTCGCGGCGCCGGGCAGCCCGGGCACCTTCAGCTTCGAGCCGCGGTAGATCCACTGCGCCGGCTCGAGGAACTGGATCTCGCGCGAGTCCTGGTAGTAGCGATCGCCCAGCCGTTTGAAGTTCAGCTGCAGCGTTTTGCGCCGCACCACGGGGTCCTTGTCCGGCGGGATCGGGTCGGTCGCCGACCAGCCGTTCGACAGCCCGCTGACAAAGATGCTGAACCGCGTTGTCTCCGGATCGACGTTATCCCAGACAGCCACACCCGTGATCGCCTTCGGCGTCGCCTCGGCCTTGGAGACTGGAATCGTCTCCGCAGAGATCGTCACGGAGTTCTTGATCTTCAGGTAATCGGTCGGGTCCTCGATCTGGCGGATCGCCTCCTGCACTTTCGGCAGGATCTGGTCCTGGTGGACTGTGTTTTTGTCCAGCGTCACCAGCTCAAAGTCCGGGATGAACGTCCGCGGCTGGTTGGTCTTGTTGATGACCTGATACCAGAGATACCAGCAGACCTTCCGGCCGCGTCCCGGCACGTCCACGGTGATAATGCGCGGGTCCTTGAAGCGGAAATCGAGCGCCCAGATCTTGCTGTCGGCGCTGTTCAGTTCGTCGCGGTCGAGGACGTTGCGTCCCGGTTTGACCTCGCGCTCGTTGGGATTGCCTGCCAGGGCCAGGCCAACCGACAGTCCCGCGGCCGTTAGCACCAGGAGCGCCAGGGCTGAAAGTCGTCGTCGCATCCGCCCCAGTCCGGTCATGCCTCTTCCTCCCGCTCACGATTCTCCCTGCCGCGGCCCGGCGCCTCGGCGCATACCTCGGCCCCAGGGAGTCTTGAAGTTTGTTTTATAGCAAGGCGCCGGGGTGGGTCAAGACGAAGCGTTGGTTCAGCCCGCCGCGCCGGCAAGCGTACCGCGCGCACCGTGCCAGTAAGTCAAGGACCGATCCTGCCGCCTGCACCGTCTGGGTGGGTTGCGGCGGGATTAGCGGAGCCGTCGCGCCAGAAACGGCGTAAAGCGGAGAAAGTATTTGCTCTCGTTGAATCGTTCCGTCACAATGAGAGGACGTTTCCGAAGACCTGCAACGCAAGGGTTCTTTCACATCCACGGCCAGGATTGGCCACCGCCCGGATGGTGCAGGGAAGAAGAGGCCCGAGGCCAATTCGGCCACGGCGGCGCGGCTCTTCCGGTGCCGATGACGCACATCCCTCGTGGGACTTCAACAGTGGAGTGGTACAGGCATGTCTAAACATTGCGAACACTGTGGCAAATCTTACTCCGACGAGATGGAATCCTGCCCGCACTGCACGGCCGCCGTCGAGGTGGTCGAGGAAGTCGAGCCGGAGGTGATTTTCTTTGACGAGGAGCCTGTCCCGGCCACCGAGGAAGAACCAATCCTCCTGGCCGAGGCCGAGCCGGAGCGGGTCGAGGCGACGGAGTCCGGCGAAGACTCGGCCATCAACCTGAACGAGTTGGGCGCTCTCGATTCGGAAGCTGTCAACTCAAGTATGATGATCCACGTCGCCCGGCCGGATGAGCTTGCCGAGGCAGCCCCCGTGCTAAGCGACCCCGATTCCGCCATCAATCTGACCCATCCGGCCGTGCCGCTCGATTTCGATGCCGAACTGCCCGTCGCCAATGCGGAACTGTCGACCGACGCACCCGCCGACGAAGCCTGGGCTTCCCTGGTAGCCGAAGCCGAAGACCAATCCCACACACATGCCGCCCAGGAAGTCGTCCACGATAACCTGGCCGAGGTGCCAACCGCCGAACACGAGGTCATCGACTTCAGCGGCGTGGCAGAGGGTGCGACCCGTACCCTGGGGGAGACCTCGGCCATCGACCTGGGCAGCCTGGAGGCCGAGCCGACTCCAGCCGTCTCGGACCTGAACCTTGTACACGACGCCATGGAGCCAGGTACTTCGCAGGTTTACATGGGCGGTCGGCACGAAGCTGACGAAGAGGAGGCGGTCATGGAGGTTGAGGAATGTGACGAAGAGCTCGTGCAACTGACCGAGACGAGGGGGGCTGCGGAAGCGCCGCGGTCTGGGGAGCGGGTGCCCGCGGAAGAAGAGCCGCCCTCGGCGCGGGACATCGTTGAAGAGGTCGAGTCGGGCGTTGATCTGACCGGGAGAGACGGCGGCGTCGAAGATGTTGAAGAGACGGCGGCGAGAGAAGAGGCGGCAGCCGGGGATGAGGACTCGGCCGTCGATCTCGGTGGCCCCTCGTCGCCGGAGATTACGATCGAACAGGCGTCGTCAGCTTTGGAATTTTCGGCCGGCCACGCCCCTGGGAAGAAGCCGGCCGCGTCCAGGAGCGCTGGCTTCGATGAGGCCCTGTCCGAGGAGGGCGGCGAACTAGCCCAGACCGAGGAACAGGTGCCGCTCGAGGAAGGCGGCGAGGAGACCACCGCCGAGGCGCCGGAGGACGGCGATGGCGAGGCACCTGTCGCATCGGCGAAGCCGCGCGGCCGAGCCGGAGCGTGGGTCGGCGGCGCCCTGCTGGGCGCGGCACTGACAAGCGCGGCCGCCGTCGGCCTGTGGTTTGCAGGCTTGCTCCCCGAGAAGACGCCAGCGCATCCGCAAATCAACCCGCAGGGCGGCCAGGCCGCAGTCGTGCCACCGACGCTTGATCTTGCCCGCACCCGGCTGGTCACAGGGGAAGTGAGCAAGGCCCTGGAAACGTTCGGCCAGATTGACCAGCAGCCCGGCAACGCGGAGAACCCCGAATTCCTGGCGGCGCGCGGCGAAACGCTCTGGCTGGCCGCGCTGCAGCAGTTAGCCCAGGAAAACAAGCCGATCGACAAAGCTGAACTGGCCAGGATCGACAAGGTGGCGAAGGCGCGCGAGGACCTTGCCAAGGCGAACAACGCGGAGGGCGCCTTCTGGCTCGGGCAGATCCAGGAAATGACCGATGGGCCGGACGCCGCGCGCGCCACCTATCAGAAGGGTATACAGAGTTTCCCACAAGAGAAACAGCGTTTCCAGTCGGCCATCGATCGCCTCGACCTCCAGGCGACGGAGAAGCCGGCAGGAGCGTCCGGTGCCATGCGCCGGACGCCGCCTTCCAGCCGCGAAGCCTACTGGGTGGCCGTGGCGCTGATCGCGTTGCAGGCCCAGCCCGCGGGCGGTGATCAACCAATGCCGCCGGTCGCCGGCCAGCCGGCAACGGCCGACAACGCAGAAGCCGGCGGTGCCTTCTGGGCGGCGGTGAAGCTCGCCCAGGATAACAAGTACACCGAGGCCGTCGCCTCACTGGATCAGGCTCGTACCCTGCACGACAAACTCCGCTTCGCTCGTCTCCGCAAGGCTCAGAATCCGCTCACCGATCCGACCGAACAGATCTTCCTTCGCGCCTGTGATGAGCTGCGCGTCTTCTGGCAGGTGCGCGACCGACTTGGCAAGGCCGGCTACCTCGACGTTGCGAGGCGCGCGTCGCCGCCGGAAGTCCTGAAGTCGCTTGACCGGCTGGCGGAGGAGAAGAAGGTCCTGGTGGCGCTGGCATCAAAGTTGAAAGAGGAGAAATACGACACGAAGGACCTTGGCAAGGCGCTCGACCAACTGCTTGCGGACAAGGGCAAGGCCGACATGGATGGCAAGACGGCCGCGAAAAAGGTCGCCGACGTCGCCGCCGCCTTGAAAGCGGCCGGCATCATGGACCCTGACCCCGTCAAGGCGGTGGCCGATCTACAGAACGTTCGGCTGACTTCCGAGAAGAAGCTCGCCGAAGTAGCCCTGGCGCTCAAAGCGGCCGGCGTCACGGCGAGCGACGGGGCCAAGGCGGTTGCCGATCTGGTCGCCGGCAAGAAGGCCAGCGAGAAGAAGGTGGCCGACCTGCTGGCCGCGCTCAAGGCGGCCGGCGTCACGGACACCGATCCGCTCAAGGCCGTGGGACAGGCCGTTGCTGCTCGCGACGCCGCCCAGGCCACGCTCGAGGGTCTCAAGACCAAGCTGGTCGGCCGGAACTACTTGCCGGCCACCGCTACCCGCAACGACGTGTCGCAGGGCGTCGATCGCGCCCTGGGCGACGTCGATCATCCTATCGTGGTGGCGCTGGGGCGCCTTGCCAGCGATTTCAGCGGCATGGGCGGCAAGGTCGGCCAGGCGCTTGTCCAGGGAATGGACACCCGCGCGCAGCTGGCGGCGAGCCGGCTCACCGTGGGACGGCTGGAACTGCAGCTGACTGAGCGCTGGACGCCCGAGCAGATGCTCGACGTCTGGCTCGTCGTGCTGAAGGATGGCTCGCACAAGGCGATGACTGCGCAGGCGCTGCAGGACGTGCAGCGCGTGAATAGTACCCGACCCATGCCGGCGGCCGAGTGCGTGAAGGGGCTGGCCGCCCGCAGCCAGGGACAGTACGACGAGGCTCGGTCCGCCTTGAAGAACGCCGTCCGGGTTCCCGCGGTGACGCCGGATGCCCCGTGGCGCAGGGCTGCGGTGGCGGCGCTGACCGAGTTGACCGATCCGAGAGCACACTACATCCCGAAGGTCGCGCAGCTGGAGACGGAAGAAAAGTGGACCGAGGCCCTGGCCACCGCGGACGAGGCGTTGAAGGTCTTCCCCAAAGAAGGTTTTCCGAAGGAACACGCCAGTCTGCTCGCCCTGCGTGGCCTGGTGCAGTTGGGAATGACCGAAGGCAAGGGCAAGCCGTCGCAGGAGGTCGTCAAGGCGTTGCAGCAGGAGGCGGCCGAGGCACTGGCGGGCGGCGAGACGGTGGAAGCTGCCTACGTCCAGGGACGGTTGGCCGAGGCGCAAGGTAACCTGGCCGAGGCCGAGAAGTCGTATCGCGCCGCGCTCAAGGCTTACGAGGCCGCCCGGCCGGATGCCAGGGCGACGGCTGCATTCGTCAAGGCACACCCCGTCAGCGACCCCGCCGGTAGCCGTTACCGCGTCGCACTGACTCGCGTACTGCTGGGGCAGGTTCGCCACGCCAAGGAGGCACCGCCGCAAGAGGCCCCGAAACCAGGAGGCACCAAGACGACTCGCAAGGACACCGCGGGCGAGACGATCGCTGTCGCGGGGACGACAACGGTAACGCCGCCCTCGGCGTTCGTGGTCTGGTGCGGTGGCTGCGAGCAAATGTACCAATTGCCGCCGCTCGCTCTAGCGCAGGGCAGGGCACCGGTGGCAGTCGAGGAGAGCGCCGAGGCGCCCGACCCGCGGTTGCAGGAAGCACTGGAGCTTTCGGACAAGCTGATCGCCGCCGGCGACTACCACGGTTACCTGCTCAAGGGCGAGACGCTGGCCCGCATGGGCAAGTGGATGGACGGTCTGCATGCGGTGGCGACGGGAGCGCGGCAGGGTTTGCCGGCTGACGAGGGGGCCCGGCTCGGTTTCGTCCTCGACAATCATCCGGCGTTCCAGCGGCGCGACGGTATCAAGCCGCCCGACCCGGTGGTTGCCGAGGAACACTACTCGGATGGTCTGCGTCACTATTTCGACAACCGTTTCGTCGAGGCCGAGAAGAACTTCGGCAACGCGGTGTATTACGACGATCAGGATGCCCGTTATCTTTACTTCCTCGGTCTGTCGCGGCTGGCGCAGCCCGGCAAGCGCGACGTGGCTCTTGAGGATTTCCGGCAGGCGGGCCGGCTGGAGCAGAAGAAGAAGCCGGGATCGGACGCCGTCAGCGCGGCGCTGGAGCGAGTCCAGGGACCGACACGCCGACTGCTGAACGGAGTGCGGGCGAAGGCGATCGAGGAGGCCACGAGCAAGCCGTGAGCGACGGTAACAACGAACCGGGCGCTGATACTTCTGGCTCTGTGCGGACAACTACACCGGGCGCGGGGCTCAGAGGACTGCGGATTTCGGACTGGATTCGGCGATCCCATCTGGGACCACGGCCCGGCCCTCGCGGGCCGACTGTGCTGCCGCTTGACAGACGGCAAGGGTGCGTAAGGCGTCGGCGTAGTTCGACGCCACCGTCTCCGGCGTACCGGCAGCGACGGCGTCGAGGAAGGCGGTCACCTGATCGTCGGCCGGGCTATTCAGGCAGCGGAGGATAGTCGTCCGGTCGCGTTCCACGAGGCGGAGCATGGTCAGGCCGTCCGCGAAACCGAGGAACCAGCCGTCGCCGAGCAGTTCCACCTCGACGCGCGGTTCCGGCCGGGCGAACACCGCGCAGGTGAGGACGCCGACGGTGCCGCTCGTGAATTCCAGCTGCACCACCAGACCGCCCGCGGTACTGCCCGCGTGGACGGCCTGCACGCGCGTCGCTTCGCCGCAGAAATAGCGGAGCACGTCCACCAGGCGGCACGCCTCGCTCCAGAGAAGGCCGGCGGCTGTCGTCACGGACTCCTCGCTCGGTGGCCGCAGCCACCAGCCGAGGCCAAGTGGCAGAGGATTGGCGCCCAGGTAGCCGCGGGCCTCGTTCATCACGTCGAGGTAGCGCGTGGGATAGCCGACCGCAGTGACGAGACTCGCTTCCGCCACGCGCTGGCCGTAGACACAGGCCCGCTCGTAGTTCAAGGCCCCTGGCGGATCGACAAAGAACGGAATGCGCTGCTCGGCGGCTTTGAGGAGAACGTCGCCTTGCAAATGCGCCGGCACGCAGATCCACAGGGCATCGGGACGCACGTCGCCGAGCATGGCCTCGTAACTGAGGAAGACGCGCGCGCCCCAGCCGGCGGCGCTTTGCTCGGCGGCACGGCGGTCGAGATCGCACAGGCCCGCCAGATGCACGTCTGGCCGGCGCGCCAGCGCCTCCAGGTAAGGCCGGGCACGCTCGCCGGCACCGTAGAAAGCCACATTCCAAACCATATTCACATTTCAGCTGAGCGGGTACGGCTATAAGATGGACAGTCGCGGCGACACGCGGCTACAGTGTACACACCCGGCGGCGAGATGTCTGGAGCGCTTTGCCAGTGAGGAGTCCATGGCAGATCAGCCCAGCCAGGCAATGCAGGATTACCTGAAGGCGATCCACAGCCTGGGCGGTGCCGAGGCTGTGGTCTCGCCGATCGTCATTGCCGCCCGGCTGAGCGTGCGGGCGCCATCGGTGACCGGCATGCTCAAGCGACTGGCCGAGGCCGGCTGGATCCGCTACGAGTCCGGCGCGGGGGCCAGCCTGACGCCCCACGGAATCGCCGAGGCGCGGCGGGTCATCCGCCGGCATCGCCTGGTGGAACTGTTCCTGACGCGCGTCCTGGGACTCGACTGGAGCGAGGTCGATGCCGAGGCCGAGGCGCTGGAGCATGCCATCTCGCCGCGTCTGGAGCAGGCCCTGGCCGCCTACCTCGGCGAACCCGTGGAAGATCCACACGGTCACCCGATCCCGACGCGCGAAGGCGCGCTCGTCCACCGCAATCTGCAGAAGTTGTCCGAGTTTGCCGCCGGCCAGCGCGTGCTCATCCGCGAGGCGCAGGACGACGATCCGGCCCGCCTACGCCGCTGGCGGAGCCTTGGCCTGATCCCCGGTGCCACGGTGTCCATCCTCAGTTACGAACCGCTGGACGACCTGTTCGAGGTGCAGGTCGGCGGTCAGGTAGTACCGTTGGGAAGCCAGGGACTGGAAGGGTTGCGCGGCGAACTTGCCGCCGAGGAGCGACCGGTGCCGAAGACCATCCCGCGGCCCTAAATGACCGTGCGGGATTCAGCTGTACGGATCT
>JRHI01001055.1_pt1 | contig 25629 bp, 24 predicted proteins | sample 215371 | NCBI WGS metagenome assembly JRHI01 (sample SAMN02929681, study PRJNA255918) | sediment metagenome | biome: cave system; feature: Ice Cave; material: Sediment; isolation source: sediment from deep within a dark volcanic ice cave with no known source of... ...
CACCGCCCCGCATCCGGAACCGCACTCCCCACTCAAACGCGTAGGGCCGGTTATAACTCGCTCGCCGCGGACGAAGGCGCCATATAACAATGGTTCTCAAAACGCTGTTCTCCTGAGTGATGCGCCACACAAAGCCGAAAGGAAGATGACCGGCGACGAAGCCAACTCTGGCGGGGCACACAGGACTTCTGACAAAACGAAGGTCGGAAGCGTTCGCGATGGAAATCGGCGGCCTAGGTCTCGAGGCTGCCTTCCGGCGAAAAAACGGACATTCGTTTCGGAGCGACCATGGCCGTTGACACTTCGCTCGACCTGCTCCGCCGCTGTCGACGCTGACCGTCCCGGCGTAGACCCGTACGTAGCCAAAGGGTTGGCGAGCGGGCGTCGTGGTCGATGCCGAGCGGAGCTACGTCAAGTAGCGGGCGACGGCACACTTGTCCGGCGGGGTCGGTAGCCGGACCGCTGCTGGAAGCCGCTGAGCCTGATCTAGCGCCCGATCCTGCCACCGTCGAAGGCCGGACGGTACGCCTGATGGTAAGAAGCGGCGGGAGTTGGTTCCAGCGCGGCTGCTCGATCTGCCGAACGCGGCTCGCTCGGCGGCTCGGCATCAATGCGCACGCCTACCAAGCGGGCCGGAGAGCGTTTCTCGGCTCGGTGCTCTCTTGTTCGATCCAGGGTTGGGACGCGAGAAGACGCCTGTTCCGTATTCACTCTCGATAGAGAGCACATAGGAGCGCTATCCGGAAGACGCGTCCTACGCGTCCCAACCGCTGGCTTGGAGGCTCATAAGAGCGCTCCCGGTTCGACGAGACGAAGCCCTCCCCAGAATCTGGTCGAGCCTGATTTACCCGGCGTGTATCCGCGCTCGGCGAGACGCTCGCCGATCCGCTTCTGCGGCTCGGCCCACTCTCCGGTACGACCGGCCCAGTCCCTGTACGCCTCGTAGAGAGCGCCTGCTGGAGCCCGGCTTCCCTTCTCGGCCATCGTGCACTCCGACAGGAAGTCGGAGAAGGAGTCCATCGAGGCTCGATACGCTGCTGTGGCGTCGACGACGAGGTCAGGTTTGTTCAGGCCGTTGGCCTGCCAGGCGAGGCAGCCGCCGATGGCCCAGTTCAAGATGCCGGAGCGCTCGGCGAGGAGCTTGGTCTTGAGTCTCTCGTCTTTCTCCTCCGCCGTGATCGTCTGCTCCCATGGTACGAGTAGGACGCGCCGCCAGATGGCGAGATCGGTGCCTCTGATCACCGGCTGATGGTTCGTGTGCATCCAGAGCTTGTGGGTCGGCGTGAAGTCGAAGAAGTCTTGGCGCATCTTGCGGGCTTTGATCTTGTCGCCGCCGGTCAGCTGCTTAACGAGCGCCTCGTTGAGCCGGTGTCCGCTCTCGATCTCGCCGGAGTGGATGAAGCGGGCGCCTTTCAGGTCGGCCAGACCAGTTGGGTGACTTTCGTGCTTCTTGGCCAGCAACAGGTCGCTCGCCGCCGACCGTGCGTAGGTTCCTAGGATCTCGGCGAACACGTCGGTCGCTGTCGATTTCCCGTTCTGCCCGGAACCGAAGTTGATCACCAGCTTCTGCTCGGTTACGTCGCCGGTAAGCGAGTATCCGGCCCAGCGCCGGACGAGCTCTCGCACGTCGGGGTCGGGTAGTACTCGTTGGAGGAACTTGTCCCAGAGCGGAGCTTCGGCGTCCTCGTCGTACACGACGGGAGCGTGATTCGTGATCTTCGCTCGCTTCGCGTGCACGCCGAGTTGTCCGGTCTTGAGATTGATCGTTCCATTGGGCACGTTGAACAGCCACGGGTCGGCGTCGAGAGCTTCAGGCAAGACCGGGACGAGATTCGCGGCTCTGGCTAGCATCCGGCGGATACCGGCATCCGACTCGGCGTAGAGAGCCGCCTTGTAGAGCGCCTTTTTGTCGTCGCCGGTAGCCGAGGCCAGATCTTCGAACAGGCCTCGAGCTACGCCGGTGGCAAGCTTGCCTACGCCGTCGTCGTGGTCCTCTGTCCACCAAGCCCCGTTCCAGACGAGCCACCGTCCCCAGGTGCCGCAGTGCAGTATCCGCTCGCCGTGCAGTGCGACGAGCCTCTTAGCGTTTCCGACGTCCGTGTAGTGGAGTCGGTCGACTTCGTTGACGACATCCACTTCAGCTGGGTCGCCGACGACTTTCAACTTCGTTCGGGCCTTCCCTGCCGCCTCCGCCTCGAGCCTGGATAGTTCGTCGTTCATGCCATCCTCTTTCGTGGGTTCGCCATTCCGGCGCGGACGCCGCTGCATATGGTCGTCGTCGCTTCCCGGTCGCCTAGGCCGATCGCTAGCGCTGTCCCGTGCAGAGCTTCGATCGCCTCGTGGGCGTCCAGCGTCCCTTCGACGATCAGCTGGCCGAGAGCGAACGCCGAACGGTTCACCTGGTGGTTACGTTGACCTTCGACCGTGGCGGCCAGCTTCGCCATCTCGGAGTGAAGCGCACGTCGGCCGTAGCTCGCCGAGCGAGTCGTAGCCGTCCGTAGCGGAGTGGTAGCCACGGTTACAGCTGTTGGCGTGGGCCGGACCAGCTCGACGAGCCAGTCAGGAGCGGGTTCGAGCGCCGTGTCACCATCCATCCACCTGTAGGCGCGTCCGGTCGGGTGGATCGACGGTGGAGCGACGATGTACCCACCCTGACCACGCCAGTCGCAATGATCCAGAAACCCGGCTCGGTTACCAATCCCGGTCGGCAAGAAAAGGAGATGCAAACCATCTCCGCCGGTAGCTGACACTATTCCCAGGGTCATCGACAACCCGTGGCCTTGGCGGTAGTTGCCGAGAGCGATTCCGCCTGTAAGGCCGTCGATGTCGAGAACGTCGAACGCCACGCCGGTGCGCAGTCCGATGTTCGCCTCCGGACGTCGAGACCACCAGGCTTGGATGATCTCCGGGTCGGTCGTCGCGTCGTTCAGGCCGTGCGGTGCGAGCCGACCGTCAGGGCGCTTCGCCTTCGATGTCACCGGGAACACCGGCCAGCCGCGAGCCCCGTAGTCGAGCGCCGCGTTAAGCAGTTCGGCGCTCATCGACTCCACCCCTTGGGTGTAGGCGACAAACCCGGCCGCGGTGGCCGTGGGTGCCGCTTCTTCGCCTTGGAACGCACCGGCCGCGACCATTGATCGGTCACGACGACGATGCGGGAGCTCTGGTTGCGTCCGCCGGCACCCTTGCGACGGTCACTCACGAAGCCACCCGCCGATCGAGGCCAGCAACAGAAGCCAGGATCGCTCCGACGCGAGCCAGCGTCGAAGGGTCGGTGATCGTCGGCGGAAGCCTCTGCTCTCGACGGCTCCGCTCAACTAGCTCGGCGGCTGCCGCTTCGACTTCGGCGTCAGTCATTGAACAGCTCCGACTCCGGTAGGCCGAGATGGGCGGAGCACGCGGCGCGGAGCTTCGGCCAGGATGCAGTGCGACCGTTGACTATGAGCGAGAGGACTCCCGGCGAGTAGCCGAGTTCGCGAGCTAGACCGGCCACGGATATCTCGCGGTCTCGAAGGACTCTACGGATCGGTGGCCGGGCGTGGGACGGTACAAGCGACGGCATGAGAACTTCTCCAGATCGGATGCAACTCGAATAAGGAGAAGCGCTCTGACGTTGCGCTTCGGTCCGCAGTCACCGTCTGTGTGTGCGGGATATACGTCGGGTCGAGGCGAGGCTCTCCCCGAAGACGTATCACGTCCCGGCTTTCAGGATTGCCGGACTCAGACGGACCGTTTCTTCTATCTATCGCTTGAGACCTATATCATACTACAGTGTTGTAGTTTAAGTCCAGCTTAGCTCCGAAAATAGTCCGAACGTGCTATAGACAACGTTCAATCGGTTGTCGAAAAGGTTTAATCGGTAGTCCGACTGGCTAACCAGAGTATGGGTTAATTCGATCCTTAGATTCGACAAGATGGCCCAGGCCTCATCCACGACGACGATGCGCCGAGTTCGGTCATCACTGTTGATCAGCGCGGCCTGGAGCCATGCCGTTGCACAGGTCATCAGGATCCCGAGGGCCGGCGAGGCGTACAGCGCGGACAGGTCCAGGGTCACGAGCGGGCCTGAAAGTGAGAGATGGGCACTCGTGGGACCGTCGAACATCCCGGCCAGGTCACCTTCGATCAGACGGCGCAGCTCGAGTGCGACGTCGCGACCGTCGGCGGCGAGCGCCGCCGAGTCGGTATGCACAAGCGCCGCTGATTCCGGTCCCGGCTCGAGGAGGGCGGCGGCGACCGCAGGAAGCGTGAGCTGGCCCCCTCGCCCGTGGACCGACCGCAACGCCAGGTCGGCCGCGGTCCGCTCCCGCGGCGTAAGGGAGCGGCCAAGGGATGCCTCGGACAGCGACGCCAGGAGCTGCGACTGTCGGCGGAGAACGTCGGGGCGGCCCGCCGTGCCTGGATCTGGTGGTCCGGCATCGAGCGGATTGAGGCGCACCATCCCGCCGGGCACGATCCGCAGCGGCTCGGTTCCGCAGGCGCGGGCGAGCGGGCCGTATTCGCCCTTCGGATCGACCACCCAGGCTTGGCGGCCGAAGACCTGCTGGCGCCACAGATAAGACTTCACGAAGCTCGACTTGCCCCGACCGATCTGGCCGATCACCACCATGTTGGGATTGGTGAGCATGCCCCGCTCGTACAACTCCCACGGGTCGTAACAGAAGGCGCCGCCGAGCAGGTCCCGGCCGATGTATGCCCCGCTCGAGCCCAGCCCGGCTTCGGCGACGAACGGGTACGCGGCCTGGAGGTGGGCGGTGGTGGCCCGGTGAACGGGCGGGCTTGGCCCATCGCGTATCACCGCAGTCCCCGACCGAGCGGCAGCGTCCACGTGAACGCCTCTCGCTGGCGGCCGAACAACCGTCGCAGCTCCAGATGCGATTGGTGGGCTGTCTGTTCGAGCTCGGCACACGCCCGGTCGAGCTCGGTGACATCGGCGGCGGTCACGGTCACATACCCGGAGTACGGGTAGTCGGCGTGGCCCTCGGCCAGGTCGGCTTCTCGTCGTTGGACACCCTCCATCTGCCGGCGACGGCGGGCGGTGCTCAGGAAGCCGGCTCTGCGCCGGAGCTCCTCGTCGGCTGCATCGGCGGTTCTGGCCGCTTCCACTTCCCGCGCCGCTTCCCGGGGGCTGACCGGTGACATAGTCACTGACACCGTGCGCCTGCCCTGCGACTGGAGCAGAAGCGGCGAGAGGAAGTCCGGGCCGACATCGACCCGAGGCCACTCGGCCACCCAGTAGGTGGCATGCCGGACATGGTCGGTGACAAAGTCCGACCACGTCGCCTCGGTGGCCACCGGCCAGGGATCGAAGGCGCCGGTCGGACCGGCCAACCTCGGGGCCGGCGCGATCCATCCATCGGGTTGATGGGCGCGGCGCAGGCAGGCCTCGACGTCGGCGGGGCGCAGGATCCGGTCAACCGTGATTTCGGCGGTGCGCAGTTGGCCCTCGAGAAGGCGGACTTCCCTCGCCACCAGCGCGCACGCGCCGCGCCGGCCCCCGCCGAAGGTGCGGATGGCGCGGGCGCCACGGCGGGAGTCGACCGACAGCACCAGGAGGACCTCGTGGTCCTGGGTGACCGCACCGGCCTCCAGGAGCAGTTCGGCGTAACTGGCGACGCATTCGGGGGTCGCTTCGGCCCGAGCCTGGCCCAAGTTGGCGTCGAGCCGGTCCGTTTCGGCGGGCAGACTGCGCTCGACCCACTGCAGCCGGACAATAGGACTCCCGTCGCGGGCCAAGGAGGCAAGGACGGTTGCCCAAGCGGAGAGTCGCCGTTCCTTCTCGGCGGTGTCGAGCAGCGCAAATGAACGCCCCTGGACGGCGAGCAGCGCGCTGTAGGTCCCCGCCATGCGGTCGTGCAGCACGCCGGCGACTCGGCCATCGGCCGGCGATGCGGCCGACAGCAGCTCAAGCCGGCCGCAGCTGATCAGCGCGCCCTGACCGGGCGGATTCCGCCGGCGAAATCCGGTCAAGGGGGCGACCGACAGCCAGCGGTGATGACACCAAAGGGCGTCCCATCCCCATCGCCACCATGTCGGCGCCCACTGCTCGACGGTCTGGCCCCGCACCGAACCGAAGGCCGCGATGATGCCGGCTACGACCATACCGACCGCCAACGCGACACCCGTCGGCCCGGCCGTGCGAAGCAGCCCAATAGTCAGGAGCGCGCTGGCCGCGAGGACTCCGAGTTGCCCGCCCCGCAAGCCGACGAGCAGGCCTCGCCGCTCCAACGGGCTGAACTGGTACTGCCTCGGTTCATCCACCTTGCGGGTCTTCCGCCCGAGGAAGGAGCTCGCGGACGCTGGTGTCGAGCAGGTCCGGACCGTGAGCCGCAGGGGATGGGACGGCCGCGCCCGCGACCGCGGCCTTGACCGCGCTCGCCGGACTCGGCCCGCCCGAGTTGCGAAGCGCTTCGGTGATGAGGTGGGGGGCTTGATGACTAAAGCCCGTGAGGGTGGTGCTCTGGATGCTGCGCTTCGAAACACCGTCGAGGTGGGCGGCGGCGGCGGTCTCGATGACGGGCACCAGACGCAGGAGCACCCACGGCGCCAGCGACGCCAGCAACGTCAGCGCGGCACCAGCCATCAACGGCTGAAGAGTGGTCCGGCTGGCTTGACCAACGGCCGCAAGTCCGAGAGACAGCACCGCCGCGATCACCAGTTTGGAAAGTATGAGGGCGACCAGAGTCTCCGCGGTTCGCTTGGCGTAGCGGACCGTCGCGGGCCAAACCAAACCGGCAAGGAACAGCGGCAAGAGCAGTGTGGTGGCATAGATCGCCGCCTGGCGCAGAGCGAGTTCGAGCCAGAGGGTGAGCGAGGCAATAGCGAGAAGGCCGGCGACGAGCGCCGCTCCGACGCCCTTCGGGCCGGCCAGGTTCTGGTTGAGGCTGGCCAGGTCCGACCCCGGACTCGGCCACACCTGGGTGCACAGCAGATCAACCAGGTCCACCAGTCGCTGTGTGAGTTCAACTCCAAGCACGGTTCCCAGCCCGGCGAGGGGTAACTGGAGGAAAACGGCGCGCACAAGCCGCGCCGGATCTTGGCGAATGATGGAACTGATGGCACAGGCCAACAGGAGGGGAACCACGGCCACCGCGGCCAGCGCCAACATCGACGAGTAGTGGTCCCTGAACCACTGGGCTCCTAGGTTGGGCGTCGTCGTGCCGATGGCCGACGAGAGGGCGGCATCGAAGACGCCGACCGCGCTCTCGACGATCCAGTTGGTAAGCGCACCGAAGATCTGGTCGGCGCCGAGATTGACCAGGCTGGCATTCACTGCCCGTTCACGGCTCGGCCGGCGCTGTAGAAGAAGTTCACGAGCGCAGGTGCGGCGCCGACGATGAGCGCGGCAAGGCCGGAGACGAGCACGGCGCGACGACCGTTGAACGCCTGGTGGTAGTTCTGGGAATGATTCCCGACCGCCCAGGCGCCGGCTCCTATCAGCATCCCCGCCAAGGCGAAGATCAGCGCCCAGAACCCGACGCCGTTGGTCATGTGCTGCAGAGCGGCGGAGCCCGGTAGTCCCGTGGGATCCGGACGAAACGGCACTACCTGGGCAAGCAACCGCACCGCACGACCTCCTCGTTTGACCGTCCTGGCGACGAGTATTACATAGATTTTCATGGGATGCTAGTGTGTTTCCATGAAGCGCACAGTACTGGTGGCGGTGGTGGCCGGTCCGGTGGGAGCGGTCCTCCTCCTGGTGGCGGTGGCCTCGCTGGCCGCCCTGGCCGCGGTAGCAGGAGCAGGGCCAGGAGCAGGAGCAGGGCCAGGGGGCCCGCCCGGCGGCCAGGCGCCGGCACTGACCGGCGGACCCCCGAGCGCGTTCGCCATCGCCGACATCCCGGCGGCCATGCTCGCCCTCTATCGGCAGGCCGCGCCGGCATGTACTGGCCTGCCGTGGTCGATCGTGGCCGGCATCGGCAAAGTGGAGGCCAACCACGGACGAAACGTCCATCCCTCGTCCGCAGGGGCGCAGGGCCCGATGCAATTCATCCCGTCCACGTGGGCGACGTACGGGATAGACACCGACGGCGACGCCGTCCCCGACATCAACGACCCGGCTGACTCGGTGGCTTCAGCGGTGGGATACCTGTGCGCCAATGGGGCGGGCACCCCGGCCGGGTGGTGGTCGGCGATCTGGAACTACAACCATGATCCCGCTTACGTCGCCCTCGTCTTCGACCTGGCCGGACGCTACGAGGGCGATTCTCCGCCGGCGACGTAGTCCGGCCGTTGCTCATCATCGGGTCTCCCGGTGAGGTCGAGTACTACCTCGGCAGCCTGGCCGCGGATCAGGTCGGCAACGGAACATGGATGGGTCGCGGTGCCGCGCACCTTGGCCTGACCGGTGCTCCCACATCCGAGCAACTTCGACAGGTGCTGCACGGCCTCGATCCGGTGACTGGCGAGCCGCGGTGGGCCAGTGCTCCCCGCCGGCGGCGGCTTGGCCATGACGTGGCGCTGTGCGCGCCGAAGCCGTTGTCGATCATCGGGGCGCTCGGCCGACCAGACGCATCGGCGGCGGTCGTGGCCGCCCACGACGCGGCCGTCGCCGACGCGTTCGGCTATCTCGACCGGCGGGCCGCCTGGGCGCGGCGAGGCTCCGAGGGGCGGCTGGCGGCCACCGAAGGTTTGGTGGCGGCCGGTTTTCGGCATTACACCAGTCGGGCGCGGGACCCGCACCTCCATACCCACGTGCTGGTGGCCAACGCCGTGCAGGACCTGGACGGCGTGTGGAGCTCGCTCGATGGACGCTGGCTCTACACCGAGGCCCGCGCCGCCGGGGCGCTGTACCAATCGGCGTTGCGGTACTACGCGTCCAGGGCCGGTCTGAGCCTGACGTGGGAACGGCGCGACGGGGGGCTCGGCGATGTCGTCGAAGTGCCACGGGAGACGGTGCATGAGTTCTCGCGACGGCGCCGGCAGATTCAAGCTCACCTGGCCGGATGGAGCGATTGGGCGGGGGCGGAGCCAAGCCGGCGCGCCAATCGGGTCGCGCAGCTGGCCACCCGTCCACCCAAGCACGGTGATGCAGAGGTGACGAACGCCGGGCCGGACAGCTGGTCGGCTCGAGCCCGACGGACGGGATTCGACGCCGCCTCAATCACCGTGAGCACGCCGACTCTCCCGCACTCCACTCGGCTCGACGCCGCCGCCGTCGGCGACCTGTTGGGGTCGGAGGGGCTCACCGCCCGATCGTCACACTTCACGCGGAGCAACCTGGTGCGAGCAGTCGCCTACCGTCTCGAAGCGGGCGCGCCCGTCGCCGATATCGAAGCCGAGGTCGAACGACTGCTGACCTCCCCCGCCATCGTGCGAGTCACACCAGACGCCGCACCCGTCGGAAGACCACGCTCGACCCCGCGGTACACGACGCCCGAGGTGGCCGGCCTCGATGAACGCGTGCTCGCCGAAGTCACCACATCGACGTGGGCAAACACGCCCGCCGTCGTCAACCACGTACACCTCGCTTCGCGACCCAGCCTCGGTCCTGGCCAAGCCGCGGCGGTCATCGACATCGTCTCCTCGCCGTTCACGGTGACGGTCCTGCGGGCACGGGCCGAGCTGGAAAGGAACGCCGTGATCGAAGCGGCTCGGGCGGCGTGGGAGACGGCCGGAACCACCGTGCTTGCGCTCACGCCATCGCGAGGAGCGGCGGCGGCCCTCGAGGCGGCCACCGGGATTGAGGCCGTCGCCATCGCCGACGCCGACGCCGACGCCGCCGCGGCGGGCGTCGTGGTGGTCGACGGCGCCGATCGTCTCGGCAGCCGCGTACTCGCCGACCTCATCGGCCGAGCCAAGGCCAGCGGGCAAAGGGTGGTGCTGATCGACCACGAACGACGTCCAGCCGCGCTCGAAGGGAGGGAGCTGCTCTCCCGACTGCACTGCGCCGTGGGTGGACCCGGGCCGTTGATCGAGGAGATTCCCGGTCCGCCGAGCCGGAGCACGCCACCGGCCCGTGTCGCCCAGTTCGTCCGCTCCGGCGGAACGGTGACCTTCACCGCCGACCCCGATAGCCAGCGCCAGGCGATGGTCGACGACTGGAGCCGCGGATCGGCGGGAACAGGACGCATGGTCGCCGCCACGCGCGCCGAGATGGACGACCTCAATCGGCGGGCGCGCCAGCGGCTCATCGCCGACGGCCGCATCGATGGCCCCGCCGTCAACGCCGGTGGCCGCGAGTACCGGGCCGGAGAACCGGTCGTCGTGCGCCGGTCGGCTCCGGCGCTGAGGCTGGTGGCGGGTCAGGTTGGCACGGTGAGCGCCATCGACGCCGAGCGGCGCACGATCACGATCGACTTCGCCGGCCGGCGCCGTCCCGTCGTGCTCGCCGCCGGATCGGTAGGTCGAACCGTCCTCGCTCACGCCTATGCCCTGCCGCCCCGCCGACGTGCCCTGGGCGCCGCGGACACGTTCATGCTCGGGTCCAGCGGGCGCGGCCCGCCATCCGACGATCAACACGTCTATCTCGTCGCCGGAGGCCGCCCGGGGCGGAGCCCGTTGAGCGGCGACCGGCTTACCCGGCTGGCCTGCGCCAACGGCGGCCACGCCAACGCCCTCCACTCCGACACCGCACATGCCCTCCACTCCGAAGCCGCACATGCCCTCGACGCCGGACTTGGCCAACTCGAGTCGGCACGCTCCGCGCTGGCTGCAGACCTGCTGGCCGCCATGCCGGCCGACGTCACCGGCGCGCTGATCAGCGCCAGGGAGGAAAGGGCCGCCGCCGCCCACTGGGCGTTGGCCCCCGAAGCATCGGCCACTGCCCGGCAACGACGGGACGCGGCTGAGCGGGCCGTCGCACAACTGGAAGTCCAAGCCACAGACTTCGAAAGCTGGACGAATCGAAGGCGACCGGACCTGGACCGCCTGGCCCGGCTCGACCGCGCCATCGAGGACCGGCGGCACCTGCTCGGCCGGGCCGCCGAAGCACTCCCCGGCCCGGAGCTCACCGCCGCGCTCGGCCCGCCCCGCCAACCCGGCAACAAATGTAGAAGCTGGCGAGAAGGCGCCGCCGCCTTCGAGGCCTACCGGGAGCGCTGGGGAATCGCGCCTCAGACCATCGAGCCGGTTCCGCTCGACCCGCTCCAACGGCGCCACCGCGACGACCTCCTCCGCCTCATCGCCCGCGTCCAGGACCCGCTTTCCCGGGAGAGGGAGCACCGACGGGAGGTGGGCATCGTCCTACGATGAGTGGGGGATGCCACCCCCTGTCGCCCCATCTCTGACCGTCGACGCGCCCGCACCCCGACGCGCGTCCCGCCGGCGGTTGTTCCTCGTGGTCAAGATCGCCTTCCTCCTCGGTGCGTTCGCCATCGCGGCATGGGCGGTCGCGGGCAAGCGGGACGAGCTGGCCGGGGCCAGCGTCTACCTGGAAGACCTGAAGCCGGCCTGGGTAGTGGCGGCGTTGGCCGCGGAGGCGGTGGCCATCCTGTGCTTCGCCGTCCTCCAACAACGGTTGCTGCGGGCCGGCCGCGTCCATCTCCGCCTCCCGGCGCTGACGGCCATCACCCTGGCCGGTAACGCCATCGAAAATTCGTTCCCGGGCGGCACGGCGTGGTCGGCGGTGTGGGCATACCGACAGTTCCGTCATCGGGGTGCCAGCGAGATCCTGTCCGGTTGGACGTTGGTGGCGGCCACCGCCTTGAGCCAGATCACTCTGGTCGTGCTGGCGACCGTCGGTCTCCTGGCCGCAGGCAGCCAGGGATCGGCCTTGGACCTGGCCCAGGTGATCGCCATCGTGGTTGCCGTCACGGTGGGATTGGTCGCCCTCTGGCGCCAACGGCGCATCCTGATGACGGCCGTAGCCGCAACACTTCGCCTCAGCCAACGGTTGTTCAAGCGTCCGGCCGGCGATCCGGCGCAGCTCGTTGATGACCTGCTGACTCGCATCACCCGTGTCTCGCCGAGCCGCGAGGACTGGGTGGTCGCTGGCGGGTTGGCGCTGGGCAACTGGGTGTGGGACTGCGGCTGCTTGGTGGCGGCGTTTCTCGCGGTCGGCGCTCCCGTCCCGTGGCGGGCGCTGTTCCTTGCCTACGGCGCCGCGCAACTGGCCGCCAACCTCCCGATCACGCCCGGCGGGCTCGGTGTGGTGGAGGGGAGCCTGACCATCGCCCTGGTGGCCTACGGCGGGGCGGAAGCTTCGACCGTGGCCGCCGTGCTCCTCTATCGCCTCATCGCCTTCTGGGCGTTGTTGCCGATCGGCTGGGCGGCGTGGGCCGTGGTGACGGCGACCAACCCCAAGAAAGACGCCGTCCCTCAACCAGTCCTGGTGGCGGCCGAATGAACCGGGCCAGGGTCCGCGCGTCTCTGGCCGCCCTCGCCACTGGCGTGGCCATCACGCTGGTGGGGGGCGCCTGCTCCGGCCAGAGCTTGTTCTCCGCCGATGTGTCCCCTTGCTTCACCGCCCTGCCCATCGCCAAGCAAGCGGTACACGGGAAGGGCGAGTTCGTCGGTGTACGTCGCTTGTCCCCACGCGAGCTCAAAAAGACGTTCCCGATCCTGACCCAGCGCTTTCCGAGTCTGGGCAAGAAGGCGGCATGCGTCATCGCGTATCAGGGTCCCTTCCAACCGTCGGACGTGGTGGAGCCGCGGCCCGCCGACCGCTCGGGCCGTTTCGCCCTGGTGGTGGTGGCGTATCGAGGCAAGCAGGCTGCGGCCACCGTGCTCCGCAATGGGCTGCCGAGGGGCTTCGGCGGAACCGTCACCCGGATGCCGCACCGGTGACGGCGTGATCAAGTACCTCGGTTCGAAGCGGCGGCTGGTTCCCGCCCTTGGCGCCATCTGCAGGCAGTCGGGAGCCCGGAGCGCGGTGGATCTGTTCACGGGTACGACGCGGGTCGCCCAGGAGTTCAAGCGCCAGGGCGTGGTCGTGACCGCAGTCGACGCCGCCCGCTACTCCGAAGTGCTGGCCAGTTGTTACGTCGCGACCGACGCCGCTTCGGTCGACCGGACTGCGTTGGAGCGGGCCGTGGCCCGCCTTGACGCGCTGGCCGGACGACCCGGGTACGTGACGGAGACCTTCTGCGTTCAGGCTCGGTACTTCCAGCCGTTCAACGGCGAGCGCATCGATGCCATTCGTGAGGCCATCGCCGAGGACTACGCGGGGACGCCGCTCGAGCCGATCCTGCTCACCAGCCTGCTCGAGGCCGCCGATCGCGTCGATTCCACAACCGGGGTGCAGATGGCCTACCTAAAACAGTGGGCCGCCCGCAGCTACCAACCGCTGCGACTACGTGTGCCCGAGCTGCTGAACGGCCGCGGCGTCGCCGTGCTTGGTGACGCCGTGGATGTGGCGGGGACGCTGCCGCCTGTCGATCTCGCCTATCTCGATCCTCCGTACAACCAGCACCGCTATTTCACCAACTATCACGTGTGGGAGACGCTGGTGGCGTGGGATGCGCCCGAGCATTACGGGGTGGCGTGCAAGCGCCTCGATGCGCGTGAACCGGAAACCCATAGCCCGTTCAACAAGCGCCACGGCATCGCGCGGGCGCTGGCCGTGGTCGTCGCCAACCTCGATGCGCGGGTCGTCGTGGTGTCGTTCAGCGACGAGGGGTGGGTGCCGATCGAGCAGGTCATCGAGATCTGTGCGGTTCGGGGCGCCGTCGAGGTGCTGTCCTTCGACTCCCGCCGCTATGTCGGAGCCCAGATCGGCATTTACAACCCAGAAGGGGAAAGGGTTGGGCAGGTATCACATCTGCACAACACCGAGTACGTGGTGCTGGCCGGCGATGGCGCCGACGTGCAGCGGGCGGTGGCCGGCTAGCCACGCGCTAGTGGTCGGTCTCCTCGGCTTCCGTGCGTTCTTCCATGAGCTCGGTCTCGACCTCTTCGGCATGCGTGACCGGGTCGTCGGGCTCGCGGGCGGCCTGGTCCTCGACTTCGCGCTCGGTCTCCAGCTCCCGCTCCGCCCGGTCAGAGTGTTGGTGGGGTTCGGACATATCTAGGAGTCTGGCACGCCGTGCCGACCGGCTCCCCCCGCGAACCGAGACGCGCCGGCGAGCGTCTCGCCCGAGCGGATGACGTCCAGTCCCCTGCGGGTCTCGTTGATGAGCGCGTCCTCCTCCGCCAGGTCCCACTGCTCGTAGCTCGACAACCGGTCGGAGCGTAGGCAGCGCTGAGGCAGCGCGGCCAGGCTCTGGGCCAGTGCCACCGATGCGTCGAGCGCAGTGCCGGGTTCGACCGTCCGGTTGGCCAGGCCCATCGCCACCGCTTCTTCCCCCGATACGCCCCGGCCCGTGAGGATGAGATCGAGAGCCCGACTGTGACCGATGAGCCGAGGCAGCCTGACCGTTCCCCCGTCGACGAGAGGTACACCCCAGCGGCGGCAGAACACGCCGAACGTGGCATCGGTCGCCGCCACCCGCAGATCGCACCACAGCGCCAGCTCGAGACCGCCGGCCACGGCGTAGCCCTCCACTGCCGCGATCACGGGCTTGGAGAGGCGCATGCGCGTTGGGCCCATCGGTCCGTCCCCGGTCTCGTCGACGCGATTACCCCGCCGCGTCGCCACCGCCTTCAGGTCGGCCCCGGCGCAGAACGTTCCTCCTGCGCCGGTCAGCACCGCCACTGCCAGGTCGTCGTCGGCGTCGAAGCGGCGGAAGGCATCGACCAGTCCGGCGGCGGTCGGCCCGTCCACGGCGTTACGCGCGTGCGGCCGATCGATGGTCACAACCAGGACCGAGCCGTTGGTATCAACGAGGATCGGGGCAGGCGCGCCCTTTCCCCCACTCATCGGTCGCTCACGCCGGTGACCACGTCACGCCCGGACGCGATCCATCCCTTCGTGCCGCCTGCCACCGACACGGCGTCGAACCCGGCCGCGACGAGCGCCGTAGCCGCGGTCATGCTGCGGCCGCCGACCGCGCAGATGATGTAGAGCGGGCGACCGGCAGGGATCTCCTTGACCCGCTGGCCGAGCTCGGGCAGCGGGATCAACGTGGCCCCTGCGACATGTCCGGCCTCGTACTCGTCAGGGTTGCGAACATCGACAATGGCAGCACCGGCGCCGTGGGCGGCCGCGAAGGTGTCGAGATCGACTTCAAGGGCGTCAGTCATGCCCCGAGTCTGCCCGATGGGAGGCCTATTTCAGGAAGTCAATCAACGACGTGGGCATCATGGCGGCATAGACGGAAAGGGCCGCCCGATATGTTGCCAGCTGGACCTGCAGGTCGGCGACGGCCGGGGGTGGCTCGGGTTTCTCGTCGTCGCTGCCGCGGTTCAGAATCACGAGAACTTCGTTGTCCCCGACCCTCACGGTCGGCTTCGCTCTGCCGGTGCCGCACCGGCCGGCGCATAGCCATCGCCGTCGTTGCCGCCGAGCCAGGACAGGGTGTCGCTGGCCGTTTTCTGGCCCCGAACGAGGATCTCTCGATTGACCTGAGCTAGAGCGAGGATCTCATGGGCCGACGTCAAGAACGCTTGGCGGTGCGCATCGAAGATCCCGCTCCACGGGTCGGGCGCGGCGTCCGCCAGCTGACGAAGACTCGGCCCGGACGCCAGACCGAGCTCAGCGGCCAACGCCTCGACCTCGATGGCCCTGCCCATCTCGGCCACCTTGATCTCATCGAGAACTATCTCCACCTCGCAAGATGCATGGTTGAGCCAGCGGGTGCGACCGGCGGCCAGGACGAGCTGTTCCTCCTCGAGCTTGAACAGGAGCAACTCCAAGAGTTGCCGCTCCCGCCAAAGGACGTTGGAGACCTCGCTCAGGCCCATCCGCCTACCTTTCTCTCACCCTGCCTGCGGTATCGGCACGGAGCGGGGCCAGATGAGCAGTGGAAGCCACGAACAGTGATGACCTGGGCCCTAACCAAGGAGGCCGAGCTCCACGGCGCGCGACACGGCCCCCTGGCGGTTTTTCGCTCCGAGCTTGGCGTAGATATGGGCGAGGTGGGTCTTGACGGTCGAAGGGGCCACGAACAGCTGGGATGCAATCTCGGCATTGGTGCGACCGTCGGCCAGCCAGCCCAGGACCTCCCGTTCCTTGGCGGTCAGATCCGACTCGATGTTCGGACGATGGGGGCCCGGCTCGAGCATGCCCGCCAGCGCGGAGAGCAGCGCCGGTGAGATGAACCGCTCGCCGGCCAGCACCTGCTCGACGGCGGCGGCCAAATCCTCGGGACCGGCCGTCCTGACCAGCAGCCCGTCCACTCCCGCGGTGAGAAGGGCGGCTAATCCGTCGCGCGAGGTGAGCCCGACGATGGCGAGCACGCGAGGCGAGTGCGGCAACTCTTTCGCGCCGCGGATGGCCTCGACCGCATCGATGCCCAGCGTGTCGCCGAGAATGAGGAGATCGGCTTGCTCCGATTGAAGCACCCGCACACCTTCAAGTCCCAGCTCGGACTCCCCAACGATCCGAATGTCGATGGTGGCCAACACACGCGCCAGGCCAAGGCGGATCAGAGGCCAGTGATCGACGAGGACTGCTCGGGCCGGTGCGCCGCGAAGCACGCGTCGAGCGTACCGCCCCCAGGGCCGCCATCCGGGTTTTCATAGTTCTTTCTGGCGGTCGTCACCCCCCGTTCGGACTACCCGGAGCCAGAAGTTCCCCCGCGCGGCCGATCCAGAGCCGGCGCAATCCGGTCGAAGCCTCTAAGGCCTCTGGTGAAGGGCCAGGTCGGGCGCATCCACATGAGGGGCACGATGGCGAGGGGAACGAACGTGACTGGGTCGAGCGCGACAAAAACCAAGACCGTAACGGCCGATCAGAGGGCGATCGAGGAAATCCTGGTTCGGGACCACCTTCCCCTCGTGCACTACGCGGTCTGTGACATGGCCAACCGGATACCCCGCCACGTCTCGCGGGATGACCTGATTTCGGCGGCGATGGCCGGGCTGGCTCAGGCCGCCCGAAGCTACGACCCCGAACGCGGGATCGCCTTTGACCGCTATGCGGCGACACGGATCCGCGGTGCTCTTCTCGATGAGCTTCGGGACCGCGACTGGGCCAGCCGGTCGGTGCGCTTCAAGGCCCGCCAGATGTCATCGGCCTCGGAGCACCTCACCAATCTCCTGGGACGGGCGCCGAGTCGCACCGAACTGGCCAACCACCTCGGCGTCGAACAGCGCGCCGTCCAGGCCGTGACCGAAGACGTTCACCGGGCGGTCGTTCTCAACTACGACTCCGTCCTGGCGCAGGGCGATGCCGACAAGCTGATGCCATCCAACACGCACAGCCCAGACGTGGTCATCCTAGAACGCGAGCGCCGTTCCTATCTCATCGACGCCGTGACCTCCCTGCCGGAGCGCCTGCGGCATGTCGTCATCGGCTACTTCTTCGAAGAGCGCTCGATGCAGCACCTGGCCGACGAGTTGGGTGTTAGCGAGTCACGGATCTCGCAGATGCGGGCGGAGGCGCTCGCCCTGCTCCGGGACGGGATGAACTCGCAGCTGGAGCCTGAGGACGTGGTTTCCGAGGAGCACCGCAGCCCGCGGGTGGCCCGCCGCAAGGCCGCCTACTACGCGGCGATTGCGTCCAGCTCTGATTACCGGGCTCGTATCAACGGCCCCGCTGCCCCCGCCAGCGTCGTCGCCTTGTAACCGACCGATCGGGCACCGGCCCACCACTCACGGCCGCCGGTTCGCCGGCGGCCGTCGGCATACCCAGAATGCCGTCGACATACCTCGAGTGCTGTCTGGCGCCACGTAGCGTCGACAGGTCGTTGTCGACGTGGCGTGGCTGGGAGTTGTCGACGGCGAGCGCCCCGGCCACCCGTTGGGCACCGCATTGCGTCGACAACGCGGTGTCGGTGCAACCGGGTTCGCGCGGTGTATGCCTGGTGTATTCGCCGATCCGGGCGACTGGGCTGCTAGCCGCCGACCACGGGGTGGACGGGCAGGCGGGACGGCTGGAGGTCCTCCTCGCGGACCCCGAACCGGGCATTGACCAGGCGGGGCCGGAAGGGCCGGCGGTTCCACGTCAACAACCATTCCTCGAACTCCGCCGCGGGGAGCGCCGGTGACAGGAGGTAGCCCTGGGCGGCGGCACAGCCGAGGCGGGCCAACCGGTCCCATGTGCCCCAGTCCTCGACCCCTTCGGCCACGGCCCGCAGGCCCAAGTTGCGAGCCAGGTCGATGGTGGAGCGGACGATGGCCTCGTCGCTGGCGTCGTTGACCATGTTGAAGACAAAGGACTTGTCGATCTTGACCTCGTCCACGGGCAGTCGCCTCAGCCGGGAAAGGGAGGAGTAGCCGGTGCCGAAGTCGTCAATGGAGAGCTGAACCCCGATGGCGGCGAGCGCGTTCCACACCACCAGGCTTCGACCCGGGTCGGCCATCACGCTCGACTCGGTCAACTCGAGGGTCACGGCCGATGCGGGCACGCCGGCCCGGCGGATGAGGTTCTGGACGTCGTCGGCCATGGCCACGTCGAGGAGGCTTCGAGCCGACAGGTTGATGGCGATGCTCAGCTCGATCCCGCGGCGGCGCCAGGCGGCGACCTGCTCCAGCGCCGTAGTCATGACGAGCAGAGTGAGCGGCCGGATCAACCCCGACTGCTCGGCGAGGGGGATGAACTCGTCCGGCGGGACCATGCCGTGCCGGGGGCTGAACCATCGGGCCAGCGCCTCAACACCGAAAACCTGGCCGCCGGGCAGGTTGGCCTTGGGCTGATAGAAGACGGAGATCTCACCCGTCTCGATGGCCTGGCGCAGTTCGCTGACGAGCGCCAGCCGGCGGGGACTGTAACTGTCCCTTTCCGCGGCGTAGACCTCCACGCCGCTGCGGGACGCCTTGGCGGCGTACATGGCCACGTCCGCGCGCTGCAGCAGCGTCCACGCGTCCGTCCCGTGCTGCGGGGCCATAGCCACCCCGATGCTGACGGGGACCTCCAGGACCAGGTCCTCGATGGCCAGGGGCTGTTCGATGGCGGATCGGATCTCGGCGGCGATGCTTACCGACTCCAGCACGGATCGGGTACCCGGGAGTACGACCGCGAACTCGTCGCCGCCAAGGCGGGCCACCAGTCCCCGCGTCCCAACCACCTTGACCAGCCGGTTGGCGGTCTCGCGCAGCAGCGTGTCTCCGGTGTGGTGGCCGAGGGTGTCGTTCACCTCCTTGAACTGGTCGAGGTCCATCAGCAACACCGTGACCATCCCGTCGGGACTGCAGGATTCGCATGCCGCGTCCACCCGCTCGCCGAAGAGGGTGCGGTTGGCCAATCCGGTGAGCGCGTCGTGGGTGGCCTGGTGCTCGCGAGCCAACGCCTGCTGCCGGAGCCGGTCGAGGAGCTGATCGTTGCGCAACGCCACGCTGGCGTGATTGGCCAGGGCCTCGAAGAGGCGCAGATCGTCGACGTCGAAGGTCGTGTTGCTGCCGAGCCGGTTAGCGACCAGCAGGGCGCCGGCCGGGCCGCCCTCGCCCGCGACCGGTGTGGCCAGCGCATCCCGCCAATGCCGTTCTTCGAGCAGTCCGGCCAGCGGATTCTCGCGGCGGTCGCGGGGGATCACCATGGCCTGGTTGCGCTCGAGCACGGTGCGGATCAGACCGCACGCTTCTTGGGCGTTGCGGCGGACGGGTCGGTCATCGCCGGAAGCTGACACGATGATGAAGCCTCCGGGTACGACAATGGCCAGCTCGGCCTCTTCGGCCCGGAGCATGTGCATGGCCTCGGTCAGGATCACCGTCTCGACATCCGTGGATTCCGTCGAAGCCGCCGAGAGGCTGCGAGTAAACCCGTAGAGGACGTCGAGATTGGCGTAGCGCCGGCGCAGCGCGGCATGGGCGCGATAACCGACGCCGAACACGGCGCCAACGATGATCAGCAACCACGCCGACACCAGGTTGACCCAGAGCACGCAGATGGCCAGCAGCGCCAGCGTCGAGTTCGTCGCCACCACTACCGCGGCAGCCAGCAGGAGCTGAAGGATGGCGTCGAGACGGGGGCGTCCGGCGGTGAGCCAGATGACGACGACGACACAGCCGTACGAAACCGCGTCGGCGGCCAGAATGGCGGCCAGAACGGCCAGCCAGCCTCGAGCCGCAACCGGGCTGGACCGACCAAGGGCGAGATGGAAAGCGACGATGGCGGCGGCCGTCGTCAGGGCCTGGTTGGCCAGATTGAAAATGGCTTTCGACGGCGGCTGCCGTCGCCGCAGGGCGACCGTCCCCGACCCCAGGAGAGAGGCGATCAGCAGCCCGAACGGCGCGCAGAAGACCAGCCCGACGGCGAGCGGGATCTCGCTGAGGGTCAGGATCTGGCCCTCGTTGCGGAAGTCAAAGTGGATGACCAACGCCTCGCTGGCAGCGAAGGCGAGGGCCAGCATCGGCCACGGGACGCGCGCCGTCGGCGCAGCCGGGACCAGACCGCCGACGCCCGAGGACCAGACGAGTACCGCTAGTCCGGCGAGGACAACGACAAGGACCCATACCCGCGCAACGGTCCTTCGGGTCGAGATGCCCGATCGCGAATTACTGCTCAAGTTCGTCTACCGGGGACCATGCCGCCCTCCCCTCCTCCCACCATGGATCGGCATCCGCTCCCCCCGAGGAAAGCCGGGCGCCGAGAAAACTGTCCGGCTCGCACCCGACGAGCCGGCTCAGGCCTCAGTCCCAGGAAGCGCCGCGCGCTGAGACGACCCCTGGGGCCGCTCTATGAGAAGCGGCGACCGAGACGCCGTCCCACGAGGCGCCCCGGACCAGGGCCCGATGGCCGGAGAGGCTGGTGGCGACGGCCAGGATGGCCAGGGCCGAGAAGACCGTCCGCCGGACCACGAGGCGGGGCGGGCGAGTGGCAGTTGAGAAGGTGGTCATCGGATGTCCTCGCGGGTAGTGACCACCACACGCCGTGGCGGAACCTTCCCCCTATGACGGCACTTCCGATGCCCGACTCGATGGTTCTATCGACCTATTTGCGCGGGATGGGATGGCCCTCCACGGCGGAGGGCCCGCCTTCCTCCCCGACCGGGTCCCGAAGATCGATCTCGACTTCGTCACCGACCACCACGTGTGGGGAACGGGAACGGCCGGCTATGACGAGGCTCAGGGCGACCACCGTGCGCTCGTGGTCGGCCGATTCAATGGGCGTCAACACCAGGCCCGCGGCATCGCGCTTGGCGGCGGCTTCGTCGAGCCACCTCGCCGCCGTCTCGGCCGCGCCCATCGCCACCGCCGCCTCCGCCCTGGCCTCGAGCACCGAGGCCTCGGCTCCCACATCGTGGTTTCGTTGAGCCCGGTGCTCGCTGTCATCCAGGATGGCCCCAGCCTCATCGGGTCTTCCCTGCCGGATGCGGGTCACGGCGAGGAGGAGCAGGTCGGCAGATTCGATGGGGGCTTCGTCGAGCAGCGAGGCGGCCCGGCTGACATCGCCTTGGGCCAGGGCCACCGTGGCGGCGCTGCGCTGGGCCGCCCGGATATCGGGCTCGAACCCCCGGGCTCGGAGTCGCTCGAGCGCCTCCTGGCACCTCCGGTCCGCCTCCTCGAGCTGACCGAGCTGCAGGGCCGCATCGCCCATGAGCTTCAACGCCTGGGCGATCCCGCGGCCGTTGCCGAGCTGCTGGTTCATGGCCAAACACTCTTCCCCCAGCCGGTAGGCTCGCCCGTAGTTTCCCCTGGCCAGCACGACGAGGCCGAGGCCGCGGATGATCTGCGCTGTCCCCCAGGGTTCCTTGGCCTGGCGGAACTGGGCCAGGCTCTGCTCGTACAGTGCCTCGGCTTGCTCGAGATCGCCGGCATCGCGGGCCACCCCCGCGAGCAACGACCTGGCACCGGCAGAGCGCTCCGCGTCGCCGCACCGCTCCCACAGCCGAAGGCAGCCTTCACCCATCTCTCGGGCGCGGGCCAGGTCGCCCGCGTCACTCGCCAGCAGCGCCAGGACCCGCTGGGCGTCGGCTTCTCCCCAGTCATCGCCCGCCCGGTGGAACAGGGCTACCGCCTCCTGACACAGGCGCTCGGCCCGGTCGGCCTGCCCGCCACGGTGGCGGGCGACCTCTCCCTGGATGGCCAGTAGGGCCGCCCGGCCGGCGGCGTCCTCATCCCCGAAGGGCAGGGCCAGGCCCTGCTCACAGCGGATATCAGCGCCGTCGAGGTCGTCGTCCATCCAACTCAGATAGGCGCTGCCGGCCAGCGCCCGGCGCCGCAGCGATGCGTCGCTGGTCGACGACAACGCCAGGGCCCGATCCAGCCACGACCGGCCCTCCGCCGTCAGATAGTTGTAATCCCAGAATCGCCACAAGGCGGTGGCCATCCGCAGGGCCAGTTCGGGATCACCGCGCTCGACCAGCCAGGTCAACGCCGCCCGGCAATCGTCATGCTCCTCGCCGAGCCGTTCCAGCCATCGCCGCCATCCCGGCCCGAACCGATTCGCCGAGAATTCCTGGCAGCGGGCCGTGAACCAGGCCGCGTGCCGCTCCCTCAAGTCGTCCCCTTCGCCACCGTCCGCCAACCGATCAGCCGCATACTGATGCAGCGTCTCCAGCAGTCGGAAGCGGGCCGGGCCGGTGCTGCGAGGCAGGCGGACGACCAGCGACTTGGCCACCAGGTTGCTAAGCAGGTCGACGGCGTCGTCCGGCGTAACGGTGTTCCCGCTGGTCACCGCCTCGACGTGCTCGAGACTGAACGTTCCTGCGAAGACCGAGAGCCGTTGGAACAGTAGCCGCTCGGGGCCGGTGAGCAGGTCGTAGCTCCACTCCACGGCGGCTTGCAGCGAGCGTTGCCGGGGAATCGACGTCCGGCTGGCCGGACCAAGCAACTGGAAGCGATCGTCGAGGCGAGCGGCCACCTCTTCGAGTGAAAGCACCCGCAACCGGGCGGCGGCCAGTTCCAAGGCAAGAGGCATGCCATCCAGGCGGCGGCAGATGGTGGTGACCGCCGGCACCCGATCGTCGGTGAGGCGGAAACGGGGGTCGGCGGTGGTCGCCCTCTCGACCAGCAGCCTGACGCCGTCGAAGCGAAGGGCGGCATTGGCGGCCAGATCGACATCGGCCGGTGGCATGGCCAGCGTGGGAATCCGCCACAGCCTCTCGCCCGCGATGTCCAACCCTTCCCGGCTGGTGGCCAGTACCCGCAGGTTCGGGCAGCGCCGCATCAGGTCCTCGACCGGCCCGGCCAGGGCGGCGACGAGGTGTTCGCAGTTGTCGAGCACGATGAGGGCGTTGCCATCGCCCAAGGTCTCGATCACCGCCTCGAGGGGACCGGTCCCCGGGTCCTCGCGGGCCCCCGTCACCTGGGCCAACAGTCGCAGCGCCTGGTCGGCGGTGGACACCGGCGCCAACTCGACCAGCCACGGTCCTCGGTCGAAGCCGAAGGCCAACCGGCTGGCGATTTCTATGGCCAGCCGTGTCTTGCCACTGCCGCCCTCTCCGACCACCGTGACCAGACGATGGTTCTCCAGGTGATTCGTAAGCTCGGCCAGCTCGTCGATGCGGCCGACAAAGGACGTGGCCGCCACCGGAAGATTTGAGCGTGGGCGGGACCCGTCTACGACCGCCGTCTCCGCCGGCTCCTGGAGCAAGATCGTGCGCTCGAGGTCCTGGAGGGCAAGGCTCGGGTCGATGCCCAACTCCTCGCCGAGCACCTGGCTGGCGGAGCGGAACACCCGCAGCGCCTCGGCTCTCCGGCCGGCCGCATGCAACGCGCGCATGAGCTGAGCCCAAAACCCCTCATGCAGGGGGTAGGTCTCGACCAGCGTCTTCAGCTCCCCAATGAGCTCGCCGTGGCGGCCGCGCCCCAGGTCAGCTTCGATGCGCCACTGCAGGGCGGTCAGCCGAAGTTGTTCGAGCCGGGTCACTTCGGGCCGGGCGAAGGCCAGATCGGCCACCTCCGCCAGCGCCGGTCCCCGCCATAGCCCGAGGGCGGCGACCAGCAGCGCCGTCGCGCCGTCGGGATCGGCCGGTAGCCGGGTGCCCGACTCGGCCACCCATCGCTCGAAGCGCCGCGCGTCGATCAGGTCGGGATCGAGCTCCAGCACGTAGCCGGGACGCCGGCTCGTCAACACGGCCGGCGGCCGACCGTCGATCTGCACCTCGGTCAGGGCTTGTCGCAGGTGCGACAAGTAGACCTTCAGGGTCGTCGCCGCACCCGCGGGGGGCTGACCATCCCACACGTCGTCGATCAGGACGGACGGCAGCATGACCTCGTTGACGTGCACCATGAGGTCGAGCAACACGGCCCGCTGCCGCGGGCCGCCGGCGAGCGATGAAGGATGGCTCCGCCGCCACCGGGGGAAGCAGCGCCTCGACCGTCACCGAGCTGTCGACCAGCCGGGTGACATAGCCGGACGACCCCGGATCGGTCCCGGTACGGGTGCAGTAGGCGTTCCAGAACGCCGCCCAGCCGGCTCCGTCGACGGTCGCCTCACCCACCGGAGCCCAGTTGCCGCCGCGTCGCAGCAGCGGCGTCCGACCCGCCTCGACGTTGATCTCCTGCACGTCCTGGTCGAAGAGCGCCTCGATCACCGTTGCCACCCACTCAGGCCCCGGCGCGACCTGCCTCCCCACAGGTATGGCCATGGTCGGCGTCATCCCCGACGGTGGGGGGGGCGGCAGTGCCATGCCGGGCGGTGCCATGCCGGGCGGTGGCGGTGGCGTGCCGGACGGCGGCGGCATCGGGGGGGGAGGGGGAGGCGCCAACCCAGGCGGCATCATCCCCGAAGGCGGCGCCATCCCCGGCGGAGGTGGCATGCCTGGCGGCGGCGCCATCCCCGGCGGAGGTGGCATGCCTGGCGGCGGTGCCATACCCGGCGGCGGTGGCATGCCTGGCGGCGGTGGCATGCCCGGCGGAGGTGGCATTCCTGGCGGCGGCGCCATCCCCGGCTGGGGCCCCATCCCTGGCTGCGGTGCCATGCCTGGCGGCGGTGCCATCCCCGGCGGAGGTGGCATGCCTGGCGGCGGTGCCATGCCCGGAGGAGGTGGCATGCCTGGCGGGGGTGCCATGCCCGGCGGAGGCGCCATGCCTGGCGGCGGCGCCATGCCCGGCTGGGGGCCCATCCCTGGCTGCGGTGCCATCCCTGGCTGCGGTGCCATGCCCGGCGGCGGTGCCATGCCCGGCGGCGGCGCCATCCCCGGCGGAGGTGGCATGCCTGGCGGCGGTGCCATGCCCGGCGGAGGTGGCATGCCTGGCGGGGGTGCCATGCCCGGCGGAGGTGCCATCCCCGGCGGCGGTGCCATCCCCGGCGGAGGTGCCATCCCCGGCGGCGGGAACCCTGGCGGCAGCGGCGCCGCTGCGGCGATCCCCTGGACGGCGACCTCGATGGGTAGCGAACCCAGGCTCAGCGTTCCTCTCGGTCCGATCTCGATGGGCTGGTGCGGAGACAGCGGTCGGCCATTGAGCAGCGTTCCGTTGGTCGATCCCAGGTCGGTGACGAAGAGCCTTCCGTCCTTCCACTCGACGCTGGCGTGTTGACGCGAGACCCGGCCGTCCTTGTCGAACGGCGAGAGATCGCAGTCCGGCTGGATGGGCGAGCCCGGGTGGGACCTGCCGAGGATGACCGGGAACCGGTCGATGTCGACAGTCGAGCCGTCTGGCGCCGTGAGGGTGATCGGATAGGTGCCGTTCATGCGGGGCCTGACTCTCGCGACCGGCCGGGGGGAAGTCAACCGTAGCCTTGCCGGGCGGCCTTCAGCAGGCCGGGCGACCGCAGCCTCGCCGGGCGGCCGTCAGCCGGCCGCGGGCGGGTCGGGCCCACGGATGACG
>JRHI01001056.1_pt1 | contig 25624 bp, 19 predicted proteins | sample 215371 | NCBI WGS metagenome assembly JRHI01 (sample SAMN02929681, study PRJNA255918) | sediment metagenome | biome: cave system; feature: Ice Cave; material: Sediment; isolation source: sediment from deep within a dark volcanic ice cave with no known source of... ...
CAGTGGTACTATACCATCTTGGAGGCAACGGTTACAGTAGAACTACAACAAATGAGGGTTTCTTTTCATCCCCACTTTGCTGAACCCCACCCGCAGGCGCCGGGACGGCCTCATCCAGGTATTCGCACGTTGCGTGCCAACTTTTGCCCCGGGTTTCCCAAACGCCTCCGCAAGTTTGGCATGGCGTTTGCGCCTCTTGCCTGGAAAATGAAGGTTTCCATCGACTTCCTGCCCTAATGATGGAGGATCCTCATAGGTGAACGCTGCTACGGCGCTCTCCGCGTCCCGTTCGACCTGGGAAGCAGGCAAACGGGTTCCACCTGGACCCTGCGAAGGAATGGCGGTGCCACGTCAGGGACCGTTGGGGGGAAACATGGCGACTGCATCGGAACTCGATCTCGTCTTCAGGAAACAACAACGAACAGCAGAGCTGGCGAGGCAATCCCCCGCGGATGGGCTTCACGTGCCTGGCGCACCACGCCGGTCTGTGCTGGCTGCACGAGGGCCTACCTGCGTACCCGCAACCATGGCGCATCGGCTGTGGACGGACAAACGGCCGCGGACTACGTGGCGAATCTGCGGGACGACCTGGAATCGCAGCGGGAACGGGCCAGGTCCGGCCCGTACTGGGTTCCGTCCGCGGGAGCCACCGAGGTAACCTCCAGGAGAATCCGGCTCAACTCGAGGGCCCCCCTGTCACCTGTCAACCGTCTGCATCGCGAGAGCGTGATAACGCGCGCCCGACGCCGCACCCGCCGGCAGGATGGCATCGATCTGCGCCAGATCTTCCGGCGTCAGACGAACATTCACCGCACCGAGGTTGTCGTCCAGGTACTTGACCCGCTTCGTGCCGGGGATCGGCACGATGTCCTCTCCCTGAGCGAGCACCCAGGCCAGCGCGAGTCGGCCCGGCGTGCAACCTTTCGTGGCTGCCAGTTCCTCGATCTTCTTCACCAACTCCAGGTTCTTCTGGAAGTTCTCGCCCTGGAACCGGGGCGCGTTGCGGCGGTAGTCGTCGGCCGGCAGGTCGTCGATTGTCTTGAATTGGCCGGTCAGAAACCCCCGACCGAGCGGGCTGTAGGCGACGAACCCGATGCCCAGTTCCCGCACCGTCGGCAGGATCTCGGCTTCCGCCTCACGGCTCCAGAGCGAATACTCCGTCTGCAGCGCCGCAATGGGATGGACCTTCGCCGCCCGGGGGACCGTCGCCGGGGCTGCCTCCGACAGTCCGAGGTAACGTACTTTCCCGGCCGTCACCAGTTCGGCCATCGCCCCGACCGTCTCTTCGATTGGCGTCTTCGGATCGACTCGGTGCTGGTAATATAGGTCGATGTTTGCAACGCCCAGCCGCTTCAAGCTGGCGTCGCAGCACGCCCTCACGTACGACGGATCGCCACGAACTCCGAGGAACTCTCCACTCGGGCCGCGGACGTTGCCAAACTTCGTCGCGAGCACGACCCGGTCGCGGCGGCCGGCGATCGCCTTGCCGACGAGGACCTCGTTGCGCCCCACACCGTACATGTCGGCCGTGTCGAGGAAGTTCCCGCCGGCGTCCAGGTAGCGGTGGATGACACGAATCGATTCCTGGTCGTTCATCTGTTTGGGGTCGTAAAACTCGCTCATGCCCATGCAGCCGAGGCCGACCGCGGACACTCGGAGCTTACCCAGTTGGCGCTCGATCATGATTGTTTCCTTCCTCGTGGCGAGCGAGAGCGATTCTAGGCGGCGACCTTACCTCGAATGCAGCGCGATCCGGTTGCCCTCGCTGTCGTGAATGACTGCACGGAAGCCGTGGGGTCCGATCTGATGCTTCGGCTGTACAATCTTGCCGCCGTTCGGTTCGACCCCTGCAATGGCCTCGTCCAGCCGGCCTTGCGCGTTCAGGTAGACCAGCACCCCACGGTCAGACGGCTGCTCGCCGGCTTTGGTGAACAGGCAGCCGCTGACGTCGCAGTCAGCATCGGGCAGGAGCGCGATGGACATCCCCGGATACTCCTGCTTTTGGACTGGGCTGCCCAACACGGCCGAGTAGAAGCGGATTGCCCGGTCGAGGTCCAGTACCGGGATATCGACCCAAACAACTTGATTGGCCATGATCTGACTCCTTGAAGATGGTGAACTGCCGGTCAGAACAGGATCGGCTTGCCGAGCTTCCGGCGGATTACGCTGAACTGGCCCGAGTGCATCAGCGTGTGGTTCGACGTCATCAGGAACACATGCCCGAGCGTCGGGGCCCATGACCGCATATCTCCGGACGTCGAGCGATCCAGGTCGGCGTCGGTCAGCTTGTCGAGTGCGCCAATGGTGGCGGAGCGCACCTCGTCGAACAGTTTCAGGTATTCGGCCTTGGTCAGGAACTTATCCGCGGCGTCGTCCCTCGCTCCCTTCGAGCCGTGCTGATCCATGAATCCGGACGGCAGTTCGGGGTAGACCGCATCGGGCAGTTCGGCCTTAACGAGGTAGATGTCTCCGCCGATGACATTACCGATTTGCCAGGCTGCGTGGTTGGCACCGGGCACGGGGCGGACGAGCAGGTCGGCATCGGAGAAGTCGCTGACGAACCACTTGAGGTTGTCCCTGGTCCCTTCCAGGGCCGCCCTGATCGCTTCGCGTCCGTTCATGTGTGGTCTTTTCTTTGAGAATAGTGTACTGGCGTATTCTACAGTGCAAGAGATGGAGAGGCCAGATCGCGGGGGAGGAAGTGTCACAACGGGGAGGTCCGCTGCGCGATCCATCAGCCCCTGCCATCGCCGGAGCGGTGGCAGAGGCTTTCCATGTCTTCACGGGCAGTTTACGCGGGGCGCGCTTTGCGACTATTCCGCCTGAGAGTCAGTGCCGGAATCCCCCTCGTTCGTGGTGACAGCTGGCCTGCCCGTTGCCACGGAAAAAGTAGCCTAGGGAACAGGTTGCTCTGAAAATAAGGCGCACCGTGACAATCTGTTCAGTAGCAGGCGGCCATTTTCATGGTTTCAGGGTGCCGCAACGCGGCATGACGACTCTTAGCCGAAATCGGCTGTTTCCAGTGTACTGAGGTCCGGTTTGTCCACTGGGCGGACGATCACCCTGCCCGCCCGCACGTCGATGCAACGAACCCACTGGCCCGAGTCTACCATGATCCCCTCGGTAATGGTATCGACTCGGCGGCCGTCGAAGTTGGTCACGCCGCACGGCCGCAGGTCGGACGCGGCTTGACCCACCCGGCCGACAAGCTGCTCCAGCTCCTGATTGCCCGGCGTCGAGGCCAGCGTGTTCTCCGCTTCGGGCATTTTCAGGAACAACCGCCGGCCGAGGGCGGTCCTGGGCCAGTAGGTGAGGGCGAGCTTGCCCAGTACCGGCAGGCCGACGAGGATGACGACCAGCGTGAGGATGCCGGTCGAGGTGCTGTGATGGAAGGTCAAGGCGACGCCGACGGCGATGGCCGCCAGTCCCAGGGCCCCGAGGACCATGGAGGGAAAGATCAGTTCCGCGGCCAGCAGGAGGAAACCTGCCACGATCAGCAAATAGGCCAGTGCCAGATACGTCATGGCGTACTCCCGCCCCAACCCGCTGGCGGGTTAGCGCTTTGCTCCCGCTAACCCGCCAGCGGGTCGCCTCACACTTCCTTGACCACGATGCGATACCCTTCGATCTCAATGACCTGCACTCGACTGCCCGGTTGCACGTAGTTCCCCTCGGCGACCACGTCCAGGAACTGGTCGCCGAACCGCACCTTGCCGGCCGGGCGCAGCGGCGTCGCGGCCACGCCGACGGCCCCGAGCAGGGCGGCCGTCTCCGCCTGCTGCTCTGCCGCCGCCTCCGCGCCGTCCTCCTCCGCCTCGCCCGGCGGCTTCAGGATGATGCGGTTGACGTAGGGAATGTGCGGCAGATACCAGGCCAGCAGCAGGGCGAAGGTCACCGATCCCATCATACTCAGGCCGAAAGTCGTCAGGGTGCCGCCAAGGTTCAACCATTCCTGCGACGTCTGCGGCCAATGGTCGAGCGTCACCAGGGTCAGACTGCTCACCATGAGCAAGGCGCCGCTGATGCCGAACACCGTGGCGCCTGGGATGACGAACACCTCCAGGCCGATCAGGACCAGGCCAAGGATGAACAGCAGCACCGCCAGGATGGTAATGGTGGCATCGTGCGCGTTCGCCCAGAAGAGGAGGACGAAACACAGGGCGGCAACCACGCCCGGCAGGCCGAGGCCGGGCATTTTCAGTTCCAGCACGAGGCAGGTGATGCCGAGGAAGAAGAGGAAGACCGACACCGATTGCCAGCGTAACACCGTGACGAGGTTGTCGAGCCAGTCGTTGCCACTGGTCCGCACCTGGTCCTTGAGGCCGTAGCGCTCATACAGGCTCGGCAAGCCATCGACCACTTCCGTCGCCACGAACAACTCACGAGCGTGCCGGCCCTTCAGGAGAAGCGGGCTGGTTGGCGGACCGTCCGACAGGATGCGCCGCGGGTTCTTCCACTGCGGCCTGGCCTTCTTCAGGTCGGCGTTGAGTTCCGCCTCGGTCAGCACCCAGGAGCGGCGGGCGCCGGCGGCGCTATCGACCGTATAGAGCGTCAGGTTGCGGTACGCCATGCCACGGAGCAGGGCCGTCGGATAAAGCTGGACCTCATCGCGCGCAAAGGTCTTGACCTGGTTGAGGAGCAGCGGGTCCTTGTTCTCGTCGGCCAGGGCTTCCTCCGGAGCATCGCGGTCGCGGCCGGCAAGCGGGGACAGGTCGCCGATCGTGGCGTTCTCGTGCAGGACGATCTCGCTGCAACCGAAGGCGACGAGCGCGGCGGTGTCGTGCGCCTCAGCCGGGACGTACGCCACCGTCTTGACGGCGAATTCACCGCGATCGTCCTTGAGTTCGTGCAGCCATTTGGCAAAGGCCTGGGCCACCGCCGGATCGCCGCCCCCGCACTCCAGCTGGAGGATGACGAGGTTCACGTGGCGTTCCGGGTTGCCGATCGCCCGGCGGATGCGCCGCTTCAGCGAATCGACCAGCGTCGGCGTCACCGGCCCCGTCACGGTCATCTGCCAGGCAACCGGGTCCTGGCTGAGAAGAGCGTACTCGCGCAGCTTGCTCCGCGGCAATTCGTACTCATCGACCACTTCTTCCAGGCCCTTCAATTCGCGTTTGCACAGGCCGTACTTCTGGGCGTCGGCCACCGTGTAGACGGCAGTGCGGCCCGAGCCGAGTACCGGCACGCGATTGCCGACGAAGACGCCGTTCTTCTCGCGCTCCTCCTGTTCGCGGCTGGCGTCGACGTACCAGACGGAGCCCTTGCGCGTGCCCTGCAAAACGTCCATGTCCTTGTAGAGCAGTTTGAACACGATCGCCTCGCAGAGGCTGCTGCGGCCGCTGAGGACGTCCACGTACGCGCCGCGCACGCTCTGCGTCACCGGCAAGTCGCGGTCCTCCACCGCGGGACCGAGCTTCGCGTCGGGGGACATGACCAGTTCCTTGCACGCCAGCACCGGCAGCACGGCGTGGCGAGCCACATCGCCATGGACGAAGGCGACGGTAGTGACGTCCTTGAGCGAGAGGAGGTAGCGGGCGAGGTCAGCGCAAGGACCGAGATCGGAGGCGGTGGCGGAGGCGTTGCCGGGGTTGAAGTCGTAGATGAGTTTGACGGCGGAGCGGTCGTGGGCCTGTTCGAGGATGCGCTCGCTGACCTTCTGGAGGCGATGGTATTCTTCGCTGCTGATGGGATTGCGCACGGCAATGCACTGTCCCTCGGCGGCGCGTTCCTGGGCACGTGCGGGGGCGGGGAAAGCAAGGAAGGCCAGAAGCAGGACCAGGTGTCCTAACCGGGGCCGCTGCGGAGCCAGCAATCGGTGCGACGTCTGCATGGTGGTCGCCATGGGTGAAGCGTGCAACATAGAGGCGGCTACCGGCGGACCAGCGGCACGGGTAACGAACGGCGCCCCCTCCCACTCCGCCGTCCTGTCCAGCATTCTGGCCTCCGAGACCTGTGCGAGACCGCGTACACAATCTCTTCTGTATAGGGGTTGACGCTAAAGCGCGTCAAAACCTTTGAGTGCCGGCTTCCCTCTCCCCTCCTTTATTATACTTCACGCGGCCAGGAATGAGACATCGTCGAACTCCTGGAAGTTGAGCGTCATCGGCGACCCCAGCTCCTTCGCGTGCGTCGTCGGGACGCGGTCCAACACATCTTGAACGGCGGCTCAGAATTCGGCGAAGGTCGGGTGCTATCGGCCGTACGCCGCCTGCCGCCTTCGCATGCGGACCGCCGCAAGGCCTTACAGCGACACTGCCTGCGGGCGGCATTCCAGGCGGCTGGCCGCGGCCGGGACCAGGAGCGGAAAATGCGCCGCCTCGCCCGGCAATTGCTCAAACTGGTCGCCTAACACTTAGGTTTTCTCGGAAAGTGCAGAAATAAGGGTGGCTATCTTCAAAGATGCGGTAGCGAGTGCGGGTCATGGCGTGGGTCCCAGACACGAAACGGCGTTTCGCGTGGATGTCGTACACATTTGAAGCGGAGTTTCCTTGAATACGTTCCCAAACGGCGTTTGGGAACGAGGGCAAAGGCTGTACTCAATGCAACGAAAGGGCGTCGCCGGCGTCACCGATTTTTGATTTATTCATTCGACGTTGCCGCCTTCCATTTCGCGACGGATCCAGGCACGGGCATAGGCCCAATATCGGTCGGCTGTCTTGGGCGAGATACCCAGGATCTGAGCCGCCTGATCGCCGGTCAGGCCCGCGAAGAAACGCAGTTCGACCAGCGGTGCCTTGACGGGATCAAGCTCCGTTAGCTAGACAAGGGCGGCGTCGAGGGCGAGCAAATCGTCGTTGGGCGCTGGCCCGGCGACGAGGTCCGGATGAAGTTCCTGCCGCTGTCGGCCTCCGCCATGGACGATCCGCTTCTTCTGGCGGGCGCGTTCGATCAGGATACGCCTCATGGCCGTGGCTGCTGCTGCGAAGAAGTGGCCGCGGTGGTCCCATTGCTCTGCATCGCCGTCACCGACCAAGCGCAGATATGCTTCGTGGACCAACGCCGTCGGTTGCAAGGTCTGCCCGGGTTGCTCCTGAGCCAGCCTCTGGGCGGCGAGTTTGCGCAATTCGTCGTAGACGAGCGGGAGTAACTCGGCGGCGGCGTGGCGATCCCGGCCGCGGCGGCATCGAGATCGAGAAGGCGGGGCACGTCAAACATAACCGGTGATTGTAATCGGTGCCGCTGGCACGAGAACGTGTAAAAGAAAACCCTGCCGGTGAACTTTCAGTTACCCAGTCTCCGGGCGGTTACCAATACCTCCACGATGTTTCATTCCTGGCCGCGCGAAGTATGAGTAACTCGTTCCCCGCGGTCCCGGATTTGCCGCCTGAGTGCGCCGCTGGACGGATCACGCTCCATGGCCCATACTTGCGTGGGCAACCATGCTCTTGTTATCCCCGCGCAGTGAATCCAGGCCAGTGTCCACCTTGGCCCGGCTTCCAGGAGTCCGACCATGTCTTCAGCGCTGGCGCTTATGCTGTGCGTCTCCCTGACCGCGGCCGACGCGGCCGCGGCTCCGGCCGGCAATCTCGACTTCGGGGGAGGCAACCTGACCGGTTGGGAAGGCGAAGGCTTCTACGTCACCACCGGCACGGCCAGGGGACCCGGTTTGGCCTGCGGCGTTTGCAGCAGCGACCGCGACGGCGCAGGGCGCACCGCGCTTCTGCACCGCACCTTCGTCGTGCCGCCAGGCGCCGGGGTCCTGCAATGCACCGCCTATGCCGTCCGACCGAAGGACGCGCCGCCGGAAGAGGCCCTCGACGTCGTCCTGCTGGCCGCCGGCAAACGGGTCATTCCCAAGCAGGCCCACACCGTATCCGGCTGGCGAATCGTTTCGTGCTTGCAGACGAAGGACCGGGGTGAAGCGCGCGTGTACGTCTGGAATCTCACCACACTGATCGGCCAAACGCTGCGCATCGCCCTCATCGATGACGACAAGCGGCCGGGCTGCCACGTCTGGTGCAGCGGTTTCCGCATCGTGCCCTGCGACGAATTCGAGCCGCGCGATTTCAGCCGCTTCATGCTGCATCTTACCCGGGAGAGCAAGCTACCCCCGGCAACCCGCTTCGACAGCGGGCACTTCATGGCCCTGAGCAACGCCGAGGACGATTACACCGCGAAGCTGTTGAACAACTGCGAGCTGATCCACGGCCTCTTCTACGAGCACTTTCGCGTCAAGGGCTTCCATCTGAGCCAGCCGCCGAGCAAGCTCATGGTGGCCATCTTCGATTCGCAGAGCGGTTTCGAGGCGTGCCTGGGACGGAAGATGCGAGCCAACGTGACCGGCGTCTTTCATGTGAGTACCAATCGCCTGGTGGTCTACGACTACGGCCAAAACAATAGTTTCATGGCTGCCCGCCGTCAGGCGCAGCAGCAAGGGAAGAGCATCGCCACGGACATGGAGCGGATTCGCTTCATCGAAACGGTCAATCGCAAGGCCGGCGAGTCTCGCACCGGCACGAACATCGTCACGATCATGCACGAGGTGGCCCATCAGCTGTCCTTCAACTCCGGCATGCTGAACCGCGAGGGCGACGTGCCGCTCTGGCTCGCCGAGGGACTGGCCTGCTATTGCGAGGCGACCGACAACGGCGCCTGGCAGGGCATCGGCGAACTGGCTCCGGAGCGCATCGCCAGCCTGGCAGCGGCCGGGGAGCACTGCATCCCGCTGCGCAACCTCCTTACCAGCGACGATTGGCTCAGGAAGGATACGTCGGAAGAGGCCGTCCTCCTCGGCTACGCTCAGAGCTGGGCGCTGTTCCGCATGCTGATGGAGGAACGGCCGCAGGCGCTGCGCGCTTTCCTCACCCTTATCTACGATCGGCGTACTCCCGATGCCCGCCTCATCGACTTCGGACAAATCTTTCCCGACCTGGCTCGCCTCGAAGTACACTATCAGGAGTACGTGCAGGAACTGGTGAAACGACATCACCATCCGCATCGTTGAAAGGATCCTTCGTCCCGTGTAGCCACGGCGCGGAGTGGAGCGCGAACCCTGCGCTCCGCTCCGCGCCGCGGCTACACGGCGAGCGTCGCCATGCCGCCGACTTCACGTCGCATCCTTGGCCTGTTCGCCAAGTGGCCCGAACCCGGTGCCGTCAAGACTCGCCTCGCGGCCGCGTCTTCGCCGGAGTGGGCCGCCCAGGTCGCTAAGGCTTTCCTCCGCGATAGCGTCGAACGTTTCGCCGGCATCGACGCCGAGCGCATCCTGGCGTTCACTCCCGCCGCGGCCCAGCCCCTGTTCGCACGGCTGGTCCAGGAGCGCTTCGCCCTCATGCCCCAGGCGGACGGTGACCTCGGCCAACGCCTTGCCGCCTTCGTGACGACGCAGCTCGCGGCTGGCGCCGAGCGGGTGGTCCTGCTCGGCACGGACAGTCCGACGCTGCCGCTGGACTACGTGGAGCAGGCGTTCCAGTTCCTGGAACGAGCCGACGTCGTGCTCGGACCTGCGACCGATGGCGGCTATTACCTTGTCGGTTGCGCGCACCGCTTGCCGCCCATCTTCAGCGACGTCCGCTGGAGTAGTCCGAGCGTTCTCGCCGATACGGTGGAGCGGCTGGACGACGTCCGCTGGCGGTTGGCCGTGCTGCCGCCGTGGTACGACGTGGATACATTGGAGGATTGGAACATGCTGCGCGGTCACCTGACGGCCCTGTGGCGGGCCGGCGTCGATCCCGGAGTGCCGCGAACGGAACACCTGACCCGGTCTCCCCTGCCGTGAACACGTTTCCCCTTGCGGCGATGCTGACTTCGTTGCCACTCGACTTCGAGGCAGCGGTGCGCCGTGCCGCGGCACTCGGCTTCACCCACGTGGACGTCGTCGCGCGGGCAGACCGGCCGCCCGACCACCTGGAAGCCCTGGCGGAGACCGGCGTCGTCGTCTCCTGCGCCGCGGTCGGGCGCGGCTTGGCGGACGGCGTCACCCTGGACGCGCCGGCGCGGACCGAGCGCCAGGCGGCCCTCGACGGCATGAAACGCCAGATCGCCGACGCCGGCCGCCTCGGCGCCACCGTCTGTTACATCGTGCCGGGCCTCGACGCCAGCGCCGAAGGACTGGCGCGATTCGCGGAGGCGGTGTCGCTCCTCGCCGAGTTCGCCGGGGAGCGTCGGCTGCGGCTGTGCGTCGAGCACGTGCCGGGTCGGACGCTGCCCAGCGCCGCGGCGACGCTCGTCTGGCTGGAGCAACTCGGACACGAGAACCTGGCTCTCCTGCTCGATGTCGGCCATTGTCTCATCAGCCACGAGGCCCCGACGCAAGCCATCGTTCAGGCCGGCCCGCGCCTCGGCTACGTCCATCTCGACGACAACGATGGCGTCAACGACCTGCACTTGCCGCTGCTGGCGGGGCAGCTGACGGAGGAACAACTGGTAGCCATCCTTGGCACCCTGCGCCTGCATCGGTTCGGCGCGGCGGCGGCGCTCGAACTGAACGCCCAGAACCCGGACCCGGAGACGGCCCTCGCCCAGGGAAAGGCGCTCGTGGAGCGCCTGTTCCAGAAGACGGTGTGACACGGCTCGACGGATGTGAGGGATCATGCGTATCCTGTTTATCGGCGACATCGTGGGCACGCCCGGCGTCGCGTTCGTGAAACGGGCGCTGCCCCTGCTGCGCCTGCGCGAGGAGATCGACCTCGTCGTTGCTAACGCGGAGAACGCCGTCGCCGGCTCCGGCCTGACGCCGAGCGTCTACCGCAAGCTCCGCGAGGCGGGCGTCGATCTGGTGACGCTCGGCGATCATATCTACAAGAAGCGTGAGATCATCGCCACCCTGGAGAAGGACGAGCGCATCTGCAAGCCCGCCAACTTTCCGCCGGATGCTCCCGGGCGCGAGTGGATCATGGCCACGGCCCGCGACGGCACCCCCGTTGCCGCCTTCTGCCTGCTGGGCCGGACCTACATGCGCTCCGTGGACTGTCCCTTCCGTGCGGCCGATCGCGTGCTGGGTTCGCTGCCGGAAGGCGTGCGCTGCGCGATCGTGGACATGCACGCCGAGGCGACCGCCGACAAGTATCTCATGGGTCATTATCTCAAGGGGCGGGTCAGCGCCGTTCTTGGCACGCATACGCACGTGCCGACGGCCGACGAGCAGATCCTGCCCGGCGGCACCGCTTTCATTTGCGACGTCGGCATGACTGGCCCCTACGACAGTATCCTCGGCCGGCGCATCGACCGGGTGTTGCCGGCCACGCTCACCTTTATTCCCACTCCATTCGACGTGGCCGAGGGGGACCCGCGCCTGGGCGGCGCTCTCGTCGAGGTCGATCCGGCCACCGGCCACGCCAGCGCCATCCGGCGCGTCATGCTCGACGAGGCAGGCCTGGCCGCACTGCAATAGTTTCTGTTGCGGAACCCCCCGCGCTGCCGGTACACTCGACATTACACGTCCGATGTTTCTCAGCTTCGTGGAGGTTCCGTCATGCGTTCTCTGATTGTCTTGTGCCTGGGGATCGGTCTGCTCGCGGCCGGCAGTTACGCTACCGCGCAGGCGCCGCCGCGGCAGCCGCAACCTCCTGGAGGCTTCCCCGGCTTTCCCGGAGGCCAGTCCGGCCATCCCGCTCTCGATTACAAGGAAGTGATTCCATCGCTTATCGACGCCCTCAAGGACTCGGACGCCGACGTCCGCGAATCGGCGGCCAGTGCCCTGTCCAGCATCGGCAGCCCTGCCGTGCAGCCGCTGCTGGACATCGTCAAGGACAAGGAGAAGGGCAAGGACTTGCGCGCCAATGCCGCCTACATCCTGGGCCGCATGGGCGCCGCTGGTAGTGAGGCGATGCCGACGCTGCTTAAACTGCTGAAGGATGACGACAAGGACATCCGCCGTCGGGCTGCTTACGCGGTGCAGCGCATCGTGAAGGGCCTCAACGAGGGTCCCGCCGGAGGCATGATGCCGCCGGGCATGATGATGCCGCCAGGTGGCATCGGTGGTTCCGGCCGCGGCAGCAGCGCCGCGCCGGTGAAAGCGCCGGACCCCGGCCTCCTTTTGCCGTCCGGAACCGCACCGCCCGTCTCGAAGCCGATTGAGAATGATAAGGAGAAGAAGTAACACGGGAGTCTTCCCTGTGTAGCCGCGACGCTCCGCTGCGCGTCGCGGCTACACAGCCTCCGTCTGCTTGCTCTCCCTGCGCAGCCGCCGTAGAATGAAGCGCCATGGAATCGTGAGCGGACGGCGCCGTCACGTCATTTGAATCACCAGCCCTGCCCCGGAACCGAGTCCATGAACAAGAAGCTCTGGCTGTGCGTGCTTCTGGCGGGGCTTCTCACGCCGCTTTCGTTCCAGCACGTTCGCGCCGCCCCCGACGAAGCCGTCGTCGAGAAGCGCCGGCAATCGCACGTTCCCATTCCTCTGTCCGTTGGCAGCGCGGAACAGGCCCAGGAATTCCTGGCCCAGCGGTTGCGTCGCGCCCAGGATATGTCGGGAGTGCAGAAGCTTCTTCAGGACCCGGGCCTGCGCAAATTGGCCAAAGAGATCGCGCGCGATCCCAGGCGCTTCGGCATGGAGGAGAAGCGCGTCCAGGAACTGCTGCAACGCCATCCGGATGGACCGGGGCAAGGCGGGCCGGACCTGAGCGATCCACGCTGGCGGCAACTCCTCAACGACGTCATCGAGAAGCAATCGGGCAGGTCGGATTCGGACGTCCGCATCTCTCCGGAACAGCAAGAGGCCTGGAAGAAACTGGTCGAGGGACTTGCCAAGCAGCCGGAACTCGGCGGCGGCATGCAGCGATCGGGTGTCGACAGTGGACCGCGCCAGGTGGAACGGCCGATGCCTGGTCAGATCACGCCGCACAGTACCGGCACCCCATCGTCGCCCTCCGCCACGTCTCCGTCTCCACCTTCGGCGGAACCGCCGTCTCCTCCGCCCACGCCCAGGGGCCAGGAAACTCGTGCCTGGTTCGCCCGCGAACTGGCGCGATGGACGGAGCACCTCCAGCAATCGGATTCCCTCCGCGACTTCGTGCGTCAATTGCGCAACGCCACGCCCTCACGCATCAATCCAACCTCCGGGATGAGTGATTCGGCAAAGCGTCTGCCGCGCTGGCTAGACTCCTTCAACTGGCGTCCCAATCCCGCGACGGTGGAGCGAAGCCGCTCGCTGCTCTCCCGCCTGCCGTCGCCGCAACCGCGCGCCAGTTCGATCGTGCCGCACGACCCCTGGCACGTGCCGCAGCCAGGGTCGCTCGATGGCGGGCCAGGCGGCGTCTGGCAGGTCGTCCTGTGGGTTGCCCTCTTGACCGGCTTTGGCCTGGTGCTGTGGCGTTTGCTCGCCTGGCAAAAGGTGCGGCGCCGGAACGCGACCGGCTGGAGGTTGGGCCCGTGGCCGGTCGCACCAGCGGCGGTCGCCAGCCGGGAGGACCTGGTGCGGGCGTTCGAGTATCTGTCGCTGCTGTGCCTTGGCCCGGTGGCGCGTCACTGGAACCACCTGCAAATCGCCGCCCGGCTCGGCAAGGGCGCCCGTCTAGCTTCCCCTGGCAACAGCGATCGTCCTTATGCCGCCGCGCAGCTCGCTCGGCTCTACGAACAGGCGCGCTATGCGCCACCGAGCGAGCCGCTGGCGGAAGCCGACCTGGTGACCGCCCGGCGTCATCTCTGTCTGCTGGCGGGGGTCGCCGCCGCATGAACGTCCTTCGTCGCGCTCTGGTCGGTCCGGTTCGGGGCATTGTCGCCGTCGCTTGCCTTCTGGCCGTGGCATGTAACGCCTCGGCGCAGGTTCCCTTCGGCCAGGGCACCCACGCCTTTCGCCGCATCCTGTTCGACCTGAAACTGCAACCGCTGCACAGCGCGAGTGAACTGAAGGACCCGCGACACACGTTGTTAATTGTCCTGGGCGAGACAAACGTTTTCGACGAGCTTCCGGCCAGCCTGGTGGATTTTCTCCAAGATGGCGGCGCAGTCCTGATTGCCACGGATCGTGCCACGGCCTGGCGGCACCTGGAACGCGACTTCGGCTTCCGCGTCAGCGGCGCTCCCGTGCAGCACCTCGAGTCGGACCTGCTGCCCAACTATCGAAACCTGGCGGAATGCCCGTTCCTGGTGAGCGTCGCCAGTGCTTCCCCTGCCCTGCTGGGAACGCTGCCGGGGCACGGCGGCTACCGCCTGAGGCGGGTCGCTACCAATCGACCGAGCTTCCTGTCCGGCAGGTCAACCTTCCCCGGGCTGGAGCGCCTGGTCTACCTGCCACCGGGCTGTCTCTCCGGCGAGGGGCGTGGCATGGTTATGCACATCTTCCCGTTGTCCTTCGCTATCGGTGGTCCGGTAGGCGAGGGCCGGTTGCTCGTGCTGGCCGATCACAGCATCTTTATCAACGACATGATGCTGCAAGACGACAACGACAACATCGACTTTACCTACAACTGTCTCGACTGGCTCCTGGCCGGCAAGGAACCATGCAGCCACGTCCTCCTCTACGACGAGGGGCAGGTCAACAGCCAGCTCGACATCCCGCTCAAGGAGGTGCCGCCGCAGCTGCCTCCCGAGTCGGTCGTAGTGCCGCTGGCCAACAAACTCCTCACGGACCTGGAGAAGGACGACGCCTTCAACGCGGCCCTGCTGAACTGGAAGCCATGGGAGACCCTCAAAGTCGTCCTTGTTCTCTTGTTGACCGCGGCCCTGGCGTTCTACGGCTTCTACCGGCTCATCCGCGCACGGCATCGCTTTGAATTCTGGGCACCGCTGCTCGACCTGGTGCTGGCCCGGCAGACGCCGGCGGCAAACGTCCTGGAGCAACGGCACCGCGCCCTGCTCGGCAAGGGCAACCTGTGGGAGCCGGCGCGGGCGCTGGCGCGGGAGTCGCTGGCCGCGGCGGGTGTACCGGCCGGCGGCGCGGAGCCGCATTTCGAGGCGACCGGCAACTGGTGGCAACGGCAGACGCTGACCCGGCTGGCGCGGCGCGTCTGGCGTTTGGCCCACGGGGAACGGCCGCAGCCGGTATCGCCGCGAGAGTTCACGCGCCTCGTCGGCGAACTGGAGGAGGTGCGGGCCGCCCTGGCAGCGGGTGTGCTGCGCTGCCAGCTCGAGGAAAAACGAGGCGCGAGTGTGGAAGGGGCGCGTGCATGACGGCGGAACTGGGCCGGAGCGATGGCGTGGCCATTCGGCAGCTGGCGGAGCGCGTTCGCGGTCTCCGCGAGCGCACTCTGACAGAGGTCGGCCGTGTCGTCGTCGGCATGGAAGCTGTCACGCAACAGTTCCTCATCGCCCTGTTGGGCGGCGGCCACGTTCTGCTCGAAGGCGTGCCCGGCGTTGCCAAGACGACCCTGTCGAAAACCTTCGCCCACGTGCTTGGCATCCAGTATCAGCGCTTGCAGTTCACGCCCGACCTGCTGCCGTCCGACGTGACTGGAACCTACATTTTCGATCGCAAACAGAACGAATTTGTCCTGCGCAAGGGCCCGATCTTCTGCCAGGTACTGCTGGCCGACGAGGTCAACCGCGCCCCGGCGAAGACACAGTCGGCACTCCTCGAAGCCATGCAGGAGAATCAGGTTACCATCGAGGGAACGACACTGCCGCTGCCGCAGCCGTTCATGGTGCTGGCCACGCAGAACCCGGTTGAGCAGGAGGGCGTCTATCGGCTGCCCGAGGCCCAGCTCGACCGTTTCCTGCTGCGCATCGAGATGGGCTACCCGGCGCACGACGCCGAGGTGACGATGCTGAAGTTGCACAGCGGCCCCGTCGGCGAACCGGCCCAGCTCTTCAATCCGGACCTGATCCTGGAGATACAGCAGCAGCTGGCGCTGGTCCACGGCGCCGATGGGTTGCTGCACTACATCGTCGATCTGGCCGAGGCCAGCCGGCAGCATCCGGACCTGTCGCTCGGCGCCAGTCCGCGCGCCTCGCTGTGCCTGCTGCGCTGTGCCCGCGCCCGCGCGCTGCTCGAGGGCCGACACTATTTCACCCATGAGGACGTTCACGCCATCGCCGTGGGGGTGCTGGGACATCGCCTCATCGTCCGTCCCGAGGCGGAGGTCGAGGGCAAAAGCGTCGCCGACGTCATCCGCGAATTGCTCGACACGGTGCCGGTGCTGGAAACCAAGTGACGCGCTTTTCTCCCTTCACCCCTCCGGGAAGAGGGGAGAAGAAGGACACGCATGCTGACGGCCCGCGGCTGGTGGCTCCTGCTGATCTGCCTGCTGGTGCTGCTGCTCGGCCTCCTGGTCTGGCAGCCGGTGCTGCCGCTCCTATCGTTGACGCTCCTGCTCTGGTTTCTCGGCCAGTGGCTCCTCTTCGCCATCCGCGCCCGGCTCGTCGTGCAGCGCGTCACCGTGACGCGCCAGGTGCGCGACGAGCGCGGCCCGGTCGAGACACTGTGGGCGGGACGGTCGTTCGAGGTCTGGCTGCGCGTGCGCCTGGAGCATCCCCTGGGGCTGCCGCACGTCGCCGTCGCCGACTGGGTGCCGTTCGGCGTGGAGCATGCCGGCGGCGACACGGCGTGTGACGGCTCCCTGACGCCGGATCAGGCGCTTGAAGTGACCTATCGCATCCATTGCCCCAGCGTGGCCGGTCCGGTGCGCTTCGAGGGCGTCCGCCTGCAAGTGGCCGATTTCCAGGGCTTTTTCTTCTATTCGCTCTTTGTGACAAACGTGGCGCTCTACCGCGTGCTGCCGGTGCTGACCGACGACAAGGGCCACGCGGCCACGAGCAAGCGACGCAACTTGCTGCCGCCGCCCGGCGTCCACCGCCTGCGCAGTCCCGGCTCCGGCAGCGAATTGCTCGACCTGCGCGACTACCTCCCCGGCGACCCGCCCAGGACGATCGCCTGGAAGGTGTCGGCGCGGCGCGATCGGCTGATCACGAAGGAGTTCGAGAGCGAGGTGCCGCTGCGCTGCACCCTGTTCGTGGATGTGTCGAACTCCGTGCGCGTCGGCCCGCCGGGTAAGAACCCACTGAGCAGGCCGCTGCACATCAGCGCCGCCGTCGCCCAGGCCAACGCCGCCGCCCGCGACCTGACCGGGTTGTGTCTCTTCGACGAACAGCAGACGACGCTGCTCCGCCCGGCTCGCACACCCCGACACCTGGCGCTGCTCCTCAATCACCTCGCCGACGCGGCCAGCCTGGTGCCGAGCACGACCCAGACACCGGTGGCCACGCTGCTGCCGTTGGCCCACGCTTTCGCCCAGGAGGTCTATCCGCATCTGCTCCGTCCCGAGATCAATCGCGTGCCCTTCTGGCTGCCATGGCTCTGGGCGCTGCCGGCCGACATTGCCCAGCCGCCGACAGCGACTGTCCGTATCTACCGCTGGCTGACCTGGCTGGTCTCGCTCGTGCCGTTCACCTTGTTCGCGCTGCTGCTCGCCACGCTGCTCGACGCCGGTTACGACACCTGGCCGGAGTCGTTCGTGGTGCCGCCGCTTTGGACGTTCGGCGCGATCCTCCTCTGGGTGCTGATCGTTTACCCGGACCTGCTGGCCGTTAGTCGTTGCCTGTTCAGCCGACTCTTCTCGCAGAGCCAACGCCGGGTGGCGCGCTGGCGCAAGCAGATGGCCGCCCTGCTCTCGGTCCGCCATGGCCTGGGGCCGGGTGGCCTGGCCCTGTTGCTGGAGGACGACGAACAGTGTTCGCTGCACTTGCAGCGTTTCCTGGCGGAGCACCACGTTCCCTGCACGCTGCCGCTGTACAACGCCGAGGGCCGGTACCTCTTCGCGGCCCCCGGCAAGGTGGACGTGCTCGGGCATGCCTTGCTCGAAGCGGTCGGCAAGGGCCGCGATAACGAGTTGTTCGTGCTGCTGGTCGATCTGCTGGAACTGGACGACGAGCTGATGCCGCTGCTGCGCGCGGTGCGCGTTGCCCTGGCGCGGCACCATCAGGTGCTCGTCGTCTGTCCGTGGCCGCCGGGCCTGCCAGCGCCGGGGAAGGCGGCCGCAGCCCGGCGCAGCGGACGCACGGGACCGCACGCCGCCCTGCTGCCGCTGCTGGACCAGGCCGCGACGCTGCGCTACCAGGCCGCCTATCAGCGCGTCCGGCGTGCCTTCGCACGGCTGGGGGTGCCGATGGTCTGCGCCGCGACCGAGGAGCCGGTGCCGCTGATCCTCGATCGGCTCGAGCGCCTGCGCATGCTGGGGAGAAAGCGATGAGCGGCCCAACGAACGACCAGGCCCCGAAGGATGCCGGAGTCCGCAATTACACGTTCCTCTGTCTGTCGGCACTGCTGGTATTGCTGCTCGTGCTGCTCACGACCCTGCCGCGCTGGTTGCAAATGTGGAGCTTGATCCCCATCCTGGTCGGCCTGGGGTCGCTGATCCTGCGCTGGCGGCTGGGGCCACTGCTGCTGATCGTGACGCTGGTCGCCATCCTCTACGTGGCGGGGGCCATGCGCCACCCGGTGCGCTCGCTGCGGCCGTTGCGAGCCACGCTCCTCGGCGACGTGGCGCTGTGCGGCGCCGTCCTGGCGTACGTCGCCGGGCATTACCGCCTGCAAGGGCTGGTCGGCTTCATCTTTCCCCGCGACCCACGCCGTCCGACCATCGCGCCGCGTCGTCCCGGCGGCCCTGTACGCCGGCCGGCGTTGCTGGGGCCGCAACAGCGTTCGCCGGGCCTGGCCTCGCCGGGCGAACTGCTTCTGCTGGTGGCGTCGCTGCCGCTGTGGGTTGGCCTGGCCCTGCTTAGTTACCGCGGTCTCGTGCCGGAGGCGCCTCTGGATCTCTTCGGCGAACTGGGCGAACAGGGTTTACCCTGGTTCCTCTTCCAAATCATGCTGTGGATGCAGGTGCTGGCGGAGGGTCTTTGGCGGGCCCGGTTGCTCCTCTGGCTGCTGGGAGGCGGCGTGCTGCTCGTCTCCAGCGCGCTCGGCTACCTCACCTGGCGGCGGCGCAGTCCCACGGAGGCTGCCATGCTGCTGCAGGATGCGGTGTGGGAGGAGACGCGGCGCGAACAGCGGCGTCAGAATTCCTGGCTGGTGTGGGATCGACTGCGGCGTCAACGTCGAAAGGAGACCTCATGAGGTTCTGGTTCTGGCTGCGCGAGGTCGCCGGCTGGTTGCTGGTGCTGCTCTCGCTGCTGGTGTTCTACCTGTGTTACGTGTTCCTGAACCCTTTCCCTCCGGAGAAGGCGCCACATGCGGTCGTGGAGAGCGGTTCCCTGGCAGTCATTGGCATCTTCCTGTTCCGCGGCGGCATCAACCTGCTGAAGACGGCGATGGCGGCGCGAATCTGCCTGGAGGCGCGGGAGCGGGTGGCACCGCCACGCCCGACTTCGGTGCGCCGGGCGAAATCCTGATGTCGCTGCCCGCGGCCTGGCGATACACTGGGCCATGAATCTGCCAAGCTCTTCGCCGCTGGGTCTTCAGGAGTCCGCCATGGCCGATACCTCCTTTCCGCATCCCGATCCGCTGGCATTCGATCAGTTCCTCCGCGCGCAGGCCCAGGCGCTGCACGCTCATGACGAACCGCCGGCCACCCGCCAGGCGTGGCAGGCGCGCCGAACCGCCCTGCGCGACGCCCTGTTCACCGCCATGGGGCAGTTCCCCGAGCAAGCGTGTCCGCTCGAACCGCGCGCGCAGGGCGTACTCGAACGCCCCGGCTACCGCGTTGAGAAGCTCCTGTTCCAGAGCCGGCCCGACGTCTGGGTCACTGCCAGCGCCTACGTCCCAGTGCCGGCGCGCGGCAAGCTGCCGGCTGTGCTCGCCGTCCACGGCCACTGGGCCGGAGCCCGCCGCGATCCGGTTGTGCAGGCCCGTTGCCTCGGCCTCGTGAAACTCGGGTTCTTCGTCCTGGCGGTGGACGCCTTCGGAGCCGGCGAGCGCTACACCAGGCCGGCCCTGGGCACCTATCACGGCGCCCTGTACGGCAGCACGCTCTGGCCGATCGGACAGACGTTGCTTGGGATGCAGGTGTACGACAACCGCCGGGCCGTCGATTACCTGCGCACCCGGCCGGAGGTGGACGGCGACCGCCTCGGCATCACCGGCGCTTCCGGCGGCGGCAACCAGACGATGTACGCCGGCGCCCTCGACGAACGCTTCCGTGCCGTGGTGCCGGTCTGCTCCGTCGGTACCTACCAGGCATACCTGCACGCGGCCTGCTGCGTCTGCGAGGTGTTGCCGGGGGGCCTGCGATTCGCCGAGGAGGGTGACGTGCTTGGCCTGGTGGCGCCGCGGGCGCTGTTGCTCATCAACGCCACGAAGGACGCCTTCCAGTTCAGTGTCGGCGAGGCGCGCAAGAGCCTGGCACGTGCCAAACCGATCTTCCAGTTGCTCGACGCCGAGGACCGGCTGCGCCAGGCCGTCTTCGAGTCGCCGCACGCTTACAACCAGCCGATGCGCGAGGCGATGTACGGCTGGATGACGCGCTGGCTGAAGAACGAAGGCGACGGCAGCCCGATTTCCGAACCGAAGCACGAGATCGAGAAGCCGGAGGACCTGGCTTGCTTCCCCGACGAGAAGCGGCCGAAGGGATTCCTGTTCCTTCCGGCCTTCGCGCAGCGCGCAGCGCAGGCGCTCCTGGCGAAGGCCGAGGCCCGGCGGCCGGACCACGCCGAGGACTGGGAATCGACGGCGGTTCACATGCGAGCGCAGTTGCGCAAGCAGGTGTTCGGCGATTTCCCCAAACTGCTGCGGCCGGACGCCAGGCTCGGGGCGGCGGAGAACGCAGGCGGCATCACGACGACGGCGCTGGTGCTGTGGCCGGAACCGAACTTGCCGCTGCACGCGGTCCTGAAGGAAAAGCCCGGCGGCAAGGGCCGGATGCCTGCGTGTGTGCTCCTGCACCTGGAGGGCAAGGCCGCGGCGCTGGCGCATCCCCTGGCGGCAGCGCTGCTGGAGAAAAAGTCGATGGTGCTGGCACCGGAACTGCGCGCCACGGGAACGATGCGGCCGCCAAGCGACGCCATCGCCGGAGCGCCCGACCACAACAGCGCCGAGCATGCACTGTGGATGGGTAGGTCCTTGCTAGGTCAGTGGGTGTTCGACGTGCTGGCCCTGCTCGACTGGCTGGCGTTGCAGCCGGGCGTGGAGCGGAGTCGGACCGCAGTGGTCGGCCTCGGCCAGGCCGGCGTAGTGGCGCTTTGCGCGGCGGGACTGTTCGACGATCGGGTTACGTCGGCCGCGGCGCTGGAGGCGCCGGTCAGCTACGTCATCGGCGAGGCGTATGCCGCCGGTACGCACATGGGCCTGCTGGCCCCGGGCATCCTGCGCGTGGGCGACGTTCCCCACCTGGCGGCGCTGATTGCGCCGCGCCGGCTGATCGTCGCCGGGGGTACATCGTTTCGCGGAATGAAGCAGGAGGGAGAACAGTTGCAGGAAGCGTATGCCCACACGCGCGCGATTTACAAGGTGCATAAGGCGGAGGGCCGGCTCACGGTGGCCGGTGAGGTGCGGGTGGAAGACGTGGCGGCGCAGCTATGAAGACATAATTTAGCCGATTGCATCTCCCGCTTGACCTCCCACGTCGTATTGGCTATATCACCGGCAGATTCCCTTTATTCGATACGATGCTCCGCGCCGCGACGAACGGCATGTTCGGCGGCACTTGCCCTGATTTCCGGGATATGTGTCGGTGCCGAGTTCTCTTGCATTCAAGAGCGGGCGGTTTACAATCGATGATGGAAGACTGGGTGGGCTAGGTTGACTCCAGCCGGCCCCTCAGCCGCCTTTCCGGACCGTTCATAGCTACAGCGCCCGGCTGGCGCCGGGAGTGGGTGCAGATATGCCGCAGTTCTACACACTCGATGAGGCCGCCCGCGTCCTGGGCACGACTGCCGACGATCTCAAGAAAATGGCCGACCGCAACGAGGTCCGCGCCTTCCGCGACCGGGGAACCATGCGCTTCCGCGCTCCCGAGATCGACGAGATGGCGCGGCGCCGCGGACGGGGCAGCGACCCCGAACTGCAACTCGGCGACAACGCCGCGCCGCCGAAGGGCAGCAGCAGCGGCAAACCGGCCAAGGCCACTCCCGAAGTTTTCGATTTCAACCTGCCTGCCGAGGACAGCGATCAGGTCGAGATCGGCCAGGAATTGCGCCTCGAAGCGGGCAGCAGCAAGAGCGGCAAGGGGAGCAGCAAGAGCGGCCGCAAGCTCGGCGGCGCGAAATCGCCGACGCCGAAGCCGGGCAGCGACAGCGACGTGCGCCTCGTCCCGGACGGCAGTGACGTCGATTTCCACGTTGCCAGCGATAGCGACGTCAAGATGGTGGAGGAGCCGGCCCCCGTGCCTCCCTCGACGCCGCCAAAGCGCAAGAGCGGCAGCAGCAAGTCGCGGCTTGACTCCGGCGTGCAGATGGTGCCGTTGCATACGCAAGGCGATAGCGATGTGAAACTCTCCGATCAGGGACCCGAATCCGGCGTTTCGCTAGGTAAGCAGTCGGGCAAGACCCCTTCCGATAGCGATGTGCGTCTGGAGGGGAGCGGCCCCGCCAAGGGTTCTGACGATTCGCTGCTGACCGAGGAAATCGACCTGGACGCCGAGCTGCGCAAGGCGGCCGAGGCGGACAAGAGCAAGGGCACCAAGCAGCGCAAGAGCAAGGCGAAGCCGCCCTCGGCGCCCCAGCTGCCGACCGGCTCGCCGTTCGAGCTGTCCGCCTCGGACCTGGATGTGCCCGCCAGCAAGGGCAAGAAGAGTACGGACAGCAGCAGCGACTTCGAGCTGGCCCCGGCCAAGGCAACTGACCCAAGCAGCGGCGACATTCCGCTCGACCCGTCCTCCTCCTCCGACGAGATTAACCTGGGCAAACTGACTGGTTCCGGCGAAAAGAGCGGCATCAATCTGAAGGACCCGGCCGACAGCGGCATCTCCCTCGAACAGGAGGGGAGCAGCGAGGAGCTTGAGTTCGAGCTGGGTCTCGAATCCGAAGCGACGCCAAAACCTGCCAAGGGTAAGGGCAAACCTGGAGCGCCGGCGGCCCCCGCAGCCGAGGCGCCCGATTCGGACAGCGGGTTTGAGCTCACCCTGGATGAGGAACCGGCTGCTGATAGTTCCCCGGTCGATTCGGACAGCGAGTTCGAGTTGACGCTGGATTCCGAAGGCTCAGACCCGGAAGGATCGCCGGTTGAGTCAGACAGCTCGCCGGTCGATTCGGACAGCGAGTTCGAGCTGACGCTGGACGACAGCGGCGGGTTGGCGGTGGACAATGAGCCGTCCCAGTCCGAGGACGAGAAGGACATTTTCGAGACCGATTTCGAGGTGCCGTCGCTGGAGGACGAGTCCGGTTCTCAGGCGGTAGCGCTGGAGGGTTCGGACACCGACCTGGAGAGTTCGGATTTCGATCTGGCCCTGGGCGACGAGGACATCGCCGCTGAGGACGAGAGCGGCAGTCAGGTGGTGGCATTGGAGGACGAGGGTGAAGTGGACGAGGCCGCGGAGACGGTGGCCCGGTCCAGTCGTCGGCGCGGCGCCCCGGTCCTGGCGGAAGACAGCGGCGAGGTCGAGGAACTGTTCGACGTCGAGGGCGGCGGCGCGGAGGCAGAAGAGGAAATGGCCGCCGCCCGGACCGCCGCAGTCGCCGGACCTGCGGCCGAGTGGGGTCCGTTGCCCGCGCTGATGATGATCCCGTGCGTCATCGTTTTGTTCCTGGTGTCGCTAATGAGCTACGAACTGGTGCGCCGGGACGGGACGAACAATCCGAACACGCTTACCAAGGCCATCGCCGGCGTTTTCGGTTATTCGGACGCGAACAAGTAACGGTCTTGCCGGGTGCTGGCACAAGAAGCCCCTGGTGTCCACCGCGACGTTCCGCGGACACCAGGGGCTTGTCCATTTCTCATGTCTGGACGTCCGCTCTTGGAGACGATTCCATGAGCCCCCTCGCCCCTGTACTCGGGAAGGGCACGGCGACGCTCCCCGGCCGTGGAAGCGCACAGGGCAGGGCACCCAGTCGCACGACCGGCCGCACTGCCCTGCGCGACGCTTCCCCGGTACAGGGAGCGACTTCATTCGTTGGGGCGCCTACTTCTACAGCGATCCCTTCGTAGGTCAGCCTTTCCAGGCTGACACAACCGCTCCAAGGTCAAGCAAACTGGGCAAGCAAGTCAGGCTGGAAAGCCTGACCTACGCGAAGTAGCGCTGTAGAGTCAGGCGGGCGCGGCGAAGCGTCAGCGAGTCGCGGCGACCGGTTCGGGCGGCTGCGGCGGGGTGATGAAGTCGAGATCGAGGGACTGCTCCTGTGCGAAGCGCACGAACTCCCAGGGATCGCCGAAGGCGCGGTGGTAGCGGTTGCCGAGGTGCTGGAGGACAACCCGGCGGGCCTCGCCGATGCAGGTCGGCATCTTGAGCAAGTCAACGAGCTGCTGCGTGGACAGGCGGCAGGGCGGCGGCTCGGCCGCGAGGAAAGGGAGGGCGGTGAGCGGGTGGCCGGTGCCGGCCGGGATGGTCACCGCGGAGGCAGCCGTTGCGGAACGAGAGGGGATTTCCGAGAGAGGAGCGGCAGACAGCAGGGACGACAGAGCGCGCGCCTCCCAAGACAAGGATTCTGGGTTCTTGGTGTCTCTATTGCCCTGGACGAGGATTGCAGAGGCCTGCGCGGTGGTGGTAGCGGCGTCCTTGACCTCCATGCGCGCCACCACCGCCGACAGAACCTGGGCGAGCTGAGACAAGGCGCTTGGGTCCTTGGTGTCCTTCATGGCCTGGAGGAGGATGGTAGCGGCGTCCTTGACCTCCATGCGCGCCACTACCGCCGACAGACCCTGGGCGAGCTGAGGCAAGGCGCTTGGGTCCTTGGTGTCCTTCATGGCCTGGAGCAGGATGGTAGCGGTGTCCTTGGCCTCCATGCGCGCCGCCACCGCCGACAGAACCTCAGCCACCTGCGGCAAAACAGTTGGGTTTCTCGCATCCGTCGGGGCGCGGGTAAGTAGCCGTGCCGCCCGGATCGCCGCGGGTCGGCTCAGGCCATCCCACAACGACGAGGCCCACGCCAGATCCCTCTTCTGCTCGTCGCCGAGGGCGGGGTCATCCAGCCGGGCCAGCAACAGCGCCTCGACCTTCGCGCGCTGCTCCGAGTCCAGTCCCACGGCCGCCGATAGGGCCCGCGACGCCCGGTCGCGCAGCTGCCGGCTGGTTTCCGGGCTGCGGGACGCTTCCTCGACGAAGCGGTAGCCCAGGCGCCCGCGACGGTTCGTCGCCAGCTCCCACAGCGCCTTCCACTCCGGCTCGGTCATCGGCTTGTCGCCGCCCTGCAACGCCATGGGGCGGAGCAAACTGCGGGCCAGCGTCGTCTCCAGGTCGTTGCGCGAGTGCTGCAGATCGTCCGCCGTCCGGGTCAAGGTCTCGTTGGCAGTTGCCAGCTCCTTCCCCTTGGCGACGGCATCGGCCTCGTTCTTCTTCGCCAGTTCCGCCTGCTGCCGCGCGGCGATGCCGAAGCCCGTCGAGACCCCCGTCCCACCGACCAGCGCCAGCAGTACCACGGCCGTCATCCCGGCCAGCGCCGGGTTGCGCCGCACCCACTTCGCCGACCGCTCCAGCCGACCCACCGGACGCGCCACGATCGGATGCCCCTCCACGAACCGACGCAGGTCGTCCGCCAGCGCCTCGGCCGACTCGTAGCGCCTGTGCGGGTCCTTGTGCAGACACTTCAGGCAGATGGTTTCCAGGTCGCGCGGCAGCTTTGACTGTAACCGGGACGGCGACACCGGCTCGTCGCTCACCACCTGCAGCACCGTGTCCAGCGCCGTCGCCGCCTTGAACGGCGGACGACCCGTCAACAACTC
>JRHI01001057.1_pt1 | contig 25595 bp, 27 predicted proteins | sample 215371 | NCBI WGS metagenome assembly JRHI01 (sample SAMN02929681, study PRJNA255918) | sediment metagenome | biome: cave system; feature: Ice Cave; material: Sediment; isolation source: sediment from deep within a dark volcanic ice cave with no known source of... ...
CAGGCTAGTACAGGGGTGATTTCCTAATCATGTTATTTCCGGATGTCCCCTAAGTCATTTATTATGTCAACGCTCTGAATGAGGGCAGTTAGCACCATGAATGCTGCTAGCATGCGCCGATTCTTCATCGCTAGGAGTAGTAGCAACATTCCTGCTATTGGAAGGTTTCGCGCAAACAGATAGTCTGTATAGACTCGCGCTGCACTTGTCATAGAGTTGCCATCTGTCAGTATTGTGGGAGCTACCTTACTAATCACTGCACCGGTTACAATCAATAGAGTGCCCAGGATGACAACGATAGACACCCACCACGGAATACGCGCAGCAGATGGGGGTGTTCTAAGATCGTCTGCTTGTATAGAAGCGTTTGACTGCATTTCATGTTTGGTCATGGTTGATACTCCTTCATGTTTTTTATTTTCACTGGTCTTCTGGAGTGAAGTGTAGCCGATACAAGACAAAAATCCATCCATACCAGGATTGATTGAGGGTTGATATTTGGATACCTATGCTCTCAACCTATAGGTGGATGATAGCTGAGGAGCGAGAGGCGCGGTTTGGTGCCGATACAACTGATACAACTGCTACATAGCGTGCTTGCTTTTCATTTAATTAATTAAAATTGATAAAATAATTTAATTGAAATTGCTTTTCTGATAGAAATATGTTATGCTTTTCTGAGAAATTGATTGATGTATGGAACAGGAGAAAGAGCAGTTTATCATGTCAACATCACACCCTTTGACTCCACCCGCCATTCAGACGGTGGACCTGCGCCGTGTCTACAACCTTGGAAAAAGCAATAAAGCGGGAAAGACAGTGATCGCTCTTGATGGTGTAAGCTTGACTATCGAACGCGGAGAACTCTTTGGTCTGTTAGGGCGTAACGGTGCCGGAAAGACGACGCTCATCAAAATTCTCACCACCTTGTTAGCCCCCACAAGTGGAAGGGCCTTTATCAATGGTATGGACGTTATGCGGCGTGTGCTTCCGATACGCAGATGTATTGCTATGGTCAGCGGCGGCGAGCAATCGGGCTACGGCGTTTTGACGGTGCGTGAGCAACTGTGGATGTTCGCGCAGTTTTACGATATACCCTCACGTCTGGCTCATCAGCGTGTGGATGAGTTGCTCAAGGCGATGGGATTAAGCGAACAGGCCAACCAGAAAATCTATGCGCTTTCAACGGGGATGCGCCAGCGTATCAACTTGTGTCGGGCGCTGATCTCAGACCCAGAGATACTCTTTCTCGATGAACCAACGGTTGGTCTGGATGTTGAGGCTGCCCGTACAGTACGTGACTATATACGAGCGTGGATGAAACAAGATGCACGGCGTACAGTGCTGTTGACAACGCACTATATGTTTGAAGCTGATGAACTATGTGATCGCGTGGCAATCGTCAATCGTGGGCAGGTCGTTGCGCAAGGGACCACCTCTGATCTCAAGCACGATCAACAAGAGTATGCACGCTTTCAACTGGAACTGGCAGAGTGGCGACCCGCGTTTGTTGAGCACTTACGCACTATTGATGGTGTAGTTGATGTGCAAACAGAGTTACGGAAAGGGCGGACGGAGTTGCGTCTCGCGTTGAGTCGTGAAGAGATGATCGTGCCAACAATGGCAACACTCAGCGAAATAGGTGGTCATGTGCTCACGTTACGCCGCATTGAGCCAACACTCGAAGAAGCATTTGTGCGTCTTGTGGGTGATGTTGTCGAAGAGGAGGTGCAATCATGAGTAACACACGCCTTCCGCTCTCTGAGAAAACATCCTTTAGTTGGCGCGATGAGCTACGCCTGGGCCTACGGACTCTGTTAGGGCGTGCCTATCCGCGTCTTGTCAGTTCTGTGCGTGAGCGTGAATGGGTATTCTACGAAGTCGCATTGCCATTGTTACGCGTCATCGCCTTTGTGCTAGTCTATCGCACACTGAAAGCTCCGCCACAATACACCGGCTTTGTCATTCTTGGAGGGGCAATGACAGCTTTTTGGCTAAATGTCCTCTGGATGATGGCAGGCCAACTACATTGGGAACGCCTCTCTGGTAATCTTGAACTCTATCTCATGGCTCCTGCATCGATGCTCTGGATACTGGCTGGCATGGCCTTTGGCGGTATGGTGATGACCTTCGTGCGTGCCATTTTTATCGTCGGTCTGGGGTCGTTGCTGTTTGGTGTGACCTATCAGATTGTCTCGTTACCCGTGCTCGTGCTCACCTTTCTGATCACGCTTACGGCCCTCTATGGCCTTGGGGCAATGCTGGCTAGCCTCTACCTGCTCTATAACCGTGGTATATGGATGGTACAGGATATGATTCAGGAACCGGTCTCGTTTCTCACAGGCTTCTACTTTCCTGTACGAACCTTCGGCGGCCTTGTGGGAGGTATCGCCTCGCTGATACCGCTCACCCTCGGACTTGATGCAATGCGGCAACTACTCTTTCCGTCGGGTTGGCCGCCGTTTTTGTCTGTGCCTTGGGAGATAGCTATTCAAACTATCCTGATGGTGCTGTTTATGATCGCTGCGGCGTGGTTATTCCGTGTCATCGAACGTAGAGCAAAAATTGAAGGGCGTCTCTCACTCAAGTGGCAATAGCTCAGAAGGAGGAAACGAATGATCTGGCGTACACTTCGTGCTGCTGCGACGCTTGAATGGCAAGTGCAAGGGAACTGGACGAGTCCTTGGCTGTTCTTGCTCTTCCTGATCGTGAAACCACTGATCGCCGCGCTTGTGCTGGTATTCATGTACTGGGCAGTCAACGGCTTTCACTCACATGGAGGCATTTTTGGCTTTCTGATTGTGGGGAGCGCCTCATGGAGCTTTATGGAACAGGTGATTTCAGGTCTGCCACGAGCCGTGCTTGATGATCGTGAGCAGTTTGCTATGCTCAAATATGTCTATCTCGCGCCCCAATCTTTCATCGTCTTTCTAATAGGGCGAAGTGCGCCTCGTCTGTTAGCCGCCTGCATTTCCTTTGTGGCAACGCTCGGATTTGGGATACTCGTGTTGGGTGTGCCCATTCATCTCTTGCAGGTCAATTATCCATTACTGTTGTTGGCTATGGTGCTCGGTTGTATCAATGTTGTCGCTCTTGGTCTGGCAGTAGCTGGCCTTGTGCTTGTGCTCAAACGAGATGCGTGGCTGCTACCTGACGCAATGGTGGGAGCCTTCTATCTGATTGCTGGCACGATATTTCCTATAGCCATACTGCCACAGGGGATCGAGTGGATAGCCTTAATCTTGCCATTAGCCTATTGGCTCGAACTGATGCGTCGCGCCTTGCTCGGCAAGACTACAGGCGCAGTATTTCCTGTAGCTAATACTAGCGAGATTCTAGGTCTATTGTTGGTTACGACAATAGCAATATGTGTAGTGAGTTATATCGTCTTTCGGATAAGCGAGCATATTGCGCGTGAGCGCGGACAGATAGACCGCGTTACTGGCAATTAGTAGTTTTCAACATGTTGATGGCGCAATACGACAACGCCGCATTGCGCCATCAACATGTTGTCTATTACTTCTTAGAAGATGCGTCCTTCTCTTCTTGGTGTATCTTCTCCTGGAGTTCGCGTAAAGCTCTGATCTGGCTGCGTGTGGTCTCATTCAAGCTATTGACAGAGACAACAAGAGCCTGAATGCCAAGCGTCATCGCCGTGTACGCCTCGGCCTCGCTGAGGTCTTCCTTGACGGGGAGCAGCGCGGGGAAACGGACTGCTTCACGCACAGCGCGATACTGTAGGATATCCTCGATGCTCAGCGAACCGATGTTGTTGGTAAATCCGAAGTCGAGGAGGACGCCCGCAACGTTGTCAAAGGCAGTCAGGTTGCGAATGAACATGGGATACATATCACCTGAGTGCATAGGCACGGTAACAACGATCTCGATATCCTTTGTCTCTAAAGCGAGCAAGCGGGCTGGTGCGTCGAGTGGTAGCACGACGTACTGAATGCCCTGCTCGTGAAGCTGTGTCAGACTGTCATGATCCAGGTTCTCCCAACCACTGAGAATGCGTAAGCCTGTGACTAGATTCTCATTGCTCGCTCTCGCTGAGTCGATCTCCTGTTTCAGTGTAGTCAAGAAACTGCTATTCTTACCATCCCAGTTGAAGAGTAAGCCATCAGCGCCAGCTTTAATAGCAGCCTCTGCAATACCGGATGTTACTTGTGGAAGTTCTACGACAAGCGCGGTCGTGCGTGGCTTGATCTCGGACTTGTTTTTGCCCAAGAAGCCCATTCCGCCGCCGCTCTGCGCTCGTCGTGCCTGCGTGATCATATCTTGCAGTTTAGCCATAGTGTGTTTTTCTCCTTATTGGAAGACGGCCATCATGTGATGAGGCCGTACTAAGTAGTGTTGATAATGTACACGAAGTACAGTTTAGTGCATGTATTATATCACTTTTGAAGAAGAGCCGTTTGTCCTATAAAGCTTGCCTCATCCATGCTTATCGATTATAATGAACTACGTTCTGTAGGTGCGATTCATGTTTTACAGGTACATATTTCTTACTATTTGGGACGTGTTTTATGTTGCAAGACGTTGTGGATACCTATATTGCTGCGCTTTCTACTTCCACCTCTCAGCAAGGGAGCGCTAATCATAATACTGTTATAGCGTATAAGAGTGACTTACATCAGTTATGCCTCTACCTTTCAGAACAGGGCCATGAAGATTGGTCGCAAGTAACTAGTGAAGATATTGACGCGTATCTTCTGGAGATGCGGGAATCACTAAGTTATAGGCCAACAACTGTTGCTCGTAAGCTGGCGGCCATGAAAACATTCTTTCAATATCTGCAAAAAAGCGAGCTAATTACCACTGACCCTACGCAGAACATTAAATCACCCCAAGTGCAGAAATACCTGCCACAGATATTGCAGCCAGAGGATCTAAACAACCTCTTTGCTCAGGTGGATATGCATACGGTAGGAGGAATGCGTGATCTTGCGATGCTACATATCGTTGCCGCAACAGGAATGCGTGTTTCCGAAGCGATCTCATTAGACATCGGGGATTTTGATGAGCGACATGCGCAGGTGCTGTGTGCTGGGCGCAACGGGCAGCAATGGCGAGACCGTGTGCTGCCCTTACCGCCAGAGGCTGTTGAAGCAACATACTGTTATCTTGAAAAGGCAAGGCCAAAGCTGATACGTCACCCAGAAGAGTCGGCCCTATTTGTCAATCACCATGGTGAACGACTGACGCGACAAGGTTTCTGGCTGATTATCAAAGGCTATGCACGGCAAGCAGGCATTACCACTATCACACCACATATGCTGCGGCACTCATTTGCCATGATGATGCTCAAAGAAGGGATGGAGATACGTTCTGTTAAGGAGTTATTGGGTCACGCCCATATTTCAACCACCCAAATCTACAGTCAGCTCGCTCAAACACAAATGGCTGAAGATACATGACTTATGATAGGATATCAATAAAATAAGTTATCTGGGAAAGTATATTGGAGATAACTCACCATGCTCTACGATCAGGTATGCGAAGCTACAGCCAGCATTAAAACCTATACGACGTTCACACCTACCGTGGCGCTCATTCTTGGTACGGGCTTAGGAGACTTGGCAAACGAGATCGCACAACCTGTTGTTATCCCTTATGCAGAGATTCCCCACTTTGCCCGTTCAACGGTGGTAGGTCATGCTGGACGCTTACTACTTGGTATGCTAGAGGGTGTGTCGGTCGTGGTAATGCAAGGACGCTTCCACTTCTACGAGGGCTATACGTTGCCCTTCATAACATTGCCCATACGTGTCATGTGTATGTTAGGCGCACAAACGCTACTTGTGAGCAATGCAGCTGGGGGTGTCAATCCTGCTTATTCCCCCGGTGACTTGATGCTCATTCGCGATCATATTTTCATGCCCGGACTGGCGGGAGCGAATCCTCTCGTTGGTGAAAATGATGAGCGTCTCGGCCCACGCTTTCCAGCTCTTGCCCATGCCTATGATGCCGAATTACGGAAACTCGCTCATACTGTAGCTGCATTCCACAACATATTGTTGCATGAGGGTATCTATACCATGGTAGCTGGCCCAAGTTTTGAGACAAGCGCGGAACTGCGTTACCTCCGTCTTATAGGAACCGACGCTGTGGGTATGTCAACGGTGCCAGAAGTCGTCGTAGCGCGACATATGGGTATGAAGGTCGTAGGCATCAGCTTAATAACCAATCTCGCGACTGGCGCAGAGACTGAGGAGGTCAACCATACAGACGTGTTAGCCGCCGGGAATGCGGCACGTCCTAAGTTTGCTGCGCTTGTGAAGGGCATTGTACGCGGGGTGGCGAAGGATATCAATTTTCCCTCTTAATCATTTCCCTTAATAATCTTAATTTGCTTCACTGTCCAATTATAGTATATTCCTTGCCAATCAGTGAGGACTACCAAGTAGTAATTTACCGAAGTGGTAGGTGTGGCTGCGGGTATGGTATATGTCCAGTTTGTCGCACCACTTGTACTGCAAGGTAATATTTGAGGCGTAGTGAAGGTAAGTCCGTTTGGTATTTCTGTAGGAAGTGGTTGAGAAAGAGCATTAATATTTTTGAGCTTATCTTGTTTGCTAATTAATGTCTTTGTTGCGTCATCATCTTTTGTCAGCCACATTTTACATATGATAGTAGATGCATAAACAGGTTTTCCATGTCCAAGATCGATGGATTGATCAACAGGATGAGCTGAAAATGTATAAGCCGTGACTCCATCAGCTTTTTGTATGTAGGTGCTATTGTCTATTACGGGCCACCCTAAATGTTCGGGATGTTTGATTGACGTTGCCGTTGGAGTTGTCTGGCGAGCGGCAACAGGAGTGCTTCCTTTGCTGGTAGTTGTTATGGTTGTTTGTGTTAGTTTGGGATGATTAAGCGCACCAACAGCGAAGCCGATCAGTAGGCCCGATAGGGCAAATAAGGTGATGGCGGCAATGATAATACTTTGAGGGCGCATGTATGAAGAACGTCCTCTATTCCCATTTCTATACGGGTAGGTGGGGGGACGTGGTGGAGACATAACTTGCTGCATTGCTTATCATCACCTTCTTTACTACGGATTGTATGTGGATTTTCTCGTATGATACCATGAATGGCATAATAACTCTGTTAAAATGAACGAAGAGTAGCCTAAATTGGTGGGAGATTTATAAGAAGAAGTCTCATTTTTGAACGGGGCTGTTCACTGTTGGATTCACAGCAAGGGCAATCCCATCACGAGAGGTGGGTCTGTTAGACGGGGTGGATGTAGAACGAGATCGGGATCGCCAGATACATACCCATTACGCATGATAAGTGGACTCGCGTTGTTGCCAACTAACAGCTTCTCGCCGGGCAGTAGAGATGAGTGGAGGTCTGCTGCGATGGGAAAGGCGGCTGCTCGCAGATGGTAGACACCATCAGCAATACCATCAAGCCGATACCAACCCGACGAGCTGAGTTTGGTACAACGCACAGGCGCTCCCTGAGGAATGGGACTGGTGAACAGACCGACGTAGATTGTGCCCCGAAAGGTCGCCGGAGCGCTGATGCGGCCCAGCACAGCATTTTTCATCGGAATGTAAGAAGACGCTGTGGAATAATGCTCGGTGTGGTCTACTGGAAGCGGCTCAAATGCATGTGCCCGTTGGCGCAAGAGGCGTGGAGACAGGCCAACTAGGTGCGTGAAACGGCTGGTGAACGAGCCAGTGCTGGTATAGCCCACTTGGAAGCAAATATCGGTCACGCTGAGCGAAGTCGTTAAAAGTAAACGCCGTGCTGCCTGGAAGCGCAGGGCTGACAAAAATTCAACAGGTGGGATACCAATTAAGCGACGAAAGACACGATTGAAATGAGAGGAACTCAGACAGGCAATTGAGGCTAGCTCGTCAAGGGTCAGCAGTTCCTGAAGATGGGTATGCATGGTCTGAATCGTGCATTCGATAGCCTGTGTATGATCGTCCAGGGTTATGAGACGTGCCATGTCTTCACGGAAAACGGATGGTGCTGTTTGCATAGTGTCTTTTCTTCTCCAACAGAATGTTCTTCACTGAACTATTCTTTTTCGCCTGATCGGAGACGGAAAACCGACGTGAGCCGTTTCTGGGAGTTGTTGGTGGTAGGTGGGTGTGAGGTGAAAAAAAGAGACCGATCGTTGTCCTGGGGGGAAACACGACCGGCGTATCCAGATAAGGGGTGTGTGGGGGAAGTCCTGGGTACGGAACACCTCCAACCGTCTGCGACTAAGATGGCTCGATGGAGTTGATAGCCATGATACTATATGGTATCACAGTCCATCGAGCCATCCTGCCGCTTTCAGCGTCTTGTATTACTCTCTATAAAAGAGAACGGCATTTTGCTTTTTTTTCGGGGAAATTCGTAGCAACTTTGGCAAAAGAAGCGTCTTTTCTGTAATGTATGTCGTATACTATTGTAGAGTGGTAATGATACAATCTATAGCAGAGGCTTTTCTCCTGAAAGGAGTCTTAATAATGGGCGGTTTTCATTTTTTAGATTTAGCTATTATTATCGGTATTGCACTAGCGATATTTGGCCCCAAGACGCTTCAGTCTGTGGCACGTAGTGCTGGAAAAGGCATGGGCCAAGCAAAGACAATGAAAGATAAGGTGATGGCGGAATTGCCAATGGAAGAGATTTCAAAAATGACGGCGAACATTCCGCAGGTTCCCTTGAACTCGCGTCAAGCCATTCAAATGCTGATTACTCCTTCGCCCATTGCTGGGCCAGTCGTGAAAGCACCTGAATCTACGCAAAAGGTTGCAGAGCCTAAGAACGAAACTTTAAAGAGCGAAGAGCCACATAAAGAAGAGGCAGAAGCATAATTTTGTATATGGTTGCTCTGATTTAGCGCTCTATGAGGGCGACGGCATAACAAGCAATACCTTCGCAGCGGCCTGTAAAGCCGAGGCCATCGGTGGTAGTAGCTTTGATGCTGACCTGCTCTATCTCGATGTGTAAATGTTGAGCTATATGGGTACGCATCGCCTGGATATGAGGAGCCATTTTGGGGCGTTCTGCAATGATGGTGGCATCAATGTTGCTGATTTGCCAACGGTGTTGTAAGAGCAGGTAGTAGGTATGGTCGAGAAAGATGGCACTGGGCTGGTCTTTCCAGTGTGGATCATGCGAGGGGAAATAGGAGCCAATATCGCCGAGCGTGGCAGCCCCAAGCAAAGCATCAACGATAGCATGAATAACTGTATCCGCATCGGAATGACCGGACAGGCCAAGTTCAAATGGAATAGCAACTCCACCGAGGATCAGCGGGCGATCAGGGGCGAAGGCATGGACATCGTAACCATTCCCCACACGTATTGTCATACAATGGCACTTCCTTGAATGAGAGCTTCGGCGAGTAATACATCTTCTTGTGTCGTGATCTTGATGTTCGCATAAGAACCGTGAAAGATCGTGACGTGTTGTCCCATGCGTGCCACAAGGGTGGCATCATCCGTTGCATCCTCCTGTGCTGCCGGGCTATGATGTGCTTGATAGAGCAAGGGAAAAGAAAATATCTGCGGTGTTTGTATTGTCCAAAGCTGTGAGCGGTCAAGTGTCTGCTGGATGTGTCCATGTTGTACCAGTTTGACCGTTTCTTTCACAGGCACCGCAGCAGTGACCGCTTGATGTTCCTGAGCAGCACGTAAGCCGATCTCTAGAAGAGAGGCTGAAACGAACGGTCGGGCGCCATCATGGATCATCACCCAGTGGCACGTGGGAGCTATCTGCGCCAATATATCTAATCCTATGCGAACCGAATCTTGTCTTCTGGCACCAGCAGGAACAACGGCAGCCACTTTGTGCCACCTTTCATGTTCGCAAAGAGCGTGCGCGTCTGTGAGTCTTTCAGTAGTCGTTATGAGAATAATGGTGTCTATCAATGGTGCTATTTCAAATACATCAACAGTGCGTGCGAGGGTGATACGCCCGGCAAGCAGTGTCCAGAGCTTATCATGTTCTCGCATGCGGTGGCTGGCACCTGTGGCAACGATAACGACGGCAGACCTATTGTGCATGTGTGCTGTCTTGGGCGTTCCGTGGAGTTCGCCTTCTTTCTAGCAATGGAATGTGAGTACTACTCATATAAATGTGAAGAGTATGCATCAACTATATTATACCAGTTTCTGCTTTGTCGGCACTTGAGGCGTTAGACTTACCGTATTGCCGTTCCCTTGTTTGGGGTGTGCAAAGATCATGCGCCCAGCAACCGTCTGTAACACGCGTGTGACAGTGACTTCAATCGTCATATTCATAAACTGGCGTCCATTCTCTACGACGATCATTGTGCCATCATCCAGGTAGCCTACACCCTGACCGAGTTCTTTTCCATCCTGCATGATTTTGATATGAATATCTTCTCCTGGCAGCAGCACTGGTTTGATCGCGTTTGCTAGCTCATTGATATTGAGCACTTTAACGCCCTGTAGTTCGGCAACACGATTCAAGTTAAAGTCATTCGTGATAATCGGGCAGTGCAGATTACGAGCCATCTTGACCAGTTTCCCATCGACTTCGGGAATATCTTCAATATCAGCATCAGTGATCTCAACTGGAACGGAAGCTTCTTTTTGCAACGTGTTGAGAATCTCCAAGCCACGCCGTCCTCGATTGCGACGCATCGTATCGGCAGAGTCCGCGATACGCTGTAGTTCATTCAAGACGAAGCGAGGGACAAGCAGTGTGCCATAGATGAAGCCTGTCTGACTGATATCTTTAATGCGCCCATCAATGATAGCGCTGGTATCAAGCAAAATGGGTGGTGGGGGAGTAGGCGTCGTACGCTCTTTCTCGCGGTCCCGTTCTTTGCCACGCTCACGCTCTTTCTCGCGGTCTCGTTCACGTTCCTCATCGCGTTCACGTGCGCGACGTGTGAGGGCACTTTGAAACAAGTGCGCAATATCGTTCTTGCGCAAGACAGCGATAGCGACACCGAGGTAGCCAAAGAGTACGGCCCCAACAAAAGGTAATATCTTGCCCCAGTTGGCGGGCAAATTTACAAGCGGAACAGCGAGTAGCGCAGAAATGACCAAGCCAATCATTAAGCCAATTGCAGCGGCCACGAGATCGCTAGCAGCGGCACCACGTATTTTGTCGCGTACCCATGCATAGGGTATGACAGTGATATAGGGAGTAATAAGAAAGGCTAGAATAGCACTGGCGATGGCGATACCTATGACCCACTCAATACTGGGGGGTAATGTACGCCGATCTAAGAAAAAAATGCTAACGATAATACCGATTGCGGTCAGACATCCGACAATGCGGGCGATAGAATTCACGAACATCCCTTCGTCCTCCAAAGCAGTGCTTACTATACTCAAGAGGCGGCGTAGGATGAGTGTAGCGGGTAAGGGCCGTGATAATAATAAAGAAAAATGATTGCAACATAATGTCGCCTCACCTACTAGACAAAAATGAAAAACGCGCCTGTTGAGCCATAAAATCTTGTACCAATTACGCAGTATACACCGTTATCTTGTTGAAATCAATAATAGTGCTTTGCCGCTTTGCACCTCCTTCTTTCTGTGCGCCTACTGCTAGTGTAAGGCAATTTCGAGGGCGACCGCAAGTGAACTCGCGGTTAATACTTTGAAATCGGCAGGAAGGCCACTTTCCTCTAACTCTGTGCGTACTTGTGTTCCTCTACCTGCGCTGGGGACGATGCAGCGCTTGAAACCGAGTTTGGCAGCTTCGCGCACACGTAACGAGAGGCGGCTGACGGCACGTAGCTCACCAGAGAGGCCAACTTCACCGATGAGGGCCATGTCAGCAGGAATGTTTTTTTCACGATAGCTTGAGGCGATGGCTGAAGCAACACCAAGGTCGATGGCAGGCTCTTCCAGGGTAAAACCGCCGACGACATTCGCGTAGACATCGTGAGTTCCTACAGCTAAGCCGACGCGCTTGGTCAGAACAGCAAGCAACATTAAGAGGCGGTTGTGCTCAATGCCGTTGGTAGTACAGCGTGCATTGCCGAAATTGCTGGGAGTGACTAAAGCCTGAACCTCTACGAGCAGAGGGCGCGTCCCTTCCATACTAACAACGACGGCCGAACCTGTCGCTCCAGCAGCTCTATCTGCTAGAAACACCGCAGACGGATTGGCAACTTCTAGCAGACCCTCGCCATGCATCTCAAACACTCCCACTTCGTGTGTGGGGCCAAAGCGATTCTTCACGCCACGCAGGAGGCGATACGAGTGGTAACGTTCACCTTCAAGGTAAAGCACTGCATCAGCGATATGTTCGAGTGCTTTGGGACCAGCAACAGTGCCTTCTTTGGTAACATGTCCAATAATGAAAATAGGAATGTGCGTACTTTTCGCTAATTGCATGAGTTGTACAGTACATTCGCGTACTTGGCTGATGCTACCCGGCGCGGAGGTCAAGTGTTGGGAGAGTACCGTCTGAATGGAGTCCACAATAACCATGGCCGGTTTCAAACGATGCACAGCCTCAGCGATCAGATCGAGTTCTACTGCTGCGAGTAAGTAGAGACGTTCACCTGTGATATCCAAGCGTTCGGCACGCATTTTGACCTGTTCTATAGACTCTTCGCCTGATACATACAGGACGGGGCCAACCTCTTTCGCAATAGAGCCGGAGACCTGTAACAAGAGAGTCGATTTGCCGATGCCTGGTTCACCCCCGACGAGAATGACTGAGCCAGAGACGAGGCCACCGCCGAGGACGCGATTCATCTCAGGATAGCCAACGGAGATACGCTCTTGCATGAGAGGCTTGATGTGGGGAAGCATAACAGGAACGTGGGTGCCTTGTGCGGAGGGTGCCTGTCCCAGGACATTTTGACGACGTTGCTGCACTGGACTTTGAGGAAGGTCTGTCACCTCTTCCATGGTGTTCCATGCGCCGCAATCAGGGCACTTGCCCACCCATTTACTCTGCTCACCACCACATTGTTGGCAGACATATTTTGTACGTATTTTTGCCATTGATGTATCGCTTATGGAAGAAATCGTGGTAGGGGCCTGCTTGATCGCGCCCGTCGTGGTAGTCATCAATTCCTCCGAAGCAGACCACCTCGGCGATGGGCGCGATCAAACAGGCCCCTACCACGAAATGAGGGGCGCGAATATTTCACGCCCCTCTCTATTAGAACTGTGCTTCGCTGCTCTCTCCGCCAGCCGAGAGGGCTACTTCGGGGGTAGCAGGAGGCGGTAACTGTTCGATACGGTTGCGAATTTGCAAGGCGAGATCGTCGTCTATAACCACTGCCTCAACTAGGTCGCCTGGATGGAATTTGCCCTGCAACAGACCTTCTGCCAGCGGGTCTTCGACCATACGCTGAATGGTGCGACGTAATGGGCGAGCGCCGTACTGCGGATCGAAGCCCTTCTCAATCAAGAAGTCCTTCGAGGACTGTGGTGTCACAAGCTCGATCTGCTGCTCGGTCAACTGTGTGCGAACACGGTTAAGAAGTAAATCAACGATGGAGTACATTTCTTCCATGCGCAGTGAATGGAAGACGATGACCTCATCGATACGGTTCAAGAACTCTGGCTTGAAGGTATTCTTCAATTCCCCAAGCACCTTGCTCTTCATGGAATCGTACTCGGCTTGGTTGACTTTTGCCTTGTCCTTGGACTGCTTAAAGCCAATGGATGCTTCCTTGTTGAGCAAGGACGCGCCGACGTTCGATGTCATGATGATGACAGTGTTGCGGAAGTCTACCGTGCGTCCTTTAGCATCTGTCAACTTGCCATCTTCCAGAATCTGGAGCAGCATGTTGAAGACATCGGGGTGAGCCTTTTCAATTTCGTCAAGCAGGATCACGCTATAGGACTTGCGGCGTACAGCCTCGGTGAGCTGACCGCCTTCTTCATAACCGACATATCCAGGAGGGGCACCGACGAGGCGGGCTGCCGCGTGGCGTTCCATGAACTCTGACATGTCAATTTTGATGAGGGCTTCTTCACTACCGAACATGAATTCGGCCAATGCACGAGCAAGCTCGGTTTTACCAACGCCCGTTGGCCCCATGAAGATGAAGGAACCAATTGGGCGTTTGGGGTCTTTCAAGCCTGCACGGGCACGCCGTACAGCGCGGGCAATCTTCTCAATGGCCTCGTTCTGCCCAATCACGCGTGCATGTAATGCTTCTTCCATCTGGAGGAGACGCTGTGACTCTTCCTGGGCGATACGCATGACAGGGATACCCGTCCACATTGAGACGATCTGTGCGATCTCCTCTTCGCCAACGGTCGGCTTGTCTGTGCCGCGCTCACGATGCCAGCCAGACTCAAGCTTCGAGATGCGGTCGCGTAACTTGACTTCGCGGTCGCGTAGCTCGGCGGCAAGCTCGTATTCTTGCTGCTGAATAGCTGCTTCCTTCTCACGCAAGACGGAGTCGAGACCCTTCATGGCCTCCTTGAGGTTGAGGGGAGCCAATGAGTTCTGCATGCGCACACGGCTGGCAGCTTCGTCGATCAGGTCGATAGCTTTGTCAGGCATAAAACGATCTGTGATGTAGCGGCTTGCCATGTCAGTGGCAGCCTTGAGCGCCTCATCGGTTATCACCAAGCGATGGTGCTGCTCGTAGCGCTCGCGGATACCCTTGAGGATCTCAATGGTCTCTTCAACGGTTGGTTCACGGACGATGACTTCTTGGAAGCGACGCTGCAATGCTGCATCACGCTCAATGTACTTGCGGTACTCGTCAAGCGTGGTTGCGCCGATGCACTGCAATTCGCCACGGGCGAGTGCAGGTTTCAGAATGTTCGCCGCGTCAACCGCGCCTTCTGCGGCACCAGCGCCAACGAGAGTATGTACCTCATCAATGAAGATGATGCAGTCGCGGCTGTTGCGAATTTCCTCAATAATCTTTTTGAGGCGCTCTTCAAACTCACCGCGATATTTGGTGCCAGCGACGAGAGAGCCGACATCGAGGGTAAGCAGACGCTTCCCTGCTAATGTTTCGGGAACCTCGCCAGAGATCAGGCGCTGTGCCAGTCCTTCTACGATGGCAGTTTTACCAACACCAGGCTCACCAATGAGCGCAGGGTTGTTCTTGTTACGGCGGGAAAGAATTTGAATGACGCGCTCAATCTCCTGATGACGCCCAATGACGGGGTCGAGGGTGCCAGCACGGGCAGCTTGTGTTAAGTCGATGCCCATCTGATCAATGGTAGGTGTCTTCGAGTGCTTTGCGTCGCGCTCATGTGATGCGCCAGATTGGCTGAGCACTTGGATTGTCTGTGTGCGCACCTTTTCGAGGTTGACACCCAGGCTTTCAAGCACGCCAGCGGCGATGCCTTCGCCTTCGCGTACCAAGCCAAGCAGGAGATGTTCTGTACCAATATAGTGATGATTCAGGCGGCGAGCTTCATCAACTGCTAGCTCGATCACCTTTTTGGCACGTGGTGTCAGACCAATTTCGCCAAGGACGATGCGGTCACCACGACCAATAATAAATTCGACGGCACTCCGAACCTTGTTGAGTTCGACACCGAGATTTGCTAATACTTTTGCGGCAACACCTTCGCCTTCGCGTACGAGGCCGAGCAGAAGGTGTTCTGTACCAATGTAGTTGTGCTGGAAGCGCTGTGCTTCCTCCTGAGCTAGGCTCAAGACCTTGCGGGCACGTTCTGTAAATTTATCAAACCTATCTCTATCGTTCACCTGTTTGTCGCCTCCCTTTCAGTGGTAGAGGGTGGAACCGATCCCTCTCTGTCGCTCAGGTAAACAGCGTATTTCATCATACAACACTGGCTAAACAGCGTCAAGGATAACAACGTTTGCCTCCCGTCTATTAAGTAGACATCTTTTCTTCTTATCGAGAAACAATCGACCTCAACACTGCGTTACAAAAGCGTAAGCAATGGAGAGGTCGCGTGCTCATCTGTTCAGGTACAACTTGCGTAATAAGCAAACTCTTTACTGTGTCAGATGCCTCCGTTGTCACTCTCAGGTAATAATAGTACATCGTTTCGCGTGTATTTGGGCACTCCTCGTTCTACTTCATTGTATATACACGAGGTCGTGGTGTGCTCTTAACCAAATTAACGAACTATTGGGTGATCCACGATGGTTCTACCCAACTCTCTAAAACTATGCTTTCTACGTTAGTTCGTATGTGAAGAGTATATCACCTACGTTGGTGAGAAGGCAAGGGAGAACGTGTGAAAATTAAGAATGAGTTCTAACACTACTGAGCTTCCAGATGTTATTCTCATCTACTAATACAAGGTCATCTATTCCTTTGCTACTATTACCATAGACAACGGTCATTGTGGCAGTCGCTGTTTGACCATGTTCTTGTACATTCATCACAGAGCAACTCATAATCCCCCCACGAGTATTGTAGCGGGCTTGGGCGGAAGATGCCCATTGTCCCTCACCCAGAGGAGCTACCTACCTTTGAAGATCACTTATAAAGAGGTTGTAAGCAGATTGGAAATCTCCGCTCTGGAGTCCGTTGCAGCTCGTCTCTACTGTTTTAGTAGATGTAGAACGGTTCAAATATGTATAGATAAAGATGCCAGCACTTACAACCAAGACAAGAGCTAGTACTATCCAAAGTATTCCACGGCCCTTTCCTCGTGTTGGTGTAATAGAAGTTGACCCTACGGGAGGCACTGTAGAAATTGGGTAAACAGGTGACGGAGTCGCGTATGGATTTTCAAGAGATGGCACATAAGGAGGCGGAGGTGGGGCTGAGCCATAAGCAGTATAGGGAGATGAAGAAAGGTCTGCTTTTTCTGTTGGGGCAATTTGATATTGACTTGGCGGTGAAGGTGGCGTTTCAGCAGGTATAGTATGTGCAATTTGATTGGTTGTATTCAGCCGATTGCCACATCGCTGACAGTACAGAGCGTCATTTGAGTTATTTGCTTCACAGTTGGTACAATTCATCACTAATCTCCCTCCAGTTTTTCTGATGCGTAATGCTTCTATGAGTAACAACTAGATAAATTATACCCCACAGTTAGATTTCATGGTAGAGTCTAATAGCACAAGAGATGGATTGGTTCACATAATTAACGTAGCTTGTTGAACAAAGGAGAAAAGGTGGTAGATACTAGGGTGATGTATAGTCGTGCGAAATGGCATCTATATCTAGCGCTATCTGAGACTACCGCCTCACAAAAATAACAAATAAGGGATGCTTGTACCGGTACAAGCATCCCTTATTTGTTCCTGAATGGTAAGCACGCTTACGATTCAGGAGTTTCTGATTCTTCTTTGCTGCGCTGCCTTGCGGCGGCACGGAATGCTTCGGCCATAGCTGTCGTTTCGCCTTCTCCGTTAGGCAAGCCTCCTAAGAGGGGATTGTCCACATTGCGCTCTGGACGGTTGCGTCGGTTGGATACTGCTGGAGCTGGGGCACCATGTTCCTGAAGCGAAGGCACCTGTGGAGCCTCAAGGGAAGGCATTTGTGGTGCTTCGGCAGTTGGCGGTGTTGCCGCTGCGACAGGTTGAGTTGTCTCAGCGAGTTCAGCAGGAATCTCCTCTGGTGTGGAACCGGGCTGATCAACTTCATCGGCCTGACGCAAACTCAAACCCAGGCGGCGGCGTTCGGCATCGATACGAAGTATGCGCAACTGTAACTGCGCACCCTCATGCAGAACCGTCTTAGGATCAATCCCTGGTGTCAATTCTGAGAGATGAATGAGTCCTTCGATACCATCTTCGATGCGTGCGAAGGCCCCAAAGGGAGCAATCTTCGTGACGACACCGGTGACTACTTGACCAGGAGTATAGCGCTGTTCAACCGTCGTCCAAGGGTCAACCTCGGCGCGTTTAATCGAGAGCGCAATCTTCTTCTTGTCCTTATCGACACTGAGAACCTGAACTTCCACTTCTTGACCGATGTGGAGGACTTCACTGGGATGATTGACACGGCTCCACGCCAACTGGCTAATATGCACCAGTCCGTCAGCACCACCCAGATCAACGAAGGCGCCGAAATTTGCCAGATTGCTGACAACGCCCTTGCGCACTTCACCGGGCTTCAGCTCATCGAGCAATTCCTCGCGGCGACGCTGACGCCATTCCTGGACCGCCAAACGCTCAGAGAGGATCAGGCGGTTGCGTGCGCGATTGATCTCGATAATCTTGAGTTGAAGTTCCTTGTCCTTCATACTTTGCAGCTTGGCCGCAGTCTCTTGATTTTCCCCACCGGAAGCTACTTCTTCGCGCTTCAAGTTGAGGATTTGCGAGATGGGCACGAAGCCACGAATACCGGCTACATCGACAATAAGGCCACCCTTGTTATAATCGATGACCTTTGCCTTGAGCAGTTCACTGTTCTTGTACTGCTCTTCTGCGATACGCCATTGACGCTCAGTATTCGCCCGCTTGAGCGAAAGAACGGCATGTCCTTCTGATGTTTCTGGCTGAATCACGTAGACCAGGATTTTGTCATTCAGGTGTAATTCGCTAAAGGAGCCATAGCCGTTTGATGGGAGCTCCCTTGTTGAGAGGACGCCCTCAGACTTGAGGCCAATATCAACCAGAATCTCATCCTGGTCGATACGCACGATCACGCCCTCGACTACATCGCCGCGCTTGATGGTGATGGGACCTGCTGATTCTTTGAGCAATGCCTCCATCTCATTTTGATTGAGGTCTTCTTCGGAGTTATTACTGCTCTGTCCCTCTGGGTCAATTCCTTCGAACATCGTCTGTACCCGCCCACTTTTAGTATTTGCCGCTGGCATTGTCGAAAGGTCGCCGTGCTGTTGTACTTGCATGGGTAAAAACCCCCTTCGATCCACGGTTTTTGCCTCACCTTGCGAAGCTTTCTTATCCCATCTAGTGGACGCATCTGCTCTCAATGCCTACCTGACCGAAACAAGCAGTGTAAGTACCGGAAGAAATTTACGTCAAAACCAGGGGAATGCTCCATTTGGTTTGGGCTTATCGGGGGAGTTGCTTAGGCGGTGATCGTTTCGGTCTTTATCTATCTCTGTTATTTCCAAGATATATTGTGTAACCACGGAATTTGCCCTACAGGACGTTTATACGAAACGACACTCGCAAATAGGTACAACTCGGTAAAAAATGCGAGAAGCACCTCTGTGTAAGCCTTACCCCCACGCGATGCTCTAATTATACCAAATGCTTTCCATGAATGCAAGACAAAATACGGCTATTTTGCAGATATTTCCACTGTCTTTCTATTTATCATAGTGTATCATAGTACAGCAACATCTCCCATGTGCTACAATAATTTTATGAGCATAGACACAACCAACGAGTTCGTGCATCTCTTGCGCGAACGGCTTGCTCCCGTAGAGCAAGTTTCTTTCTTATCAGATGCTATTGAGGGACAGCGGCTTGATGCTCGTAAAGCTGCCGTGTTAATTGCGCTATTTGAGCAGGAGCAGGAAATATTTCTGACATTCATCAGGCGTGCCAACACATTACGTGCACATAGCGGTGAGATTGCCTTCCCCGGTGGAGGTGTAGACCGTACCGATACCTCTCCTATTATGACCGCATTGCGTGAGGCACATGAGGAGATTGGCTTGAATCCAAGCCGCGTAGAGGTGCTTGGTGTGCTACCGCCCGTGTTTACTGTCGTCAGTAACTACTTAGTGATGCCTGTGGTGGCGTTTCTTCCTCATGGACTAGGCAATCTCTCTCTACAAGAAAGCGAGGTGGCGGAACTGCTGCTGCTTCCCTGGCGTGGCTTGGCTGACCCAACTATTGCGCATACAGAAGAGTGGACACGTGGTGGTATGACGCGGACCGTCTATTTCTATGATTATGGTCAATACCGTGTATGGGGAGCAACGGCACGTATCCTTTCAACCCTACTCGCCGTCGTAGGGACCAGCTTGAGCGCGTCCGTCGTGGCAGTGTACAATTCCGCCGACGTGGACGAGCGGGCGCCATGAATGAGGCCCCTACGACGGGTCGACCCATGGTGTTGTAGGGGCCTCATTCATGGCGCCCGCTCGTTGGAGAGGTCAATTCCGCAGACGTGGACCATTGCTAAAACGGGCGCCATAAATGTGGCCCCTACGAACCCATTAGTCATATATCTCTTGCAAAATTTGGTCATTTAGCTACAATACATACTAGGAAAGCAATGATTTGTAGTGCGTCTATTGTAGGGTTCTATTTCAAATAGGCTGAAGAAGCGGTCGGGTTACGCCAATTCCTGTGCTTGCAGTGGCCCTATGGAGAAAAGCTGTGACTTTGCCAACGTATGATGCTCAATCTTCGAGTCCCACACCGCGCCGACAACAATTTATTTCGTCGCTACCCTCGATGCCACCTACTCACTCGATACCACATACGGACATGCCTTCAATACCGCCATCTTTTACGCTTCCTATGACCCCTTTGTCATCTTCAGCGGCGTCGGTGCCTATGCAGGAATACCCTGATCAGAGCAATCACGAACACGCGCTCGATTTCGCTACGCACTCCTGGGACTTGGCAACAGGGGGACTAAAAACCCTCACGGCAAAGCGAGAATTACCACCACGTCTTGAGCGACGTACCACAGGTACAATGGTAGACCCGATAGCAGAGACCCGTAGTTATGCGTTTGCAATGGCAATTTTAGTGTGTATCATCCTTATGCTCATCGGTGGAGGTGTGGTCTTATTTGTCATGATGCAACCCTAACCGTATAGGTAAAATTATAGAACGGACGCGGGTGCTCCGTGAAGTGTTGTGGCTTGTTGCACAGCTTTCACGATAGCGCGTGCGAGTGTTGTTGCAGCTGTCGCACCTACGATGCTGACCTGTTGAGCTATTTTCATGGCATCGGATGTGTGTGTGCTTTCTGTTCCTAACGAGAGGGCAAATACCGTGTCGCCATCGAACATCGTATGCGCGGGAGAAATGGCTAAGGCCAAGCCGTTATGAGCCATTTGTGCCACCTTATTGATGCCTGCTTTGGAGAGAATAGCGGTCGTTGCCACAACTGCGATAGTGGTATTACCAAAGGGATTGGCGGTAGCAAAGCCATGTCCCATGGGGTGGCGTGTGCCTGCCACAACTTTCTGCGTGTATGGATCAATGATATCACCAAAAGCATTGACCACGGCAATAGCTCCTATACGCGTACCATCTGGTAATTCTGTACTTGCCGAGCCTAAGCCACCTTTCATGAGGAAGGCGGGGCCGAGCGTTTTGCCCACTGTTGCACCTGTACCTGCGCCAACGGTTCCTTGCGCTATTGCGTCAGCACTTGCTTGCTGGCAGGAGCGATATCCAGATGCCGCATCGGGACGAATGTTGGCAGAACCAAAAGCTAGGTCAAAGATAGCGGCTGCGGGCACAATAGGAACACGTGCTACACCAACATTCAGGCCGATATGCTGTTCTTCAAGGTAGCTCATCACTCCGCTTGCGGCATCGAGTCCAAATGCACTGCCCCCCGTCAATAGAATCGCGTGTATCTGCTCAACCATACACATTGGGTGTAACAGATCTGTCTCGCGTGTGGCTGGCGCACCACCACGCACATCAACGCCCGCCACTGCAGGCGTATCACAGAGAATGACCGTGCATCCGGTCCCAGCTTCGAGATTGGTATCGTGTCCCACACGAATACCAGGAATATCAGTAATGTCGTCATGTAGCATAAAGCTCACCTCTCATTTTTTCTTCTGTATAGTTATAACTATCATGATATGATACTGTTAGCTGCTTTGCTATTGTCGATACAAGCCTAATGGCATACATAGAAAGAATTTCTATGTATGCCATTTTTTTCCTTGACATATCGATACTTTGATACTACAATATATCATATACGACGAGGTGAGTGGCGAGGATAGAGGTAGAGTGTTCACATCTCGTCGTTGGGCGCGAGCGAGGACCCATGGATGAAAATTTAGTTCGTTCCAGTGACGGTACACTCTACCATCAACTGCTTTCAAAGCTATTGGAGGCTCTTGAGTCTGGCAAGATCACAGTCGGCGAGAAACTTCCGACGGAGGCAGAACTGGTGCAACTCTATGGTGTGAGTCGAACGACAGCGCGACGAGCGCTCGATGAGTTGCGGCGCCAAGGGTTAGTGCGGCGTGAGCCGGGCAAAGGTACCTTTCGCGCTGACCCACTGCTCAAAGCCGATCTGCCATATTTACATAGTTTCTCTGACGAGATTCGACGACTCGGATATCGCCCTGGTGTACGTCTCTTGCATCAGCATGAAATGGTGGCGAACCAAGCACTCGCAGAGCAACTGCATGTAGATGTGGGTAGTCAAGTCCTCTATTTTCGTCGCTTACGTATGGCTGATGAGCGTCCTATTTTCGTTTGTGATTCATATATTCCGCTCACGCGCTTTCCACAGTTGCGTGAGACAGACTATACATCAACCTCGTTGTATCGGCTCTTTGAGCAGGTGCTTGGACGTAGGGTGGTCCGTGCCACCCAATGGATTAGTGCCCTTGCGGCTGAGAGCGATATTGCTCAATTGCTCGAAGTTGATGTCAATGCCCCTGTCTTGCAGTTACAGCGGATTACCTTCGTTGAAGGGAATTTGCCTGTTGAGACCGTCCAAGCCTTTTTCCATTCTAGTCGGTACCAATACTACAGTGAACTTGTAGTGCAACCTGATGCCTCAGTCAAAGCGACCAGGGCAACAAAGCTGTGAGGTTGGTTTATGTCCTGATGGGTTTGACCAACCTGCATTGTGTACGTCATAGGGGAGAGACCAGCGCTGTTCTCTATCCTGACACCTTGATAGGTACTAGGAGAGCAGGCACTCTCGATGTTGAAAATGCATCTTATTACCAAGGAGGTTATCTGTGGACGTTTCTAAGGTATTTGAGTTTCCTGTGAAAGAGTTTTTCCCGCAACCTCGTGGTCTTATCGGGCCGGGTGCATCTGAAATGGCTGGTCCAGAAGCGGCTGCTATGGGCCTCAAGCATGTCCTCTTTGTGACCTCTGGACTGCGCGGCACAGGCATCATAGACGAACTGCGCCAGAATTTTGAGCGTGCTGGTGTGGCCGTTTCTGTCTATGATAAAGTTGAGTCCAACCCTAAGGACTACAATGTCATGGATGCTTACAAAGCTTTTAAGGACGCGAAGTGCGATGGCTTTGTATCAATTGGGGGTGGGAGTTCGCATGACACAACGAAGGGTGCTCGTGTCGTTGCTGCCCATGATGGACGCAACGTCAATGAGTTCGAGGGCCTCAACAAGTCTGAGAAGTTGCAAAATCCGGCACACATTGCAATTAATACCACCGTCGGTACTGGTTCAGAGACAACGCCAGCCTACGTCATCACCGATCTTAGCTCTCCTCAAGCGCCGCACAAATGGGTTGCCTTTGATCGAGCGGCAGTGACAACATTGTCAATCAACGATCCCGTGCTGATTATGACTCTGCCGCCAGAGTTCATCGCCTATACTGGTTTTGATACTCTGGCCCATGCCTCTGAGTGTTATGTGAGCCGCGTAGATCACCCAGCCTCGACCCCGCTTGCACTCAGAGCGATCACGCTGGTAGAGGAGAATCTGCGCGAGGCATATGCCAACCCCCGCAACTATGAAGCTGTGATGAATATGGTGTGGGCTGAGTATACTGCTGCAATGGCCTTCAGTAGTGGCTTCTTGGGCATTCTGCACTCGTTGTCACATGCGGTGTGTGCGTACTATGATATTCACCACGGGCTAAACAACGGTGTTGGTATTGCTCGTGTCTGGGCTTATAACCAGGCAGCAGCAGGGCACAAGTTTGCCGACATTGCGCGTGCGATGAATGTGAATACGACTGGTCTGTCAGATGTTCAAGCCGGTGACCGCGCTATCGAAGCTGCTATTCGCTTGGCAAAGGATGTTGGTATCCCCGACAACTTCTCAAGCGCGAAACCCTATCCCAAGTCACGTATTGGTATGGGCTGGTATGAGAAGCGTCCGACCCAAATCAAGAGTGACGAGAATGAACTGCACAAAATGGCAGAGCACATGATGAATGATCTCTGCACACCGGGCAATGCTCGCACGCTGACTCTTGAGGATGCCTATGAAATTCTGCGTGATTGTGTCTACGATCCAATGAGCCGTCGCCCAAAGGTGCAAGGATTTCAGGCTGGCGCGTCCGGTAACGGGCGTATTTCAGAAACAGTCGCCGCTGGGGGCTAATGGCTCTACATTTGTGCCGTAAACAAATATATGGAGACGTACATCTACTCTAGAGTAGATGTACGCTCTCTAGCAGAGACTAGAGTGTTCTTTCCGTCCCTCATTGATTGATGAAGGAGTCCTGGTGTTTAACAGCATTGATGAGCTGCAGGCTGGTCTTGCTGAGCAGCAATACGTCTGTAATCGTAGACTAGCAACAGTTCTTTTTCTCGCCATACAGCTTCATAAACCGGTCTTGGTAGAAGGCCCTGCCGGAGTAGGCAAAACCGAACTTGCTAAGGCACTCGCCAAGGCACTGAACCGTGCGCTCATTCGTCTGCAATGCTATGAGGGATTAGACGAAGCCAAGGCGTTGTACGAATGGGAATATAGCAAGCAACTCCTCTATACACAAGTTCTACGCGAAAAAATTGGTCAGCTTCTGAATCCAACACAAGACCTGCATGAAGCGGCGGAAATGTTACGCAAGCACGAAGATGTCTTTTTCTCCGAAAACTTTCTCGTGAATCGCCCTATTCTCCAGGCAATCCGCTCTGAGCAGCCGACCGTGCTGCTTATTGATGAGATCGACCGTGCCGATGAGGAATTTGAGGCGTTCTTATTGGAGTTCTTGAGCGATTATCAAGTAAGTATCCCCGAAATTGGCACGATACAAGCCCGTACACTGCCAATTACGGTCCTCACTAGTAACCGCACACGCGAATTGAGCGAGGCGCTCAAGCGACGTTGTCTGCATCTACAAATTGACTATCCTAGTTCGCAGGTTGAACTAGAGATTGTACGGCTGAAGGCGCCTGGGTTAGGTGAAGCATTGGGACAACAACTGGTCGAAATGGTGCAGTCAATGCGCACTCTTGACCTGCGCAAAGCTCCTAGCATTAGCGAGACACTGGATTGGGCGCAGGCATTGGTCGTGCTCAATGCTCAACACCTTTCTAAAGAGTTGATCGAGGACACCATTAGTGTGCTTATCAAGTATGAGCGCGATGTCGAAAAGGTGCTCGCACACCTGGGTACAGAGCATGGAAATGCAGCTTCCAATTCCCATACGCACGATGAGCATAACCATAACCATCAGCATGGGAATGAGCATACACAAAGCATGTATGATAAGTTACGTAACCCTCAGACAAAGTAGCTCCACATATAAAGGTAGATTGCTTCATCATGGATAAGGTGATTAACGATTTCATAGCCTTGCTACGCCAGCAGAGTGTTCGTGTCTCACCTGCTGAGAGTCTTGATGCTCTCTCTGCTCTTTCACATATAGGGCTTAGAGAACGTGAGGTTGTGCGTGATACGCTGCGAGCTACGCTCATCAAGAGTACAGAGGACATTCCGGTATTTGATCGGTTGTTTGATCTTTATTTCGGGCTGCATCCTATCGCGGCAAAGCGATCTGGCAGTGTACGTATTGCCGAACACGATCACGAGCATAATGGTGAACTCAAAAGTGTTGAACTGGGCGAGGACTAAGGAGCCGTCAAGAAATAACGTTAGTAATTGAGATGTCGCGAGGCG
>JRHI01001058.1_pt1 | contig 25582 bp, 20 predicted proteins | sample 215371 | NCBI WGS metagenome assembly JRHI01 (sample SAMN02929681, study PRJNA255918) | sediment metagenome | biome: cave system; feature: Ice Cave; material: Sediment; isolation source: sediment from deep within a dark volcanic ice cave with no known source of... ...
GCGTGATTCCTGCGGCTACCAACAGGAAAAATTGCTTCAAGAATGACCGGGCTGGTATTGGTTTTGACATAGTGTCCCCTAGCTCAAACTTCCAGCAGCTGAAGCCCTAATTCCACCTCGTCACGATAATTTTCTCCCGTTTGTCATTATACGACTATACTCCTCGCCGCAACCGGAGGTCTGGTTTTTAAGCCGTTGCCAGCTGTGAGTACTCCAAGTCGAGATTCTCTGATCGGCACTCGATAAATTAAGATTAGGCAGGTCGGGATGCGACAAAGGCAAAGCGCTCTTTTAGCCGAAGGAATGGCGATTCCAGGTATTTATAGGAAAGTGCGGCCAGCACAACCGTGGTACCCAGTCCAACCGCTAAATACACGACGAAGCCTAAGACTCGAGCAGGCTTCACGGCAACGTAAGCAATCTTGAGACCCAACGAATGGATGACGTACAGCCCGTAAGAAATCTTTCCGAGATAGACAAGTTGCTTGTTACCGATCCAGTTAGCGCGCAATCCCAAGATGGCAAGCAACAGGGCCATGCTGGCCATCGCGATCAAAGGTCGGCCAACGATCGTTCCCACTGAGTTGACAGTGAAGTTATCGAGAGGATGTAATCCGCCGAACGTTCCGACCAAAACTGAGGTGACAACGCCTGCAACAGCCAAGGTGAAGCGCTGCAGAGCGGTGAACTGGGGCATTCGATCAGCACCCAGCGCCAGCAAGATACCCAGTGCGATCGGATCCAGGCGAGTCAGCGTATTATATTCAATCGCCGCCTGCGGATATCGTCCTAAAACAAGCGCCACACGAGCAATTGTTCCAATGACCAGCACGGCGACCGCGAAACCGGCCATCTGATGCCGCGAGGCGCGCCGTACAATGAGCGGCCAGGTCAAATAAAACTGCTCCTCAATCGATATGCTCCACAACGGTATGGCAATGGAGTGGGGCAAGCCGTAGAGGACATAAATCCAGTTGCCTGCGAGCAGAAAAAATCCGGCTACGTATGGCAACCCTAGATGCTGTGTTTTCACGATTAGTTGCAACGCGACGGCGAAGAGTATAAAAGCGAAATACAGAGGCCAGATTCGCAAAATGCGGCGAATATAGAAACTGCGCACATGTACTTTTCCGCTTATTTCACGCTCTCGCAAAAGCAAGGTCGTAATCAAAAATGCGGATAGGGCGAAGAACAGATCAACACCGAACGCTCCCGAGGTAACAACTCCGCAAATCGCGACCGCAGCGAACGACGGGAAGCCGTGACCGGTATAAAAATCCCGATTTAGCGGCATGGCGTGGAATATAAGCACGCCGAGAAACGCAACAAACCGGAGCGAATCAAGCTCCGGTCGGTAAAAGCTGACTTTCAAGGAGCGGGACTCCGGAGCAGTTACCGGTCGGACTGCCGCTCTTCCATCGCGGACGCCGGGAACCGCAGGTGCTTTGGCGATTGGTATTGACATCTTAAGTTTGAAAGCGCGACCTCGTCGCCACTCGGGAGTATGCGGCTGGAGAGAGAGTTACCGTTACTACACAGCACCTAACAGGTTGCACATGGCGTAACGTAATCCCTGTGAAAGACGGGTGATGTTGATCCCTATTCTATACATAAAGTAATGTGCGGCCTATTATGCGTCATCAGCACATTGCCCCAAAGTGACGTTCAAGGGCTAGGAGCAGCAAGCTCCTTGAGGGCACTGACCACAGGCAGGATGCGCCCTCCCGAACTGACGGCATATTGTACAACCTCGTTGAAGAATGCAGGAGTACATCCGTACGGCGTAGGGTTATCCGAGATGTCGTGAGTTGCGAAGATAAGCCAACCACACCGTAGGCGGTTCTGGTCAATTACATCCTTCACGGCCTGAATTTCATGCCGACTTTTCTCCAAAAAATAAGCAGACAAGCGGTTGAGATCGGCGGTTCCCACATTGATCGTTTGCCCGCCGCCGCGACAACAGAGGAAATGGCGGGCCACCATGGCCTTCGCCATCGGCCGGGGGGAGGCAATTGGATAAGCGAAACTCCGGAACGCTGCACCGGGAACGACTCTACTCAGCGCCACACGGTTCTCGATGATCGAGGCTTCGTACTGCTGGGGGCTGGTTTTCCATGGGTCGCAATGGACGAACGTATGGCATCCCAATTCATGCCCTTGCTCATGGGCTGAGCGCAAATCATCCGCAGTCGCGATTGGACCAGTAGGCGCCTCCGTTCCCAGCAGCCCGAGCGATGCATAGTAGGTTCCCGAAAGACCAAAACGGTTCAGGATGGCCCCGCCAGTCAATAGTGCAGAGCGGGGAAAGTCATCAAAGGTAAATGAGATCAGGGGCGACTGCGTTTGTATAGTGAAATTCTTCCGAAAAAGAAAACGCGCCGCTCTCTCCTGGTAATATCGTCGAAGACGCTGAAAAAAGCCAGCGGATAGGGCACCCCTCTTACGAACACAGGGTAATACGACTGGATTTTGGGAAGTGAAATTTGTCATAGATTAAGAGACAGGAATAGCGATTTGTGTCGTCGGAAGTCGCTCCGGCCGACTAGCGTGCGCGGTTCGCTTCATCGGCTGAGATACGGCCGCCGGCGATGCGATAGCGGCAAACAGGAAAGCAATATATACAGGGTGCGTGACCTTGAACGCAGCCTCGGTCATGTTGTAAATAACAACGCTGACCACGAAGGACAGCAGCAGCGGGGCCCAGGGAAGGTTTCGCCGGAACGCCCGGATGACGTTCCGGTATGCCTTCACCATCAAAGCCACGATTAGAGCAACCCCAAACCAGCCCAGGTTGAGATAGGTTTCCAGATAACCGTTGTGAGCCTGATTTGGGTGCCACCAATACTCTTCCCAAAAATGGCGTGCCCTGGCCCCCAACCAGAAACTCTCGAAGCCCGTCCCCACCCAAGGATTCTGGTTAAATTGGAGCAACTCTTTCCAGAGATCCGTCCGCCCGGTGAGATCAGTTTGGCGACCCAGTGAATGAACAAGTAATGCCGAAACGTCTTGAAAGACATAAGTGATCAGAGCTAAACATGACAGCGTAGCTACAAGGGCGTGAATGGCCGCAGGCCGTCGCCTTGCGATTCGCGGGCTGATGAGCAGCAGTCCGCTTCCCAGCATTAGGCATGCGTACGACGTCGAGGAATCAGCCATGTTGAGGAGCCATATAACCATGGCCAGAATGGCCCCATGGGATGCAAGGATTCCTGCCCGGCCCGGGATATTTTTGTCGCGGTAGGTTTCCGCAAACCGCCAAACAGAGACAAGGCCCCAGATCATGCAAATCACACCCAGGCCATTTTTCTCACTCGCTACGCCGCAGTAAAAAGTGCGCCAGCTCGCTGTATAACCGCGACCCAATTCCGGATAGTATTTGACCAACAACATCGAAATAGGAATTAGAAAAAAACCTGCCCTAGCAAACATCCTCTTGAGCGCCGCGAGCGGCTCAGCATCCGTTATAACGATGAGAACCATGGCGACGTTCCCCAGCGTCTTGGCCCAGCGTTTAAAAGCCACCAAGGGGAAATCGGACCAAAGCGCACTGGCTACACAATAGAAAAGAAACACAAGAATGAGAGGGTTCTCGCGCAGAAACGCCAGCGTGCGCGTCCCTCTCTTCATCAGCACCAATAATGCGGCCCCCAGCAGGAGTGAATATACGGTTCGGTCGAGGGGGCTACCCTCCAGGTATTGGTCGGGCGACTCCATAATGGCCCCGCTTCCAACCCACATCGAGAATGCTCGGGACGCCCCTAGGAATATCCAGATGACCGGGAGCCAAAGGGCGCGTGAAGTCCGCACGCTCTTATCGCGGTTCAGACGGAATAACCCAAGGATTAAGAGCGAAAATACGATGACGGCAACTTGACGGGGCATTCTACAATTTTGCCAGCGCAGCGGGCGCCTGGCATCCGGTTGGCGGTGAACTTAAGAGTCTGCGGTTAATGACCTCTAGAGTGAGTATCTGATGAATCTGTGAAGTGTAGTTACGGTCTCCCCTGAGGTGCCCTAGCACCATACTCTCGACCGTCTTCGCCCGAAGGTACGGCCGGGACAGCGTCTGCCGGTCAAGCAGCATCTCCTTCACGTATTTTGAGAGCCTGTCACGATACCAAACGCGGTAGTGTTTAAATTTGTGCCTGCCTAGGAAAAACCTCTCCGGCCGAAAAGGAGCTAGTAGAGCATCCACTCGAGCCAACCACTGGGGCATACCGTAGTCATAGGCGTACTCCGTCTTAAACGTCAACTCCAGAAGCAGTCGCCGTGCCGTCGCGCCCGCGCGACGGTCAGCAAGACCTCGGTCGGTTGGAATCTTCTGAAGAGCAGGGTCGCCTTCCCCAATTAGCCGCAGGCTCGGGCCGTTTGTGAGGACGGAATCAGGCGCGCGGAAAACTGTCCGCACGAGGTCATTGTCAAGGAACGGCGTGCGAATCGACAGTTTCGTTTCCTCGAGTGCGAGCAGGCCATAATGGTGCCAGGGGACTTGCCGGAAAGCCACAAAGGAAAGAGGATGACCCCTGGTGATTTCGGCATGGGTCTGAAGTGCCTGTCGAAAATACCTCGTTAATTCTCGATCGAACAGTTCGGTTGTCGGCTGGACGGCCTTAAGAGCCCGCACGCGGCGAAGCACCTCGCCGCCATAGTTCCCCGTCATTCGTATGGGGGCGATCTGACGCGCCTGTTCGTTCAAGTAGAGGTCAGCGGCTGTGGAAACCGGCGCACAGCCATCGGTGACGTAAACCGCGCGCTCGGCCCAACTGGGATATTCCCTGAAGAATTCGTCTCCGGCTGCGATAACTTTGTACGGCTGCCGACAGGCGCGGGCTACACGGCGCGCGACAACCACGTCGCGAGAGTCACGAAAGGTCCCTCCGAAGGAGTAGCACGGCAGAGAGCCTTGCGGCGATTTGTGCCACGCCATGATCATGCGAGTATCGAGTCCCCCGGTCAGAGACATGGCGATGGGTTGGTCACCATCGAAGTAGCGGGGCAAATTCTGCGAGAAGACTTCGCGCAGAGACTGGTAGTAAGCTTCCGGCTCTAATTGCGCCTGTTGTTCCCAGTGGATCGGGCTGAAGTAGTCCCCCTTTCGCTCAATTGAAGCGTTGCGGAAGACCCATTTTGAAGCGGGTGGCAACGCATGGATCCCTTTGAAGAGGGTGCGATCTTCCAGCACGCAACCGCAGGCGACATACTCGCCCAATCCTCTAGAATCTAACGTGCGGAATTCTGGTCGGACGGCGAGTATAGCCTTCGCCTCCGCGGCGAAATAAAACGCTTGTGAAGATGCGTGATAATAGATACGGTGCATGCCGTATCGATCGTTAAATAGCGATGTGGTTCCTTTTCTTCGATCCACCAACAGGCCTTGGAAGCGTCCATTTAGAGTTGTGGGGAAAGAAGGATCGTCCTCGTAGAGATGAACGAGATAGGAGGCCGTTTGCTCGCCTAGCAGGTGGCCTCGCTGTTTTAGTCGATCAGCGGTGCCGGGTTCGGGAAAATTCTCTCCGGAAAAGACGAGAACCACTTGGCCATCTTCGTTGCGCAAAGGCATGCCCTCGGAAAACGAATTCCGGCGCGCAATCCATCCGACGTAAATGCCTAGGGTTTCGTCAATCCAAGTCCCAGTCGAGTAGAAGGGCTCGTGGCACATAGTTGCCACCATATCCAGCAACTCTTGTTCTGCGTGCTGGCGCGGTTTCCGCGTGATAAGACCAACGATGCCAGGCATATACTCTCTTTAAGTCTCCGTGGCAGCCTGGAGTTTCCGGCTGTGCCAGCGGGCCCGAAGTTCCCGCACTTTTGCCAGCACGCGAGCAGGGAGATGCTCACTGAACTTCTTATGGAGGCCTAGGCGGAACGCGATTGAGCCCGTGCGTGTCAATGGAACATAATACCGAGGCACATCAACCCTCTGGAACCCGTTGTTTTTCTTGAAATCCGTGAGACTGTCGGGCTGTTTTTTGCCGTAGGCGAAATTCCCATATACGAGGTAGGAGATGCCGCGCGCGGCGCAGACACGGACTGCATGGGCAATCATTGCGTTCGCGGGAGCTTTGTCCCGATGCTTCTTCATGGCCACAAAATTCATCACGCCAGCCTGGGTCCGAGTTCGATCCCACACCAGCTTGGTGAAACCAACCATCTTCTCCTCGACAAATGCTCCGAGGAAGGTACTGTAATCCAGATACGTAGCCTCTTCCGTCCGGACTGTCTCAAGGTCTTTTCCATAGTGCGCGAACCGCTTGCCTTGGCGCACCGGAGATTCGTTGTATATCTCCCAAATCGCCTCTATCAGCGCCTCGCTAAACGCAACCTCGCGGACCACAACTCCCTTCTTCTCGGCTTTGCGAACAACGTTGCGCGTTTTGCTATCCACGTGCCGCGTCCACCAGTCGTCAAAGCTCGAGATTTGCATCGCAGCCACGTTGTCCCACACCATGAGGTAAGGGAACTGCGGAGAGCTATGCGGCAGCCTTGGAACAAACGTAAAAAGATCAATTCGTTTTCCACACTTCTTCAGGCTTTGAAGCAACGGCTCTGGATTGTCAACAAACAGAAATTTTTCTGCATCAAGACGCGCGATCCGGACAAGCCGGCCATCGATTCGAATATCTTCACCGCAAATTAATTGGCGCAATTTTTTCATTTCCTGGTTAGCATTCTTGGTTACAGATCGGCGAGAAAACATCAGGCTAGTCGTTGCGGTTAGTTACCAAGTGCCAGCCCAACAGAGCCAAAAGCCTGCTTCCATGATCGCAGATTTTGATTATGTACGTTAGGGCCACGTGCTCTCCAAAAGAGCCAGGACCGGCAGAGCCAACGTATAGCAAGGGAGTGCGATTAAGGACTTTATTGCGTTCCGGATTCGATTCGTTGGATGTTTTGGAAAATTACTCCCGCGCAACAAAGCTCGTTTTAGAAGATACGCACGGTTGCAGCGTGACGCCGGAACGACTTCATAAACTAGGGCCTCATTACACCATATGAATCTACATGCCTTGGCCATCATTCGCCGGAAGAAGTCTACGTCCTCACCATTGGTGTCAAATTCCGCTCGGAACGGCTCCTCTCCTCGATCCTGAATCTCCCTTTTGAAGAGCAGATTGCCGGTGCGAGTTTCGGGCCAATCTAGTTTATAACCTCTGGCAGATTTCCACCGTCGAGTTAAATTGGGATAATTTTAATAGCGTAGTTAATCCTTGGACGTACACATAGGACACGCCGTTTCAGATGGCCCTGCTATAAGTTTTATGAGGCCCTACTATAAGAGGTTCCAACTGTTCTGTGTTTGCTATAAACTCAGCGCACAGACAAGCTACCGCCATAAGAGTCCCATGTTAGGACACTTCGGGAGGAAAAACAATGCCCAAATCCTAACGCAAAAGCTATTTGGGCTGTACCGGACTAAGGCCCAATACGCTAAGACCCGGTCCAACAATGTGCAAGTGAACTACCAGACGTAGCACTAAGATGCAATACCAAGCTATTGGCTTGAAAAGAGGGCACTTAGAGGGGCCTCTGAAGGGGAATAATACTGAAAATATATGTCGCGGGGGAAAAAGCCTGCTACTTTGTCTCCACGGGGATGGCAGCAACGCTGTCCCATTCAACCCAATAAGGATACTTCGGAACCGTCACAGGCAACTTCTGCGTAAAAGTGAAGATATCTGCGCGTAGCGCGGGCGAAAAGGGGCCCTTTGAACATAAAATTCTGGAACTCCAACTTCGTCCTCTAACCATATTTCGTCGTGGATAGAAGCTATTTTTAACCATCCTCCGTTAACGATTACTCGGTTGCCGCAGACATCCAAGGCCGGAACTGTTATCCATCTTCCCTTGACACTGATCTCAACAGTTTTTTCGGTTGGACGCGGGGGTGGTTGCGGCCTAGTTACCGCCGAAGACATTTCGCGGGCTCCTCATTGTCGAAAGAAATTGAATCACACAGATAATTTTCTGCAGGGAACGATTGTGGCAGTCTTTGCATGGCAAAGGAAGCGGGCTTATTAGCAAGCTCATGGCAGTACTCGTGAGGAACACATCATCCCAGCCCATTTCGGCGCGTCATCATACGCCAACCCATCAGCGCGAGGAGCCGACTTCCGTGATCGCAGAGTTTTATCGTGTAGTTGAAGACGACATGCTGCCCGAAAATTGCAAGAAAAGGCAGAGCCACCGCGTAACATGGCACTGCAATTAAGGATTTGATTACGTTCCGGGTACGCCCTACCCGATGTTTCGGAAAATTGCTTCCACGCAACAACGCCCGCCTCAGAAGATAAGCGCGGTTACAGCGCGACGACGGGACAGACTCGTACACCAGAGCCTGTTGAGACCATACGAAAGTACAACCCTTATCCATCATGCGCCGGAAGAAGTCCATGTCCTCACCACTGGTATCAAATTGAGTTCGAAACGGTGCTTCCACGGGGTCGAGAATTTGTTTCTTGAAAAGCAGGTTACCCGTGCGCGTCTCAGGCCAATTCATCTTATGTCCCGTAGCATAACAAGGGCGCTCGAAGAACCCCCCCTTCCTTACCCAATCGGGGGTCTCGCACTCGTAGTGGGGTTCGACAGGTCCAAGAACACCTTCGGCTCGGTAGTGAAGACACGTTTCAAAGAGGTTCCTGAGCCAATCGGCCGCCGGGAACTCATCGTCATCGATAAAAGCAATGAAGTCTCCTTCGGCTTTCTCCACGGCCTTGTTCCGCGCTCGCGCGATATTCTGCTCGGGCTCAACGCAATACGTGACCCTAACATTGGAAGTAGCGGTGAACTCGCGAACGACCTGTTCGGACGACCCAGCACGGTCGTTGTCCGATACTACGACCGAAAAGGTGAACAAGTCATTCGTATTTTGCTTTGCGAGCTCTACCAGGAGTCGCTTCAGATACTGCATTCTTTTATACGTGCAGACGCAGACTGAAATATGTGGTTTTCCCACGATCATAAATTCAAATCACCTCTCGGAGAACCCCCGGCCTTGAGTCGGGGGGCACACTACGCGTAGGCCGCCGCCATCGCCACTACCAGCACACTCCGTAATATTCCGACGCTGGATGTTGCTCAGGCGTGAAAAATCTCACCAGGTCGATGATCTTCTTGCTGCCGTTAACGCCATGCAGCAACTTGGCGTAGGATTTTTCTCTACTCGCGAGCACCAGCACGTCACTTTGCGCCACCAGTTCTTCTGCCGACCCGCAGAGTAACTCAGAAATATGTGGTATCTCCTTCTCAATATATTTTTTATTGGCACCCATAAGTTTGGCGAGGGAAACATTGTGATCGTGTATACGAACACTGTATCCCTTACCGATCATCGTCTCGACGAGCTCTACGATCGGACTTTCTCGCAGGTCGTCAGTCCCTTCCTTGAAACTCAGCCCAAGGAAACCGATCGACTGGCGTTTATAAGACATCAGTTTCTTAACCACCTTCTTGATCTGGTGCTCGTTACTCTCAAGAATCGAATTCAGCACCGGCACACTGATGTCCCGGCTCTTGGCAAGATAGGTGAGAGCCCGCAGATCTTTCGGCAAGCAAGATCCTCCAAACGCGAACCCCGGTTTCAAGTAGTACGGCGAGAGGTTAAGCTTGGTGTCCAGACAGAAGATGTCCATGAGTTTGTGGCTGTCGACACCGATCGCCTGGGCGATGTTACCCATCTCATTAGCGAAACAAACCTTGAGCGCGTGAAATGAGTTGTCGGCATATTTGACCATCTCCGCCACCCTGATTTCGGTGCGGACCTCGGGACCCGGTAGCCCTTTGTACAATTCTGCTACCTTGTCCCCGCATTTCTTGTCCCATTCCCCGATGACGGTCTTCGGAGGATTAAAAAAGTCATAAATCGAGGTCCCTTCGCGCAGAAACTCCGGGTTTATGCAAACGCCAAACTCGACGCCAGCTCTCTTTCCGGAATACTTTTGGAGTGTGGGTACTACGGTCTCCAGCATCGTACCCGGGACGATCGTGCTGCGAATCACAACGGTGAAGTAATCCTGCTTGGAAGCCAGACTCTCCCCAATCTGTTCGCACACGCGCTGAATGGACCCGAGATCGATGCTTCCGTTGTCCTGGCTGGGCGTGCCCACGCACACTATGGCCAACTCGGTCTCGGCAATTGCCGCCGCCCAGTCGGCTGAAGCCCTAAGCCGCCCTGAAGAAACCGCCGTGGCGATCAGTCCTTCCACTCCTTCCTCAATGATCGGGCTCTTACCCTCATTGATCATGGTCACTTTTGTCTCGTTGGGCTCTACGGCGATAATTTGGTGCCCCAACTTGGCAAGGCACCCTGCCGTTACACATCCAACATAGCCCGTACCGAATACGCTGACTTTCACAAAACCTCCCTATTCAACGGTAGAGGGAATTACATCCTTGCGCGCCAAATCCCTGTGCGCTGACCGAGTGGTCATATAGTCCACGCATTGCTGGAAGCCCACGAACATTCCTTCAATTGATCCCTCACGGAGAATGTCCTCGCGCGCATGCTTGGAGAACTCCGCCCGCACCTCATCGTTGTCTAAAAGAAAGAAGATGCGCTCCTTCAGTGACGCGATGTCGTTTTGGGGGACAATAAAGCCGTTCCGTCCAGGCTTGAGGTAACCCACCTCCGGCGGGTGATTCCCTTCTTCAGTAACTACCGGTAACCCCCAATAGAACGCTTGGTTTAATCCAAGCCCCACGTGGCCCGGGATAGCACAGACGTCGGCCATTTTACACAGCTTGCTTATTTGAAAATCCTGCGCATCGTGGACCTCGCCAAGATAGATAGTGTTGCGGGGGTTAATCCGTGATTTCAGTTCCGGGCTCAATCCAGACCCCACCAACACCAGGCCGATATCCGAGCGCTTAACATCACGGAACATTTCCACCAGGTGATCCACACGTTTCCGGCCTTTGTCGACGTCCATCCGTCCCATAAAGATCACGGTCTTGTGAAAAGGAATATCAAATTCTTTCTTAATCTCTTCCTTGCTTTGATGAACTGCCGGAAAATCTTCGAAATTGACGGTGTTGTTCGCCACAAACGCTTTCGACTGAAAGCGCGGCCTTATGAATTTGCGGCAAGCCTCAGCGTAAAGTATCAGGGCATCGCTCAAACCGTACGTATAATTAAACATCTGGTACCGCAGCTTGCTGTCCTTCGCATCCCAATTCCCCCCCTTGGTCCAAAATGCAAAAGGGATCCTACACATTTTGAGCCAATGCATGAGCGACCAACTGATCAATTCCTTCATATGCAGAAAAAGAATAACCGCCGCCGGCTGTGCCGTGGCGATCGTTTTTCGATATCGGTAAAACTCAAATGGCAACTCGCGCAGTTCAAACTCAAGGGGTCTTTGGTTCTTCTCTTGAAGCCGATCCGCAATTACCGAGAACTCAAAACCCAAGTCCTGAAATCTCCGGTGGAAATAATTGTAGACCGGCACCCTGTAGTGCATAACCTCATTGGAGATCAGCAGGACTCTCCTTTGAGCGCACTTGGAAAATATTGCAGAGGAGGAATTTGTTGGGAGTCGATTCATACGGCAAAGAACCAAGCGCTCACGCAGTCCTCGTGATGAGGAGCAAAGTCATCTTCAGAAGCTGGGGACTTCTCGCAACGGCCGGTGAACATCACGGGAACGTGGGTTCTGTTGCTTTGCAAGTTTCAGTTGCAGCAAACTCAGGGCCCGGAACATGGTGGCCTGCCCCCAGTGAAGCATCGGGATTCGTGCCACCATAAGAGGATACCTTCGATAATAGAAATAACCCGTCGAATCCTGCATGTTTTCGATTGTCCACCGTGCAACTTTTACTGCCATCGGTAGGGCATCACCGTCGCAGTCCGCGAAATCGGCGAACGTCTCAATGGCCTGCGATGCGCATTGAATGTCTATAGGGTAAGGCCTATTGTGATAGTAACCGGGGCGTCCGGAGGCATCAAAGAATGTACTCTTGAAAAACTGAAATCCTAAATCCATCTGGGGCCGGAACGTCTGATCGCCCGTGCTATCGATATAGCATTTTAGACTGCTGAGATTGTACCCGCTATGAAAGTTATCAATCCAGTGCGCTTGAGCACTTTCCCCGTAGTACCAGGCTCCGCTCGATAACTGCCGGGAACAACTGTACTCCATCGCTTCCTTCGCCACATGAAGCAATTCTGTTTCCCCGGTATGTTTGGCCGTGCGGGCAAGCATTGCTGCGCCCAGCATGTTGGAGTTGTGAATAGCGCTCATGACGTTGGCCATGTAGCTCAAACACGTTCCGGCCTCCGTTTTTTCCCGCGGGAGTTTCAAAATCCAATTGCAGATGCTCTTCGCGACTTCCAGGTATCGCTCATTATGCAGAATTTCATAGCCGTCCAAAAGCGCCTGGCCAATGAGAGCAGTCCAGACGATGATGGACTGGTGCTTTGAATAACGCCCAGATCGGCTTGCAAAATCGAAGTGGTTTGCCCAGCTATACTCGCTATATAAGGGAGACTTATTCCGAATAACCCATTCCAGGCAGGCGGTTGCCTTTTCCTTATACTCGTCGCTCTGAGTCAATTCGTATAACGCGAGATAGCCCCACGCCATGTATCCCCGGCCTTTGGTAGATTCAAGTGGCTTGACTCCCAATAGTGGGCGGAGATTGATAGGGCTTTGGCGAATTGCTTGGAGCAGTATGCGGTCCAGGAAAAGACTGCCGAAAGTAAGCGGGCGCAAATACGAGGACAACCCGTCGAAGGGCTCGTAGGCTTTATAGTCATGCGATTCAACCCAGTCTTGCAGGCGCTCAATACTCTTTTCCAGAGGCAAAGGCCGCCCTTGGTCGTGAGTATCTCGCGAGTTCCCAGACTGAATCATGTTTTACCTCTAGCGGATTTAGAGTGACATAAACCATCATCCTCATCACTCCCACGGATCAATGGGGATGGTCGAAACTTTCGCTTGGAGTTCCAATACGAGCCGTGGGCTTATCGCTCATCAGATTTGTATAGAAAGCAAGAAACCTGTCTTTTTCCGACTGCCAGGAAAGACGCGGTAACAGTCGCCTCGCCCGAGCCAAGCGCGTTAAAACTTCGGCAGGATTGTTCCACATAAGCTGAAGAGCGTCCGCAAGCGCGGCATCATTCCCAGGTTCGAAGTAGAATACCGAGTCGTCAGGCAAATATTTATTGACCGTATATGTTCGCGGGGTAACTACGGGAAGACCTTGGCTCAGATACTCAACTATTTTAGTCGAAAAACACAGGTCACCAAAAACGCTTCCCCGCTGGCAAGAGACCCCTATATCGGCTCGTTGCATCTCCTCGTGCACTTTTTCGAGGGGAATCAAACCGATCATTTCAATCGAGTCCGCAACTTCCAGGCTGCGGGCCAGATTCATCACCTCACCGATCGTGGGTCCCCCGCCGACAATTCTGAGTTTTACTGGAACCTTGCCCTTAAGCCGGGCCATAGCCTTTATTACCATACTAAGGTCATAGTGCTCTGTAACCGTCCCGCAGTACAAAAGAGAAAGATTGCTACGATTTCGAGGCCAGGAAACAGGAATGTCGCAAATCGGGAAAACCCGTTGATCGGGAAAGTTGTGGACGATGAAAATCTTATCGTCAGAGACGCCCTTGGCTCGAAGATTCTCTCGCATGCTGTCGTTTACAGAGATGACTCGGTCGGCAATCCAGCAACTAATCTTCTCCTGGGCGCGCAGGAATCTAACCAGTAATTTGCCCGTCAACTTTCCTGATGAGCCTCGTTGGGAGCACATGGAAAGTTCCGGCATGGGATCATGGATATCCAAGACGAGCTTGCTTCCACCCAGCCGTGGAACAACCGCAGACAGGATAAGAATATCAGGCATGTTATGAATATGGACCACGTCAAACTTGCCTTGAAAATGCAACGCCGCGAGCTTCAAGCCACCCAAGAGTCCCGTCATGAAATACTCGTAGAAGTATCTGAGCGAGCTTCCTCTCTTTTTATTGATTGCCAGTCGATGTACGGTGACACCGTTAACGACTGTCGATGGCGATCCCGCTTTCCACCCGTCCTCCGCGAGGCCGATAACGTGAACCTCGACACCTTCTTGCGCCAAGGCCTCAGCCTCTCGCCGAATCCGGGGATCCACCAAGTAAACCGCGTGGGCCAGCATCGCTACTCTCTGAGGGTTCGCGCTCTTCCGGGGCATGGGTCTGGTCTCAGGCATTAAGCGACTGTGTGTGTTGCGGAGTTTGTGTCATTCGAACGGACGAAAGGTATGCACATATCAATGCTGTGCTCGAGGTTGATATTGATGTCACCTTCGTAAGCACATGTTCCAGTCGCAGGAATTTTACCTAAGTTCCGCGGCCTGTGAATGCATAGTCGCAGACCGGGCAAACTCTCGTCTTTCGGGACCTCGACTTTTACGCTAACCGACTCGTTCGCAAAAGTGACGGTTTCAAAAACCGCCGAACGACGCTGACGGAACCACGCGACGGTTTGGATCGCAGTGGCGAACCACGCACCTTTGCTGTTCAGTTCTTGCACGAGTTCCTCATAGAACCTGTCCCACTGCCTTTCGGGACAAATGCTCCGGTCATGCCAGTTAACCGTGAGGACCCCTCCGAATTGGCCCAAGTGGTTAATCATAAAGTCCACCTTCTTCTTGGCTTCCGAAGCCCTAAGGTGGAGACGTCCGGGGTAAAACAGCGCCGTGTCCATAACATGTAGAGGCAATTCGAGCATTCGGCTGGTCGTAAAGGGCTTGAATACTTGAGTCGTTCCCGCACGATACCCAACCGTCTCGTTGTAGCCAACTGTCGAATCGTAGGTGGCTCCGGCGCTCTCGAGAGTGCGATGCGACTCCTTATCAAAATAAAGCCAATGCATCCTAACGCCAATCTCTCGCGCACCGGTCACCCGCCGAATCTCTTCGAGTTCCTCACGCCCACAGAAGCTGTCGCACCATGCGTCGATTCCGTGCAGTCCGATCTCGCAGCCGGCTGCCATCAAATTTCGGATCTGAGGCGTAATGTCGGCGGCACCGTACCCGGCAGCCCGGCTGCTTGGTGCCGAACCCCGCCCCAACTGTCCAGGACGCCCCTGGAAAGGAATTACGAAAAAGGACGAGGGCATCCCCCTCTCTAGTTTAGGGTAATCCTGGAACCGATGCCAGAAGTCATTTGCAAGGCCAGCATAAACCAGGGGCAGCCTTGCCACCGCTATCCAATTCCGCCGCAAATGCGAGATGGACGCGCGTCCTCTGATCAGATCCACCAGCGATCCGAAAATACCCCGGTACAAGAAGCCAAACATCGTGTGATCGAACCTATGCCGGCGAATGGATGGATGATCGACATCGTGCGTCAGGCAAGCCATGAATGGATAACCATTTGGAATCGGCGGAATCTCCGCCAGGGCAGCTCCACTGGCGAGGATAAGGTCCCGCAACAACGCGATATGTAGCTCCAACGTTGGAATGCCAGCATATTCTAGAGGCTGGCCCGCGGTTAGTAGGGTGTGAATCTCTCCAAAAAGGTTATAGCCTATCTGTACCCGCATCTTCCGGTCTGCGATTTGAATACGCGATGCGGGCTGGCCAGTCTCTTCTTCGAACAGCACCTCCTCAGCGTTTTTCGCGAAGAGGACGCAATTGCCGTAGATCGGCATGCGCATTCCCTTGTAGGACAAGGTCGGTGCTTGTTTGGGTTGACCCTCCTCGCTTAACAAAGGTCGACACGAATACGTCAGTACCAATTTTGCTGCGTTCTCTTCGAAGTGCCTCTCAGGGGCGGTGCAGAGGATGATTTCATAGTATCCTCCTTGCCGATAGAACTCCCAAGGAGTCTTGAATAACTCGAAGAATTCAGAGATGACGGGGTATTCCGAAGGGTTGGCTACGAGGGCAATCATGAGCCGAGGAAGTCTCGTTTGCGCCGTCGCTTTAGAGATGCAACGACGACGCCAAGCGGGCGCCCTTCCCCGATGCCTGCTCATCGCTGGAGGTTGGACGCTTCCGCTCTTCGCTGCCCTCTCGCTCTTTCTTCTTTTGATTCGAGTCTTGGATAGTTTTGAGAAGGGGTGAATGGTCGAACTTGCTCAAAATCTCAATGTTGGGCATCACGCAGTGGCCGCCAATAATCCCCGGAACGTAGGTTACTGGCGGGAGATACTTAATTTCTTCCCAGAAGGAGGCAACCTCGTCGTAGCGTTGATTCCATTGGTCACAGTATCTCTCAACTTCCTGCGCCCATGCGATCAACAGTCCAAAGTACGTCGTCTCAGTCAGCTTGGCCAACTCGGTCGCTTCGGGTGAGGACAACAACTTTGTTTTCAAACCAAGCGCCTGTAGATGTGCGGCGGCCTCGTGTCCGGTCTCCGGTGTAATTGCGCCGATGAATTTCACGTAATGATGAAGGTCTTCCAGCATTCGCGCATGCTTGCCTCGTACCGGACTATAAACCACCGCGGCGCGGACCCGCTCCGCTATAGCTCGGGTTGTGCCCACTGCAACGGTGCTATGGATGATGGTCAACGCCGGCTTGAAAAGCTCGATGTAACGGGTAGTCTCCCCTACGAAGTCCTTGATCTCAAACGGATAGCAAATGTACAGCACGTCAACCTTTTCGATCCCCTCTGGGGGTGGAGCTATATCGACACCGATTGCCCGGCAATATTGGCCGGCTAGCTGCAGGAGGGGCTTACCTACCTCACCCAATCCGACAACAACTAATTGCTTGCTGCTCTTCATCGATTCGCCCCCTCTAGTTCACCGCTCTCTTGCCGATGCCTTCATTTGCGTGGTTCGCAATCAGACCAGCTTGGGCTCCATTTGCCATTGCCCCGTATCTGATACGATCTTATTCAGTTCGCTCACAACCCTGGCTTGCTGATCGGCACGCAAATTCGGATACATGGGCAGTGAGAGAACTTCACCGCAAACCCTTTCTGCTACCGGAAAATCATCCCTTTTATATCCCAGGGTCTTGTAAGCAGTTTGAAGATGGAGGGGAATGGGATAATGAATTCCCGTGCCTATGCCCATCGCCCCCAAATGCTTCATAATTTCTTCTCGATTCTTAACCCTCACTACGAAAAGGTGATACACGCACTTGGTCCACTCCGGTTCATACGGAAGTGTTACGCTCTCTAGGCCCGCTGCGGCAAACAGTTGGCGGTAGCGAGACGCCACCGACCGGCGCATCTCAGTCCATTCGGGCAGGTGCTTGAGTTTGACTTGCAAAATTCCAGCTTGGATAGCGTCGAGGCGCCCATTGTAGCCCTCTACTTCATGGTAATACTTTTGGGTCTGCCCGTGGTCTCGCAACACCCTGATTTTTCGTGCCATCTCTTCATCGTTTGTTGTAATTGCTCCAGCTTCCCCGCATGCGCCAAGGTTCTTACCGGGGTAAAAACTGAATGCCGCCACCTGACCCATCGAGCCCGCTTTTCTCCAGCGATTTTCCGCCCTGGAGAAGTACTCCGCGCCGTGAGCCTGACAGGCGTCCTCGATGACGATAAGATTATAGCGCCGAGCCAGTTCCAGGATCTGATCCATATCGGCCGTCTGCCCATAAATGTGAACTGGCACTACGGCTGTGACCGGGGCTTTCCACTTACGGTGGAACGGTCTGCCCGTGGCGCTATCGAGATCGCATTCTCGCGCCAAATATTCTTGAAGCTTCACAGCATCCATACAATATGTATGTTCGTCGATATCCACGAAGTCCGGTCTGGCGCCGGCTTGGGAGATCGCTTCCGTTGTGGCGATGAACGTATGCGGTACGGTCACAACAACGTCCCCGGGCTGCACACCTGCCGCCATTAGAGCGAACCGTACGGCATCGGTACCGCTGGAGAGGCCGACGCAATAGGCTGTATCGCAATACCTGGCGAAGTCGCGCTCGAACCCCTCCACCATGGATCCGCCGATGAAGCCCGCGGTATGCAGGGCTTGTTGGAAAATATTTGTCAGTTCTGATTCCAACTCGGCGTGCGGGGTCAGCAGATCGAGAAAGGCTATCTTCCCATTGTTAGTGGCCATGCGATGCTTATCTCTCCTGTGATATGACGCGCAATACCCGAGCGGGGTTTCCGGCTACGATTGCATTGGCCGGTACATCCTTGGTAACGACGCTCCCGGCTCCCACGATCGCGTTCTCACCGATCTGAACTTTGCAAAGAATCGTGGCTCCTGAGCCGATCGAAGCGCCTTTTTTCACAACCGTTCGCTCAACCTTCCAGTCCTTTTCTGTTTGCACTTCGCCATCCGCCGTGGTAGCCCGCGGGTAAGAATCATTTATGAATGTAACGCTGTGACCGATGAATATATTGTCCTCGATGGTTACCCCTTCGCAAATAAACGAGTGACTCGATATCTTACAGTTCCGGCCTATTGTCGCATTCTTCTGGATCTCAACGAAGGCACCTATCTTGGTATTGTCGCCAATTTCGCAACCGTACAGATTGATGAACTTCGATAGTCTGACGTCCTTCCCTAACTTTACATCGGGCGCGATCGAGCAATATTCATTCATAGCGTGACGATTTTTCCTCTTCCTTTGAGAGATTCTTCTGCGGCTTCGAGCATGCGCACCACTCGCAAACCCGCCGCGCCGTCATTGATTGGCGTTTTATCGTTTAAGATGCAATCCGCGAAGTGCCCTAACTCCATCTTTAGCGCCTCGATCTGTTCCACTCGCGGGGCCCACATGTCTCCCGATCGATAGCTCACCAGCAGATCATACACGCCTTCCTGATTGCCTGTTCTCGAAACACCTTTGTCATATATTTTGATCTTCTCATCGGCTTCTAGGTCGTTCCAAACAACCATTTTCTTTTCACCGCCGATGAGCGTAGTACGAACCTTAACCGGGGAAAGCCAGTTGACGTTTATATGCGCGATGACGTTCCGTGGAAAATAAATCGTCAAAAATGCTATGTCGACATGCCCATTAAAGTGTTTCTCCCCCGTGGCGACAACCGCTTCGGCATTATCCTGGATTAAGTAATCCATAATAGATAAATCGTGGGGCGCCAGGTCCCACATAACGTTGACATCGTGCTGGAACAAGCCAAGATTCACACGTGTGGAATCATAGTAGTACAGGTCGCCCAGAGTACCGTCGTCCACAAGTTGCCGGATCTTGCGGACCGCCCCTGTGAACAAGAACGTGTGATCCACCATGATTTTCAGGTGCTTGCGCTCTGCCAGCTCGATCAACGTTTCTGCCTGCGCTACCGTGTACGTGAACGGTTTTTCGACAAATACGTGCTTACCATTCTCCAGTGCCGCTTTTGCCAGGTCGAAGTGCGTCCACACCGGCGTAATGACTGCGATCGCGTCAATCTCGGGTGACCGGAGAAGCTCAGACCAGTCGGAAGTTGTGTGCACGCTGGGATATGCATGCCGCACTCGGTTCAGAGCCGCAGGACTCTTGTCGCACACACTCACTACTTTGCAGGAATCGAGGCCGTGGAGGTTTCGCACGATATTCGGGCCCCAATAGCCGTAACCGATTACGCCGAAGCGAATCGTCTTTTGTTCTTGGAACGAATCGTGATTTCCCTCGATGTGCGTTGAGACGGTTATAGACAAGTTTGTGCCCTCCTGGATCACATAGATCAAGCTAAGTAACTAGATCACTAGCAATGCAGAAAACAGTTAGTAGATCTATATGGACACGGGAGGGGGGACTAGGACCCGTGGCAACAGTCTTTCGCAATTAAGTACAGTCCGGCGTGGAAACCTACTCATAGCTAGTAGGCGCCTTTGCCTGAAAAAACAACAGTGGGCGTTTGGAGCAGAATCCTAATGTCTAACCACAACGACCACTTCCGGACATACTGAAGGTCCAGCCGAACCATCTCGTCAAAACTTGTCTTACTGCGACCACTTACCTGCCACAGCCCAGTGATTCCGGGCTTGGCTTCTAGAATGCGCCGCCGATGCCAGGTGTCGTATGCCTGGACTTCGTAGGCAAGAGGAGGACGGGGCCCCACAAGAGACATTTCCCCCCGCAGGACATTGAGGAACTGGGGAGTTTCGTCAAAGCTCGTCCCACGTAAAATCTTTCCAACCCAGGTAATCCGCGGATCCTCGGTAATTTTATAAACAACCTCTTGACCACGCTCAGAGTTTGCAACGGTGCCAGCAATAAACTGTTTTACATACTCTTTGTGGATTTGATTGTCGCTGGCTGCATACATCGAACGAAACTTAAGTACTGTAAATGGAGTGCCGTACTGGCCAATCCGCTCCTGCCGGAAAACAACTGGGCCTTTAGAAGTCAGTTTGATGACGATGGCAATGATCAGGAAAAGCGGAGCGAATAAAATCAGCGCCACTATACTGCCGACGATGTCGATCGCTCGCTTGATCAATCGGGAGAATTTGTTGGAAATGGAATCATCGACCAGATCGGGATACATTTTTGAGGTCGACGGCTGCCATGGATTTTCCTGATTCCAATCTTCCGGGAAGATTTCATAGGACAAATGAACGCTATGAAATTGTTTCGGTCCCAAATGACTGCGGAGCGCCGCGATCACTTTGTTCAAAATGGCGTTGCGGGCTTCTCCCTTGTTGGGAGAGATTTCCGAAAAAATTACTCCTAAAACAGAATTCTCTTCGTACCAGCCGAGCACGTCGGTTTCTCGCATCGAATTGGAAAGGGCGCTGACGATTCGGGAAAGAACTGCCTTCTTTTGAGGCCCCTCCAGCAATTTGCCCGGTTCCAGGAGTAGGAGCAAGAACGGCTTGCGAGACCGCTCCGCTCGCTTGCGATCGAGGCACAGCATATGAAGGAACGTCTCCTCCGGCATGGGTCCCGAATGGGGCTTGCGGTTGGAAGTTCCGGCCTTCGGGCTGCGTCGCGCCACCTGTCGTGATCGTCGGCCTTCTGCAAAAGATGATATGTTCGCCGCGAATTCGCTCATTTAGTTTTCCGTTCCTTCTTTAAATGTTCTCTGATTCAGCAGCCAGTACTGAGATCACCCATTCAGCCCGGTCAGGCGGTCGCCTCGCCCGCCAAGGACCAGGGCCCGAGCCTACGATCAAGAACCGGGCTCGTTAAGGCACTATCAATTTCCACCGCCACGGAGCGCTGTAAAAGCGTAACGGACAATACCAACCGCTGTTCTCCCTTGTATCCGAGCAAGATGCCTTCCAGCCCGGTCAACGGACCGGCCTCGATACGGGCCCTCTCTCCAATTTGCAGGAAAGGCCAAGGTTGGCGAGGCAATCCGAATTCGATGATCGCCTGCAGGTTGGCGATTTCGACGTCATCAATCGGGATCGGCGTTTTGCCTATTCCTACGATACGGATAACCCCTGGGATGATCAGCACCGGAAGCCGCGCAAAGGGGTCGAACCGGCAGAAAACGTATCCGGGAAAGAGCGGCTGTTCAATCTCTTTCGCGCGGTCTGACCAACATCGCTGCGACTTCTGCAGGGGCAAGAACCCTTCATACCCCTTCACGCTGAGATGGTTTATCACCGACGTCTCGTAGCGGGTCCTCACATGCAGCGCAAACCAGGGATTCGAATTCATTAAGTGCCTCATCTTCGTCGAGCATACTATTGCTCTATGGCAAGCTACCGCAGTTTGAGTCCCACGAAGGCTCATCTAATCACGTAGAAGATATGCACGAAGGGTACCACTTACTACGATCATCGATATTTCTATAATCTGTTCATAATACAACACTTATAAGCACAAAATAACTTCATTTAGTCCCGTCTTCGACCTGACTTCGGCAGTGGAATGAATATAGCGCGCTAATTGGTGCAAATCTTTTCCTATCCCTTAAACCCCTTAATATCTTAGCAATATGGGTTCGGAGCCGTAAATTGCTTCTCCTCGATCGGATCTTCCTTCCACACCCAGAGATGTTTTCCCCATTAACTGGCTGATGTAATTGCTGTTGTTCTCGCTGATGCGGTGGAGGTGGCTGTCTACTTTACCGGGAGAGTCACGCCCAGGGCCGTCAGGACCAGTTTCTGGTTTTCACTCGGTTGCGGCAGTTTCGTCATGGTAGTTTTCTTGTCGACCGCGTACTGCAACAGGCACAGACGGCTCAACGAGGCCAGGGCATCCGGCAGCGTTACGGCATGTGGATGGCTATCCGTGGTGCCAAAGACGGCGCGCAGCCGTCGCTCCATCTCGCGGCTCAGTTTCAGAGCCAGCAGGCAGCAGAATACGTGACCCCGCGTGCGATTCTCCTTGCGTACGAACACCGGCCGCACTTCCAGTAATCCCGTCTTCATCGCGCGAAAGTCGCGCTCCACCTGCTGCAGGCTCACGTAGCTGTCGTGGACCTCTTGCGCACTCATGCTCTGTTTCAGAACATCCGTGGTCACTACATAGCAGCCTGCCAACTGCAAAGACTTTTCGATCGCGGCCTCTTGGCGCTCCAACACCAACGTGCGACCGTCCAACTTTAGCTCCACCAAACCTGTCAGCTTGTGCCGCTCGACCCACCCTTCCAGTTTTCGCTGTCCCGCTTCCGGCTGGCAGCGCGGCTTGGTCTTGCTTTCCTCGTTGCGCGCGGCCATCTTTCCTTCCAGCTTCTCGAGTTTGTCTTCTAACCGGTGCTGCTCACGCGCCGCTTCGGCCGGGTTCTTGCGCAGCACATAGCGCACCCCGTCGCCCTCGACTTCGCAGATCTGTTCGTTGAATAGTTCTAGTTGTAGCGTCCCCTCATTCAACAGCCGGCGGATCTGCGGATCCGTCAGCGCCGTGATGTAGTGCAGTTTGGCCTGCTCCAGGGCTTGCTTTCCCTTGCTCTTCACCATCCCTCGGTCGCCGACGAAGACCAGTTCCTGCACCTGAAACTGCTCTTTGATGATCTTGATTTGCTCCGCCACGGTCACCGGATCGGAGGTATGGCCTTTAAATACGCGCACCGCCAGCGGCTCGCCCGCGGCGTCGGTCAGCAGGCCGATCACGATTTGCAATTTGCCTTTTTTGCCATCGCGGTTGTAGCCGAACTCCCCCAGTTCGTTGTCCTCGCCCTCCAGATAGCTGCTGGTGATGTCGTAGAGAAACAAGCGAGGCGGTTGTTGACCGCGGCGGCGCTGGTACAGGCGATAGAGCGCCAGTTCGATCTTTTCCTGGCGTGCGCACAGATCGTCCAACGCGGCGTAGAGATCATCCTCGTCAAACCCAGCCAGACCGAGAACTTCGCTGACGGCGTGATCCTGCGCCCAGCGTACGGCCGATAAACGGGAGCCCTGATGAGCCAGACGAGCCAACACCAGGAACAAAGCCAGCTTGCCCAGACGACGGTTGCCGAGCGCGGTAGTGATGCCGATGGCATCAGCGATCTGCTTCAGGACATAGAGCAGGCCGAAGATCGGACCGAGAGTGGGTTCAGAGAACGCCGCATGATCGAAATCGCCGCGGAGGGCGCGGCGCAGGGCCTCGATGCGCGCGGGCTCCCAATTGGAGAGATTGGCCAGGGTGCGATTTTTGACTTTGCCGTTTTCGCGGTAGGCCTGGCGCAGGAGGATGGCGGGCGGCGATTTGCGATTGGGGATGGTGGCAACATACATGCCGACTATATAACACAGTTAATACGCCATGTAAAGATAAATATGCATGTTACATGACTACATATTTCAATGGATAAAAGGATTTAACTCCAACACCGATCACTACTTATTCAGAACTCAGCGGAGTTTAGGAGAGGAAGATACGTCAGATAGAGCAGCCAATGGTCGCGCTTTGAGCAGGCCTCCTCCAAGCTGGCGAACGCCTGATCGCGGTTGCCCATCGCTCCATACAGAAGAGCCAGATCGAGGGGTGAAACGTAGCGTTCTTTGGTTTGCTCCTTCACACGCTGAAGGATTCTCTCAGCTTCGGGCGCCCGGCCGGAAATTGCATAGACGTGACCCAGGAATGCGGTGGATTTGGGACTACCCCCGGAAAAATTGATGGCCTTGGTGAGCATAACTTCAGCTTGCTTATAGTCTCTTTTTTGCTCGTAGGCTTGACCGATAAAGGAGTATGCCGGCGCGAAGCTGGAGTCTAGTTCGAGCGATTTGCGGCATTGTTGGATCGCATCATCGTAGCGTCGCGCGAAATAGAAAATCTCGCCCGCAACCGTATTGGTGATTAACGAAAGCGGGTCAAGCTGCTGAGCCATTTTCACTTCTGCAATGGCTTCTTTATGGCGGGCCATAGAGGACAATAATTCGGCGTACCACTGATGAGCGGTAGCGTAATTGGGGTTCAGGGCAATCGCGCGCCGATATTCCTTCTCTGCTCCTTCCCAATCCCAATGAAAGCTGGCCCGCATGGCCGCTAGAGAGGTGTGTGCTTCCGCCAGATGGTCGTCCAACTGCAAAGCCTTGAGGGCCGCGCGCTCCGCCCTCGGTTGGCTCTCATTTTCCGCAACCATGCCGTACTCCTGCAAGAGCAGATAGCTGTCGGCCAATCCCGCATAGGCCGGCGCGTAGTTGGGATCCTCTTGAATTGTTTTCTGGAAGTTTTGAAGGGCTTTGGTGAACCCTTCTGAAGTTCTAGCGTTCCAGAAATGGCGTCCTTTCAGATAAGACTCATACGCTGTGGCACTAACGGGATGATTGCGTTGCTTGTTAAAAACTTCCGGATCGACTTTTAGCTGAATTTGGTCGGCGATAGCCCTGGCAACTTCACCCTGTATGCTCAGTACGTCTTCCGGTTTGCGGTCATAACTCTGTGCCCAAAGGTGGGTCTGGTCTTTTACCTGAATGAGCTGCGCGGTGATTCGCAACCGATCGGCGTAGCGTCGGACGCTTCCTTCCAGCACGTACTGTACGCCTAGATCTCGCCCAATCTGATCCAGCCGCCCCGTATTGTGTTTGTAGCCCATAACCGACGTCCGTGCGATCACACCGAGACGCTCTGGGGCAAGCTGTCCGAGTTGGAGGATCATTTCTTCGGTCAGGCCGTCGCTGAAGTATTCTTGTTCTGAATCCCCAGTGAAATTGTCAAAAGGCAATACGGCCAGCATAACTCGAGAAGGAACGCGCGCGGTTCCCGCTATGTGGTGCCAAATCACGTATGTAGTGAAAGCTGCCAGGAGCAGTGCTACGGCTGCCCAAGCCAATGAGTGACGCACGGAAGATTCGTCGGGAGGAGCGGGACTTGAAGTGAATGACTGATTTCGGCTATTTGAGACTTCGATAGAGGATTCATATTTTGCAATTACTCCTAAATTGTTTGAATATCCCCCTGTGTGCGAATTATTTGAGGAGTTCGAGCGCGCATTGTGGGAAAGGCTAGTGACGCCATTGGCATCTCCAGCGACGGCGGATTCGAACGAATCGATCTGAACCTCCTTATGCGCAGGGCTCGCTCCAGAGTCCTGAGCATGTTGTGGATCATGTACGGGTTTGTGCAAGGGCGCGATAAAGCGGTAACCACGGCGGTCCACGGTCTCGACGAAACGCGGATTCTCGGCCGAATCGCTAAGGGCAGCGCGCAGCTTTTTTACAGCCGCATTCAGACCGTTGTCGTAGTCAACGAACGTGTCCGCTGGCCATAGGGTTTGGCGCAGTTCTTCACGGGTTACGACCAGCCCCGCACGCTCCATCAGACGTATCTTCCTCTCCTAAACTCCGCTGAGTTCTG
>JRHI01001059.1_pt1 | contig 25581 bp, 18 predicted proteins | sample 215371 | NCBI WGS metagenome assembly JRHI01 (sample SAMN02929681, study PRJNA255918) | sediment metagenome | biome: cave system; feature: Ice Cave; material: Sediment; isolation source: sediment from deep within a dark volcanic ice cave with no known source of... ...
GCCGAGGGCCGGCTCGTCAGTCTCGTCCGCGCGGCCGAAGCGGCGGTGGCGACCCCCTGCCTGGACGACGGCTGCGACTGGTCCGCCCAGATCGACGCGCTCAACCAGGCCGGCGCTGCGCTCCACCAGGCGAGCGGCGGATGAACAAGCGGTGGCTGCAACTCGGCCTCGGCATCGTCACCGCCACCGGCGGCTTCCTTGACGCCGGCGCTCGCTTCGGCTTCGGCCTCGTCTGGGTCCTCCTCCTAGTCACCCTCGCCATTGTCCTCCTCGTCGACATGAGCGGCCGCTTCGCCGCCGTTGCGAAGAAGCCCTATGCCGCCGCCATCCGCGAGCACTTCGGCGTCAAGCTCTACCTCGTGCCGCTCACCGGTGAGCTGATCGCCGAGACGCTGCTGCTCGCCGCCGAGCTCGGCGGCATCGCCATCGCCCTTTCGCTCGTCACCGGCCTCAGCTGGCGCGTCCTCTTTCCGGTCGCTGCGCTCCTCGTCTGGCTTCTGGTCTGGCGCGCGCCCTTCGATCTCATCGAGAACGGCCCCGCCCTGTTGGGGATCGCCGTCCTCTCGTTCATCGTCGGCATCGCCGTTCTCGGCCGGCCATCGCGCGATCTCACTGCGACGCTCTGGCACTACGAGTTGGCAGTTGCCAGTTGCCAGTTGGCAGTTGGCAGTTGCCAGTTGCCAGTTGTCGGTTTGTCGAAGAGCCATGCATCTCAAGCTGCGTTTGGTCGTGACGTCCGTGCCGCACCGACTCGCGCGACTGGCCTTGTCCTCGGTGGTCGCGCCTGGCTCGCCTGGCTCGCCCGCCTCCACCTGCTCCGCCATCTCTTCCCGGACGACGACCCGCCGACCATCCCTTGGTCCGCCGTGGCCCGCTTCGAACCGTGCGCCGTCACCCTCAAGCCCGGCTTTCGTCCCGACGACCGCAAGCGGCAACGCTCCTGAGGACCGCTCGCACGCCCCGAGAGCGCATCGCCCTGATGCACGTTCGATGACTCCGACCAGGAAGGTTTGACGGGTCGTCGGGGCGCTGCTTGCTGCGCCCTGATCGAGGACCCCGACGCCGGAGCATGAAGAGCCCCTGGGTCGAGGGCCAACCCGTCAAACGAAGAGCGTCGGAGTACCATTCCGGTCCATTGAACCTTCGCGACCGTGTAGCGTACGCTCACGACGTAAGCGATGCGGCTGGCAACCGCGGTGATTCCCCGGCGCCGCCCTTTGCTCTTGATTGCTGCCAGCTGATAGGCTGGTCGCGTATTGCTTATCGCTGAGGGCTGACGGCGGGCGGCTCGATGAACCTGCAACCGGTCGAAAAGCAAACACTCGCGAAGGTGGTCATGCAGCGGCTCGTGGACTACCTCCAGGGCGGCGTGCTCCAACCCGGCGACGCCCTCCCCGCCCAGCACGAGCTGGCCCATCAGCTCTCGGTCAGCCGCCCGGTCCTGCGCGAAGCAATGCAGGGTCTCGCTTCCGTCGGCCTGATCGAGATCCGCCCCGGCAGCGGCTGCTACGTCCGCGACCCCAACGGTCTCACCGACCCCGAGACCCTCTTCGAAGTCTTCACCCATCAGGCCGCGCTGGACGTGCTCGAAGCCCGCCTGGTCGTCGAAGTCGAGCTCGCCGCCTTCGCCGCCGAGCGCGCCACCGCCGCCGCCTTCCACCTGATGGAAACGATCCTCGCTCGCCTCAAACGCGCCGTCGCCCGCGGCCAGGCGACGGCGCAGATCACCTCCGACTTTCACCAAGCCCTCGCCCGCGCCGGCCACAACGCCGTGCTCTGCAAGATGGCCCAGATGCTCACCCGCCCCCGCCTGGCGCAGGGTCTCCGCGTCGAGCACGCCCTCCCCGACATCACCGCGCAGGAGCACGACAGCCACCGGCGGCTCTACCAAGCCGTCGGCACCCGCCAGCCCGCCGCTGCCCGCGCCGCCATGCGCGAGCACCTGGAGATCGCCCATGGCTGGGAAGACCACGTCGCCGCCCTCCGCCGCGAGATCGCGACGGCGAGGTAGGGCGCCAGAGCGTTTGGGGAGGAGCGGCGGCGGCCCTCAGGAGCACCGTCCTCTCCCGATCAGGCGGCAGCGCGATGGGCACCCAGAGGAAGCCGGACGGTGAAGGCGGCGCCCCCATGGGCGGCGTCGCCGAGCGCGATGGTACCGCCGTGGGCGGCGACGAGCTCGTGGCAGATGTAGAGGCCGAGACCAAGACCGGCGATCTGGCTCGATGTCGCCGAGTGGGTGCGGTAGAACGCCGAGAAGACGCGCTCTCGATCGGCGGGAGCGATGCCTGGGCCCTCGTCGGCGACGGTGAGGACCGCGCTGGCGGCACTGCGGTCGATCGCGAGTGAGAGGGTGACGCGGCCGCCGACGGGACTGTATTTGACGGCGTTGCCGACGAGATTGTCGATGACCTGATGCAGCCGATCGGCGTCCCATTCGCCTATGACCGCCGGGTAGTCGCAATCGAAGACGAGCCGGTGACCGGTCGCGGTGGCGGAACGGGTGTGGAGGACGTCGTGACACAGCGCGACGAGGTCGACACGGCTGGGCTGGATGTCAAGGGAGCCCGTTTTGAGCCGGGAGACGTCCAGGAGGTCGTCGACGAGGCGGGTCATGCGGTCGACGTGGCCGGCGATCGAGTTCAGTCGGTGGACGTGGCTCGCGTGACCGCCCTCTCGAGCAAGATCTTTTGCGACAAGTTGGACGAAGCCGCGGATCGGCGTGAGGGGCGAGCGCAGCTCGTGGGACACGACCGAGACGAATTCGTCCTTGATCCGGTTGGCTTCCTTCAAGACCGCGATGTCGCGAAAGACGGCGACGACGGCCACGATCGTCCCGTCCGGTTCCCGGACAGGTGCGGCGCTGGCGAGCACGGGGATCTCGCCGCCCCCAGGCTGACAGACCACGAGCTCGACACTGGTGGTAACGGACCCGTGGCGCAGGGCCGTGAGCAACGGGATCTCATCGGGCGGCGCCGGTTGGCCGTCTGGCAGGCGGATGCGCCCGGTGATGTCGGAGTCGGGACCGGTGTCGCCGATTGGACCGAGCAGCGCAGTGGCCGCCTGGTTGAAGGCGACGATGCGGCCGTCCGGCGGCGCGGCCAGGACGACCGCCTCCGGCATCGCCGCGATCACCAACTCCAGGCGCCGCTGGGCCTCGCGCGTGCGGCGCAGCAGTGACTCCCGCTCGTCGACCGCCTCGGCCGTCTCGATGATGGCGGCGGAGCGGCTGGCGAGCGCCTCGAACTTGGCGATCTCGGTCGGCGTGAACTGATGCCGGACGAGCAGGCCGATCTGGGCAACGCCGATCAGGCGATCATCGGCGCCGACCAGGGGGACGCCCAGCAGCGCGCGGACACCGGTCCGCTGGAGGGGACTCTGTGTGAAACGCTGGTCGGTTCGAATGTCGGTCACGGGCAGCGTCCGCCGCTCGCGGGCAACGAGGCCGATAAAACCTTCGCCGAGGTCGATCCGCCCCGGTAGGTTATCCGCCGTCGGGCCGAAGCCGTAGATCGCGGCGCGCAGCAGGTGCGCTCCGTCGCTGCTCGCGAGGAGGAGCTCGCCCGCGTGGGCATGGTTGATCCGAACCATCGAGCGCAGGACGGCATCGAGGAGCACCTGGGGGTCGGCAGCCTCGCCCGCGGTCTGGGACGCCGCGATCGTGTCGAGCGAGGTGAGCGCGGTGGCCGCGGCGCGGGCGGCGACGGCGGCCAGCCGATTCGCGTCACCCTCCTTCTTGATGTGCTCGATCAGCCAGATTAGCGCGCCACCGCAGACCATCGTGACGGCAAACCCGATCGCCTCCGCGGTGTCCTTCGGAACGCTGACGAACGTGCGGTCGCCGACGAAGCGCAGGTCGAGGATGAGCGAAGCGAGGACGAGCGCGGTGGCGCCGCCGACCCAGTCCGCCACGTAGGCTGAGAAGGCGACCGGGACCAGCAAGACGACGCCGGGCGTCGTGACCGGGAGGGCGGGACTGACGACGGAGAGCAGCACGGCGGGCAGGAAGACGACCAAGGCCCCGACGATCAGGCGCCAAGGCTGACCTCCCGCGACCGACACCCTCAGCCAGCGCGGCCAGCGCGGCCAAGAGAGGTCGTGCAAGCGTTGTGCGCCGCGCTGCCGCGCCCAGTGCGTCGCCGCGACGACGACGATCGGCCAGAGGAGCGGGGCCGGGCGAGGTGGCTTTGTGAGTTGCCGCGATGAGATCGCCAAGCGCTTCTCCTCGCCGGGCGACAGCGATCCTAACCGGCACGGTGAGACAGGATCGGGCTCCGTCGGCGACGTGGTCGACCAGCTTGCGGGGGCATCGCGGGTCATGCAGATAACGAGCATACGTACGCGGTGTCAGGATGTCAAGACACCTGGCTGACGGGGCTGGGGCCTTTTCATCAGAGGCCGCGGGGGCACCGATGCGAGGGTGTTGCGACCGCCCGCGACCGGGCGGCCGGGCGGCCGGCGTTGCCGAGGGCGGGATCAGGTGACCTGCGCGGGGTGCGTTCGTCGGGGCGCTACGTGCTGCGCCTCCGACCCGCGGGGATTGGCGACGCGGCGGAAGGGATTCGCAGTTTAGCCGTCAACCCGTTCCGTCGCAGTCCTAGCCGCGCCCCATTTCCATCAATTCGCCGCGGGCGATTTCGGCGATCGTGCGGATGCCGGGTTCAATCTGGTCGTCGGTGGCGAAGGAGAACGAGAGGCGCATCTGGTTGCGGCCGGCGCCGCCGACGTAGCAGGTGGCGCCCGGGAGGTACTCGACGCCGCGCTCGCGGGCCTGGGGCAGCAGGCGCGCGGTGTCGACGCCCGCGGGGAGCGTGACCCAGACGAAGAAGCCGCCGTCGGGTGTGGTCCAGGTCGTCCCCGCGGGCATATGGCGGGCGAGCGCGTCGAGCATGAGGTCGCGGCGGCGGCGGTAGATCGCTTTCAGCTGCGCGATGTGACCATCGAGATGGTCGGGGATCCACTCGGCGGCGACGTGGGAGCCGAAGACATTGGTGCAGCCGTCAATCTTGAGGACGGAGAGCTTGGTGATGATCTCCTCCGGGGCGATCAGCCAGCCGATCCGCATGCCCGCGCCCATGATCTTCGATAGCGTGCCGAGGTACATCGTTGAGCCGCCGTCGTCGAGGGTGTAGATCGGCGGGATGCGCTCGCCGGCGTAGCGGAGGTCGTGGTAGGCGTCGTCCTCCAGGATCAGCGTGCCGTGTTCCTGGGCGAGCGCGACGAGGCGCCGGCGCCGCTCGAGGGCGGTGGAGATGCCGCTCGGGTTCTGGAAATTTGAGATGACGTAGATGAGCTTGGGGGTGATGCCCTCGCCTGAGAGGCGGGTAAGCTCTCGCTCAAGAGCGTCGGTGTCGGTACCCTGGTCGTCGAGCGGGACGCCCACGACCTTGGCGCCGAGGTTGTTGAGGACATAGAGAAAACCCATCCAGGTGGGCGATTCGACGATCACGGTGTCGTCCTGGTCGACCAGCAGGTCGAGGACGAGCTGGCAGGCCTGCGAGCCGCCGGACGTGATGAGCACCTGGTCGGGTCCGGCGACGATACCTTGGTCGCGCTTGAGTTTCTGGAGCAGAACGTCGACCAGGCAGGGCGCTCCGGTCGCCTTGCCGTACTGGAGCGCCCACCGCCCGTCCTTCTCCATCGCGCGGGCGGTCGCCGCGGCGACCTCGGCGGTTGGCAGGGAGGCGGCATCGGGGAAGCCGAAGATGAACGAGATCAGGTTGGCCGACTGGCGCGGATCGCCGATGCGCGGATTCGGCAGGTCCTTCCCTCGCTTGGAAAGCAACGCCTCGAGGTTGGCTGAGGACTTGACGGCGGGGGCCAGGGCCATCGGATTCCGCTCCTTGGTGACGATGATCGAAGGGACACCCTCGTTGGTCGGGGATTGTACGGGGGGCGGCGCCGCGCGGGCAATCGCCTCCCCGGGGCCGGCTTCTGACCGCCCGCTGCGCCGTCACCATCCCGGTTGGGCCGGACGTGACCGACGCGTGACGCCCGCGGCACCGGGCGGATCGGCGACGATGGGGTAGAATGACGCTTCGGGACGTTTCTCGGCCACCCAACCGTGCCCAACATGCAAGCGCCACAGGAGTTCCGCGACCGTGAGTGACGGCACGACGTTTTCGACCAATGGCAGCGCTCCGCCGCTTGATCTCTCCGACATCACGATCATCGGCGCCGGGCCGACCGGGCTCTTCGCCGGGTTTTACGCGGGGATGCGGGGGGCGAGGACGCAGATCATCGACTCCCTGGAGGAGCCGGGGGGGGCACTGACGGCGATCTATCCGGAGAAATACATCTACGACGTCGCCGGGTTCCCGAAGGTGCTGGCGAAGGACTTTGTGGAGCAGATGGTGATCCAGGCGACGCGCGACCACCCGGTGATGCGCCTCGGCGAGGAGGTGCTCGGGCTGGAGCGCCTGCCCGACGGCACCCTCAAGCTGACGACCAGCCGGGCGGAGCGCTTCAGCAAAACGGTGATTGTCTGCGCCGGGGTGGGCGCGTTCGAGCCGAAGCGTGTCGAGGTACCGGGGATCAAGGAGCTCGAAGGCCGGGGCGTCCACTACTTTGCCAAGCGCGTCGACGATTTCCGCGGCAAGGACGTCGTCATCGTCGGCGGCGGCGACTCGGCCGTCGACTGGGCGGTGACGCTGGAGCCGATCGCGAGTCACGTCACGCTCATCCACCGCTCCAAGTTTCGCGCGCACGAGGCGACCGTCCGCGATCTCGCAGCGTCGAGGGTCGAGCTGCGTTACCCGGGCTGCGAGATCACGCGCGTCCACGCGGGCCACGACGGCCGACTGCACATGGTGTCGTACAAGGACGGCAGCGGGGAGGAGTACCGGATCCCGGCGCAGGAGCTGATCGTCGCGATCGGGTTCGTCGCGGACTTGGGACCCCTCAAGACGTGGGGCTTCGATCTGCAGAAGAACCAGATCGCCGTCGACAAGATCACGATGGAGACGCGCATCCCTGGGGTCTTCGCGGCGGGCGACATCGCGTGGTATCCAGCGAAGTTCAAGCTGATCGCGACCGGCGCGGCCGAGGCGGTGACCGCGGTGAATCACGCCGTGACCTTCTTCGATCCGAAGGCGCGTCTCGACCCGGGGCATTCAACGAACATCATGGCGGCGAGGACGTAAGGCGGCGAGGCGGCGAGCGGCGAGGCGGCGAGGCGGCGAGGGCAAAGGTCCCCGGCACTGAAGTGCCGGGCTCAACCGACAAAGCCCCTCCGGGGCTAACACGGATCTCAGACGGCTCACCGGCGTCAGCGCTGCATCGCCGGCTTGTGAAAGTTATCTCAGCCCTGGACGCGGGCGGCCAGCCGGTGGTAACCACTCGCGCCCTGCGGGACGATGTCGCGCGCGTCGTCCTTCTGGACGGCGCCCGTGCCGTCGGTGGCGCGCGACGTCACCTGGTACATCCCGGCCTCGGTCGGACGCCAGACGTAGCTCCAGAACGACCACGTTAGGTGGGTCCCTGGGTAGTCGATCCGCGTCGGCAGCCAGCTCGTACCGCCGTCGAGACTGATCTCGACCTTCGTGACGCCTCGGTCGCCGGCGAAGGTGCGTCCGCACAGCGTGGTCGCCTGATTCAGCTTGAACGGATCGCGGAAGTGAAACCCGCTGTTGTCGAGCACCGTCTGCGGCGCGAAGAAGTCCGAGCGGGTGGGGATCGTGAAGTTGGGACCCCAGCCCTGTTGCTCGTAGAACCCCTTGCCGTCGTGGTCGATCACCTCGATGCTGGTCACCCACTTGACGTTCTTCTCGCCGAAGAGCCCTGGCACGATGACGCGGGCGGGGTAGCCGTGCTTCTCGGAGAGCGGCTCGCCGTTCATCAGGTACGCCACCAGTGTCGCCGGCTCCATCGCCTTTTCGATCGCGAACGTATCGGTGTAGCCGTCCGCCGCGTGCAGCTTGACCTCGACGGCGCCCTTCTTCACGCCCGCCGCGGTGAGCAGGTCACGTAACGGGACGCCCTTCCAGACCGCGTTGCTGAAGAGCCCGGCGCCGATCCGGTTGCTGATGCACATCAGGGTCGTTTCTTGCTCGGTCGTGGGCAACGAGGCCAGGTCGTCGAAGCTGAAGCGCTTCGATTGGTCGACCAGACCGGTGATCTCGAGGCGCCAGAACGACTTCGTCACGTTGGGATCGACGACGTTTTTGGTCACCGAATAGAAGGCGTCGTTCGGGGCGATCGGCTGGATGCCGGGGCCGCTGTAGGGACGACCGTCGTAGCTGAACGCCGCGCGGTCGTACAGCCGTTGCAGCAGGCGGTACGAGGGCAGCGCGAGCAGCGCCCCCGCCACGCCGGCGGCGACCGCGCGCCGCCCGATGATCTGGCCGACCGGGACCGGCGCCGGCACGGGCACAGTGGCCGCCGCGGACGGCTCGGCGCTTTCGTCGGTCTCCGACGACTCGTCGGCCGCTTGCCGGCCCACGCGGCGGACGACGAAGCGATAGGTCGCGATCAGCGTCAGCCCATACCCGACGTAGTAGATGAGCAGCCCACCCGCGCTGGCGAGACGCGCCCGCGATGGGGGCAGGCCGCGGAAGTTCGCGGCAAGGACCGGCCAGAGGAAGATCACCGTGCCGATCCACAGGACCGCGGCGCCGATCCCCACGAAGAGCAGCCCGTACGGACTTGATCCGATCCGCCAGCGGCTCGCCGCGCGCGAGCGCCGGCTCTCGGCGATCGCGGCATAGAGGATGCCCATCACCGCGCCCAGCCCGAACACCCCCTCCAGGCCGGAGCGGATGCCGAACTTCTTGAGCCCGTTGTATCCGCCGTACTTGCCGAACAGGTCGAAAAAGGTCTTGATGTCGAGCGTCGGCGCCAGCCGATCGGAGACCGCCTCCGGCGGGGGTGAGATCCCCAGCCAGTCGCGCCCCACCACCATCAACAGCGTCATCAGGAGCGCGGCAACGAGCCCGGCCAGCAGCCCCGCGCCCAACAATGAGATCCGCCGCCCTACACGCACGGTCCACCTCCGGCCTACCGCCGGACCGGGTCTTCCGGTCATCTGACAGATTCGTCTCGACTGAGCCAGGCACGATACCGTGGCGGTCCGCGGCCTCGCGTCCGGCGCCCGCACGGTGGCCGCCGCTCGGCGGAGTCGGCCTCACCAGACGGCCCGCCGGGTCTCTGGGCGGCGATCTCAGGATACCGGGCAGCGGTTCACCTGCCGTGACAAAGATGACGGAGTTCTGACGGCAACGCCGGCAACGCCGGCAACGCTCGGTTCACCCGGCGGCGCGCAACGTGATCGGGCTGAGGAGCATGGGGAGGAATTTCGTGCCGACGCCCCACTCGCCGTCCTCAATCGCGCGGCTGGCCGGGTTGGCGCGCCGCCCGTCAGCGATCCAGATTCGCGATCGGCACCGGTGCAATCGCCTCCGGGAGGTCGAAACCGAAGACGCGCGAGAGGAAGAAGAGCTCGCCGTCGAGCGAGCGCCGGATGTTTTCCGCTTTGCGGAACCCGTGCTGCTCCCCCTCGAACAGCACCATCGCGACCGGCAGACCCTTCGCCTGCACGGCGTCGTACATCAGCCGCGCCTGGTTCGGGGGCACCACCTTGTCCTCCAGCCCCTGGAATAGGATCAGCGGACAGGAGAGCTTCGCGACATGATGGATCGGCGAGCGAGCCAGGTAGAGATCGCGCCGCTCGGGGTAGGGGCCGATCAGGCGGTCGAGGTAGCGCGACTCGAACTTGTGGGTGTCCTTGACCAGCGCTTCAAGATCGCTGATCCCGAAGTGACTCGCGCCCGCCTTGAAGTCGTCGCGGAAGGTCAGCGCCGCGAGCGTCGTGTAGCCACTGGCGCTCCAGCCTCGGATGATGAGACGGTTACCGTCGACCAGACCCTCGGTGGCGAGGTAGCGGGCGCCGTTGACGCAGTCGTCGACATCGACGATCCCCCACCGATCGTTCAGGCGCTCCCGATAGGCGCGGCCATAGCCGGTGCTGCCGCCGTAGTTGACGTCGAGCACCGCGAACCCCCGACTTGTCCAATACTGGGTCTGGAGGTTCAGGCTGGTCGAGGTCGCGCCCGTCGGTCCGCCGTGGCTGAGGACAACCAGGGGCGGCAGCTCCCCGTCCGGTCCGGCGTCATCGCGGTTGGTCGGCGCGTAGTAGAAACCGTGCGCGGTCAATCCGGCTTGCGTCGGAAAGTCGAGCGCGCCCGGCACCGACAGGTGACCTCGATCGACCGCGACCGTCGACGAGCGGCGCAGGGCGACGGTGTTGCCCGTCGCGAGATCGTGGCGGTAGATCGCGGTCGCCTCCGTCGGCGATCCGCCGCGGAAGACGACGAACCCGTCGCCGACCTGGATGCCGCTGACCTCGGTGAACGGAATCGGGACGGCGTCGAGCCGGCCGGCCGCCGTGTCGAGGTTCGCGACGTGCCAGGTTCCGTGTTGCGTGTAGGCGCAGATGACGCGCGTCGGCGAGGCGAAGCCGTAGGTCGACATCCCGAAGACCCACGCCGGCAGCCCGAACTCCGCTTCCATCGGCCAGAGCGGCTCAATCGCCCCGTCGTGCCCACGATAGAGGTTCCACCAGCCGGAGCGGTCGGAGACGAAGTGCAGCACGCCATCCGGCGCCCACTCCGGCTGGAAGATCGACTCCGCCGGCCCACCCGCCAGCTGCCGGGCCCCCGCCACCGACCCATCGGCCACCAGCTCGCCGACCCAGAGCTCGCTGCCGTCCCACGGCATGTTCGGGTGATGCCAGGTGAGCCAGGCCAAGCGCGAACCGTCCGGGCTGACGCGCGGCGACGAGTAGAAGTCGTTGCCGGAGACCAGGACGCGCCCGCCGTCGACCGCGCTTGCTCCGTCGAGGTCGACCGTGGCAAGCGTGTTCACCGCGTCCTGGTCGGAGGTCCGGTGATCCTCGCGGACGCAGATCAGGCGTCGCCGCGGCCGGTCGAGCGCGGCGTCGGCGTAGCGCACATCGACGGCCGGTGTGATCGGGCGCGGCTCGCCGCCGGGATCCTGGCGGTAGAGGCGCTGATCCGCGTCGTTGGAGAAGAACACGGTGCCGTCGACGACGGTGTAGGCGCCGCCGCCGTATTCGTGGACCCGAGTTCGCGCGTTGAAGGGTGCCGGGTTGACATCGGCCGTCGCTCCGTCCGGCGTCCGGCGCACGATGACGGAGCGGCCCGACTCGTTCGGACGGGACTCGACCCAGTAGACGTCCCGCCCGTCAAGGACGATCTCGCCTAGTCTCACCGTCCCCGCGACGATCACCGCGGAGGTGATTGGCGAGTGCCACGAGCCGTACGGCTCGACGTTCATGCCCTGATCTCCCTCTCCGTGGGCCGTCATCAATCATCTCTGGTCCGCATGTGGCAACCCTACACCGGGCGGGCACCGGCCACAAGCCGCGGCGGCAGAGGTCGGGGGTGATGGCGAGGTTGTGCAAGGCGCTCTTCGTGGTCCAGTCGCAACGTGGGCATCCGGCTAGCACACTGGCCTAATAGTCGCCCGCCAGGACCGGGCGGCCCTTGATTCCGTCGGCGGGTCCGATCACCCCCTCGTCTTCCATCCGCTCGATGAGCCGCGCCGCCCGGTTGTAGCCGATCCGCAACCGACGCTGGAGCATCGAGGCCGACGCCGTGCCCTGCTGGCGGACGATCTCGAGCGCCTGCTCCATCAGTGGATCATCCTCGCCGTCCTCCTCCGTCGGATTGCTGCTCGGAAGGTCGAGCCATTCCTTGGCGTACTGCGGCACGGGCGTTACCTGGTGCCAATGACCGACGATGTAGTGGACGTCCTTGTCCTCGATGAACGCCCCCTGGATGCGCTGCGGTTTGGCCGCGTCCGGCGGCAGAAAGAGCATGTCGCCCCGGCCCAGCAGCCGCTCCGCGCCCGGCATGTCGAGGACCACCCGGCTGTCGGTCAGCGACGTCACGGCAAAGGCGATCCGGGCGGGGACGTTCGCCTTGATCAATCCGGTCAGCACATCAACCGAGGGCCGCTGGGTCGCGATGATCAGGTGGATCCCGGTGGCGCGTGCCATCTGCGCCAGGCGGACGAGCAGCGTTTCGACCTCCTCCGGAGCGGTCATCATCAAGTCGGCCAGCTCGTCGATGATCACGACCAGGTAGGGGATATATTCGGCGCCCGGCTCGTCGGCCATCTTCATGCGATAGCCGTCCAGGTTCCGCACGCCCAGCTTGGAGAAGAGCGCGTACCGCCGCTCCATCTCCCGCAGCACCAGACGGAGCGCCCCCACGACCCTGTCCATCTCGGTCACGACCGGGCATTGCAGGTGCGGGACGCCGTTGTAGCCGGTTAGCTCGACCATCTTCGGGTCGATCATCAGCAGCCGCAGCTCGTCTGGGCCCCGGGTCAGCAGGAAGGTCGAGATGATCCCGTTCAGACAGACGCTTTTGCCCGACCCGGTGGCGCCGGCGATCAAGAGGTGCGGCATCTTCGTGAGATCGCCGATGACGTAGCGCCCGTTGACGTCTCGGCCGAGGGGGATCGGGAGCTTCGCCTTGCCCCGGACGAAGGACGGCGCCTCAAGCGTCTCCCGGAGCCCGACCGTGGCGACCTGCGCGTTCGGGATTTCGATCCCGACGCGCGCCATGCCCGGCACGGGCGCCTCGATGCGGATGCTCGGCGCCGCCAGCGCCAGCGCGAGGTCGTTCTGGAGCTCGGTGATGCGCCGGACCTTGATCCCCACGCCCGGCTCCAGTGTGTACTGCGTCACCGCCGGCCCAGGATTGATCTCACGGACCCGGGCCTCGACCTTGAAACTGGCCAGCGTGTCCTCGATCCGCCGTGCCTTCCCTTCAAGATCGACCGTGTCCAGTTTCACCCCATCGTAGTAGGCCAGGCGGGCGACGTCGGGCAGCGGCAGCGGATCACCGGCGGTGACCGGCACCGCCGGCACCGGTGAAACGGGCCCCGCGGGTGGAGCCTCGGCTTTGGGGACGTTGATGACCGGCGGCGCCGGCGGCAGCGCCGCCGTCAGGTCGACGGCCGGCCGCGTCGCGATGACCGACGGTTCGATGGTGACCTCCTCGTCCCTCCCGTCTTCGTCCGCGAACTCCTCCTCCATCCGCTGCGGCAGCAGCGCTTTGACGTCGCGGCAGAATGTCAGGAGGTCGGTGTCGGCCAGGAGAAAGACGGCGATGGCCCCCGTTGCCAACAGAACGAGACCTGCGCCGAGCTGGCCGAGGGACCCGCGCAACAGGGCCGCGACCGCGATGCCGAGCTGGCCTCCTTCGCCGGGGGCAGCCGCAGTGCCGGCCAGCTCGATCAGACCGACGACTGCCATGGTGAAGCCGAAGCCGCCGAGGTAGTGCCGGGGCAGCAGGATCGGCGCGGGTTGGTTGCGGAACGACCGGACGGCGATCAGCACGAGGAAGAGCGGAACGAGGAAGGCGCCCCGGCCGCCCGTCGCGTGGAGGATGCGGCCCCACCAGGCGACGAGCCGGCCGTCCTCGCCCTCGCTCGCCAGCATCCAAGCGCTGAGCGTGGCGATCAGCAACAGGACGACGCCGGTGATCTCCCGGCGGAGCCGGTCCGAGACGACGATGTCCGGGAGGAGGGCGGAGAGGCCGCGACCAAAGGCACGCAGCCGCCCGCCCAGCGGCAGCGTGTCCGCAAGGACAGTTGGCGGCGACCGGTCGCTTCGTTTCAGACTCGACCCGGCCCGAATCTTCGTCTGGGTCGCCATGAGTGCGGTCTCCCCCTCGGGTGAGTGCCTGCCGCGGCGTCGGAGGCTGGAGCGAGATCGCTGTCACGGCGGGGCACGCGCGGGCGTGTACGTTCAGCATGTACGCAGAGTATACACGACGCTCCGTTCCACACGGAGCTTTTTTGACGGTGGATTACCGCTGGCAAGGAGAAGAGACCGCTGCTCCCGTAGTGCGCTTCCGGCGGCGACGCCCCGGGGTGTCAAGGCGTATAGATACAATCGCATCGTCCGCGACCACGGCGCCATGCGCCCCTGTGAAAACGATGTCGCGTGCGACAACTCACAAGAACAAGGCTGTTTAGATCATTGCTGAGAACCACGCTGACGACGGTGGCGCTCCGTATTAGCCCCGGAGGGGCTTCGCCGGTTGAGCCCGGCACTCAAGTGCCGGGTTGCCCCCGGTACCACCCTGGGCAGACGGTAACGTGCCGTGAATCCTTCTCTCAGGCCTCTTGACTCCGCCGTCAGGCGATGATTTCCAGGTTGGCGAGGGGGACGGGGCAGCGGCCGCCGCCAGCCAGCTCGACGTCGACGACGTCGACCAGATTGCCGTCGCCGCGACGGGAGCGGCGCGGAGCGCCGGCGATCGTTCCTATTTTGCCGAGCTGGGCCTGGTCGGTCAGGCGAACCCGTGCGCCGGCGGTGAAGGCGGCCTGGCTGGTCTGGCCGTCCGAGTCGAGTGCCGCCGCCTCGGCGACGATCAATTCGGGGCGGGCGAGGAAACCGGTCACGCGCGTCGCCGGCAACAACACGGCCTCCTGGCCGTTGCATTCGGTCAGCAAGGCGAACGCCTCGGGGTGCATAGGCAGGGCGCCGAAGCCTTCCGTGGCCATCAGCGCGAGACCGGGGCTGAGATTGGCGCCGATCGCCTCGTCGCCGGGTGCCAGACGCCAGGGCGCCAGGCGGTCGTCGGCCGGTATGCCGAGGCTGGCCGCGATCTCTCGCTCGACAAACCCGCCCGTGATCAGACCGAGCGCACCGACCGCGACGAGCCGCTTGAGGGCGGCGGCGCCGGCCCACGAACCGCCCACGGCGATCTTGCCCGCGAGGTCGGCCGTGATCCTGGTCACTCCGACCTCTTCGTCGGGGCGACTGACGATGACCCGGATGGGACCGCGGGTCGGCGCGCCGAGCCCGACGATGCCGAGGAGCCGCGATCCGACCGTCCGAATCGATACGGCCTGGTGGCCGTCGACGTATTCGACGTCCCCGGCGATGAAGGAACGGACCTCGCCGCCGGCGCCTGGCGCGATCGAGGCGACGCCGGTGGCGGCGTCGAGCGCTAGGAGAACGCCGCCCACCGGCGTGGTGACGACGGTGCTGCGCAGCCCGCGACGGGCCCGCGCCAGCGCCTCGCCCGCGCCAAACGTGGAGCCGACCGGGCGCATCAGGAACTTGCTCGCGTCCCGTGGGCCGACGCCAAGCTGGTCGGCGACGGGGATCTTAATCGCGGCAACCTTCGGATCGGTGCGCGCGATGACGTGATCCGGACCGATCCGCTCTCCGGCCCGGACCTTGATCTCCGGGTTGCCGGCCAGCCGGCGGATCACCCGAAGCTCATGGTTGCGGACGACGAGCGCCTCGCGATGCGGGTAGCTGAGATTCATCGGTCTCTTTCACCCCTGACGATGCCGGCCGCCTGGCAGCCGCTCCGGTCTGCTAGGAAAATCGGCGAATCGGGGGGGCTTTGACGCCGGTGACGGCGTCGAGCCACTGCTTGACCTTCAGGTGTCGGTTGGCGGTCGACGCCGTCAGCGATCGGCTTCGCGCGTCGACGATGACGCCGACGCTGCCGCCGATGATCTGTCGTTCGTCCGCCAGCGTCACGGGCTTGCCGGTGGGATGACCGCCGACGGAGTACCGCCGCTCGGGGCGCAGGACGAGCGTGGCGGTTTCGCCGGGCCGGAGGGGCAGGACCTCCAGGGTGCCAGCGCCGACGGAAAACTGGGCCATCTCGCCGTTTTCGTAGTGGATTTCGCCCCGGCAGGCGAGATCGCCCTCGTGGGTCGAGCCGCCGATGACGACCGCGCTGCCGAGGTGGACGAGGGCGTCGAATTCGAAGACGCTGGCGGCGAGGGTCGGATCGACCGTCCCAAGCACCCCAGCGACCGCCATCAGACCATCCTGATCGAGCGCGAGGTCCAGGACCCCGTCGTTCGGGACGACGTCGACGCTGTCGAGGAGCGTCAGCGCGGCGGCGCCGGGTTGGTTCCAGCGGGCAAAGGCGGGCCCGCCGATGACGAGGTCGACCCCGGACAAGGCAACCGGCTGCGTCCGAGCGATCTCCGCTAGCCCGCGCCGGGTGATCTGGCGAGCCAGGGCCTGCTCGATCGCGATGTCCCGTGGCTGCTCCGGAACGGTCCATGGGCGGAGCGAGCGGTTGAGGACCCAGGTGATCAGGTCGTCGTCGCTGACCTCGAACGGTAGCCAGATCGCGGCCTCGGCGACCTCCCGCGCGCTCAGACCGGTGATGAAGCCGGTCAGATCGAGGTGGGGAGCGGCCGCCAATGTGCCCTGGTCGGGACTCGCCCAGTGGACGTGCATGCCGTCGTCGATGCCGATCGTCACGACCCGCCGGCCGAAGGCGCGGGAGACAAATCGGTTGATGAGATCGACCGCGTGGGCCCGCGAGATGACACCAGCCGAGGCATCGCGCGCGACGTCGGCGAAATCGCCGGTGGCGACGCGGGCGCGGAACGCCTCGAGCAGCTCGCGCTCGATTTCGGCGACGATGTCGGACGGCGCCCGGATCACCGGCGAGGCGCTCCGGACGCGCGTCTTGCCGCCAAACGCGGCGACCGCCTGCTCCTGGAGCTGACCATCGGCGATGACGACGGCTCGGACCACGCTGCCGAGCGCGCCAACCTGTTTGGCGAGCTGAAGCACGCGCGGAAAGCTCTCGGCGTGGCTTCCACCGACGACGACCAACACCAACTCCGGGCGGAAGCCGCGCAGCACCTCGGTCTGCGCGGCGGCCCACCCGCCGTCCTTGCGCCCGCTCGGGGCCGCAACGTGGAACACCCGGCTGTGCGTCCGCTTCAGCGCCTCGATCAGCGGACCGAGCAGCGGGCTCGTCCCGGCCTCGAAGACGGCGACGCGCACCGGCTCCGCGAGTGTCGAGCAGACGAGCAGGGCGTCGGTGCCGTCACCGCTGGCGAGTTGCGGCACCACGAGGCCGTCCCGGGCGGCGAGCGAGCGCCCGACCGACCACTCAAGCTGCCGGAGCAGCTGATGCCAGCCCACCGTCAGGCTTTCGAAAGGGAGATCCGCGGTCGTCGGGCCTTCGGCCTTGGCGACGAACCGGAACGCGCCCCCGATCTCCTCGAGGAGGTAGGCCCGGGACGAGCCCCGTCCGAAATCCGCGACGACCACTGACTCGCGCGGCGTCGTGTCGGCGTCTGCCATGATTCCCTCCCGTCCGTCTTGGCGGACGGCCGACTGGCGGCTGCGCCAGGGCTCACCCGCGCTGCTGGCGCGGTCAGGCCAGGCGGACCGCGATCCACATGCGGAATCGCGGGCGATGCGGTAGTTGGCCTACCGACCCAAGAGGACGAAGGCGAGCAGCGCGACCACCACTAGGACCACGGCGGCGATCAAGACGTACCGCCTCATCGGAGCCGGTTCATGCTGTTTCGCGGCTGGCTCGCTCACGGCGGCCGGTTGGGGCGTCTGGGGAACGGCGCCCGGGCCGGCGGTGGCTGCCGTGACCTCGGGCAACTGCGTCTCGTCCTTCGCCGGCGTGGTCGCTCCGGGCACCGCGGTCGGTTGGGTGGACCACCCGGTGCCGGGGGCGTCGGGCGCCGCGGCTCGCTCTCGGCGGGCGAGCCACGGATTCGACGCCGTCGTGGCGGCTGGTGTCTCGCCGGGCAACGAGCGCGAGCGGCGGGCGGGCGGGCGACCGCCACCGGCGGTGAAGGGTGGATCGTCGGACTCCGCCGTCAGGCGTGCCTCCTCGGCTCTCTTCGCCTCATCCGCCGCGGCGAGTCGGCGGATCCAGTCCGGCAGGTCGTTCTCGGAGATGAAGCTGCTCGTGTCCGTCATCTCGGCCGAGGGCGGCGCCGGCAAGCTCGGCCTCAGCTCGCTCGGCGGTGCCGAAGCGTCGAGCGGCGCGCGCAGCCAGGACGGCATGCCGTTCGTCAGGCCCGCTTGGGGGAGGGCCGCTCGGGGACCGGCGGTCGCCGAGGTGGGCTGCTCCAGCACGGGGGCGGCGGGAGGCGCGGCGGAGACGGCGCCCAGGGCGCTCGATGACGCGCTGGCAGCGGATTCGGCCACCGCCGCTGCGCCGGGGGGCTTCGCGCCGGACGCCTCGGAGGCGGTGAACGGCTCGAGGACGGCCGCGAAGACCAAGGGTGGGCTTGGGGCCGGTCCTGGGGTTCTGGCGGTCGCTCTGGGCTCAGGAGGCTGTTCGGCGGCGGCGCGGTGCAGCCAGTCGGGCAGGTCCAGGCCCTCGCCCAGGTGGAGCATCGAGCCGATGCGCGCGGCCGAGGCGTGACGCTCGGCCGCGACGACCGCCTCAATCTTCAGCGACGCCGGTGCCAGCTCGGGGCGAAGGGGGTTCACGGCGTCGACCGTCGAGGCGCCGCAGAGCGAGCAGAACGCCGCGCCGTCGGCAACGAGCGCAGCGCAAGCGGGACATGGCTCCGCGCCGGGTTCACGCACCAGCATCTGACCGCAGATCCGGCAGATCGCCGTCGTCGTGTCGTTGGTCGCGCCGCAATCTTGACAGTAGAGCACCTTCCTCGGCCTCCCGTGGCTGCCTGGTGAGGCGAAATGGACCGCGCCTTGCCGCGATGGGCTGGGCCGACCGCGCTGGCTGGTGTGCCGGAGCGGCGGCATGTCTGTCCGCCCCGCGATCCGGGCGCAACCAGTCAGCGATGAGTATACCGACCGGCCGTGGTGGCTACTGCGACCGAAAAGTCCTGTTCGGCGGGGACCCCCTGGGCGGCGTGTCTGAGCCGGAACGATCGAGTCGTGGGTCCATCGCCGGTGGGCGGGCTGGCCGGAATCGGCGGGAGTTGCCTGGCCAAGCTCGGAGCGATGGGGCGCCGTCGCTGCGGCGGCCGTCAGCTCCGCAGCTCGGCGGAGTCGAGCCAGACTGTCACCGGACCGTCGTTGACCAGCTCGATGCGCATCACGGCGCCAAACCGACCCTGCGCGACCGGGAGCCCGAACCGAAGGAGCGCTTCGGCGAAGGCCTCGACGAGCGGTGCGGCGAGGGCCGGGGGGGCCGCCCGGACGAAGCTGGGCCGGCGCCCCCGGCGCGCGTCGGCATAGAGCGTGAACTGGGAGACGACGAGCATGCCGGCACCGTCCGGTGTTTCGGTCTGGAGGTCGAGCGCCGAGCAATTGAGGTTTCCCGCGGCGTCGTCGAAGACGCGCAGGTTGGCGACCTTGCCGGCGAGCAGGACGGCGTGCCCGGCGGTGTCGTCGTGGGTGACGCCGACGAGCAACAGGAACCCGCGGCCGATCTCGCCGACGGTCTCGTCGCCAACGGTGACGCGGGCGCGGCTCACGCGCTGGACGAGGACGCGCACCGTCAGCGTTCCCCTGCGCTCTGGATGGTTGCGATCGCGAGGGCGGCGATGCCCTCGCCCCGGCCGACGAAGCCCATGCCCTCGTTGGTCGTCGCCTTGACGCTGACCGCACCGGCGGCGATGCCGAGCGCCGAGGCGATGGCGGCGCGCATCGCCTCGGCATGGGGGCTGATACGCGGAGCCTCCGCGATGACGGTCGCGTCGACGTTGACGACGGCATAGCCGGCGCGTGCGACGAGCGCTCCGGCCCGCGTCAGGAGCACACGGCTGTCGGCATCGCGGTAGGCGGGATCGGACGGCGGAAAGTGGCGGCCGAGGTCGCCGAGGGCGGCGGCGCCCAGAATCGCGTCGGCGACGGCATGGAGGAGGACGTCGGCGTCGGAATGACCGTCGAGACCGACGGGGTGGGGGATGGCGACGCCGCCGAGGACCAGCCGGCGGCCGGGGGCGAAGCGATGGACATCGTAGCCGATGCCGGTGCGCACCGTCACCGGATCGCGTCCGTCGGGGCCGCCGCGTGGGCCAGGAGCGCCTCGGCGATCGCGAGATCTGCGGGGCGGGTGATTTTGAGGTTGGCCGGCGAGCCGAGGACGACGGCAACCGGGCGCCCCAGCGCTTCGAAGAGCGCGGCCTCGTCGGTCACGCTCAGGTCCTGGTCCGCCGCCACGGCAAAGGCGCGGCGCAGCAGATCGACGCGAAACGCCTGGGGCGTCTGCGCGGCCCAGAGCCCGTCACGCGAGACGGTGGCGATGATGCGGCCGTCTGCGACGCGCTTGAGCGTGTCGGCGACCGGCACGGCCGTGACGGCTGCTCCCGCGGCAGCCGCCGCGGTGACGGCGGCGTCGAACAGAGCCGGCGTCACGAGCGGGCGGGCGGCATCGTGGACGGCGACGATCTCGATATCCGGGGCGATGGTTTGGAGTCCGGCGGCGACCGAGTCCTGGCGGCGTTCGCCGCCCAGGACGACGGCGATCGGCTTGCGCCAGAGGCCGACCGCGATCACGCCGGCGGCGCGGGATCGGGTGTGCTCGGCGACGACGAGGACGACGTCGCGAATAGTCGCCGCCCGCTCAACCGCGTCCAGGACGTGGACCAGGAGCGGACGACCGGCAAGCGGCAGGAAGACCTTGTCGGCTGTGCCGAGACGGGTGCCGCGTCCGGCCGCGACGATGATTGCCGCGCCGGTCGGAGCCACCGGGTAGCCCGCGCGCACCTCAGGATCCGACCTGCTTGGGCGTCGCAAAGACCATCCGGCCGGCGCCGGTCTGGAGGAGTCTGGTGACCGTGACGGAGGTCTGGGTGCCCACGAGCGGTTTGCCGCCGTCGACGACGACCATGGTGCCGTCGTCGAGGAAGCCGACGCCCTGACCCGCCTCCCGGCCCTCCTGGACCACCCGCAGCCGGATTTCCTCGCCGGGCTGAACGGGGGGGCGCAGGGCGTTGGCGAGCTCGTTGAGATTGAGGACCTGGACGCCCTGGACCTGCGCGACACGGTTGAGGTTAAAGTCGTTGGTCAGGATTCGGGCGCCGCGGGCACGGGCGAGGCGGACGAGCTTGGCGTCCACCTCCCGTTCCTCCGGCACCAGGTCGTCGAGGACGTCGATTGCCCGTGGCGATTCTTGGCGCAGCCGATTCAAGACGTCGAGGCCCCGGCGGCCGCGGATGCGCCGGACCGGGTCATCGGAATCGGCGATGCGTTGTAGCTCGTCGAGCACGAATCGCGGGATCTGGAGGCGGCCATCGAGAAAGCCGGTCCTCCTCAGCTCGACGATGCGCCCGTCGATCACGATGTTGGTATCGAGCAAGACGGCCGGTGGCGGGGAGGCGGGCTGGGTTCCGGCGGCCGCGGCGTCGCTCTTGGCGAGCCGGGGTTTGAGCCAGGGGGCGATCAGGTCCCGCTTCCGGAGCAGGGCGACCGCGATCGCCAGGGCGCAGAGCACGACGGCGGCGAGGAAGGGGAGGAAACGCCCGGCGGGGTCGGGCAGGACCGAGAGCGGAAGGGCGAGCGGAGCGGCGACGAGGGCGCCGAACGCGAAGCCGGCGCCGATCGCGACGATGTCGATGGTCGAGGCTGCGGCGAGGGTCCGGCGGAGGTTGCGGAAGATGGCCCAGCTCACATGGGGACCGAGGACGTAGCCGATGCCACCGATGGCGAGGGCGAGCGTGATCAACGCGGAGCGCGTGTCACCGGGCGCGCCAATCAGACCCAGGATGTCCCCGGCGGCCAAACCGATGACAAGACCGAGGGCAAGCCCGATCAGCCGCAGTGTGAGACGCAACGCGTTCATGTCACCGGCCAGGTACGACGGCGATCGCGTCGGGCGCAACGCTCCGACCGCCGCGCGCGCGACGCAGCTTCCCAGAATGGTCCCGGCGATTGCTCAGGCGGGCCGGAGGCGAGTGTAGCACGGTCGGGTGGAGGCGCCGCGTCACCCCGGCCCCGGCATGGCGACGGAGGGCGAGGGGGTGGCCGCGGCGCGCAGCCGGGTGACGGTTTCCCAGGGGACGGGAGGGCCGCCGAGGTCGCGACCGTGTTTGAAGCCGGGGCCGTGGAAATCGCTGCCGCCGGTGGGGATCAGTCCCCAGCGATCGGCAACCGCCCGCAACCGAGTGCGGGTCGCGTCGTCGTACTCGCCGTAGTAGACCTCCATGCCCGCCAGGCCAACCGCGCGGAGTCGATGGAGAACGCCCTCGACGTCGCCGGTGGTCAGGGGGTGGGCGAGGACCGGGACACCGGCGGCACGGCGGATCAGCGTCACCGCCGCCTCCGGTGGCACCTTCTGGCGCGGGACGAACCCCGGTCGCCCGACCGCCAGGAACCGATCGAAGGCCTCGCTCACTGAGGCGACGCAGCCCCGCTCGATCAGCGCGCGGGCGATGTGGGGGCGGCCGATGGTGCCGGCTCCGGCGATCTCACGAACGCGATCGAGGTCGACGGGAGCGCCGGCCGCCCGCAACCGGGCGACGATGCGCTCGACTCGCTCCTGCCGCTGGCGCGCCAGCGTGGCCAGCGCGGCGATCAGGTCGGGGCTGGCGCCGTCGACAAAGTAGCCAAGGAGGTGGACCTCGTGAGGGCCGAGGTCGGTGCTCAGCTCGACGCCGGGGATCAGGGCGAGACCGAGTCGGGCCGCCTCGGCGGACGCCTCGGGCAGACCGGCGACGGTGTCGTGATCGGTCAGGCCAAGCACGCGAAGCCCCCGCCGGTGGGCCTCGCGGACCAGCTCGGCGGGGGCCAGGGTGCCGTCAGAAACGGCGCTGTGGGTGTGGAGATCGACGGGATTGGCCCGTCCGGTCGGCGATTCCCCCTCGGTGGTGCATTGGGGCACGAATGACCCGCTACCGCGGTTCGACGACGAGGCGCATCGCGGTCCGATCCTCGTTGTCGATCGTCACATCGATGAACGCCGGCAGGCAGATCGCCTCGATGCCGGTTTCGCGCAGATAGTCGCGGGCGATCGCGACAGCCTTGACCGCCTGGTTCGTCGCGCCGGCCCCGATCGCCTGGACTTCGGCGCGCCCGCTCTCCCGGACCACGCCCGCGATGGCGCCGGCCACGGCGCTGGGCCGCGAGCGAGCGGAGACCTTGAGGACCTCGCCATTGCGGTGCGGGATTTCCTCGCCGTTGACGGCGAGACCGGCGTCGAGGTCGCGCGAGGTGCCGGGCAGGTCGGAATGCGGCACCGGCTCGGCGTCCGGCGTGGCATCGGCCGTGGAGGATGTGTCGATCCAAGACGGCACATACGGGCGACGGGGCGCATCGGGCGCCGGTGTTTCCCGGACGGGGACGCCGGCATTGGCTGCCTGCACCGGCTCGTCCTCGGGCTCCGGCTCGTCCGCATCGGGCGGGAAGTGGGAGCCCTGCGGATCGATCTTAATGTCGCGCAGGTCGAGCTTGCTGAAGAACCGGTTCATGCGTGAGGTCTCCCTTGGGAGCATCGCCACGCGCTGGCGATGTCCGTGATCGAGGTGGTGAATGCGCTCCCGGCGCGGGCCGATCGGTCCTCGCCGCGAGCTGCGACAAACGACGAACATCGAGGCCGGAGGACCGCTTTCAGCGGCACCGCAGCCTGCGGCGTGGTACGAACGTGCGCCGGCGACCCAGTATCTCGGTCGGCGCAGCGCAGCGGGCGACGATGGCCCCCGCCCCGGGTGTTCTGCCGTCAAGTCTACGACAACCATCCGCGTCGGGTCCGCGCTGCGTCACCGGTCACGGCGGTCAATGCCCCGCACCTCGGGTGCGATCGCCGTGACCGGCGACGGGGTGCCGGCGGCGCCGTGGTTGGAGAGCGACCCGGTCGAGCGCCGCTCGACCGGGTCACCTGTTCCGGCCGGCCGGGCAGCGCGCGGCCGTGACCGATCGGAGTCGCCGGCCGGGGTCATCGCGCGTAGTCGACGGCGCGCGTCTCCCGGATGACGGTGACCTTGATCTGGCCGGGGTACTCCAGGCTTTCCTCGATCTTCTTGACGACGTCGCGGGCGAGCCGGCTTGCGGCGAGGTCGTCGATGTGAGTGGGCGAGACGAGGATGCGGACCTCGCGCCCGGCTTGGATGGCGAACGATTTTTCGACGCCTTCGAAGGAGTTCGCCACGCCTTCGAGGGCTTCCAAGCGTTTGATATAGGTTTCGACCATCTCGCGTCGCGCACCGGGGCGGGCGCCGCTGATCGCGTCGGCGGTCGAGACGATGAACGCCTCGACCGTCTGTGGTTCTTCTTCGCCGTGGTGGGCCGCGATCGCGTGGACGATCTTGGCCGAGCGCCCGAGGCGCTTCGCAATGTCGGCGCCGATCAGGGCGTGGGGTCCTTCGACCTCGTGATCGACGGCCTTGCCGATGTCATGGAGGAGACCGGCGGTTTTGCAGACGTTGATGTCGGCACCGATCTCGGCTCCCATCGCGGCCGCGATCATCGATACCTCGAGGGAATGGGCGAGCACGTTCTGCCCGTAGCTGGTCCGAAACCTCAGACGGCCGAGCAGTTTGATCAGGTCCGGGTGGAGCCCGACGACGTTCGCCTCGTAGGCGACCTTGTCGCCCTCCTCGCGGATGGTCTGGTCGAGCTCCAGTTGGGTCTTGGCGACGACCTCCTCGATCCGTGCGGGGTGGATGCGGCCATCCTGGAGGAGTTTCGAGAGGACGCGGCGGGCGAGCTCCCGCCGGAAGGGATCGAACGCCGAGACGGTGATCACCTCCGGCGTGTCGTCGACGATGAGGTCGACGCCGGTGGCTTGCTCGAGGGCGCGGATGTTGCGGCCCTCGCGGCCGATGATCCGTCCCTTCATGTCGTCGCTGGGCAGCGGCACGACCGAGACGGTCGACTCGGCGACGTAGTCGGTCGCGATGCGCTGAATCGTCGTGGCCAGGATCTTCCGGGCGCGACGGTCGGCTTCTTCGTGCAGCTCTTGCTCGATCTCGCGCACGCGCCGCGCCGCCATCGCGCGCGCGTCCGTTTCGACCTCGGCGACGAGTTGGAGCTTGGCCTCATCGGCCGTCAATTGGGCGATCCGCTCAAGCTCTTGGAGGTGCCGCCCGCGGGCCTGGTCGAGGTCCTGTTGCTGGCGGGCCCGCTCTTGATCCCAGGCTTCGCGGCTCTGGGTGGTGGACAGTTCTTGTTTGCGGAGGGATTGCTCGCGTTGTTCGAGCGTGGCGGACTTGCGGTCGATGCTTTCTTCTTTTTGTTCGATCCGCCGCTCGATCCGTTCGATCTCTTTGCGTCGTTGGGTCAATTCTCGATCCAGGTCCCCGCGGAGCCGGATCGCTTCGTCCTTTGCCGAAATGGCCGCGTCTCGCCGTTGGGTCTCCGCTTCCTCGATGATGCGCGCCGCCTCGCGCTGCGCGTGGCGCAGGCGCGAGTTAGCTCGCTTGTCCAAGTAGACATAGGCAATGAGGACGCCGAGTCCGCCGAAGAGAAGCGCGTCCAGGACGAACGGCATGATTCCGTCCATGAACCTTGCTCCTCGCTAGGTTGTCCCCGCTGAGGGGATGACTGAATTGTTAAGGTGTGACGCACTCGGCGCGCGCCGGGCGCCGGCAACCGCATCGCAGCCAGCGACGGGCGAACCTCGCGCGTAGACCTCCCCGCTTGGGATGATACGGGTCGTCGGAACAGAGCGTCAAGCGCCGGGGTCGGCGGCCGGTCGGCAGGTGGCCGTGGTTAGTGGGCAGCGCGAGATGCGCGGTCTGCCGCCGTCGCGACGCGGCGCTCGAGGGAGCGCGGTCTGTCGCGTGGGGCTCAAACCCCCACGCTGACCCCGCACGAACCCGGCTGAAGCCGGCTGGGGACGGCCGGGCGGTGTCTCGCCGGCCGTTGGGCGGCACGGCTGGGCGGTCTGCGGGGGGCCGCACGCG
>JRHI01001060.1_pt1 | contig 25562 bp, 26 predicted proteins | sample 215371 | NCBI WGS metagenome assembly JRHI01 (sample SAMN02929681, study PRJNA255918) | sediment metagenome | biome: cave system; feature: Ice Cave; material: Sediment; isolation source: sediment from deep within a dark volcanic ice cave with no known source of... ...
GGAGGGTTCGCGCGTGGAGGGCATGTCCAGAACTTCCAGGCCTTGACCGTGCTGCGCCACCCGGCGCTCAACCTCCTGCGGCAGGAGCGCTCCGCCAAGATCGGCGTCAAAGCCAAGCTCCTCTAGGCCGGCTGGGACGAGTCCGACCTCCTCACCGTCCTGGCTGGTTGAAACGCGATTGCCCCGTGGGGCGCGGGCTGCAGCTTGACGCCCCGCTTTGGGTATGTATAGGATTCTACACAATATCTACAAGGAGGAGAGCCGATGGCGATCATTGACACCGCGGACCTTATCTCCATTTCCGAGGCGAACAAGCTCGGCGTCTCCGGCCTCGTGCGCGGGGCGGAGGAAGGCCACGAAAAGGTTCTTCTGCGCAACAACAAGCCCGTCGCCGCCGTCGTGAGCATGCAGCGGCTCGAGCAGCTCCAAGAGCTGCAGGAGGACCTCGTTGACGTGTCTCTCGCAGCCGCCCGCATAGCGACGACGGGACCCGGGCGACATTCGCTCGACGAGGTCCTGGCGCAGTTCGGGTACACCCGCGAGCAACTGCGCGACCTGCCGGATTAGATGCCCGTCCGCGTCGAGCTCATCGACGAGGTGGTCGCCGATCTGGTGCGGTACGCCGCAACCGGCAAGCCCCCTCTCTTCCTGAGGAAGCTGATCCGGCTGGAGGAGGTCGGAAAGGATGCGGGGTGGCCGCTGGGTGGTGGCCTCACCGGCTGGCGAAAGATCGTCGTCGGGGACCGGAACTGGCGGATCATCTTCACCACGAATCCTGAGGAGACGGTGGCGACGGTATGGGTGATCGGCGACCGAGATGACGCCGCGTGTTACGCGGATGCCCAGCGTCGCGTCTACGCGCGCGGGCAAGCCCAGCCGCACGCTGCCAGCCTGGCCGCCGTCATGGTCCAGCTGAGTGAGATGCAAAAGGCGACGAAGAGGCGGAAACGGTGAGCATCGTGGAGTGTGACGGGCACGCCTCGCCGCAGACATTCCTCATGCCATTGGACGAGGTGGACTGGCTCCCGGCCCAGCGCTCGGCGCCGGACCGCGATACATCTCCCTGTCAAGTCCCCCCGAGAGGCCGAGAGGCCGTCCAGGGCTGTGTCAACGTCGACGCGTCGAGGCCGTTCGCCGGGCGGACAAGGCGATAGGACTTTGACACAGCCCTGCGCGCATCGCCCGTTTTCGGGGGCCAAACCCGCGAAAACCGATTGGACGGCACCGATGCCGTCCGATATTGGCGCGTACGTTTGCGGTCTTTGTTCGGTCGCGAGCAGCGGAGCGCCCACAACACCGGGCAGCGTCGTTGGGGTCGGTGGGCGGAGGAGGAGGCCTGTTGCCGCTCCGTCGCGCGGGCGGCGATACTTGGTCCCGGTCGAAGACAGGCTCGCACCATCGAAAGGCGACCAGCCATGGATCGCGCCACACTCATCGAACGGCTGCAACGGATCATCGGACCCGGCGGGGTGTTCCACGAACCGGGCGACCTCCTGGTCTACGAGTACGACGGCTCGGTCGACGGCGCCGTCGAGACGGCGCGGCCGGCGGCGGTCGTCCTGCCCACGAGCACCGAGCAGGTCGCCGCGGTGGTGACGCTGGCGCGGCAAGCCGGGCTGCCGATCGTGCCCCGTGGCGCCGGGACGGGGCTATCCGGCGGCGCGGTCGCGCAGCGCGGCGGGATCATTGTCGCGTTGACGCGGATGAATCGGGTGATCGAGATCGACCGCGACGATCGCACCGCGCTGGTCGAACCGGGCGTCATCAACCTGGAGCTGTCGGAGACGACGCTGCCGGCGGGGTTCTTCTTCGCGCCCGATCCGTCCAGCCAGCGGGCCTGCACCATCGGCGGCAACGTCGCCGAAAACTCCGGCGGTCCCCATTGCCTGAAATACGGCGTGACCACGAACCACGTCCTGGGGTTGGAGGTGGTGCTGCCGGATGGCCGGGTGGTCTGGACCGGCGGCCGCGCGTCGGGAGAGCCTGGCTACGACCTGACCGCCGCGCTCGTGGGGTCGGAAGGTCTGCTCGGGATTGTGACCAAGGCGCTGGTCCGGCTCACACCCATGCCGGAGGCGACGACGGTGATGCTGGCCGCGTTCGGCGACGTGGAGTCGGCGTCGCAGGCCGTCTCGCGAATCATCGGGGCGGGCATCATTCCGGCCGCCTTGGAGATGATGGACGCGTTGACGATCGAGGCCGTCGAGCCCCAGTACCACGCCGGCTACCCGATGGACGCGGGCGCGGTCCTGCTGATCGAGATCGACGGCATCTCGGAAGACGTGCAGGCGACGGCGGAGGAGATCGAGACGTTGTGCCAGGGCGCCGCCGCGACCCAGGTCCGGATCGCGACCGAGCAGGCCGAGCGCGACCTCCTTTGGAAAGGGCGTAAGATGGCCCTCGCGGCGATGGGCCGGCTGTCGCCGAACTACTACCTGCACGACACGGTGGTGCCCAGGACGAAGCTGCCCGCGACGCTGCGCCGCGTAGCGGAGGTTTCGCGGGATCACCGACTGCGGATCGCGAACGTCTTTCACGCGGGAGACGGCAATCTCCATCCGCTGATGCTGTTCGATCGCCACCGCAAGGGCGACGTGGAGCGGGTACTCGAAGCGAGCAAAGCCATCTTGACGTACTGCGTCGAGGCCGGCGGCGCGCTCTCCGGCGAGCWCGGCATCGGCACGGAGAAACGGGACTATCTGACGCTCGTTTACACGGCCGCCGACCTGGCGGCGATGGCCGGACTCAAGAACAGTTTCGACCCGGCGGGCATGTTCAACCCGGAGAAGTTCTTCCCCAAGGGGTACATGTGCGGCGAGGTCCGCGCGCTGCGGGCCCAGGCGATGGCCCAGAAGTATGGCATCCATGCCTTCTGACCCTGCGACGACCTTGATGCACCAAGACGGCCGCGATCTGAGGATCGACGATCACTCGCCAAGCGACATCGTCGCGCCGGCCAATGCGGCCGAGGCGGCCGAGATCCTGGCGGACGCGGCCGCGCGCGGTCTCGCGGTGGCACCCGTCGGCGGGGGGACGTCGCTGGCGCTGGGCAACGTCCCGCGGCGCCTCGACGTCGCGCTGTTGACGAAGCGCCTGCGGGGCATCATCGACTATGAGCCGGCGGACCTGACGGTCTCGGTCGCGGCCGGATCGCGCTTCGCCGACGTGCTGGCCGTGCTGGCGGAACACGGGCAGACGCTGCCGATCGAGGTGCCACGGCCCGCACGGGCGACGATCGGTGGCCTGATCGCGACGGCGATGGCGGGTCCGCGCCGGTTGGGAGCGGGGACGATGCGTGACCTGCTGATCGGCATCTCAGCCGCGCATCCAAGTGGCACGGTGACGAAGGCGGGCGGCATGGTCGTCAAGAACGTGACCGGGTTCGACCTGATGCGGCTCTACCACGGTTCGCTCGGCACGCTCGGCGTCATCGTGTCGGCCAACTTCAAGGTCCTGCCGCTCGCCAGGTCGGAGAGCACGGTCCTCGCGGCCTATCGGGAGCCCGCGGACGCCATTGCGGCCAGTACCCGGATTCGGTCGAGCCGGGTCCGGCCGGTGGCCCTCGAGGTGGTCGCGGATGGCGACGGTTGGCAGGTCGCCGCCCGTATCGAGGGGCGGGAGGAAACCGTTCGATTGTTGGTGGCAGAGGCGCGTGAGGTGCTGGCCGCGGACAGCAGGGTCCTGGACGGGCCGGACAGTGCGGCGTGGTGGCGGACGTATGTGGAGCGGCAGGCACTTGATGATGTGGATGACGCCGCGGTCGTCAGATGTGCTGTCCGACCGAAGACAACGGGCGAGCTGCTGCACGGCGTGATTCGGGTGTTGCGAGAAAACGACGCGCGTGCCGACGTCCTGGCAGCGTCGCCGGGTCTGGGCACGGTGACGATCCGTTGCTCCCTGGCACGATCGGAGGACCCTGCGCCTCGCTTCCGCGCGGTCCAGGCGGCGCTGCAGGCGATTGCCGACCATACGACCGTGATGGCCGCGCCTGCGGATTGGAAGCGGGGCATCGACGTGTGGGGATCTCCGCCCGCAACCCTGGACGTGATGCGCGCCATGAAGCGCGAGTTCGACCCTCACGGCGTCCTGAATCCGGGGCGGTATGCCGGAGGCATCTAGTACTACAACGACGGTTCAGGGCGGCGAGGCGAACTGTCGGTACGAGCGGGCGGTCGCGCGCAAGATTTGCTGAGATTCGGTCTCCTGGCGGACCATCTCCTGACGGCTGGATGGTCCGATCGGAGACGTCGCGATGGACCGAATCCGCAACGTATCAACAACCGTCGTTGTAGTATTAAGGTCATCAGGAAAAGACGACGGTCTTGTTCCCGTGCGCCAAGATGCGATCCTCGACGTGCCAGGCGACGGCCCGCGCCAGCACCGTCCGCTCGATCTGGCGCCCGATCCGCTGGAGATCGCGGACGTTGTGCCGGTGGTCGACCCGCTGCACGTCCTGCTCGATGATCGGCCCGGCATCAAGCTCCGCGGTCACGTAGTGGGCCGTCGCGCCGATCAGTTTCACTCCCCGCTCGTGGGCCTGCGCGTACGGTTTGGCGCCGACGAACGCGGGCAGGAAACCGTGATGAATATTGATGATTCGAGACCGCCAGTGCTCGATGAAATCCGCGGACAGGACCTGCATGTATCGCGCGAGCACGATCACGTCGACTTCGTGCTGCCGGACGAGCGCCAGCTGACTCGCGTCAGACCCTGCCTTCAATCCCGCCGCGAGCGGGATGTAGTGGAACGGTACCGACCACTGTGTGGCAACCGGCTCCAGGTCGGCGTGATTGCCGATCACGAGCGCGATCTCAGCTTGTAAGTCGCCCGCGCGTTGCTGCCAGAGCAGCTCCAGCAGACAATGATCCTCCCGCGACACGAAAACGGCCAGCCGCTTTGGCTTGCCGGCCAAGGCCAAGCGCCACTGCATCAGGTATCGATCGGCAACCTCCGCAAACTCTGCTTCGATCGTCGAAGCTCTGACGGGGAGATCGAGCAACTCGAACTCGACGCGCAGGAAGAACTGACCGCCCGCGGGATCCGTGCTGTGCTGGTCGGAATGGACGATATTCGCGCCGCGCTCAAACAGGAAGCGGGAGATCGCGGCGACGATACCGGGCCGGTCTGGGCAGCTGACAAGCAGCCGCCCCCGGTTCCGCAACGACTCCCAGACCCGGTCGCGCGTCGCAGTCGTCGCCACGCCGGGTCAGACTTCCATCACCATCGGCAGGATCATCGGGCGCCGCCGCGTCTCGCGGAACAGGTAGGTCGCGGTCGCGTCGCGAAGCTGCCGGCTCAGGTATCCCCAGTCGTCGGTCTGGTGACCGTTGGTGTATTCGCCCAGCGTCTGACGGAGATGGGCTTTGGTCGACTCCAGCAACCCCGACGCTTCCTTCGCGTAGACGAATCCCCGCGTCAGAATCTCGGGTCCCGCGACGATCTGTCCGGTCTGCCGGTCAACGCTGACGACGACCATCAAGATCCCCTCGCGGGACAGCGCGCGGCGGTCACGGATCACGACGTCGCCGACGGCGCCGACGGTCACTCCGTCGACATAGACGTAGCCGGCCTCGACGCGCCCGGTCACGGCCACCTTGTCCGGCGTGATCTCGATCACGTCGCCGACCTCAGCGAAGGTGATGTTGCCGGCCGGAATGCCGCGCTCAACCGCCAGGTCGGCGTAGAGCGCCATGTGGCGGTGCTCGCCGTGGAACGGAAGGACGTCGCGTGGCTGAATCAACTCAAGCATCCGGCCGAGCTCGTCGCGGCTGGCGTGCCCGGAGACGTGGACGAGCGCCCGCGCGCCGTAGATGACCTCCGCGCCCGCGCGAAACAGTTGGTTGATGATCCGGTAGACGGAGGTTTCGTTGCCGGGAATCGGGGTGGCGGAGATGACGACGGTGTCGCCGGCTCCCACCGATACCTCGCGGTGGTCGCCGTTCGCGATCCGATTGAGCACGGCCATCGGCTCACCCTGGCTACCCGTCACGACATAGACCACCCGCTCGTCCGGCAACAGCGCGGCTTCCCGCGGTTCGATCAACACATGGTCAGGGTCAACGAGGTAGCCGAGTTCGCCGGCAACGCGGACGTTATTCTCGAGGCTGCGCCCGAGCGTCGCGACCTTTCTCCCGTACCGACTCGCCGTGTCGATGACCTGCTGAATCCGCGCGATCAGCGACGCAAAGGTCGCGACGATGATCCGCCCGTCGGCCGCCGCGAAAACACGGTCGTACGTTTCGCCGATCACGCGCTCCGACGGCGTCGAACCGGCCGACTCGACGTGAACGCAATCGGAAATCAACAGCCGCACGCCGCGCTCGCGAAATCTCTCCAACTTGGCATAGTCGGTCAACCGCCCGTCGATGGGCGTCGCGTCGAGCTTGAAGTCGCTGGTGTGGACGATCAGCCCGGCCGGCGTGGCGATCCCGAACCCCACGGCGTCCGGTATGCTGTGGCAGACGCGAAATGGCTCGACCCGAAACACGCCGGCCTCGATCGCCGTGTCCGCATCGGGATCAAGCTCACGAAGCTCGGTGCGCGCCAGGAGCCCGGCCTCGTCGAGCTTGACCGAGATCAGCCCGATCGTGAGCTTCGTGGCGTAGACCGGCGCCGGGAGGTCCGGCAGCAGATAGGCGAGCCCCCCGATATGGTCCTCATGGCCGTGGGTGATGAAGATCGCTCGGATCCGATCGGCGCGCTCCCGGAGATAGCTGATGTCCGGCAGCACCAGGTCGATGCCGAGCTGCTCCTCCTGCGGAAAAGCGACCCCACAGTCGACGACGATGATGTCTTCGTCATGCTCGAGCAGGAACATGTTCTTGCCGACCTCGGCGAGCCCGCCGAGGAAGATCAAGCGCACTGGTGTCACGTCGATGCGCGTGCCCTTTCTGAACGGCCTGAGTCGTCAACGATCAAAAGCGACACCGTCGGTTCATCCTCACCGAGTTCCTTCGACATTGCCAAAGATTGCGAGGGGATGACCGCATAATCGGACAACGGCGTCGATTGTCGGCGACGAGAACGGGGCGACACTCGATGGCGGTCCGCGTTCAAAAGAGCTTCATCTGGGCGGCCGCCGGCTCCTCACCCTTCACCTCGGCTTGCCGCGTGCGGTCGCGTTCCGCCTCCGCCAGGATCTTCGGCAACTTCGCGAAGTCCTCCTCGATCGAGCCGCGCAGCGCCGACTGGTGTAGTGCTGCTGCCGGATGGTACATCGGGACGACCAAGCGGCCGCCCTCGCGCTTCGGCTGGCCATGGATCCGGGAAATCCGCTCACCCGGGAACCACCGGGCCATCGAGAATCGCCCAAGCGTGACGATCACATCGGGGTTGATCGCGGCGATTTGCCGATCGAGGTACGGAGCGCAGGCGGCGATCTCGTCGGGCAGCGGATCGCGATTTCCCGGCGGTCGGCACTTCACGACGTTGGTGATGAAGACATCTTCGCGTTGGAGCCCGGCCAACGCCAGGAGCTCGTTGAGGAACTTCCCGGCCGCTCCGACGAACGGCCGGCCCTGCTGATCTTCGTGCCAGCCGGGCCCTTCGCCGATCAGCATGATCCGTCCGTGCGGGTTCCCCTCGCCGGGAACCGCGTTCGTCCGCGCGCGCGCGAGCTCGCACTTCGGGCAGACCTTGACCTCAGCCGCAACCTCGGCCAGCACCACGACCGCTTTCGACTCCGCCACATCTTACCCCACGAGCCGACGACCATCCCGCTCTGGTCAAGGAGTATAGCGGAGCTTGAAACGGTGCCTCAACGTGAGCTTGGGATAAGAGAGAGAGGCAGCCGAAACGGTCGGAGCCGTAACGGTCCGTCCATCGGGATCAGGTTGAGGGTCAGGACAGCATTCTGGGTCGTGGCCCTTGCTCCGCGCGTGCCCAATCGGCGATCAGCCGGTGGCTGGCCTGGCGCTCCGTCCGGGTGCGCTCGCCGGCGATGGCCAGCGCCCAGCGTCGCATGGCCAGGTGCATGACAACTGACCCACGAGAGGGGTTGAGCTTGATACTGTCGCGGACGGGAGTATCCTGGACGCAACACTTCAAACGTTGGAGAGGAGGCACAGCATGCGAGCCCTGCCCAACGGCGAGACGATCCGCCAGATCGCCATCGTCGTGCGCGACCTCGATCAGGCGATGGCACACTGGTCAAGCCTCGGTCTCGGCCCCTGGCAGGTCTACGATGACTTCGGTCCCCGCCTGGTCAAGGACATGACCTTTCGGGGCCAGGCGCAGACCGAGGGCGTCAAACTCGCCCTGTGCGACGTCGGCCCGCTCTCCTTCGAGTTGATCCAACCTGGTCCAGCCCCGAGCGTCTACCAAGAGCATCTCGCCACCCACGGCGACGGGTTGCACCACCTCGGCTACTTCATCGACGACATCCGGGCCGCGATCGCCGACATGGACGCCCGCGGCTATGCCCTCCTCCAGACGGGTCACGGCTTCGGCGCCGACGGCGACGGCGCCTATGCCTACTTCGACACCGAGGGCGAGTTGGGGTGCGTGCTTGAAGCGGTCCAGGCACCGCAGCGGCTGCCCCCGCCTGACCGCTGGTTCCCAGCGGCGCCAGCCTCATGACCGTCCCCGACGGGGGATCAGGGTTCGTCACCGGCTGGTCGGGTCGGACCCGACCTGACGCGGGGCATGACCTCCTGCGCCAGCAACCGGACCGTCTCGTCGTCGGCCGCGTCGAGGACCTGGACGACGAAGTATTGGCTGCCCCCGTCGGCGTAGGACTGGAAGTAGCGGACGGCGGCGTCGGGCGTCGCGGCGACGACGGCCTGCCGCCACGTCTCGTCGAGCCCGTCGGGGAAGTAACGCGCCAGCTTGTGCCGCACGCCAGCCTCGTCCTCGGCCAGCATCAGCCAGAGCGTGAAGTGAGTGCGGAGGATGGCGTCGTACGGGCGGCCGACCGCCTCGCACTGGCGTCGCAACGACTCGAACGTGCGATGTGCCTCCTCGGGTGTGTTGACGCCGCCGGTGACGACAGGGCCGATGTTGCAGGCGTCGGCGAATTGGGCGACCTGGCGCAGAGTTCGCTCGCCCGCCCCCGCGATGACGATCGGCGGCACGCCCTGCACCGGCGGCGGCGCCACCTGTGCGTCCTTCGTCGTGTAGTACGTGCCATGGAAGGTGAACGGCTCCGGTCCCCAGACACCGCGGAGGATGGTGATGACCTCCGCGAGGGCCGCCTGCCGCTCCCGCACCGGCGGGTAGGGAAGGCCCATGCGCTCGAACTCGTTCGTCCCCCAGCCGAGCGCCGAGGCGTCCCAGCCGATGCCAAGCCCGAGGACCAGGCGTCCCCGACTGAGGTTGTCAAGATCGGCGGCGAGTCGCGCCGTCACCACCGGCGGCCGATAGAGGGCACAGCTGACCAGCGGCCCCAGCCCGATCCGCTCGGTCGTGACGGCGAGAGCCGCCATGTGCAGCCACACCTCCGACTGCCAGCTTGGGTGGTCGCCGGTGAAGAAGGCGTCGAAGCCGAGCGCTTCGGCCCGCCGCCCGGCGGCCAGCACATGCGCCGACGGCTCTGGGTCGTCCGTGCGCGTATCAACTTGGAGCGCGAACCTGATCCGGTCGCGGCGCGCGGCCACCCACGGGTGGACTGCCGTCTCGATCGCCATTGAACGCTCCTCCCCCGTGCCGTGGACTCGTCAGACCAGGCGCCGCGCCTCGTCCTCGGTCCCGTCGAAGATAAGCACGTTTTCGGGCCGGAAGTGCAGGAAGGCGCGGTCCCCCTCACGCAGCCCACCGAAAAGCGGGAAGAGCCCTTGGAGCTCGCGCTTGCCCAGACGGCAGTGGACGATCTCTTCCGTGCCGACCGGTTCGACGATGTCAACGACCGTTTCGAGACTGACCTCGGGCCACGGCTCGGGGCTCCACTCCAGGTGTTGCGGACGGACGGCCAAGGTCACGGTCGCGCCGTCGCGGAGCCCCGACCCGGCCCGCTCCGCCAGCGCCGTCGGGAGGGTGAGCGACCACTCCTCACCCCGCACTGCCAGCCTGCCGTCCTGGTGGGCGACGACGCCGGGCAGCAGGTTCGTTGGCGGCGTGCCGACGAAGCGGGCAACGAAGAGCGTAGCCGGGTTGAGGAAGAGCTCGATCGGGGTGCCGACCTGGACGAGGCGGCCGCGGGCGAAGACGACGATGCGGTCGCCCATCGTCATCGCCTCTTCCTGGTCGTGGGTGACGTGGATCATCGTCACGCCGAGCCGCCGCTGGAACCGCTTGAACTCGGCGCGGAACTCGCGGCGGAGGATGGCGTCGAGGCTGGTGAACGCCTCGTCCATGAGGAAGACGGTCGGCTCACGGACCAGGGCGCGGGCGAGCGCGACACGCTGGCGCTGGCCACCACTGAGCTGGCCGATCCGTCGGTTGAGGAGATCGCTGATACCGAGCATTGCCGCCTTCTCTTCCACCTGGTGGCGAATCTCCTGCCGGCTGCGTTCCCGCTTAGCTTCCAAAGGGAACGCAATGTTCTTGAAGGCCGTCATCTGGAGGTACAGCGCGAGGTCTTGAAAGTCCGTGCTGACGTTGCGCTGCTCCGGTGGCGGGTCGGTGACGTCGCGCCCAGCAAGGATAATACGCCCCTCGGTGGCGCTCTCCAACCCAGCGATGATGCGGAGCCAGGGCCTCTTCATCAGAAGGGGGAGAGGATAGGCTGACGGACACCGTCGCCGACCGCTGACGACTGCATCGGAGGTCCCACTTGCGCACCCTGCCGCGCACGTCGATCCCCGCCACCCCGCCTGCCCCACCCGGTTCACTGGCCGCCGCGCTGGCCACGGTGCCCGACCCGCGCCGGCCGTACGGGTGGCGACCCGACCGGACGCCACGCTGATCGTGACGCCGCCTGAAACGCACGAGACCTACGCCATCCAGGCAAGGAGACCGGAGCCGAGCATGTCAGCCAGCACCGCGGCCGATCAGGCCGATCACTACGACGCGATCGTCATCGGCGCCGGCCAAGCCGGCGGTCCGCTTGCGAGCGCCCTCGCCCAGTCGGGGCGCAAGACGGCGATCGTCGAGCGGAAGCACGTCGGCGGCACCTGCATCAACGAGGGCTGCACCCCGACCAAGACGATGGTTGCCAGCGCCCGCGTGGCCTACCTGGCGCGCCGCGGCGCGGACTATGGCGTTCACACCGGCGAGATCACCGTCGACATGGCGAAGGTCCGGCAACGGAAGCGCGCCATCGTCGCCAGTTTTCGCGAGGGAAGCGAGCAGGGCCTCACGCAGACCAAGGGGCTCGATCTGCTCAGGGGCGAGGCGTCGTTCACCGGGCCCAAGACACTCGCCGTGCATCTGAACGACGGCCGCACGCGCACCCTCACGGCCGACCTGATCTTCCTCGACGTCGGCGATCGGCCCGCGACGCCGCGCCTGAAGGGGATCGAGCGCGTCCCCTTCCTCGACTCGACATCGGTGATGGAGCTGGCTGAGGTGCCGGAGCACCTGATCGTCCTCGGCGGCGGCTACGTCGGTCTCGAATTTGGCCAGATGTTCCGCCGCTTCGGCAGCGAGGTGACGATCGTTCAGCGCGGCCCGCGTCTGCTCGCCCGCGAGGACGACGACGTCGCCGACGCCGTCGCCGATCTCCTGCGCGAGGACGGTCTCGGATCCTGCTCAGCACCGCCGCCGTCCACGTCCGCACCGACGGCGCGGACGTGGCATTGACCGTCTGGACGGCCGGTTGCGAGCGGACGATCAAAGGCTCCCACCTCCTCGCCGCCGCCGGACGTACGCCGAACAGCGACTGCCTCAACCTCCCGGCCGCCGGGATCGCAACCGACGACAAGGGCCGGATCACGGTCGACGAGCGGCTGCGGACGACCGCCCCCGGCGTCTACGCCCTCGGCGACGTCAAGGGCGGTCCGGCCTTCACCCACATCTCCTATGACGATTTCCGCATCGTCCGCGCGAACCTGATCGAGGGCACAGACAGGACGACGACGGACCGCATCGTGCCCTACACGGTCTTCATCGACCCGCAGCTCGGCCGAGTCGGGATCACCGAGCGGGAGGCGCGCCGGCAAGAGCGCCCGATCAAGATCGCCAAGATGCCGATGACCGACGTCGCCCGCGCCCTCGAAACCGATGAGCCGCGCGGTTTCATGAAAGCGGTCGTCGACGCCGAGACCGGCCGGATCCTCGGCGGCGCCGTCCTCGGCATCGAAGGCGGCGAGTTGATGGCGATGCTCGAAATCACGATGATGGGCAAGTTGCCCTACACCACCCTGCGCGACGCCGTCTTCGCCCACCCGACCCTCGCCGAATCGTTCAACAACCTCTTCGCGACCCTTGCGGGATGAGACGGCAGAACGCGGCAGCTCCGGCGGCGGAGCCAACCGGATCTACCCGCCGCGGGCAACCGCGACCAGACCGGCAATGCCCGCCGCGTAGACCAGGAGCACGGCGATCGAGTCCGGTCCGAGCCGGAGGTACTGCCGGTTCGGACGGAACAAGAAGCCCCACACGTAGATCGCGGTCAGCAGCATGCCGAGACCGGTCAGGTACACGTTGGCCGCGCCCGCCTGCGGGAGCACCGCCCGCCCCGACAGCAGCGCGGCCGGGAGAAAGAGGACCGGCAGAAACGTGTTGCTGCCGAAGACCCCGCTGACGGCCAGCGCGAAGTCGCCGCCCCGCGCCGCCGCGTACCCTGCCGAGAACTCCGGCAGGCCGGTCGCCAGCGCCAGGACGGTGCCCCCAAACACGATCCCGCTGAGACCGACGTCGCCGGCGATGGCGTTGCCGCTCTCCTCCAGCGCGTAGCCGGCCACCGTAATCACCAGGGCCGAGGCGACGAAGGTTAGGAGCGCGCGGCCCGTCGCCGTCCGGCTCTTCTCGGCCGCCCGCTCATCGCGGCGCTCGGAAACGCCGTCGCCGTCGAGTGACTCGGTGGTCTGCTCCGCCGCGCGCCAGGGAAGACCCGCCCGCGCCTGTTGGATCAGCACGATCGTCAGGACCCATGCCACGACGATCAGGACCGTACCGGGCGTCAGCCGCAGCGCCATCAGGGAAGCAGGCAACTGCGTGGCGAGGATGACGAGGCTGAAGACGACCATTCCCTGCAGCCCCTCGAGCACGATCAGGAGGGAGGAGACGCGGTTCGACAGCGGACGATCGGGCACGGCGATGGCGTCGACCGCCACCAGAATGACCGTCTGCGTGGCGATGCCGCCCAGCAGGTTGCCGGTGATCAGGTCGAGGTGGCCGACCAACGCCCCGCTCACGACGACGACGACCTCCGGCAGGTCTTCCACCACCGCGAGCAGAAGCAGCCCGGCGAGCGCCTGTCCGAGGTGCCACCGATCGCCCAGGATCTCAACACTGATCGAGAGGCGGGTGCTGGCCAACCAGACCGCCACCGCGGCCACGACGAAGATGGCGATCGAGACCAGCGGCGAGGATCCGGCGACCATGACCTCCCCCTCGGCAGCCAGACGCGTGGGTCGGCCGCCGATTGCGCGGTAGCCGTCCTTCGCGCCCATCCGGCGCGGCCGGCGCGGCCCGTCGCCTCGGAGTCCCCCGCCGGGTGGGGCGTTGCCAACGTCCAGTGTTGTCCATTGCGTTCGGCGACAGCCGGCGGCGAATCATAAGCATTCTTGCGGGAGACGTCTCCCTTCATAGCTCGTCCCCGAGGCTGTGTCACGCTCAATGCGTCGCGCTCACGGAGCGCGCGGACACCGCCCAGAGGGCACTCGGGCCACCCGTACACGCGATGCCGTTCTGTAGGGGTAGGGGCGGTGTCCGCCCTGGTCGAGGACCCCGACTCAGGAAAATGAAAAGGCCCTGGCCGAGACCAGCGTTTGCACATCGAGACTGGGCAGGCCGGGGAATCCACTGATTGGCGCTGGAAAGCCACTTGTCGATCTTGCCGTTGGGGACCCGCACACACGTTGGGGGCATAATAGGGAAGGACACGTTGAAGAGGTTCTCTCAATGGATTTCACAGGCCATGCGTGATCCGGCCCTGACCAGCAGGATCATGTCATCAATTCGAAGCGAGGGCGGCAGAGCCGACAAAGCCCTGGGATCTGCGCTTTGGCGGAGGGGGCTTGTTAGCGTCCCGTCAAGTGTGTCAACGCGGCCAGCGCGTGGTCGTGGGCGCCGGGGGTGGGCCGCGGCCCACCCCCGGCGCCTGTCATCGGCCGCCCAGGCGGGGGCCGGCCGCCGCACCGGCTCCCGCGACTCGGTGCTGCAGGACCGGCGCCCGACCTGCCCCTCGTCGTGCGGCTCCGCCACCAGCGCGCCCACCAAGCGGATCACCGACCCCGCGGGCGGGCAGAGGCCGACCCCGTCGCTGCGGCGCGTGACCGCGCGCGTGCGCCGCTCCCCGGGAGTGGGGCGCCAGCGCCCCCCGGGCCCCCGGGCGCCCCTGCCCCCGGGGGCAGGTCAGGGAGGCCAGCCCGTCGGCCGCCGCGGTCGCCCGCAGCCCGGCCACGCGCGGGCAGCGCGCCCGGACCCCGCGGCCCCCCTCCTGCCCCGGCGCCCGCRCCGCCGTCGCCGTCGGGGGGGCCCAGACCGGCCGGATCGTCGCCGCCACCAGCGCCTGCCCGCCGTGCGGCCCCAGGGCCAGCGCGTTGCGCCCGCCGTGGACCCGGCCGCGCGGCCCGCTCGCCCCGGGCCGCCCCGCCCCGCTCGCCCCCGTGCGTCGCGCGGGGGCGGCGCGGACCCCCAGGTCCACGCCCCGCAGACCGCGCCCGCCCCGGCTGCGCCGGACCGGCGCCCCGCAGGCGCCGTCCGCGCGCGGTCCGATGGCGCACCCGCGCCCCTCCCGCCGCCCTGCCGCCGGCCCCCCCACCGCCCCCACGCGCGCGGTGGKGACCACCCGCTCGCCGTCCCGCCCCGTGCGCAAGGGGGCAGCGCGCCCGAGGGCGGGCGCGCGCCCGGCCCGGCGCCGGGGGCGCACGCGCTCACCCGCGCCGACCGAGGGCGGCGCAGGACCCCGGGGGGGCCCCGACGGACCTGGCGCGTGCTGCTCCCGTCTCGCCCCAGCGCGGGGGGCCCCCTGGGCCACCAGGGCGTCCCCCCGGCGCGGCGAGCCGCCGGGGCCCCCCCTGGGCCCCGTCGGCTTCCTGAACCACCGCCCCCAGCGCCCGCGCGGCCCGCTGGCGCGGTGCGCGCAGGATCGGGCAGCAGCTGCCCGCCCGCACCCGGGGCCCCGCCAGCTCCCGCGTCCCCCCCCGCGTGGCCCAGCGGCGGGCGCGCCGGCCAGGGCGGGCGCCGCGGCGCCCCTCCCCCCGCTCGTCACGCCCCGCGCCCAGGGGCGACTCCCGGGCGCGGGCCAGCCGCGCCGCGGCCCGCACCCGTCGCCCCTCCCCCAGGATGGCGGCCTCCGGGGCGGTCGCCGCCGTGCCCAGGCGGTCGGTCACGGCCCTCCTCACCTCGGCGGCCAGCGCCTCGCTCCGCCTGCGGTGCGGTCGTCCCACCATCCCGAGCCGAACCACGCGCTGGCCGCTCCGGTCACCGGCCCCGGTCCGTTTGACACACGACCGGGGACTCTACCCGGCTCGACGGCAGTCGAAGCATCGCGCGGAGCGACACGCATAGCTGACCACGATCTTTCGGATCGCGTCCTGTGCAACAGCAGAGTGAGTTCGCTGAACACGGACATGACGACTGGTGGGGCGAGGAGAGGTGTCGTACCTTCAGCAAGCGATGTCGAGATGGGGCCGCTTCCGAACGGGGGGGTGCTCCAGATCGCGCCAGAGTCACCCGGCCGGCGCCTTCTCTCCATTCGGCGCCTTGTCAGCAGATGACCGTGATCGTTCCCCGCATGCCGGAGAGGACGTGCGGGATGCAGAAGTAGCGGTACTCGCCCGCCACCGTAAACGCGTGTGAAAAGGTCTGGCCGGGCTGCAGCAAGCCCGAATTCCACGGCGCGGCTCCGGGCGGCAGCTGCGCGTACTCGGGACGGGACGTGGCGACGGGATTCTGCGCCGGGTTGTCGGTGGCGGTGTGCGGAATCGGGCCGTCGTTGCGCCAGGTCACCGTCTCCCCGACCCGGATCGTCACGTCAGTCGGCTCAAACCGGAGCTGCGTCGTCATCTTCACCGTGACGGCCGCCGTTGGCGAGGCGTCCGGCGTTGCCGCCGGGCTTGCCGAGATCGGCGATGCGCACGAGATCGGTGTTCCGCCTGGCGTCGCGGATGACGCGCCGCTCGCAGCTCGCGCCAGAATATCCAGGCCGTGATGGCCAAGCGCCGCGGCGACGCTGATGACGGGAGCCGCCAGGCCAAGACGCAGCACCTGGCGACGGTCGCGGCGGAGGGCGATTGGCCCCGTCGGCCCGGCATCATTAGCGTCCATGGTCCTTTCTTCCTTTCGGTCTTCACGGTTGCTGAATTGGGGCGGTGCCGAAGCGGTCCGCCCCAATTCAGCAACTTCAGGGGGTCAGCCCTTCACGTTCACCGTGAACTCGACATGGCCGAACTTCTCAAACATGGTGTGGTCGTTCTGAACCGGCTCGATCCAGATCGTGTGCTTGCCCGGCCCCCAGGCGGAGAGATCGAGGTCGAATGCGTCGGATCCCGGCATCAGCGCCATCCCGGCCATCGCCATCATCGCCATCTGACCGCCCGCCATGGGCGTGCTCATCATGCCGGCTTCCGGCGTGCTCATTGCGCCCATGCCCATCATCGGGGTGTCGACGAAGACGTGATAGTGACCATAGCCGGGCACGTTCGGCTTGCCCTCCAGGTTCGCCGAGGGCGTGAAGTTGACCGCCTTGACCGTCACCGTGAACTTCGAGGAAACCGTAGAACCGTCGCTCGGGCTGACCAGCGTGAGGCCAGGCTCGCCTTGGTCGTTGGCGGCCGGCAGCGGCTTCGGCTGGACTGGCTGGTAGTCGAAGGCCACCATCTGCGTCGTCTCCATCAGGTCCATGTGGGTGTTGGAGGAGAGCGCGACGATGAGGGTGTGCTTGCCGGGCGTCAGCCCGTCGCCGGGAATGGAGAACGCCTCGCCGCAGTAGAAGTTGGTCAGCGTCGCCATCGTGCCGGTGTCGAGCATCGCATGGATGTGGCCGACGCCCGCTTTGTCCGGGCGTCCCGCCTGCGTGCAATCGACCGTAAAGTTGCTGATCTTGACCTTCACGTCGATCGCGTCCGCCGTGATCGTGCTGTTCGCGGTCGGAGAGAGGATCACTAGCGACGGCTTTTCCGCGGCCAACGCGCCGCTGGCGATTGGCCCGGCCGCGCCGGCCGCGAGCACAACCGCGGCACCTGCGGCGCCGGTGAGCATGCTTCGGCGTGTCAAGGACCTCGTCTGCATCGTCTGCGTCCTTTCCTGATTCGCGCGCCCGCGCATCGCGGTCGGCTCCGCTCGGACGACCGGGGGCGCTGTCTTGACGGTATCCGCCCGCCGGTGCATCAGCCGTAAGCTGGCTTACGCCAATGAGAAGCAGCGACGCCGCAGGTGCGAGACCCGCTGGCGGCCGTCAGCTTGGCGACGTCGGCAGCGAAGCTGGAGCGGATGGAATTGTCGAGCAGGAGATCCGCCGTCGCGGGTTCACCTCTCTGCTCGCGCCCGCAGCTCCGGGATGTCCAGCAGCGCGATCCGCCGCGGCTCGACCGAGACCAATCCTTCGCGCCGAAAGCGGCCGAGGATCTGGCTGACGGTTTCCCGATAGGTGCCCAACCGCTCGGCGAGCTCCTCATGGCTCAGCCCGGCGACGACGCCGTCTTTGTCCGCCTCGCGCAGCAGGAGCGCGGCCAGGCGGGCCGGAAGCGCGCGAAAGGCAAGCTCCTCCAGCGCCGCCTCGCGCTCCTGCAAGCGCCGGCCCATGTCGTCGAGAAACCGCAAGGCGACCTCGGGGTTGCGCCGGATTATATCCTGCAGGTCGGAGCGGCTGAGGACGCACAGGAGGCACTCCTCGACGGCCTCCGCGTAGCAGCCGTACAGCCCCTGGCCGATCAGTCCCATCTCGCCGAAGATCGTATGCGGACCGAGCGCGGCGACCACGAGCTTGCGTCCGTCCGCGGCCAAGCGGTAGAGGTCGACCTTGCCGCGCTTAAGGATGAAGACCACCTCGCCGCGCTCGTCCGGGGTGTGGAACACCCGGCCCGGCTCGCAGGTGATCATCGTCGTGCTTTCCATCAGCCAGGTCTGCTCCGCCACCGAGAGCGGCGCGAAGACCTCCATCTCGCGCAGGTGACCGAGCTTGGCTGCCACCTCCGCGGAACTCGGCGCGACCCGCCCCCCGTCGCGGCCCGCGCGCTTGCCCCGTCGGGTCAGGTCGGCGAGCTTGCGGGTCAACGAGGGCGGGCGTTCCATGCACGATTCCCTTCAGGCGCGACAAGGCGCGTCGTTCGGCCGCGCCAGCCGGGCAAGCAGCCAGCCCGGATCTGGATTGCCGAGGCTGAGGACGCGGCCGTCGAGCAGATAGGTCGGCACGGCGAAGACCGCATCGGGCCGCGCGACGCCCGGCTCGCTCAAGTCCACCACGCGCACGTCCACCCCGGGCAGCGCCGCCGCCCGCACGCGCTCCGCGAGGGCAGCGGCCGTTCGACAGCCGAGGCAGGCCGGCAGAACGAAGATCTCCAGAAGCTGGTTGGATTCCATTCAATCGTCTCATTTCGGGCATGCGTCCATCCGTCCACGGCGGACGGTCGTTGGCGCCATGGTGCCTGCGCTCCCCTGCGGTTGCCGTAAGATCGCCTACAGGAATCCTGACCGCAAACTTTTTCGCGCGTCATGCTGAAGCGCGACAGCTCAGCCGATGACGATGAATACATCTGGGTCCTGATCAACGACTGGGGGGCCATTGGTCCATGGCTCGCTCGCGACCGCGCCGCGTCTCCTCAGGGTCAATGATCCGGGAGCCGCCGGACCGGTCGAATCCGAGCGGCTTGGTCGCTGTCAGGAGCGCGTATCCAAGCGCCCCCTCGCCGATCGATTGGGCTGCTCGCTTCGCCAGCGTGCGCGCGCTGGTCAGGTCGAGCCCTGGCGCGCCAGCGATCCGTGTTTGAACGAGCAGTTGGGCGGCGACGCGCCTCGTCTTGATCAGGTCAACCATCGCAAGGAGCGCGTCGTCATGGCGCTCGATCACGATGGCGGCCAATCCAGCGTCTCGCAGCAGCTCCGCGTACGCCTCGGCGGATTGGGCGTCCGCGATGCACGCGGCCATGGCAAGCGCGCTATCGAGCCCCGTCGGCAGCGATCCAGAGAGGACGATGTCGCTCAGCCCAATCTGACCGCCCGGGCGCAGCACGCGTGCGATTTCCGCCACGGCAAGCGCCTTGTCGGGAAACGTGCAGAGGGCGCATTCGCAGATGATCGCGTCAAAGCTCGCGTCGTCGAACGGCAGCGCCTTGGCGTCGCCAGCCACGACATCCACCAGCGCCGTCAGCCCCGCCTGCTCGGCGGCGGCGCGCACGTGCGCCACGTTGGACGCGGCCAGGTCGACGCACGTCACGTGGCAACCGAAACGGCGCGCGAGCGCCAGCGCGGAAGTTCCGCGGCCGGCCGCGACATCGAGCACGCGGCGCTCGGGACCAAGATCGAGGAGGCCGCCGAGGCGCTCCGTCAACCGCAGACCGCCCGGATGGAACGAGTCGCCCAGTAAGAACGTGGCCCACTCGCCGCCATAGAGCGCCGCACAGCACGCCTTGACTGAAGGTTCCGGGGGGTGCGGCTTCATGGCCGTCATCGCCTTTCGCGGCGGGAGGGCGGCTGCGCCTCGGCCTGGGGAAAGGCGAATGAGATCGGCTTCGGCTCAAAAGCGGCTCCATCACGCCGAGCGCGGCGACGGGCGAGATCGCGGGCGATCAACTGCGGCCTCGCCTGCTCGCGGTAGCCGACGCTGTTGTAGGCGCAAAAGGGAACTTGGATGCCGCCCGGCAGGAGGAACTCCTTGCAGCACTTCATCACGTTTTTCTGGTTGAAGGTCCACGGATCCATGAAATCCTGAAGCATGATCATGAACATGCGATCGGCGAACGCGCCGAGATCAATGCCGTCGGGGAGGCCGCAGGCGGCGCAGGTGACGGCGAAGGCGCCCGCCGCCTGGTCCGAGCCGGGCATCGCCGACGAGGGCCAGAGGCCTTCGAGCGCCGCCTTGATCTCCAGACCGATGTCGGCAGCACCCGGTTGGCGATGTAGTCGAGGTAATCGTCCACGTCCAGCAGGCGCGGCAACGGCGTGACCTTGCCCTCATCGACGTAGGCGTAGGTGACGGAATTGCAGGTCGAGAAGCAGCAGGGAATGGGTACGAAATCCGAGACCCGAAACGTTCCGTGGGTTTGCGCTTCGATGAGCCGCACGACATCCGGGATGGTCATGCGCTGCAGGGGATCATGGTCGCCGTGGCGGCCGGCGTGGAAGGCCGGCTGAAAGTTGACGCCCCGGACGGCCGGATGTCCGAGCGCGAACTCGACGATCCGGCCGACTTCATGCTCGTTGACGCCGCGCTCGATCGCCGGCACCAGCACGACGTCGCAGCCGATCTCCGCGAGCCGGTCCAGCGCCCGCAGCTTCTCGGGCAGGATGTCCGGTTCGCTGCGGATCACCCGGTACGTCTCCTCGTCGAATCCGTCGAACTGGAAATAGAGCGACGGGCGAAGCTCGGCGAGTTGGGCGAGGAAACGGTCATCGCGGGCGATGCGCTTGCCATTGGTGTTGAGCATGACGTGCGGGATGCCGCGCGCCTTGGCCGCGGCCAGCATCGGGATGATGTGAGGGTGGATGGACGGCTCGCCGCCAGAGAACTGCACGACCTGCGGGCTGCCCTCGGCCGCGATGAAGTCGTCCAGGATCTCCTCGACCTCCTCCAGCGAGAGATTGAAGCCGGGACCGGCGTCGGCGAAGCAGAGCGGGCACGCCATGTTGCAGGCGCTGTTGACCTCGATGATGCCGACGCAGGCGTGCTGCTGGTGATCGGGGCAGAGCCCGTAATCGTGCGGACACCCAGCGACCACCTCGGTCGCGAAGCGCAGCGGGATCGTGCCCGGCTTGTTGAGGCGGGCATTGGCGACGTAGGCCTCGGCGTCGGCATAGACCAGGGCTTCAAATTGCCCATGGTCGGGGCACCGCTTGCGCAGATAGACCTTGTCGTCGCGGATCAGCACCTGAGCGTCGATCACGCGGCGGCACTCCGGGCAGATGCTGCGGGTCAATTCGAGAAAGACATGGTCCGCGTCCCGCTTGATGGAAAAGGGAGCGCTGGGCGTGGAGCGAACGGTCATGGCCTAGTCCTTGCGCGATCGACGGGCGGCCCCAGGAACGACGATCATCGTCCGAACGGTCGATCGTCGACCGACCGTGAAGAGATCGCTCTTCTTTGAATCAAAGCACCTCGAAAACACACGATGCTGTAATAAGGATTACAAGGATTACAACGAAGCACGTTCGACACACCTCCCTCGAACGTTTGGGTGACGTTGGCGATCCGATCGATCAAGCTGACCTGCCCCCATTCTTTGGTCCACGGATTATGAGAGTCCGCCAGTCGTTTGGTCTCCTGGTTCTGTCGTCATTGTAGTAGTAGTGGTGGTGGTCGTTGCCTGGAACCCGGCCCGGATCTCGTCGGGTGTGCGGTAGCCAAGGGCGCTGTGCGGACGGCTCCCATTGTAGTCCTGTCGCCAGTGCTCGACGATGGTCCGGGCGTCGTCTAGGCTGGTGAACCACGAGCGTGCGAGGCACTCGTCCCGGAATCGTCCGTTGAAGCTCTCGACGAAGCCGTTCTGGCTCGGCTTGCCGGGATCGATGAAGTGCAACCGCACCCCGCGGCCGATCGCCCATGCGTCGAGCGCACGGCCGGTCAACTCCGGTCCGTTGTCCAGGACGAGTTCGGCGGGAATCCCGCGCGCCCCGGCGAGTTGCTCCAAGACCGCCACGACGCGGGTTCCGGGCAGCGAGACGTCGACCTCGATCGCCAGTGCCTCGCGCGTGAACAGGTCGAGCACGCACAGCAACCGGATCCGCCGGCCGGTCGCAAGGGCATCGCTCATGAAGTCCAGCCCCCAGCGTTCGTCGGGGCGGGTCGGCGCCGGGGCAATGCCGCGACCTTCCCGCGCCAGGCGTTTGCGCGGGCGGCGACGGACCGCCAGCTCCTCGGCACGGTAGAGCCGGGCCACCCGTTTGTGGTTGACGACGATCCCCTCCCGGCGCAGCAGCGCGTGGAGGCGGCGGTATCCGAAGCGCGGCCGCTCCGCCACCAGGTCCCGCAGCCGCGCCCGCGCCTCGGCGTCGCTGCCGCGCACCGCGCGGTACCGCGCCGAAGCGCGGCCGATGCCGACCAGGCGGCAGGCCCGCCGCTCGGAGAAGGCGTAGCGCTCGCGCAGCCACCCCACCGCCGCCCGCCGTTGCGCGGGCGTCACGAGTTTTTTCGGAGGAGGTCTCGCAACGCCTGGAGGTCGAGCCCCTGCTCGGCGACGAGGCGTTTGAGCCGGGCGTTCTCGTCTTCGAGGGTCTTCAGCCGCCGAGCATCGCTCCGGTCAAGGCCACCATACTTCTGCCGCCAGCGGTAAAACGTCTGCTGACTGATCCCGTGCCGGCGGCACAGCTCGGCCATGCCGGACCCCGCCTCGTGTTCCTGCAGGATGCCGACGATCTGCTCCGCCGAAAACCGACTCGTGCGCATCGGGTCCTCCCTGGGGCTCCGCCCCGTCGAGGACTCTCATTATGGGTGGACCAGTTTTCGGGGGGCAGGTCAAAGCCATGACCGATTTTCAAATATCCGCTTTCGATAGCATCAATCTCCTCAACGCACCAATTTCGGCGCGGATCGGAGGCCGCGAACGCTTCTGACCGTGTGAGCAACCTTACGGCGGCAGCGCAACGCGCGCGATATGCTCAACCTACTCCGCAGAGATCGTCAGTCTCGGCCGAGAAGATTTGCATCCCAGGCCGTCACGAGGAGCATGCAACAAATCAGGATGAGCGAGCAGCCTTCTTGGTGGAGAGGCATCATGCGGGCCGCCGCACAGTGGAACTGGCGCATGTGGGCCGTTGCCCTCATTTTGGCCGGCATAATCGCTGGAATGCTCTTCGACGCGTTCTTTGGCCGCATCATCCCGCTTCGGCCGGAGGCCATCCGCGCCTGGCTCGTCGGCCTGGGCGCGTGGGCGCCGTTGGTGTTTATTCTGCTGATGGCGACGGCGGTCGTCGTCACCCCGATCCCCTCGGTGCCGCTGGACATCACGGCCGGCCTCGTCTTCGGTCTCGTCGGCGGCACGGTTTTGACGTTGATCGGGGCCGAGCTCGGAGCGGTCATCGCATTCACGCTTGCCCGGTGGTTGGGCCGGCCCCGGCTCGCCAAGCGAATCCCGGCCGCCGCGATGGCGCGCGTCGACGACTTGACCCGCCGGAGCGGGTTCCGGGCGTTGCTGGTGATGCGGCTCTTGCCGGTCTTCAATTTCGATTGGGTCAGCTACGCGGCAGGATTAACCCCGATCTCCTTGCCGGCGTTCGCCATCGCGACCTTCCTCGGCATGATTCCGCCGGTGATTGGCATTGTCGCGGTCGGCGCGACCTTGCCAGGGAACCCGATCCTAGCGGGGTCGATCTTCACGATATTGCTCCTCGGCGTGGTGGTTCCGTTGGCGTGGCCATGGCTGCGGTTGGCAAAGCGCGCGAGCCGGGAGGCATGAATCATGACGGACGGCCCTGATCTCAACTTTGATGCCGTCGTGCTCGGCGGAGGAACGGCCGGTATGACCGCCGCCAAGGAAATCGCCCGCGCCGGCAAAAGTGTTGCGCTGGTCGAGGCGGCGCGCACCGGCGGCGATTGCCTCCACACCGGCTGCGTGCCAAGCAAGAGCCTGATCGCGGCCGCCCGTCTGCTCCACGCGATCCGCCACGCCGACGGCTTTGGCGTCACGACCAGCGCGCCGGCGCTCGATCTTGCCCAGGCGATGGCGCGCAAGGACCGCATCATCGCGCGCATTGGCGTCGTCGACGAGCCGGAAGCGCTGGAGCGCGCCGGCGTGACGGTCCTTCAGGGTGTCGCGCGCTTCGACGGCCCCACCGTCGTCCTGGCCGGCGACCGCCCGATCCGCGCCGCGCGGTTCGTGATCGCGACGGGATCGCGGCCGGCGATTCCCCCAATTCCTGGGCTGGCCGAGACGGGCTTTCTCACCAACGAGGGTCTTATGGAGCTGACCGCCGCGCCGGGCCGGTTGGCCGTGATCGGCGCCGGCCCGACCGGACTGGAGCTTGGCCAGACGTTCCAGCGCTTCGGGAGCGCGGTGACGGTCGTCGAGCGCGACGGGGGTGTGTTGCCGCGCGACGACGCCGAGATCGCCGCGCTCGTGCGGCGGGGCTTGGAGCAGGAGGGGATCGCCTTCCATCTGGGCCACGACGTCGTCCGCGTCGAGCGCGCCGGCGATGCGAAGCGGTTGACGCTCCGAACGGGCAGCGGCGCGGAGCGCTTCGTCGACGTCGACGAGATCCTCGTCGCGACGGGACGCGCGCCGAACGTTGAAACGTTGCGCCTGGACTCCGCCGGGGTGGCGGCCGGAGCGCGCGGCGTCCAGGTCGACGAGCGATTGCGCACCACCGCGCTCCATGTGTGGGCCTGCGGCGATGTGGTTGGCCCACCCTACTTCACTCACGTCGCCGAGGACCAAGCGCGGACCGTCGCGGCCAACGTGCTTGGCGGGCGAGCCAAATGGAGCGGCCGGGCCATCCCCTGGGCGACCTTCACCGAGCCCGAGGCCGCCGGCGTCGGATTGACCGAGCAGGTGGCGCGCGCGCGGTGGGGCGACAAGCTAGAGATCTTGCGCCTGCCGTACGACCAGCTTGATCGCGCCGTGACCGACGGCGTGGGCGACGGATTGATCAAGGTGCTCCTGGCGCCCGGCTGGACGCGGGGGCTCCTTGGCGGCGAAGTCGTCGGCGCGCACATCGCCGGAGCGCATGCGGGCGAGATCATCGAGCAGTTCGCGTTCCAAATGGCCTGGCGGCTGCCCGCCGGCATGCTCGCCAAAACGGTTCAGGCCTATCCGACCTATTCGCTCGGCGGCCGCCAGGCGATCGCGCTCCACTGGCTCCCTGATGAACGTACGGCTTCTCGGACGCGTGCCGCGCGGCTGCGGGAATGGCTCGGCAACGTCAACCCGTTCGGCGAAGCGTTGAGCGTGTAAGCACCATTACCGCGCGATCCGGAGCGCCAGCCTATGCTCGAATCGCAAACGTGGCTCCGGCCGCATAACCGGACGACAGAACGCGGAGGAATGGATATGGATTGGGGAAGCGCGATTTTGGCTGGGGGCGTCGCGACAGCGGCGATGACCATCCTGATGTACATGGGCAAGGCCATGGGGATGCCGATGGACATGCCCCGCATGCTGGGGTTGATGGTTGTTGATCCTGAAGGCAGCGCGGTCGTCGTCATTGGCCTGATCATCCATTTCATGATGGGCGTCGTGTTCGCGATCGTGTATGCGCTTCTGTTCGATGCATTCGGCATTGATCCGTCCTGGCTGTGGGGCGCGCTCTTCGGCGCGGTGCATGGGGTCGCCGCCGGGATGGCGATGGGGATGATGCCAGCCATGCGCCCGCGGATGGGAGCTGAGAGCCTGTATGAGAAGCAATGTTAGGGAGGCGCGAGCCGCTTGAGC
>JRHI01001061.1_pt1 | contig 25562 bp, 23 predicted proteins | sample 215371 | NCBI WGS metagenome assembly JRHI01 (sample SAMN02929681, study PRJNA255918) | sediment metagenome | biome: cave system; feature: Ice Cave; material: Sediment; isolation source: sediment from deep within a dark volcanic ice cave with no known source of... ...
CGCACAAGCCGCTGCGGCGCTCGGCTTCTCAGGACCGTCGCGCAACGCACTCGATGCGATCGGCAACCGCGACGTCGCGCTGGATCTCTTGCACGCGGTCGCCCGCGCGCTAACGGCTGCCTCGCGCGTCAGCGAAGAGATCGTGCTGTATTGCACGCCGGCGTTTGGTTATGCGCGGCTCGATGACGCAGCGGCGACCGGCTCGAGCCTCATGCCGCAAAAACGCAATCCCGATCCGTTCGAATTGGTTCGGGCGAGCGCTGCGTCTAGCGGCGGAACGTTCGCCGCGGCGCTGGCGACGACCGGTGGGCTTGCACTGTCGTATCATCGCGATCTGCAGGAAACCAAGCGCCTCGTCATCGACGGTACCGAGCGCGGCCTGCGCGCGCTGCACGCCTTTTGGCGGGCGCTGGGGCACGTGCGATGGAACGCTTCGGCGATGGAGTCGCGCGCAACGCAGGGGTATACGGTCGCGACCGACATCGCCGATGCGCTGGTGTTGCGCGGCATGGCCGCGCGCAAAGCCCACCAAGTCGTCGGTGCAGCCGTCAGCGCCGCCGAGGCGGCTGGCCGACCGTTACGGGTCGACGATCTGCGCGCGATCGCCGATGACGCGGGTATCGCACCGTTCGACCCGCCGCTCGACGCACGAGCCTCGATCGCCGCCAAAGCCACCGCGGGATCGACCCATCCCGATGCCGTGCAAATCTCTATTGCAGCACTCGAGCATCTGCTCGAGACGGAGTTTGCACCGTCATGAGTCGCGTCCACGTCATCGGGGCGGCCGGCTACGCCGCCGGCGAATTGATCCGACTCCTGTTGCGCCATCCCCAGCTCGAACTTGGCGCGCTGGAGAGCGCCTCGCACGCGGGCGAACCCATCGGCACGCACGTGCCGCTGGCACGGACCATCGGGCGAAATTATGATGCCGAGGGCGCGGTGATGGCTGCGATCGCGCCTGGCGATGTCGTCGTCTGCGCCGGCAAAGGCGGGGAGTCGCGCGCACTCGCGCCCCGCGTGCTCGCGCTCGGCGCTCGCTTGATCGATCTTTCCGATGAGTTCCGACTGCATCGCAATAGCGAAGTTGCACCTGGCGTCCGCGCGGTATATGGATTCTGCGAGCGGTACCGCGACGCGATCCGCGGGGCAGCAGTCGTGGCAAATCCCGGCTGCTACCCGACGTCGGCCCTGCTCGCGCTGCTTCCGCTCGCGCCGTTTGCTTCAGGCATCGACCAATTCGTCATCGATGCAAAGAGTGGCGTCACCGGCGCCGGCCGGTCTCCCAAAACCGAAACCTTGTTCGCCGAGGTTGACGCCGACGTACATGCCTATGGTTTCGGAGGCCACCGTCACGAGCCCGAGATCGCCCAAGAACTCGCGGCCGCCGGACTGGACGTACCGTTCGTTTTTACGCCGCAAGTCGTGCCGCTCAAACGCGGAATGTTAACCTGCGCGTACGCGGTGTTCCGGCACCCGCCCGACGGCGACGCAATCGCGGCCGCTTACCGGCGAGCTTACGACGGCAACACGTTTGTGCGGATCTTGCCGCCCCAGCAGTCGCCTAGCCTGCCGGCGGTTGCCGGAACCAACGATGCCGAGGTCCACCTCTCGCACCACGGCAAGGTCGTCCGCGTGCTGTGCGCGCTCGACAACCTAGGAAAGGGCGCCGCCGCGATGGCGGTCCAAAGCATCAATCTCATGCTGGGATACCCAGAGGAGTGTGGACTCAATGATCGCGCCATCCGCATCGCGTAACGGAGCTTCCGATGCCGTCCGTCTGATCGACATGCGCGGTGGACTCGGCGCCGTCGGCGGAATTCGCCTGGCCGGCGTGCACGCCGGCATCAAGAAGCGCAAGAGCGATTTGGCGCTGGTGGTCTTCGATACACCCCAGGTCTGCGCGTCGGTCATCACGACCAACGAAATAAAAGCCGCGCCGCTGCTGGTCACCGAGGAACATCTCGCTGCCAGCGGCGAGGCGATGCGCGCCATCGTGTGCAATTCAGGCTGTGCGAATGCGTGCTCCGGCGAACGCGGCGAGCGCGATGCGCGTGCGACCGCCCGCCAGACAGCCGCCCTGCTTGACCTCGAGCCGACGCAGGTCGTGGTTGCGTCAACTGGCGTGATCGGCGTCTATTTGCCGATGGACCGGGTCGTCAAAGGGCTCGAGCGCGCCGTCAAAGAGCTGGATGAAGGTAGCGAATCCGCCTATGACGCGGCCGAAGCGATCATGACGACCGATCGCGTGCCCAAGCTTGCCGCCTATGCGTTTTATGACGGCGATCAGCGCTACGTCGTCGGAGGGATCGCCAAAGGTTCGGGGATGATCGCTCCCAATATGGCGACGATGCTGGCGTTCGTCGCCACCAACGCTCCGATGTCGCGGTCCGTCTTGCAGGTCCATTTGCGCGCGGCTACCGACGACTCGTTCAACATGATTTCAGTCGACGGTGATATGTCGACCAATGACTCCGTCTATGCGTTCGCACTGCCCGGTCAGGGCGAGGCACCGGCCGGCTTCGCTGAAGCGGTCGCCGCCGTGTGCGGCGATCTCGCGCTGGCGATGGTTCAGGACGGCGAGGGCGCGACCAAGACGCTGACCCTCGAAGTCACTGGCGCGCGCGACGCGCCGCAAGCGCGCGCCGTGGCCCGGGCGATCGTCAACAGCAACCTCGTCAAGACGGCGTTTCATGGTGAGGATCCGAATTGGGGTCGCATCATCGCGGCCGCGGGCAGCGCAGGAACCAACATTTCGCCGACGGCTTGGTCGATTGGGCTCAACGACAAATTGTGGGTCGATCGCGGCGCAGTCGAAATCCTCTCCGAGGCCGAGGCGCATCGCGAACTCGAAGGCAGCAGCGTGATCGTACGGGTGGACTTAGGAATCGGAGAAGCCCGCGCGACCGCCTGGGGCTGCGACCTCAGCCGAGACTACGTGCGCATCAACGCGCACTACCGCACATGATTTCACCACGACGCAGCCAGCTGCCCGCGCGGCCAGCGATCGTTCATCCGCACCTGCTCGCCAACTACAACCGAGCGCCAGTGAAGTTCGTGCGGGGCGAAGGCTGCTGGCTGATCGACGACCGCGGCCAGCGGTATCTCGATTTCGTCGCCGGAATCGCCGTCTGTGCGCTCGGCCACGCGCATCCTGCGATCGTCGGTGCGATCGCGGCCCAAGCTGCCACCCTGGTGCACTGCAGCAACTTATACCATCACGAACCGGCGGGCGAGCTGGCCAACAAACTTGCGGCCCTCTCCGGCTTCGACCGGGTGTTCTTTTGCAATTCGGGCGCCGAGGCCAACGAAGCCGCCATCAAGCTCGCTCGCAAGCGCGCATATCGCTTAGGGCAAACCGAACGCACGACCATTCTGGCGTGCACGAATTCGTTCCACGGCCGCACCTTGGGGGCGCTAGCCGCAACCGACAACCCAAGATATCATGAGGGCTTCGGACCGCTGCCGGGCGGGTTCGATTTCGTTGAGTTCAACTCGGTCGACGCGCTCGATCGGATGGTCGGCGAGCACACCGCTGCCGTGCTCATCGAACCCGTTCAAGGCGAGAGCGGCGTGATGCCCGCGACCCCGGCGTTTTTGGCCGCCGCTCGCCGGATTTGCGATGAACGCGGCGCGCTATTGATCTTCGATGAAATCCAGGCCGGCATGGGCCGGCTCGGCACGCTGTTCGCATTCCAAACGTTCGGCGTCCGTCCCGACGCGATCACGATCGCGAAAGCCCTCTCCAACGGTCTGCCGATCGGCGCCATCTTGATCGACGCCGYGTGCGCCAGCGCGCTGCAACCAGGCGATCACGGCACGACGTTCGGCGGCTCGCCGGTCCCGTGCGCCGCCGCACTCGCCCACCTAAATCTGCGCGATCGCATGAACCTCGACGACCACGTCCGCACGGCGAGCGCGCGCTTACGCCGCGGTTTGGAAGAGATCGCCGACGCCAATCCGGACGCGTTCGATCGGCCGCGCGGCGTCGGCTTATTGCTCGGCCTGCCAGTCCGCGAGCCATACTCGACCAAAGCCTTCGTCGACGCCGCACTTGACCGCTATCTCTTGCTCAACGGTGCCGGTCGCAACACCCTGCGATTCGTCCCGCCGCTGATCATCAGCGACAGCGAGATCGACGAGGGCCTCGCCCGCTTTCGCGACAGCCTAGAAGACGTCGTCCCGTCAGGCTAGGCGGACGCAGCCGGATCATCGAGGCCCGATCATCACGAACCGCGACTGATGTAGCATAACCGCTTGTGCACGGTCGGCGCGCAATTATCTGACGCCCCTTCGAACATCAGCCTAGCGGCGCGCGTCCAGGTGTGAAAGCGGCGCGACGCTGCGGCGAGGCCGGTGCGACGGCTACGGCGACTGCAGCCGTTCATGCAACCAGTCGGGGGCTTGGTCGATCGCTATCCGAACTTGCTTCATCGAATCGCGATCCCGGATGGTGATCGTCGACTCGGCGAGCGTTTCGTAGTCCACCATGATGCAGAACGGCGTGCCGATCTCATCTTGACGGCGGTACAACTGGCCGACGTTGCCCTCATCGTATTGTGTGCGGAACAGCGGCCGTAAGGTCCGTTCAATCTGTTGGGCACGGGCGACCAGTTCCGGCTTGTTGCGCGCGAGCGGAAAGACGCCGAGCTGGATCGGCGCGATCTGTGGATGGAACCGCAAGACCGTGCGCTTGGTTTCGTTTTTGCTCTCATCTTCGACGATCGTCTCGACGTTGTGCGCGTCGATGAGCATGGTGAGGGTCGTGCGGTCCATGCCCGCCGAGCTCTCGATGAGGATCGGCGTGTATTTTACTTTTGAGACTTCGTCGAAGTAGCTGAGGTCTTTTCCCGACAGCCGCATGTGCGCGTCGAGATCGTAGGTACCGCGATGCGCGATCGACTCGAGTTCGCCCCAGCCCCATGGGAACAGGTACTCGACATCGATCCCCGCCTTTGCGTAGTGCGGCCGTTCGTTGTCCTTGAGTTCGTAGAATCGCAAGCGCCCGGGATTGACCCCATAATCGGCGTACCACTGTTTGCGGGCTGCGACCCACTGCTCGTAGGTCGCCATATCACGGCCGTCGTCGGGTACGAAGTACTCCAGTTCGGCCTGTTCAAATTCGCGCTGGCGAAACGTGAAGTTCCCGGGCGTGATCTCGTTGCGAAACGACTTCCCAATCTGGGCGATGCCGAACGGGGGCTTTCTGCGAGCGCTTTGGCAGATGTTCTTGAAGTTCACGAAGATGCCCTGAGCCGTCTCCGGTCGCAGGTATGCCATCGACGCCGAGTCTTCCATCGGGCCGATGCTAGTTTTCATCATCAAGTTGAAATCGCGCGGTTCGGTCAGCGTCCCGCGTTGCCCGCAATCGGGGCATTTCTCGAGCGACGCGAGTTGATCGGCACGAAAGCGATGTTTGCAATTGCGGCAGTCGACAAGTTTGTCATGAAAGGCGGCAACGTGTCCCGATGCGACCCAGGTTTGCGGGTTCATGAGAATCGACGAATCAAACGCCACGACGTCGTCGCGCAGTTCGACCATCTGCCGCCACCACGCTTGCTTCACGTTGCGTTTGAGGATCGCACCCAGCGGGCCGTAGTCGAAGCATCCGCCGATGCCGCCGTAGATCTCACTCGATTGAAAGATAAAGCCGCGGCGCTTAGCAAGGGCCGCGATCTCCTCCATCGTCACCTGCGGCCGGTGCACCGAGTCGCTGGACGCCAAGCTCATATCCGCAGCGCTATTGCGCGTAGTGGTCGATTGATCCTCGCCGCGGCGACGGCCGGCCCGAATAACGCCGCCCGCGCCACTCGACGCCGCGCCCCGAGAGCACTCGAACCGTAGAATTCACGGTTATCGCTGCGAACAATGCCGTCCCGAGCGGTTGCCACAACGCTAAACGGCGCCGCTGCTTCGCCTGTCCGATCGCCCAGGCCGCGGTTCCGATTGTCGCGGCGCTGCAGGCCAATGCTTCCAGCGCCTGCAGATAGTGCTTGCGAAGCACCGCCTGCGCGGCGAGCAGCGGCGGTAGCACCGAGATCGCAAGACAACACAGCGTTCCGACGGCGAGTGCACGCACATCACCATTTGCGCCGAGGTACACGTTCTTAGTGAAACCATCCCAGATTTCGCCCAGCGAATGGTACATCCGCACGGTTGCCAGCGACTCCCCGCTCGCGAGTATGAGCCGAAAGCGGCCGTCGCGTTTGATCAGCCGCGCGAGTTCCAAGTCTTCGGCGATGCAGCCCCGTAGCGTTGCGTGGCCCCCGAGGGCGGCATACGCGTGGCGCGCGATCAGGATATATTGCCCGTTCGCCAGCGCGTGGTCGGTCTGAGCGGGATCGTTGATGGCGGCCAGCGGACCACAAATCAGCAGAATCAGCCCCAGAATTGACGGCAGCGCGGCAGCTTCCCAAAACGTTCCGAATTCTTGTCCGGTGGCAAGCGTCAACGCATCGATCTTGTGCTCCAGCGCATATGCCAGCGCCGACGCCGAAGCATGCGGCTCGTGACGCGAGTCGGCATCGGTAAAGAGCAGCCATTCTCCGCGAGCGCTGCGCACGCCCTGATGGAGCGCCCACGGTTTGCCAACCCAGCCTGGGGGGAGATCGGCACCATTGACGATCCGCAGTCGAGCATCGCCAGCAGCGAGCCGCGCGAGAATCTCTGGCGTAGCGTCGGTCGAACGATCGTCCACCACGATCACCTCGAATTCGATTCCACTTTGCGCCAGCAGCGAGTGCACGCACCGCTCGATCGATCGTTCCTCGTTCCGGGCCGGAACGATGATGGACAGCATCGGCAGGGCCGCCGGCACATCGTGTCGGTAGGGCACCTCGAGCCAGCCCCGCGCCGAGCTGGCGGCGCGATACGCATACACCAGCGCCGCCGCGGCGCAAGCGTGGGTCGCCAACCGGCTCAGCACGGGGCCTGGGTGCGCGGTTGCGTTTGCGCGCGCAGCTGGCCGCAGGCGGCTGCGATGTCGCGGCCCATCGGAGTGCGCACCGTGGTCGCAATCCCTGCGGCTTCCAGGCTCGCGGCAAACTCCCACATGCGTTTGCTCGAACTCCCCTGCAGCTGTGCGTCAGGGGTAGTGTTGTAGGGAATCAGGTTGACGTGGTAGAGTTTGCTGCGCATCAGCGCGGCCAGCGTGCGCGCTGAGGCGGGGTCATCATTGATACCGTCGAGCATCACGTATTCGAAGAAAATTTTGCGCCGGGTTCGCTCTCGATAGCGCTCGCAAGCGGCCATCAAATCGGCAATCGGATAGCGATCGTTGACCGGCATGATGCGCGAGCGCTGCTCGTCGGTTGGGGCATGCAGCGAAATCGCGAGATTGACCCCAACGCCTTCGGTGGCGAACGCGTCGATCTGTGGGACCAGGCCGACCGTCGAGATTGTAATGTGGCGGTGGCCCAGACCGAAACCGTGAGGATCGTTGAGGAGACGCACGGCATCCATGACGGCGTCGTAATTGTGGAACGGTTCGCCCATGCCCATGAAAACGACGTTGGTGATGCGTTTGGATCGAGCCGCCAGATCGCGCGCAAAGTATCGCGCCTGATCGAAGATCTCGATCGCTTCGAGATTACGTGAAAAACCCGCCTGACCGGTCGCGCAGAATGCGCATTTGAAGGCGCAGCCCGCTTGGCTCGAGATGCAGACAGTGGACCGGCCGCCGTGATGTTCCATCAGCACCGCTTCGACTTCGGCAGCGTCGGCCAAGCGGAACAACCCCTTGGTCGTCTGGCCGTCGCTCGAATGCTGGATCGCTACCGGCGCCAGCGATTCGAGTTCGAAACCATCCGCTTCAAGCCGAGAGCGCAACTCGAGCGGCAGCACGGTGACGGCCGCAAGATCCGAAGCTAATTCCTTGGCCGCAGCTCGGTAGAGTTGGCCGATCCGGTACGGCCGCAGATCGAGCTCTTGCTGCAACGCTTGCCCATTGAGAAAACCGGCCCGGCGCGCTTTCTGGTTGATCCAAACGTCTTGGGCGGTCATTGCTCTCATTGTAACACGCGTCTGCCACTGACTTTTCGCGCAGGTGCCGCGTGCCGCGCCACGCGCGGCTCACTGGGAAAAGAGTTCCGCTTGATAGACTTTGGGCGGGTCGGGGACGGTCACGATCGCGTCCAAGCGAGTGCGGACGGCTTTGAGATCGTCCCACACCAAACGCTTGACGGCGTTGAGTTCGCCGCCGGTCTGCCGCAAGATATAGGCCGGATGAAAGGTGGCAATCAGCGGCGTGTGGCGTGGTCCCTCAAACCACTGACCGCGCTGGCGGGTGATCGAAAACTGGTCGCCGAGAAACGACTTCGCCGCCGGCGCCCCAAGAGCCAGGATGATCCGCGGTTCGATGATCTCAATCTGCTCGTCCAGAAACGGGCGGCAATTGGTCATTTCGAACGGCGTCGGTGCTCGATTGCGCAAGCGGCCGCCGTCTTCAAGCGTCGGCCGGCACTTGACCGTGTTGCAGATGAACACGTCCTCGCGCGGAAGACCGATCGCGCCAAGCATCCGATCGAGTAACTCGCCCGCGCGACCCACGAATGGGCGGCCCTGCCGGTCTTCGGTTTCACCCGGCCCTTCGCCGACGACCATCAGCGCCGCCAGCGGGTTCCCTTCGCCGTAAACGCTGTTGGTTCGGGTGGCGCCGATCGAACAGCGCCGGCAGCGCTCGACGATCGCCGCGGCGTTGGCCAGGCGCTGCTCGCGGGCGGTCCGCTCGTGCAGGCTCATGCAGGCTGCTGCTCCGCTTCGAGGATCACCGCATCGCCGACAGCACGAACGTGCGTCGAACCGTCCCGAGCGCCGGTGACTTCGAAACGCACACCAACCACGCTATTAGCGCCGAGCCGCTCGGCGTCGCCGAGTAAGGCGGTAAGGCACTCGCCGCGAGCGCGCTCGGCATCAGTAACGATGACCGACGGACCGACGCCGACCAGCGAACCCATTGCTTGCAGCGCCGCTCGCAGGACGTTGCGTGAGCAGCTGGCGACTCCGCGCGCGGTACCGCAGCGCTTCACGATGCGATAGCCATCGAGCCGATCGAACGTCACGACCATCGCGGGGTCGAGCATGACGCGTCAGCTTCACGCCGCACGATGGGCTCTCCCGCAGGCGCGGCCTTCCCAATCGGGCAAGGGTCACAGGATGCGGATCCTCATCGTGCGCTTCGACGGCATCGGTGACGCCGTTACCTTGGTGCCGCTGATCGCCGCGCTGCGCGAGGCCGGCCATGAGTTGGGGATCGTTTTGTCGGATCGCAATGCGGGGGTCTTCGCGGCCGGCATCTTTTTACACCGATCGATTGTCCCGTGGCGAAGCTGGCGCCGGCGAGCACCAATCGGCCAAACCTTCGCCGGACTGCTGAATACGCTGCGCGATGCCCGCTATGATTGGGCGCTCATTCCCACCGAAGAGCCGGCAGCTTATGCGCTTGCGAAAGCGGCCGGGGTACCGAACCGGCGGGGCTTCGACGGTGGTTGGCGCAAACCGCTCAAGACGCTCTGGATCCGAGGTCAATGCACGGAAACCATCTATCGCGGCGCATCGCTGCAAGCCGAACGCGAGCACGAAGTTCGGGTGCTCTTTCGATTGAGCAGCGGGCTAACGACGCAAACAGCGCCCTCGCGGGATTCGCGCAAACTCGCCGCGTTCGTGCTCGATGGATTGCCGCCGAACCGGACCCCGGAGATGGCCGTGCAATGGACGCCGAAATGGAACGACGTCGGCGTCGGTCATGACACGTTCGACCACCTGCTCGGGCGGTTGCAGGCGAACCACCAATTGCGCGTTCTGGGGGCACATTCCGATGACGGTGCCCGGAAGATCGCGGCATTAGCCGCCAAGCGCGGAGTTGCAGTCGAACTCTTTTCCGTGCAGGCGCCGTGGAAAGCTGCCATTGCGCGGGCGCGGATGTTGCTGACGCCCGACACCGGCGCCGCGCACATCGCCGGCATGGTCGGTACGCCGGTCGTCGACGTTTTTGCGGCAACCGCCGACTACGAACATCAAGTCGCGCGCTGGGCGCCTTGGGCGGCACCATACGAACTCGTTTTGGCCACCCCCGATCAGGAGCGTTTGATGTTGCGCGTCGAGTCGGCCGTGCAGGCACTCGCCGACCAGGATGCCGGCAACGCAACCTGAGTGGGCGGTGCCCGCACTGGTGAAACCGGGGGATCGACCCGCTCGTAAAAGTCGATGCCTCCGTCGCGCTCGATAAGCCGGTATTGGCCTGCGTCGAGGGCGTCGGCCAGCGGTTGCGCGCAAAAACGCAACCATACCGAATCCCCAAAATCTCGATCGAAGAGCGCGTAGCGCGGCCCGCCGCCCAAACCGAGCTGCGCGCGAGCGTCAAAGCCTAAGTGCGTATATGCTTCTTCCTGGGTGCCCATTTCGATCTGGGCCGGTAACCTAGCAAGAAAGCGGTCGAGCCGCGCGTCGGCAGCGGAGTACGGTCGCAAGAAATAGCCTGGATGCAGCGGGTTGGCGACGACATAGACGAGCACGCAAAGCGATGCGCTGATTGCCAACAGCCGTCCAGTCACCTGTGGTGCCGCCAGCGCAAACGCGAACAGCACGTACGGAATCCACACGGCCGCATAGTGCTGACCCATCGAGTAAGGCGCCGGTTCGCGCGCGAGCAGGCACTCGGCGAGGCCGGGCAGCGCCAAGATGACGGCCGGTGAACGCAACGGGATGAGCACCAGCGGTACGAACGCGAGCGCCAGATATCCCAGCCGATCCGGCAGCGTGTGCAAACCGATCGTGCTGAGATCGTCCAGTGTCCAACGATAAAAACGCGCCGGGCTCCAGATCGTCCCGGCGGCCACCTGCGGCCGAATCAGTCCGAAATACGCGCCGAAGGCGACTGCGCAAAGCGCGATCGCCACAAGCGCGAAGCGCCTCGCGGCCCGATCGTCGGGGCGCTCCGATCGGCGCGTTCCCAAGTACAGCGCGGCACCCAGAAAGCCCACGATGAGCGCCTGATCTTCTTTGATCGCCAGGACCACCATGACCAGCGCGATGGCGGCGCGCCAACGTCGCGCGTCGATCGCCCACAGGAGCCACATCGTCGCGCCCGGTACGATCGCATTTTCGTGAAAATCGGCGAACTCAAGGCCGGCAAGTGGGGGATAGATCAAGCCGATCAGCGCGATCCCGAGCGCGACCTTTTCCGAAGCTCGACGGCGCGCGATGAGATACAGCGGCGGCGCAACGATCGCACCTGCGACCGCTTGGATCGCCGTGAGGGCCAAACCGGAATGAGTCAGCACCACGATCGGCGCACACAGATATAGGATCGGCGAGAAATGAAACGCCCAGTGGCTTCCGCTCTCAAAGGTATTGGAAAAGGTCGATGCTGCGCTCGCGATCGTTTGGGTGAACAACCCGAAATCAACCAAGTTGCGGTGCCCGGCGTATTTCACCATACCCAAAGCGAAGAATATAGCGGCTTGCGCAGCCGACGCTAACCAGATTCGCTGCATGCCGGTTGGTTGCAAAACCTTCGCGCTTAACGCGCGACGCGTCGTTGCTGCAGATATGGCCAGATAAAACCGTCGAGGTCGCCGTCGAGCACGCCGGCGGAGTCGCCCGTTTCAACATTGGTCCGGTGATCTTTGACCATTTGATACGGTTGTAAGACGTAGGAGCGGATCTGTGAACCCCACTCGTTGGCCCGACGCTCGCCGCGCAGTTCGGTCAATTTCGACTGGCGTTCTTCAATTTCGCGCTGGACGAGTTTTGCCCGCAGGATGTTCATCGCGACTTCGCGATTCTGAATCTGCGAGCGTTCCTGCTGCGACGCGACAATGATGCCGCTGGGAACATGGATGATCCGGATAGCGGATTCCGTCTTATTGACGTACTGCCCGCCGGCGCCGCCGGATTTGAAGGTTTCGATCCGAAGGTCTTCCGGGCGTATCTCCACATCGGCATCTTCGTCGCCGGCTATTTCCGGGACGATGTCGACACTTGCAAACGATGTGTGCCGCCGATGGGCTGAGTCGAACGGCGAAAGCCGGACTAACCGGTGAACGCCGCGTTCGCTTTCCAACATGCCGTACGCATTTTTTCCGCGTACGAAAAAGGTTATCGACTTGAGCCCGGCTTCTTCGGCCGGTGACTCGTCGGCGACGTGCGTTCCGAAGCCCTTGCGTTCGGCCCAGCGTACGTACATGCGCGCTAGCATTTCGGTCCAATCGGCGGCGTCGACGCCACCGGCACCTGCATTAATCGACACGATCGCGCCGTGGTCATCGTACTCGCCGTCAAAGGTAGCGGCCATTTCGAGGCTGTCGAGCCGGCCGCTGACCGTAGCAATGAGCCGGTCAACCTCCGCGTCGGCGCCTGCTTCGTCGCCCAGGACCTCCAAGGTTTCGCGCGCTTCGCGCAACGTTCCGGCGGCGGCGTCAAGCATCGCAACGTCCAGCCGCACATCGGCCAGTTGCTTCATCGTGCGCTGGGCGCTCTCGTTATCGTTCCAGAAATTCGGGGCATTCGAGCGCTGCTCGAGTTCGGCTACGGTCCGCTGCTTACGATCGTAGTCAAAGCCGCACCTTGAGGGTATCGAGGCGATCGTTCAAACGGGCAATCGAAGTCAGGTGCGAATCGCTCATCGGCTGCATCGTTCTCGGTCGCCGGCGCGCGGGCCTCGCGCTTGGTCGCAACAAGAGATCCGGCGGTGCGACGACGAACCGCTATCACATGGGCAGTTACGCGAAACTGACCGCGTTGAAGCCGCCCTTAGTCGGGCGCTGAGTCTCCGATGTGCGGCCGGTATCGAATGAGCAGCGTTGATGCGATCGCTCGGGCGTTCCCGCGGTACCGCCTGGTCGCAGCCGCGATGCCACGCTGGAACATTGCGCCGACGGATGACGTGCTCGCTGTTCGCAATGACGGCCGCGATGAAATCGTTGCACTACGATGGGGTCTGGTCCCGATGTGGTCCGACGATCCGAAGATCGGTTCTAAGCTCATCAACGCGCGGGTCGAGACGTTGACCGAACGGCCGGCGTTCCGCGATGCTCTGCGCCGCCGTCGCGCGCTCGTGCTCAGCGACGGGTTCTATGAATGGCAAAAGGGACCCAACGGTCGCAAGGTACCAATGCACGTCCGGCTGCAGACGGGCGAGCCATTCGCGTTCGCCGGCTTGTGGGAACGATGGCGGCGCCCCCACCAACCGCCGATCGACTCGGTCACGATCATCACCACCAACGCCAACGCCCTGCTGGAACAAATCCACGATCGCATGCCGGTTATTCTTGACCCCAAGGACTACGATCGATGGTTGCAACCGGCAGAGCTCCAACCGGATGCGGCTTTGCCGCTGCTCCTATCTCAATCGAGTGACGCGCTCGTCGTTTCGCCGGCATCGCCGCGGCTCAATCGCGTCGGATACGACGCTCCCGACTGTCTCGAACCAGCACCTGCCGATCTGCCGCTGTTTGGAGAAGCATAGCTCGAAGCTCTAGGCGGCGGCTCCGTGGCATTTCTTGTACTTTTTGCCCGAGCCGCAGGGGCATTGTTCGTTGCGGCCGATCTTTTCTGAGGTTGCTCGTACGGGCTTCTTCGGTTCATCGTCGCCGCGATTGGTATGGAGCTGCCGTTTCTGTTCGGAACCAGGGACCGGTCCTAACAACTTCTCAGCCACGACCGGATCGACGCGGGCCGGTTGCGGCGCGAGCGATCCGTCGGGAATCGGCGGAAACGCCGGCATGCCGTTGGAGCGTGCCGAGACGCCGTCGAGCATCTCTTCAGGAACGGCTTCGGGCAGATGCAGCATGTCGTGCTCGCCGCTTGGATCTTGGCGTTCGACAACGACCCGGAAAACAGCTTTGATCGCTTCGTCGGAGATATTGTTCTTGAGGTCCTCGAAGATCTCGTAGGCCTCTTTTTCATATTCGACACGCGGATCTTTCTGTCCGTAGCCGCGCAGTCCAATTCCGGTCTTGAGCGCATCCATCACGTACAGGTGGTCAACCCATAGCCGATCGATGATCGGCAACATGATGTATTTCGACTCGATGACCCGCATCAGGTCAGCCCCGAGTTCGGCTTCCTTGGCTTCGTACGCCTCGACGCCCAGCGCGTCGAGCTTGGCCTTCATCTCGGCGCGATCGACCTTCTCAAGTTCGTCGACCGTGATCCGATCTTTGAGTGGCCACACCGTGTCGAGCTCGTTGATGATTTCCTGAAGATCCCACTCACTGGGATGGATGTTCTCGGGGGCGCTCCGGTCGACGGCTTGAGCAACTTTTTCAACGATGGTCTGCAACATGTAGTCGCGCAGGCTCTCGCCGTTGAGAACTTTGCGCCGTTCGGCATAGATGATCTCGCGCTGTTTGTTCATGACGTCGTCGTATTCGAGAACTTGTTTGCGAATCTCGTAGTTGTGGTTCTCGACCTTGCTCTGGGCGCGTTGGATCGAGGCGGTAACCAGTCCGGCCTCAATCGGCGTCTCGTCCGTAAAGCCGACCCGATCCATGATCGACGACATTCGCTCGCCGCCGAACAGACGCATGAACTCGTCTTCTAGGGCGGTATAAAAGCGGGTGCTACCCGGATCGCCTTGCCGGCCCGACCGCCCGCGAAGCTGGTTGTCGATCCGGCGCGCTTCATGGCGCTCAGTGCCGATAATGTGCAGCCCACCGAGGCCGGCGACACCCTCGCCAAGCTTGATATCGACGCCGCGGCCGGCCATGTTAGTCGCGATCGTCACCGCATTGTGCAGGCCGGCATCCTTGATGATCTGTGCTTCCTGCTCGTGGTACTTCGCATTGAGGACGTTGCACTCGACGCCACGCCGGCGCAACAGCGTGGCGAGCCGTTCGCTCTTTTCGATCGAGCGCGTTCCGACGAGCACCGGCCGCCCCTTCTCGTGCTCGGCGACAATCTCGTCGACGACCGCCTCGAATTTGGCGCCCTCGCTCTTATAGACGATGTCGGACTGGTCTTTGCGCGCGACCGGCTGGTTCGTCGGAATCACGACGACGTCGAGTCCGTAGATGTCGCGGAACTCGCGCTCTTCGGTCTTGGCAGTACCGGTCATACCCGCGAGCTTATCGTACAGCCGAAAGTAATTTTGGAAGGTGATCGTCGCCAGCGTTTGATCCTCGCTGCGAACGTTCAAACCTTCTTTGGCTTCGATGGCTTGATGGATGCCGTCGGAATACCGCCGGCCGTACATCAGCCGCCCGGTGAACTCGTCAACGATGATGACCTCGCCGTCTTTGACGATGTACTGCTGGTCCTTGTGGAACAAATGCCACGCCTTGAGTGCGGCGTTGAGCTGATGCGTCAGCTCGAGATTACGCTGCTCGTAGAGGTTGCCGATCCCCAGCATCTTCTCGACCTTGGCGACACCTTTTTCGGTGACCGGAACGGCGTGCGCTTTCTCATCGACCGTAAAGTCCTCGGTCTTGACTAGCCGCGGAACGATCTGGGCGAATTTGTGATACAGATCGGTCGCGTCCTGGCCCTGGCCGCTGATGATCAGCGGCGTGCGAGCTTCATCGATTAGGATTGAATCGACTTCATCGACGATCGCGAAGCTGAGATGGCGCTGAACCATGTCTTCCAGTTGCCACGCCATGTTGTCGCGCAGATAGTCGAAGCCGACTTCATTATTGGTCACGTACGTGATGTCGCAGTTGTAGGCCGCGCGACGTTCGGGCGCGGGCAAATCGTGCTGGACCACGCCCACCGACATCCCCAGGAACGCGTAGAGCGGCCCCATCCACTCGGCATCGCGCCGCGCCAGATAGTCGTTGACCGTCACGAGGTGCACGCCGAGACCGAGCAGCGCATTGGCGTAGACGGCCAGCGTGGCGACCAGCGTCTTCCCTTCGCCCGTCTTCATCTCGGCGACTTTGCCCTCGTGGAGGACCTGGCCGCCCATGATTTGGACGTCGAAGTGCCGCATCCCAACCGTCCGCTTCGCAGCCTCCCGGCAAACGGCGAAGGTCTCGGGCAGCAGCGCATCGATCGGCTCGCCGCCGGCCAGCCGGTCCCTGAATTCTACGGTCTTGGCGGCCAGCGCCTCATCGGAAAGCGCCGAGATCGCCGGCTCCAGGGCATTGACGGCGACGACCGTCCGCCGCAGCCGAACGATCTCCCGTTCGTTGCCGTCGAAAATCCGTTTGAGGAAAGCCATACCTACGATAAATCGTTCGGCGGCTTTGGAAGTTCCACCGCCCGGCCCCTAGACCGACATTCGAGCGGGGTGGTCGATCACGGCGGCCGGTACGGTCCGCAGAAGTTCGCCGACCGTCACGAATTCGAAACCGGCTTTTCGAAAGCGGGCGGCGATCGTCGGGAGTGCGTCGATCGTCGACAGCCGCCCATTGTGCAGCAACACGATGTCGGGAGCGCTCGCATGCGCGGTGACATGCGCGGCCAACGCCTCGGCCGTCATCGTGTGCCAGTCGCCGGGATCATCGGACCACAGGATGACGTTGAATCCGGCAAGCTGCGCGGCGCGGACCGTCGCTTCGGTGTAGCGACCATGCGGCGGCCGCATCAGCGTGCGGGTGGCCGGATCGTGCGTCAGCCGACCCAGCACGGCGGCGGCCTCTGCCAATTCCCGTTGGACGGCGCTGAACGAGAGCTGGTCGAGGTTGGGATGCGTTTGCGTGTGGTTGGCAACTTCGTGACCCTCGCGCACAATGCGGGCCGTCAACTCGGGAAATTCTTGAGCGTCGCGACCGATCAAGAAAAACGTCGCCGGAATGCGAAGCTCTGCGAGCATATCGAGCAGCAGCGGCGTATCCACCGGATACGGACCATCGTCGAAAGTGAGCGCAATCTGTCGGGGGTTTTTGGAACGGTCGAGCGGCGGACGATCGTGCAAGAGGCGCTTGATCCGCGCATCGATCTGATTCGAGAGCGCTTCGTGTGAGTCCATGTCGCGCGTGACGATCGCCGGTGGAACGGGTTTATGCAGTCGAGTGTTGACGAAAAAGGCCGTAAGCGATGCCAGCAGCACCGCAAGGGCGGCCGCCGCCAAGACTCGGGGGATCACTTCGTACGGGCGGCGGATGCGCTCACTTGACGGCGGAAGCCTGCGCGCTCGTACCGGTGATGAAATCGCGCCCGACGACGACGGTGACGTCGCTGCGCTCATCGCCTTCGATCGTCGAAACGTCCGTCGTAACGGTTGCCTTCGGGAGCTTCACCGCCGTCTTGACGCGCTCGCCCGCCAGGGGAACTTGCTCCGAGTGGACGCGGATTTCGGTCGTATCGTAGCCGAACGACTCGGCGTTGGCGACCGTGCCAATCTTGAAGCCTTGCTTTTTGAGCCGAGTCGCCATCTTCTTACCCAGCCCCGGTTCACCCGACCCGTTGCGGATCTCGACCCGAATCGTGGAGGCGGGAATCGTCGCGATCGCGGTCGGGTCAAGCGGCTCGCTGGGCGACAGGATCGGCTCGAGGAACGCCTTCTTCACGAGCTTGAGCTTTGCTCCCTCATCGGCGATCAGCACGTTACCGCAGCACGCGAGATCGCGATCGGTCGTGTAGGGAAGCTGCTCGGTGCGTAAGTCGGCGATGTCGAACCCGGCCAGGGCATTTGCTAGGCTCATCTCCTCGTCGGTTTTGAGATCGGTTTGGACGAGCTTATTGATTGCGTCGATCAATGGCTTGATGTGCATAAGGTCGTTGAGACCTTGGCCTTTGATCTTGTTGACGACGACTTTGACCAGTTGCTGCTGGCGCGCAATCCGACCGACGTCGCCGGTCGCGTCGTGGCGAAACCGCGCATAGGAAATCGCTTGTTCGCCGTTCATGTGATACATGCCGGGCTTAAAATGGATGTGCAAGTGCCCCCAGCTGTCATCATAATCGAGCTTTTCCTTGACCCGCATATCGACGCCGCCGATGGCGTCGATCACCAGCTTGGACTGGTTGATCCGCAGCACGGCGTAGCGATCGAACCCCGGCAGCCCGAGAAAATCGGCGATCACTTGCTCGGACATCTTCGGCCCCCCCAGCGAAAACGCGCCGTTGATCTTGTCTTGGCGGCCGTTGGGCATGGTGGCGAGCATGTCGCGCGGAATTGAGATAATCGATGCCGAGGGTTTCGGGACCGCAGCGGTCGGCAAATTCAACGAGATCGCCATGATCATGTCGGTGCGCGAATTCTTGGAAAATTCTTGGTCCTTGGCATCGTAATCGTAATCGATACCGACGACCAAGATGTTGAGCCGGTCCTTGCCGAAGAAGTGTTGTGGCTTGGGGATGAAGAGGTTCCCGAGCGTATGGACGACGGTCTCGTGTTTATTCCTCGCCGTAATACCGATCCAGCCCGAAAAGACGGCAACCGTCAACACGAAAGCAATGGCGCCACACAGAAGGTTGCGCAGCAGTGCCGACCGCCGGCGGCGGGCGGCCTCCAAGCGGTCCGATCGCCGAATCGACGATGGATCCATGCCTGCTAAACTCCCACCAGCGCCCGAGCGCCAACCGCGGTCCCGTAAAAATCGAACGCCGTGCTCCCGCCCAGCGTGACATCGACAAAACTTCCAAGCGGCGCGTTGCCGGCGAAATAGATGCCGCCATCGACGCCGGGCGCCTCACCCATCGACCGCCCCACAAGCACGTCTCGTACCGCGAGCGCACCGCGCAGCGGATCGTCCGCTCGCAGTTGCCGCCGCTCTTCCACTAAGACGCGCACGGTCTCGCCGATCCGGCGCGCGCGCACACGCGCGGATGCCCGCCGCTGGGCTTCGCGCAGCCGCAGCAACCGGCGGCGTTTTTCCTTTTCCGGCACCTGATGCGGCAGCTTAGCGGCCGGCGTGCCGTCTTCTCGGCTGTAGGTAAAGAAGCCGACGCGATCGAGTTCTGCCCGGCCGATCCACTCTTCGAGGTAGTCGACGTGCTCCTCGCGCTCACCGGGAAAACCCACGATGAACGTGGATCGGAGCGTGATGCCGCAAACGCGGCGGCGGAATTCGGCAATCAGCTCGAGATAGCGCTCGCCGCTTGACGGTCGGCGCATCGCGCGCAAGACGTCCGGATGCGCATGCTGCAGCGGCATGTCGAGGTACTTGCACACCTTGGGGAGCGCGGCCATGGCTTCGATAAATTCATCATCGACCGTAGCGGGGTAGAGGTACAGCAGCCGGAGCCACTCCAGGCCCTCGATGTCGTGCAAATCGCGCAGCAGGGCCGCCAGACCGCCGCGCCGCACGCCCCGATCGCGGCCGTACATCGAGCTGTCCTGAGCGATCAAAATGAGCTCGGTCGCTCCGCCGCTCACCAGCGCTCGGGCTTCTTTGACGAGCGACTCGGTGCTTCGGCTCCGAAAGCCACCTCGCAACTGGGGTATGATGCAGAAGGTACACGGGTGGTCGCAGCCTTCGGCGATCTTCAGGTAGGCCGTCGCGCGCGGCGTGGTGATCAATCGCGGCAGGAAATCGTGCTCGGGCTCGGCGTCGAATTGCAGCCGGATCGGCGCTAAGCCGGCCCACGCCTCTTCTAAAACCTCCGCGATACCGGCGTACGCGCCGGTGCCGACGACGCCGTCGATTTCGGGAACCAGCGCGCGAAGTTCTTCGCCGAAGCGTTGCGAGAGGCAGCCGGCGACGATCAACCGCTGCCCGGGCCGTTTGGCGGCCGCGTGCGTCAGGATGACGTCGGTCGACTCGGCTTTTGCCGCATCGATGAACGCGCACGTGTTAATGATGACGGCGTCGGCCGCCGCTGGCTCGGGCACGAGGTCCCATCCGGAGCCGCCGAGCTTGGCGATCATCACTTCGGAGTCAACCAGATTCTTCGCGCATCCGAGGCTCACAAAAGCAACCTGGCGCTTGCTTGTTCCCAAAAACATCTCCCGCAGAAACCTACCCGGCAGGCCGAGGACTTCAACCCCGCCTATTCGTTTCGCCGGGGGCTCGTTCCGTCAACTACCCTGCAGGGTCGCCGGATTCTCATCGGGGCTCCATGCCGCCCCCAGCGGGCTTTTAAGCGGCGCTCGTCAGCGATAATTGACGAACTGAAGCGGCAATTCATACTCAAGGCCCCGCAGGAGGGCTTGCGCCTTTTGCAGGTCGTCCTTGCTCTTGCCGGTTATCCGGATTTGCTCGTCCTGATATTGGGCCTGGACTTTGAGTTTGGCGGCCTTGATCGCCTCCAGGAGCGGCTTGCTCTTGTCTTTGGGGATTCCACTGCGCAGAGTGATGACTTGGCGGACGGTCTGCTGCGCCGCGGGCTCGACCTTGCCGTACTCGAAAGCTTTGAGCGAGATGCCGCGCTTGGTGGCGCGACCGGCCAGCATATCGGTGACGTTTTTAAGCTTGAGTTCATCGTCGCTGACGATCGTAATCGTCTTGCCGCTGTGTTCGATGGTGGTTTTCGTGTTCTTGAAATCGAATCGGCCGTCGATTTCCTTGCGCGTTTGATTGAGCGCGTTGTCCAGTTCCTGTGGATCGATCTTCGAGACGACATCGAACGAGAACTCGGCCACGCTTATTTGGCCGCCTCGTACGTCTTCTCGATCACGTCGCCGGCGTTGCCCAGCTTGCCGAGGTCTTTGCCATTCACTGCAACGTTGACGCCGCCGGCATTGCCCGCGCGCACCGTGACGTGCTTGCCGCTGAACGTTTTGTTGGTCCCCGCTGGAAACAGCCCCTCGATCTGCTGGCGGCCGTCGACGTCGACGCGCAACCACGAACTCTGGTCGAGCCGGATCGAGACGCCAGTGCCCGCCGGGGTGCCCGGCAGCTTCGACTTGCCGGTCGCGCCGGGTGAGGGAACCGATGGAGGGGCCGTCGCCCCCGGTGCGTTACTAGACGACGCGATCGGCGTTGGAGCGGAGATCGCGCCTGCGCCGAGTTGCCCCATCCGCTCGGTCCGCCGCAGATCGTAAAAGCTATACGCCACGAAGGCGACCAGGGCGAGTGCCGCGGCCCCAGCGAGCCAAAGCCACAACGATGCGCCGCGTCGGGCCAAAGCCGCTCGCTCGCTTGCATATCCCGAAGTCGCGGACGCCGTGGCCGGCGGCAATGCGGCCAGGGTTGCATTGTATTTTTCGATAGCGCCTTCGGGATCGAGGCCTAAGAATCGAGCGTAGGTTCGAATGAAGCCACGCACGTAGACGGGCGCGGCGATAACACCCCAGTCCTCTTCTTCGAGACTCTTGAGGTAGACGGAGCGGATGTGAATCTGCTCGGAAACGTCCGAGAGAGAGAGATTGCGCGCTTCCCGGGCGGCGCGAAACTCCTCTCCAAGGGCAGGCATGTAATTTTGAGTTAGCGGGCCCGGTGGGTTATCCTGTTGTGCATGGTTCCACCACAACCGGCTAGCGGGCATTCGCGCGAGCGCGTTGTCGCGGCGATGAGCGGCGGCGTCGATTCAACCGTCGCCGCCGGGCTGCTGATCGAGGCGGGCTACGAGGTCATCGGAGTGACCATGAAAATGTACGCTCCGTCCAGACCCGCGTATGCGAAATCGTGCTGCGGCGCCGAGGACTTCGATGACGCCCGCCGCAGCGCAGCAATTCTCGGCATCCCGCATTATGTGCTCGACTTCGAAGCAACCTTCGAGCGCAACGTCGTCGCGCCGTTCGTCGAGGCGTACCGCACCGGTCGCACGCCCAACCCGTGCGTGGCGTGCAACAACTTCGTCAAGCTGGGCGCGCTGCGGCGATACGCGGATCGTCTCGGCGCCAGGTGGGTTGCGACCGGCCATTACGCGCGGGTCGAACACCGCGCCGACGGCCCGCATCTCTTCACCGCGCGATCGGCGACAAAAGACCAATCGTACGCACTCGCGCAGCTTGCGCCGGCACAACTCGCCGGTCTGCTTCTGCCGCTGGGCGAATTTGACAAACCGGCGACGCGCGCGCGCGCTGTGAGGTTGGGATTGCCGGTGCACGACAAGCCCGATTCGCAAGATATCTGCTTCGTGGAAGGTGGCGCTTATCAAGAGGTGCTTGCGGCACACGGAGTTCGCGATGAACCCGTGGGGCCGGTCGTCACGGTCGACGGTGAGCCGGTCGGAAGCCATCGCGGAATCTCACACTATACGGTCGGACAACGACGCGAATTGCCCGCGACCCACTTCAACGACGGCCCGCGCTACGTGACGCGCATTGATTTGACGACGAATACCATCGTCATCGGTCGCGAAGACGAACTACACGCAGACGGCCTCATCGCGCACGAAGTGAACCTCATTCGCCCCGAGCGTTTCGCCGGACGCAGCCTTTGCGTCCAGGCGATGACGCGCTATCGCTCGCCGCGCAACGGAGCGTTGGCGGCGCTCGATCGCGCCGGCGGCCTCCTGCACCTGCGATTCGAGCAACCCGAAAGGGCGGTTACGCCGGGTCAGCTTGTCGCCCTCTACGACCGCGACGGCGACGAAGTGCTCGGCGGTGCGACTATCCATGCTGCGGTCTAGATCGGGGATCGCGCTTAGGTCCTCAGAACGATTGCCGCTTCCTTATTGATGTGGCCCACTAACGCTGTGCGCGAGCTAACCTTCAACTTGTTATAAATGGCGGCGACGTGGTTTTCGACCGCACGCTCGCCGATGATCAGATGCTCGGCGATCGTCCGATTCGAGCTGCCGGCGGCGATGAGCGTTGCCACTTCCCGCTCGCGCGCCGTCAGCTCCAGCTTCGAGCGCCCGCGCCGGTTGAGCGGCATCAGAACAGCTTCCAATCGACGCACACTCCACCGATCGCCCATCTGCCGGTAGATCTCGAAACGTACCGTTCGTGGGTGCCGATGCTCTGGGCCAGTTCTCGCGCGGTGCGCAGCCCGCGCTCGGCGAGTTCTTTGTAGAACCCGAGGCGGTCGCCGACGAGGATGAGCGCGCCGCTTTATCGTCGCGCCGACGTCGCCGAGCATCTTGCCCAGGAACACGTCAAACTTGGACTGGTCGATGACTGGGGCTGCGTTGTCATGTGACGTCCAGGGGCGCCGCCCCGGACGAGGGTGGTCGCTCCAGTCTGCGGGGGAGAGCGTCTCAAAATCATCTCAGTTCTCGGGGGCGAGGCGTTCCTTGACCCACCTCCTCGCCATGAGATATACTTTTGGCATATCTCATCTCCTTTCGAGGTTCAGCGTGGACATCGCTAAAATTTTTTGGTCCGGCCGATCACAAGCCGTCCGACTCCCCAAAGACTTTCGCTTCGACACCGACAAGGTGCGCATTCGGCGTCACGGCAGCGCCGTAATCCTCGAACCGATGGCCCACGACTGGGCTTGGTTGGATTCGATTGTTGGACCGGTCGACGATGACTTCGCAATTGACGCGCGCGAGCAACCGGCCGAGCAGCAGCGCCCCGCGTTGGATTTTTTCGCATGAAGTTTCTGCTTGACAGCAACGCCGTCGTTGCCATTCTGAAAGGCGGCGCGGACATGCACGCGCGGCTGCGACGGTACGAGCCGCACGACTTCGGCATCCCCGCCGTCGTGGCGCATGAACTGTTTTACGGAGCCTATAAATCTGAGCGCACGGCCGAGAACCTCGCCCGGGTAGAGGCCCTGCAATTCGAGGTGGTGGATTTCGATCGTGACGATGCACGTCGGGCCGGCGAATTACGGGCAAGATTGGCGGCAGCCGGCACGCCCGTCGGCCCCTATGACGTGCTGATCGCGGGGCAGGCGCTCGCCCGCTCTCTGAGGATCGTCACGCACAACACGCGTGAGTTTCAGCGGGTACCGGGGCTTCGCATCGAAGATTGGGAATGAGTCAGGCGGCGTCACAGGCCTCGCGGCGGTAGGCGCTACGAGGCGACGGCGAGCGGCATCTGGGGGCGCAGGTTCCAGTACGTGTCGCGGATGACGGGCCGGAAGCCGGCGCCGATGATCAGTTGCTCTAGCTGTTTGCGGGTCGCGGCGTTGGTCGAACCGGCGTCGTGGACGACGCGCTCTTCGAGGATCGTGCCACCCATGTCGTCGCAGCCGTAGAACAGCGCCAACTGGCCCATCTTCAGGCCCGGCGTCAGCCACGAGGCTTGAAGATGCGGGAAATTATCCAGGTAGAGCCGAGAGATTGCCAGGACGCGCAAGTACTCCAGACCGGTCGATTCTTGACCTTGGAGCGGGGTCTTAAACGGGACGTAGTACCACGGGATGAACGCGGTAAAGCCGTGGGTCTCATCCTGCAGCCTGCGCATGATGTCGAGGTGGTCGATCCGTTCGGCATCGGTTTCGACGGAGCCGAACATCATCGTCGCGGTGGTCGGCATACCGAGCTGCTGCGCGTCGCGCATGACCCCCATCCACTCGTCCGGCTTGATCTTTCGCGCACTGATGCGTTTGCGTACGCGCTCGACCAGGATCTCGGCGCCCGCTCCCGGGAGCGATTTCAGTCCCGCCTCGCGGAGCCGCACCAAGATCTCGCGGGGTGGCAGGCCTTCGATTTTCGACAGGCCATTGATCTCCGAAACCGAGAGCGAGTGGATGTCGACTTCGGGATACTCGGCGCGAACCCGCCGGAACAGTCCCTCGAACCATTCCAACCGCAACTCCGGATTGACGCCGCCTTGAATCATAATTTGGGTCGCGCCCTGATCGGCCGCCCACTTCACGCGCGCGAGCACGTCGTCGTGCGACATCGTATAGCCTTCGCCGTGCTTCTCGGGCCGGAAGAACGCGCAGAACGAGCAATGGACGTTGCAGATGTTGGTGTAGTTGATCGTCGTATCGATCACGTACGTGACGTCATCCGTCGGATACAACTGCATGCGGCGGTAGTGGGCGGCGGCGCCGAGGTCGTGGAGCGGCGCTTCGGCGTACAGCCTGACTCCCTCGTCGAGCGAGAGCCGGCCGCCATTCGCTCCCTTTTCCAGCAGCGCGTTAAGCGACACCGACAACCTCCGGTTCGACCGATGGCACGCACGCAATCGCCCCGATCGCTACCAACTCATGGAAATAGCGGCGCAGCCCGGCACGAGCGCGGGCGTCGAACTCAAAGTTCAGCGTTGCAAAGTAGGTCGAATAGAAGCCTGGTTGGCGCGGGGCCGCAGCCTGCGCCGCCGCAACGACCGATTCCGGATGCGCTTCGCCCCATCGTGCGGCCGACCGCAGCGCCGCTAACGCGGCGCCCACTTCGGGCTCGCGGCTCTCCCAAATCGCGCGCCGGACGGCCCACACGGCGTACACCATGTCGAGTCCCGTCCAGGCGTGCCACAACGTTCCGAGATCGTAGACATGCGAGGGCCCAAAGGCGAATTGCGCGTCAATCGCGCGATCGCCGATGAGCAACGCGGGCTGTCCGCGAAGGGCGGCCGCGAACGGATCATCGGTATCAACGTACTGCGCATGCACGCCGAGCTGGCGCTCGAGCAAAATCCGTAACAGACTTCGGCCGCTCGCGGACTCGGTCGTTACCGCTATGGTCTTGCCGTCCAGCGCGGCAAGCGGCTCGCGACTCACCAACAGCACCGACCATACCTCGGTGCGCGACCCGATACAAAGATCCGGCAAGAGCACCAGATCCTCGGCATACTTGGCAAAGTGGAAAGCACTGATCGGCCCCAGGTCGAGTTCGCTCGCGGTAAGCATCGCGTTGAGTCGCGAGGGGACATCGGTCACAAGATGACCCGGAAATTG
>JRHI01001062.1_pt1 | contig 25548 bp, 22 predicted proteins | sample 215371 | NCBI WGS metagenome assembly JRHI01 (sample SAMN02929681, study PRJNA255918) | sediment metagenome | biome: cave system; feature: Ice Cave; material: Sediment; isolation source: sediment from deep within a dark volcanic ice cave with no known source of... ...
CTTTTTTCCCAGTGTTTGCAACTCGATTGTCAATTTAGTTGGGGCCAATGATCACAAGGTCCACAACAGCCACCAGAAGGTACTTGGCAAGGACAAGGACAAGGACAGCCTTTCTATCAGCCTCCGCAACAACCGCAACCTTGGCAAGGACAACCTCCGCAAGGATATCCGCAACAACCGTATCCATATCCACAGCAGCAACCCTACCCACCACAAATGCAACCTATGCCGATGGTCAGTAATACAGTGGTCAATGTCAACACGCAGCAACAAGGGCATGGCTTCCTTATGCGTGCTCTGTATTTCATCTTCATTGGCTGGTGGTTGGGTTACATCTGGCTCAACATTGGCTTTGCATTTTGTGCATTTATCATCACACTACCAATCGGCTTGATTATGCTCAACCGCATACCACAAGTGCTCACACTACGCCCGAGCACAGGATCACAAACACAAGTCCAAGTTGCCATGATGGTTGGTTATGGAGGTGTCACTAATGTAGTAAATGTCAACATCACCAGCAATCAGCAGCATAATATACTCATACGTGCTCTATACTTTGTGTTTATCGGGTTCTGGGTGGGATACCTTTGGGCTAATATAGGCTATTTCCTATGCCTCAGCATTCTAGGCTTACCACTAGGCATCATCATGCTTAACCGTTTACCAATGGTGCTAACTCTGAGAAAGAACTGAGCAGAGTCTTGCAAGAAGCAACCCGCATTCTCACGAGAATGCGGGTTGCTTCTTGTTTTTTAAGGTGAAGATCACATAATATACCAAAAACTCAGCGTACCAAAAACAGCGTTGTAAACGTCTATACAGTGGATAGAAAAACAGCGCTTTTGATTGGAAAGCACAACATACGTCTATCTTCTTAGGCACCTCCTCGCTCCTGTTCATTGAGGCACAGAGATACAAGAGGGTTATGCAGTCCACTCTACTCAATACCAATTCGAGAAAGGACACGCTCATGATGGCGGTAAACTATGAAGAGTTCTTTATCTATGTCCCGACGATGAATGAAGTGGAAACCCTCTCTCACACAAATATGACAAGTGAGGAGGCAATTTCCCCTCCGGACCAAGATGGTACTTCTGATTCTCAGGATTGGGTGAAGATTCCTCTCGCTGGGCAGCTTGTAGTGTATGCTCGTACTATCACCCAGGAGTTGCAAGAGCAAGCAAATTAAAATTATACAACTCAATTTTTCCGATTTCTCAGTTTTCTAATCAAACCCTCCCAATTTTTATTGACATTTTAGCCGGAGGCAAGTACAATTAATGGAGATAGACAGATGTAGTGTTCTAACTAGGAGGCATCTCCATGGCTGTCGTACATACGGATTTTTACCGACATGAAAACTTTGTCCGCAAGTCGATTCAAATCCCATCGACTCAACACAAAGAGCTAAAAGCCCTTGCCGTTGAATTGGACTCTTCCCTCGGAGATGTAGTGGAGACGATTATGGAACTGATGAAACGGGATAACTATCAGCAACTGAAAACCGCCATTATTCAAAGACGTGAACGCGAGCTTTCCTCTCTCAACCTTTCCCTCGATGAAGCATATGCTTACCTCGGCTCTATCCCAGATACATTAGACGACGCACGATTCTTTTTTGATGCAGGTCAAGAAGGTATGGTTGCATAAGATATAAGGGATAATTCATGAGTAGCGAGGCGAGGCATTCAACGCCCAGCCCCCAACAATCGAGATATACGGATCCCAGCCACATACCACCCAGTCCAAGACGTGGAGAGATTTGGGACGTGAATTGGTCTCCTGGTCGCGGAGCTGAACAGCAGGGTACACGCCCTGCCTTAATTATTCAGAATGATCGTGGCAACGCTTCCCCCTCTTATCCACTCACAATAGTTGCCTCTATGAGCCGCACAGAACGCGAGATTCCTCTGCATGTACGCATTACGCCTAATGAAGAGAATGGCTTGACCGATTACACTGATGTGAAGTGTGAACAGGTGATGACGATTGAGAAGACACGCCTTTTACGTCGTCGCGGTAGTATTACAAGCGAAGAATTGATCCGCGTCGATATGGCCCTCAAAGTCAGTCTTGATCTACTCACCTAAGGTGTATTTATTTGAGAACAATGCCAAACATACATGGCGTATGCGCCATGTATGTTTGGCATTGTTCTCATTTTTTACTGACCACCCAAACCTAAGACAGTGGTAGGATTATCTGTGTGAATGGCGTTTGTAGGCGGCGTGATAGTCACCGGAGCATTAAAGTTGCTCAGGTCAACAATGGTGTCAAGACTGCTGCTGACACTAGCAGGAATAGCTCCCGCAGAAGTAGGAGTTCCACTAAGGCCACTAGTGTCAGCAGTAAGATTGAGTTTGAGTTCTGTACGATGCACATAGAACTGTGTCTCGTCAATCCAGACGTCGATAGAGGATTGGAACGTTTTCGTGCTATTTAACAAAGCGTCGATGTTCTGCTGACTGAGACTTCCTTTGAGCTGCGGATTATCGGTGAGCAATTGACGAAGCCCTTCTTTGTCTAGCACGGCAGTGATATGGCGCAGATTTTGTCCATTGAGAGATTGTGTGCCATGATCGGTAATCTGCACGTGTTGTAGAAGAGCTAACAGGCTATTTTGATCGAGACTGACACCGGAAAATGGGTTGCCCACTACATTCTGAAATGCGCTTTTATCCAAGACATACCACTGTCCCTGAGTATTCTTCACATAGACTTTGTCGCCCTGGACGATCTCAGCAATGTTCGTATTCTGGTTTATGCTCAGGCTCAATTGTTCCTGATCGGGGAGTACCTCGTCACCGCTACCACTGAGTGAGAGGTTGAGCGAGGTAGGTGTGGAGCTTAAGGTAGGTGTTCCTGAAGTTGCCGAGGTGGTTTGTAGGCTACTAGTAGATTGTAATACAATGTGGGCCGACTTGAGTTGCTTCATACCATTCGCGCTATTTTGTAGCACCTGGAGTGGAGTCAGATTACTAGCTCCATTGCCGCCAGTACTCGTTGGTAGTGTTGGTTGGCTGCAAGCACTCATTATCAGTAGTAGCGTAAAAGCAAGTGCGAATAATGGCAGAGTATAGCGTTTGTGTATCGCCATGATAGGCTCCTTTATCTGAGAAAACAAAGTATTTTCCACGTGCAGTTCTGCTTATGATACGTATCAGATGTAATGATCGTTTCTATTCCTATGGTCACTGTTTCACATAGATGTGGTAGGCGCCTGATGTATCGCACTCGTCGTGTGGCGTAGCTTCTCCGGCGACATTGACCATATGGACGACGGGCGCCATGAATGAGGTCCCTACGACAATCTCTGGACACCCTATGCTATGATGCAATGGGGATAGCTCATAAGTATGTATTATAAGGGGGAAACATCATCGTGACATCTATTGAAGAGATCGATATGACATTTTGGGAAGAATATGAGAGTGATGAGATGAAGTTGTGGGTAGACCTTGTGTATTATGGTCTGCTTGCAGATGAGTGGAGGAAAGATCAGTAACTGTGTTACATAGTAACTGTCATATATAAACTGTATACAACTTAGAACAGTTCAGTACGTACTATCTATAAATGGGATATAATGCTGTCATCAAGCTTCAAAAAACGTCCTTCTCGCCACCTACAGAGGTTAGCATGAGAGATATACATATATACAATGCTACACAATCACCGTTACATAGATTGTGTTCTATACCACGCTTGTTCATTGCGCTCCTACTGACAGTGGTACTCGCTGTCTTTAGTAGCATGACTGTTGCACAGGCTGCTAGTATGCCAGGTGGCAATGTGAGCGATCCTAGTGTGCGTGCTGTCGATATTGCTCTACCCTCGGTAGTACGCATCTTCACGACTGTAAGTAGCCATGTACTTGTAAATTTTCCTACCGGCACCATCGCATTCCCTACCAGTGGGAATGGCTATCAATTAGGATTGTCTGGTAGCGGCACATTCATTTCAGCTCATGGTGATATTCTGACTGCTGACCATGTTGTCAAGCCGCCTACAAATGATGCTTCCATCATGCAGGCATTCGCAGACCAAGCAGCTCCTGATGTGACTACGTATGTCAATCAGCACAACATTTATGGTAGGCAATTGACGCAGGATCAGGTAGACCAGGGACTGCGCAGCGGGCAAATACCATTCCAACCTAAATATGATACCGTCAGCAGTGAGGTCTTTCTGAGTACCTATTATACTGGACCTTTAACAGCATCTGATCTACAAACAGTTCCATCGGATATACATGCTCCCGTTGATAAGATTGAGAAGGAAGTCTCATTCGATCAGGGAGATGTGGCGATTGTCCATGCTCAGTTTGATGATACTCCAAGTGTGCAGTTAGGGGACTCGTCTAATGTAGCGGTACAAGACCAACTCAAGATTATTGGTTTCCCTGGCCCCGGTGATGTGAGCAATAGTCCTACCAATCTGCTTACCTCATCGGTCAACGACATTACCGTGAGTTCGATTAAAACAACCGACACAGGGGCACATGTTATTCAAGTTGGTGGCAATGTGGAGCACGGTGATAGCGGTGGGCCAGCACTTGATAGTACCGGTAATGTAGTAGGTATTGTCAGCTTTGGCATCTCTAGCCCAAATTCGCCCGCAGGAACGAGTTTCTTACAAGCCAGCAATAACGGTCAGAGCCTCTTACAACAATTGAACTTAGATACAACGCCAGGGACATTTCAGAAGCAGTGGGTCCAGGCATTTACCGACTATGCTTCAACTACAGCAGGTCATTGGCATAAAGCGCAGGCAGAATTCCAAAAACTTGCTACGAGTTATCCTTTATTCAAGGGAATTACTCCTTACCTTAACTATACAGGCACTCAGGCTGCAACAGAGCATGCTCCTCAAGCAACACCGACGCAGCAAGGCCCAACACCCAATACTCCGCTAGCAGGGTCCTCAATCGCTTGGACAGCAGTAGCAATAGTAGTCTTCGTGGCGCTGATCTCTCTGCTCGTTCTTGTAGCAGTGCGTCGCCCTAAAAGGGGCAAACAAGCACCAGCGGGACAGATTATGTTGCGGGGAAACAACGCAGTTAGGCCATTTAACCCGTTGCCTCCTCAAGCCCAGAATGGAAATCAAGCGGGTACCTACGGTGTACCCAAAGCGCAAGATGCTAACTTTGCTGATGCCATGTCTGCATTTGGTGCTCCCACCACAATGCAGACACAACAACCTGTACCACCAGCAATATCACCGCTATCACCGACTGCATCACAAGTGCTTCGTCCCTGGCCGTGCGGTCATATGAACCGTTCCAACGCACACTTTTGTAGCATCTGTGGTGAACCAGCACCACCACCACCTACCATCCGTCGTGTTGAACAATAGAAAGATAAGGAAGAACAATACAATGCTACATGGAATATGGTGTGCATCCGCACGTCATATTCCATGTAGCATTGTATTGTTCTTCCTCTATGCCCCCATGATGTTATAGCCAGCATCGACGAACATGATTTCGCCGGTGATGGCACGGGCATAAGAACTGCACAAAAAGCGGGCTGCATCACCAACTTCTGCTTGCTCGATGTTACGCCGTAATGGGGCTGCATGTTCTACCTGGCTGCGAAATGCAGTGAAGCCAGAGATGCCCCGTGCCGCTAGCGTATTGAGTGGGCCAGCAGAGATAGCATTGACACGGATATTATGCTCACCCATGTCATAGGCAAGATAGCGTACGCTACACTCTAATGCAGCTTTGGCAACTGCCATTACATTATACTTGGGCATAACACGTTCACTGGCCATATATGTCAACGTGAGAATACTGCCACCGCCACGTGCTTGCATGAGAGGTTGAGCGCGTTTCGCCACCGCAACTAACGAATAAGCACTGATATCTAAAGCCGTATGAAAATCAGCACGGGCAGTCTGAATAAATGGATTCTCTAACGCGACGAGCGGCGCGAATGCAACAGAATGAATCAGGATGTCCAGTTCGCCACCGAAGATTTCACTTGCCTTTGCGAAAGCCGCATCCAATTCCTCATCACTTTGCACATCACAAGGAATAACTGGCGTATTAGGAATTTTGGCAGCCAACTCCCGCACATACTTCTCCATACGCTCCTGATAGGCAAAAATGAGTTGCGCCCCTTCATCGGCAAGGGCCTGGGCGATGGCCCACCCAATAGAGCGATGATTGGCTATACCAAAAATAAGGGCTTTTTTCCCTTCTAATAAGGGCATGTAGTATCTCCTCTCTCAATTGAGGGTCCCTACGAAGGACGTAATTAATGTTCCATAGGATAGCGGCGATTGCGCCAGCCATTCATGCCATTGGCTAGGTTATACACCTTCTTCAGACCTGTCACCAGGGCAATTTCGGAGGCTGAGGCGCTACGTTGCCCTGCGGCACAGACAAAAATTACATCTTCATCTGCTGGAAGATGCAAGTCTTGTAATGCCTTGCCGAATAAGTAAATACCATTGAGTGGAACCAGTTCTGCTTCAGCGATGTGCCCCATATTCCACTCGTCTGGTTGACGTACATCGATGACGTGTGTACCCGCTTCGATCATACGCTTTGCGTCATCGGTACCAATGGTTGTATATGGTGGTGCCTGTTCTTCATCATGCGCCATTGTTTTGCTCCTCAGTAACATATTGTTCTAACCAGATACGCCCCAATGTTGTTGGCGTAATCATGTATTCGTCGCCGACAAAAGCCATCGTCAGTAACCCCTGATCTTCCATTTCACGGAAATCGTCGGTAATGAGAAAATATTGACGCAGCATACGTGACACATCACTCTCCGGCAGCTGTTTCCAGGTTTGCAAAATGCGAAGAACTGCAGCATATTTTTCACTGCTATCGTCAACCATACGCATTGCGTTGTTTTCTCCTCGGATGGTATAGAATATTGCTGCACACAGTGTATCAAATTCCGCACGTCTACAGCAAGTGGAGTTATGTTTATGTTTCACATGAAACATGATATAGTGATGCAGGCACACTGCTATAAAAAAGAGGAGCAAATAGTACATGGCATCACCCTCCCCTAGTCCGTCTCTTCCATCAATAGAGGCGGATACCGTCATTCGTAACATTGGACAATTGGTAACAGTTGCCCAAACGCCTATTGCTGGTGCAAGTGGAGCATTGCAAGTGATTGACCATGCCGCTATCGCAGTCCATGATGGACGTATTACGTGGCTTGGTCCCGATGATGAGGCAGAACCATTCTTTCAACATACTACTCCAATGGCAATTGATAGTATCACCCTTTTTGATGCACGGGGCGCGGTTGTCACTCCTGGCTTTGTGGACTCCCATACCCATCTTATTTTCGCTGGGAATCGGGCAGAAGAGTTTCACCTGCGGCGGGCGGGAGTAAGCTATAGCACATTACTCGCGCAAGGACGTGGCGTTCTCACTACCATGAAAGCAACACGTGAAGCGAGCAATGAAACGTTGTTAACGTCAGCGCAGTCGCGTCTTGCTAGTATACGACATTATGGGACGACTACTGTTGAAATAAAAACGGGCTATGGGCTGAATATGCAGAGTGAAGAAGCGTGTTTGCGTCTCATCAAGCAGCTTCAAGAAGGTGAAGAAGACAGCACGCAAAAATATGGAAAGATACGTATTGTGCCAACGTTTCTTGGTGCTCATAGCGTACCACCCGAATATAAAGATAAGCGCACCGCCTACATTGACCTCTTAATAGAAGAAATGCTACCGAAATTTGTTGGTCTAGCACGTTTTTGTGATGTGTTTTGCGAACACGAGGCATTCAGTCTGGAAGAGAGCCGTCGCATCTTGACTCGTGCCAAAGAACTTGGTTATCAACTCAAATTACATGCCGATCAACTAAGTCCTTCCGGTGGTGCTCAACTCGCGACAGAGCTAGGAGCTATTTCAGCCGATCACCTCGATCATACTAGTGATGCGGACCTGGATGCGCTGCGCGAGGCAGGAGTCGTTGCAACCCTACTTCCAGGTTGTTCTTATACACTACGTAGCCCCTATCCTTCAGCTCGTCGCTTACTTGACAGAGGGCTATGCGTCGCGCTTGCCACCGACTTTAACCCCGGTACATCCTATTGTGAAAACATGCAGATGGTACTGGGTTTAGCAATGTCCAATATGGGCATGTCTCTGGAGGAAGCACTAACCGCTACGACGATCAATGGAGCACGTGCCCTTGCACTTCATCATGAAACAGGTAGCGTAGAAGTGGGCAAACGCTGTGAGCTTGCGCTTTGGTCTGTCAGCGATTATCATGAGATAGGCTACCATTTCGGCATCAACCTTATTCAATCGGTGCTTGTTGTGCGGTAATGTTTCACGTGAAACACTATAAAAAATATGGTGAGGCCATCCATGGAAGAGAGATACAACCTCGTAGAGACATACGAGGACGTGAGAAGAGTCTTGGACAGCGCACTCGGCACAGCAAGAGGCTTTGGACGTGATACTGCGACAGAGCACGTTTTCATTGCACTTGCCAGCGAGAAAGAAGGCGTTGCTAGTAGGGTACTGACAAAGTTTGGTATTAAAGCACATGCCTTATATAATGCTGTCTTTTCACTGACGAAGCGGGGAGATATACCGATGAGTAAAGTGAAGGACTTGACACCATCAGTTCATAGTATTGTTAAGTTTGCCGTTAATGAAGCGCTACGTATGGGCCATGATGATGTTAATACAGGACATCTCTTGCTAGGAGTTGTGCATGAGAGTGAAGGCGTCACAGCCACTGCACTTGCCAGCTTGGGCGTCTCTCTCGAACAAATACACACTCAAACACTCCAAGCACTCGACGAGCTCTATGCACCACCCGCACTTCCGCTTGAAGCTATATCGCTTGTTGCCGAGGACGAACGGGCTCTCATCTGTGGCTGGTGTAATGCGCACTGCCCTTCTTATTTTCGCTACTGCTTCAACTGTGGACAACTCTTAGTGCATAAAAGTTCATCTGAGAAAAGGTAGTGTTTCTTAACTCATCAGCCGCTAAAATCGACAAAGCGCCATTTTACGTTTCACGTGAAACGTTCTCGTAAAAGAGAGAAAACATTTCACATGGAACGTCCGTATGAAGGAAGACGTTTCACGTGAAACAAATGCCCAACACACCAAATACGCTCAAGCCCGACAATCAGTTCGTGGTTGACCTGCTCACAACGTTGCGCAACGAGCGCTTTCATCCAATTGGCTGGTGGCGTTTTATTGTGCGTTCATGGGAAATGTCCTGTGCTACTGCGAATAACAATCCAACGATGAAACGTTCATGGCTAGTTACGACGATCCTTATAGGCATCTTAGCGCTAGGTATAGTGATTGGAACAGGCTTATACGAAGGACCAACTATTGTATTACGACTTTTACCAGCCTTTGTCTTTTGTATAATATGGCAACAGAGCGATCTCTTCTGGCACCTTGGACTCAATCGGCAAGCGCAAAATGGGCTGTTATTGCAGCACGTTGGGATAGCGAATACGCTTACTGAAATACGCGGTTTGGGTGCGGCATATCTGCTAGGGAGGCTTGTAGGTGGCTTGACAACACCTTCATGGCTAGCACTGACTGTATTTGGAATTGGAGTAGCGACAGATATTCTTGATGGGCAGGTTGCACGTTTTAACAAAACACAAAGCAAATTGGGACAAATTAGTGATGGTGAGGCCGATTTCTGTCTTTATTCTGCGTTAACGGTCATTTTACTGCAAAATGGTGTCTTAGCACCCTGGATAGCAATCGCAATGGTGTTGCGTTTCTTTGTTCCGCTTATTGCAGCTCTTGGTAGTTACTTTCTCTTCGCACAGCCAGTACGTTTCGGTTCAACCACGTGGGGCAAATATGCAGGATTAGCACAAAGCCTGTACTTTTTTGTCCTGCTTGCACCATCACAACTCGCGTTTGTAACCCATTTTGTCAATCTACCACTACTCATTATCACGCTCATTCTGCTTATCGGAGCATCCATCGCACAAATTGTGGCAAATATAAGACATATTCAATAATATAACCCATGGCAATGAGGCTCAGAAAGGATTCTATAACGATGCAGAACAGAACACAACCATCCTTCCCCGTTGTTTTGAATGGAGAGGCTCTTTTAACCACTGATGTACTTGCAGTAGCGAGACACCATGCTCCTATCTCGCTGGGTGACGATGCTATTCAACGTATTAAGGCAGCACGAAGAGTTATTGAGACGATTGCCCTAGAAGGCAAGACTGTGTATGGTGTCACCACAGGCTTTGGTCACCTGAGCAATGTGCATATTCCATCCAATCATTTGGTAGAATTGCAGCATAATCTGCTACGCAGTCACGCGGCAGGTGTTGGTGAACCACTGAGCGAAGAGGTTTCACGTGCAATGATGTTGCTGTTAGCAGCAAGCTTGGCACGAGGACATTCTGGTGTGCGCGTTGAGGTTGTGCAAACGCTGATCGCGCTTCTCAATGCCAATATCTCTCCAATTATTCCCTCACGAGGCTCGGTGGGTGCCAGTGGAGATCTCGCGCCCCTGGCACATCTCGCACTCGTGCTTGTTGGCGAAGGCGGGGCATTCTATCAAGGTCAACGCTGTACAGGAGCAGAAGCGCTACAGCGGGCAGATATTCCACCATTGCGTTTACAAGCAAAAGAAGGACTCGCGCTGATTAATGGCACCCATTTAATGGAGGCAGTAGCGATCCTAGCACTTGCCGATGCACACATGTTGGTACAAACAGCAGAAGTGGCCTGTGCTATGAGCATTGAGGGACTCATGGGGAGCCATGCGCCACTAGATGCACGCATTCATAAGCGACGTGGGCAACGTGGACAACAGATCAGTGCGGCACATCTGCTGGCATTGGTGACGAACAGCGAGATTAAAGAGAGCCACAAAAATTGTAGTCGAGTGCAGGACCCGTACACACTCCGTTGTGCCCCTCAAGTTTTCGGTGCGATACGTGATGCACTTGACTATTGTAGCGAGGTCTTTGAACGTGAGTTAAATGCAGTAACAGATAACCCGCTCGTTTTTCCAGAAGAAGGCGATGTCTTGAGTGGAGGCAATTTTCACGGGCAACCATTAGCTTTAGCACTGGATATGATGGCAATCGTGCTGGCACAGTTGGCAAGTTTCGCTGAACGGCGCATCTATGGCCTCATGGGTCCACGCGATTGGGACACCGGTGCGCCACTGTTTCTGACACCGAACGCTGGTCTCAATTCTGGTTTGATGATTGTGCAATATACAGCAGCAGCCCTCGTCAACGAGATAAAAATACTCGCACATCCCGCCAGTATCGATTCTATTCCGACCTCGGCGGGTATGGAAGATTTTGTCAGCATGGGTGCCACGAGTGCGCACAAACTCTTACGCTTACTAGAGCAAGCCCAACAGGTAATTGCCATTGAACTGCTCTGTGCGGCGCAAATGCTCGAATTCCGCAAGCCCCTGAAACCAGGAGCAGGAGTACAACGTGCTTATGAATATGTACGGACGCTTGTCCCCAAGCTTGAGCAAGACCGCGTTCTTGCGCCCGATATAGCAGTATTAACGCGAGCCGTTGCAGAGGGTGCCTTCACAGAAGCATAGTTACGTTTCACATGAAACATTCATGTTTCATAACAACTCCGTTTCACGTGAAACATATTGTTGGGGCATAAAAATTGCTGTGGACAATTTTTATGCCCCAACAATACATCGATAATTTTGAACTTGCTGCAATGCTCAGCGTGTGCTACACTCTTAGCGTGAGGCCAACGAAGACCTCGCAGCTTCTCATGAGAAGGTACGCAACGTTATGCGTAAAGGAGCACCAATGATTACCCATGATCTCCATGCCATCCCCATAGACACGACACGTGATGAACAGCGACGCTTTCTTAGAAAGAAACGCCGCGAACTTATTACTCGTTATCGCCCTCGTCTGCAAGAAGGCCCTGGCCCCATCCGTGTAATGGCACGTTTGGTGGCAGAATTAGAAGATGAATGTCGTAGTCAACACATAGCAGATGAGATTATTCAGTCGGAAATTGTGAACCGTACTATTGGCGATGTCAATTTGCGCCAAGTCGTTGAATACGAAGAGGAAGCAGGAGGAAGCCGCGACTATCGCTTACTAGCTGACGAGCTAGGTATTGCCCTGCCAGGTGAACAGATACAGGGTACCATTGCTACAGGAGAAACCTACCTCTGGTTGCGTCAGCAGATGATGGAATGCGAACGGCTACTCCTTAGTAAGAACTTTGACCCGCGCATCTATGACATCTATGGTGTAGGAAATCCCATCTTGCGAGAATGGCTCACACAAGAGATGCAGCAATGGGCCATCTCTGTGCCCGTTACACAACTCTTTCTTAGCATTGGTGCAATGGACGGTATCGACAAAGTGTTACGTGGTCTGACGTTGCTATACCGAGAACAGAACATCTCGGAGTATGGTATCCTCTTTCCCGAACCCGGCTTCGCTGTCCCCGAATGGCAAGCCCGCTCACACGGCTATCGTTTACATCACGTTCCCACATTGCCAGAACACCGTTTTAAGTTGACCGCACCCCAACTCTATCAACAATTACAACAGGCACCAGATATTCGCGTCATGTACCTGACTATCACCAATAATCCTACCACTTTTGGATATTCTGCTTCTGAACTGAATGACCTACATGCCATCTTGAGACACTATCGTGAGTTAGGGCGTAATGTTACTATTCTCGCTGACCTTGCATATATCGGTACAGGAAAACCGGAAGAAGATGTTGCACGCATGGCAACATTCGCGGCACCTGATATTCTGCAAAATACCATCTTTGTGAGTAGTTACTCCAAGACACTCACACTCACTGGTGAACGGCTAGGTTGGGTCACAATCGGCGATCCGCACACCGCCTCGGTGATTGCTGCGAGTTGGACAAACAGCATGGCATCGTTGCCCGGTGAATGGCAATTGCGCTTCATGGCTTATATGCGTTTGCTCAAGGAAAGACCCTGGTTAGCTGAGAAGCTACGAGCTTTTTATCGATTCCGCCGTAGCCGTCTGATACAGCAACTACAACACATCAATACACGGTTACATCTCTTTGAAGAAATTTACCAGGACGATGATGCAACGGTCTATAACTGGAGTCGCCTCAGTGCTGGAGAAGATGCGTTTTCGCTTTTCGAGAAAACAGGTATAGCAGGTGTGCCCGGTTCCGGCTTTGGCTATACTGATGAATATATTCGTTTCTCAGTGGGTGTCATTCCCATCCCAGAACCGTCGTAGGGGCAGCATCATACTTCCTTTCCGAGCACCTGAGCGAAGCTAGAACACGGTTCGTTGGTGATCGGAACAAGGATTGGCGCCCGTCGTGGCAATGATCGACGTTGGTGACATCATCAATCATCACCATGAACGCGATCAATCGGGGCCCTACATTGTCACATACTCACCTGATACCTTATAATAAGATTTGGGTACATCTCTATCCGCATCTATCAGACCTCACAAATGTTTCATGTGAAACATTTTAGCAACAGCATGTACGCGCATAGCAAAAAAGGAGTTTTACAACATGGCAATTCGTGTAGGCATTAACGGTTTTGGACGCATCGGACGACAGTCCATGAAGGCTATTTTGGAGCGTTATCCACGTGAAATCGAGGTTGTGGCGATTAATGACCTCACCGATACAAAAACCAATGCGCACCTCTTAAAGTATGACTCCACCTACGGCCGTTTTCCAGGTGAGGTTGAGGCCACACCCGAAGCATTGATCGTCAATGGTCACAACATCAAGGTTATTTCACAGCGTGACCCAGCACAAATTCCTTGGGGTGATCTGGGTGTGCAGCTTGTCATTGAGTCCACTGGTTTTTTCACAGACGCGGATAAAGCCAAGGCTCATTTCAAAGGTGGCGCGAAGAAGGTTATTATTTCGGCTCCCGCTAAAGGCGAGGATATCACCATGGTGCTTGGTGTCAATGACAACATGTATGATCCGGCGCTGCACAATATTATCTCCAATGCCTCTTGCACCACAAACTGCCTTGCCCCCACTGCGAAGGTGCTCAATGATACATTTGGTATCGAACGTGGCTTGATGAACACGATTCACTCCTACACCAACGATCAGCGTATTCTCGATCAGGTACACCCGGACCTACGCCGTGCCCGTAGTGCTGGCGCAAATATTATCCCTACTACCACAGGAGCAGCTCGCGCTCTCGCTTTGGTCATTCCAGAACTCAAAGGCCGCTTCGACGGTATGTCGTTGCGCGTCCCCACCATCACCGTCTCGGTCGTTGACTTTGTAGCAACCATTCGCAAAGAGGCTACCCGTGACGCCATCAACGATGCTTTCAAAGCGGCGGCGGCTGGCCCTCTTAGTGGTATTCTGGCGTTCACTGACGAGCCGCTCGTTTCGAGCGATTTTCGCGGTGATTCCCACTCATCGATTGTAGATGGCCTTTCCACTATGGTCAGTGGCGGCAATATGGTGAAGGTGATCGCTTGGTATGACAATGAATGGGGGTACTCCAGTCGTATCGCAGACCTGACACACTTCATCGGCCAAAAAGGATTATAAATATCAATGTCTATCATGCGAACATGCAATGCATGTTCGCATGATAGACATTGATATGTGAACCTTTCCTAAAGCGAGAGAAGATACAAATGGATAAGAAAACGATACGGAATGTTGATGTGGCGGGTAAGCACGTGTTGGTACGCGTTGACTTTAACGTACCCCTTGATGCACAACAGCATATCACTGATGATACGCGCATTGTTGCTGCCTTACCTACCATTAACTACTTACTCAACCATGATGCCTCGGTGATACTGATGTCTCATCTGGGCAGACCAGACGGCAAGGTGGTTGAGACGTTGCGTATGCAACCGGTAGCAGCACGCTTGAGAGAGCTAGTAGATGCGCAAGTTCTTACGGCAGCAGATTGTGTTGGGCCAGAGGTCGAGGCACAGGCGAAAGCGCTACACATAGGGCAAGTCCTCTTGTTGGAGAATTTGCGCTTTCACAAGGAAGAAGAGAAAAATGATCCGGCATTCGCTCAACAGTTGGCGTCTTTAGGGAATTTCTATGTGAATGATGCTTTCGGGACTGCTCACCGCGCCCATGCCTCAACCGAGGGGGTTGCGCATTATCTTCCCGCTGTTGCGGGTTTCCTGATGGAGAAGGAAATCAACTTTCTGGGCACGAGCCTTGAGCAGCCGCGTCGTCCCTTTGCGGCTATTATTGGTGGGGCGAAGGTATCGGACAAAATAGAGGTATTGGAGCGACTGATTAGTATTGCTGATGCCATTCTAATCGGAGGTGGCATGGCGAATACCTTCCTCAAGGCTGAAGGATGTGAAATTGGCGCTTCTCTTCATGAGGAAAGCAAAGTAGCTCTCGCCCGTGACCTGATTATGAAGGCAAACAAACGCGGTATAGGTTTTCAATTACCGTATGATGTCGTGATCGCAGACCGCTTTGCTGCCGATGCCAACCATAAAGTCGTCAGTATAGATGAAGTGCCTGCGGATTGGCGTATTCTCGATATCGGTCCCTCGACACTGCGCAGTTTTCGCGCTACACTCGCTGGTGCCGATACCATTATCTGGAACGGCACGCTAGGTGTTGCTGAGATGCCTGCATTCGCTGTTGGTACGAATACCGTCATCGATATGCTGATACAACGTACACAAGCAGGGGCAACGACGATTATCGGCGGTGGTGACTCAGCTGCGGCAGTTGAACATGCGAGGGCTGCTGAAAAGATGACCCATGTCTCGACCGGTGGAGGCGCTTCTCTAGAGTTTCTCGAGGGACGTACTCTACCGGGTGTTGCAGCATTGCAGGATAAATAAATCTATTGTGTTTCTCGTAAAAAGGTAGGTAACGTACTATGACATCATCTCGTACCGCTATCATAGCTGGAAACTGGAAGATGCATTATGGCCCCAAACGGGCAGCGAGCTTTGCAGCAGAAGTGGTGCCCCAGATTGGACATCACTTACTTAACTATCCGCAACTGCTCTGTATCTTATGCCCACCAGCGATCTCACTCACCGCGGTATGCGAGGTGCTCGCCGCTCATCCCTTTCCCCGTCTTGAGCTGGGTACACAGAATATGTACTATGAGACGCAAGGAGCATTCACTGGGGAGATTTCTCCCACAATGGTGCATGAGTTATGCGGCAATGTGATTCTTGGTCACTCAGAGCGGCGCATGTATTTTAGTGAAACTGATGAGCTGGTGAATAAGAAGACACATTCCGCGCTCGCACATGGTTTACGCCCCATTGTTTGTATTGGCGAAAACGACAATCAACACGAGGCAGGCCAGACAGAACAGGTAATTCGTTCGCAAGTACAAGGGAGCCTTGCTCATTTATCAGAACAGCATGTCCAGAAGGTAGTGATCGCCTACGAACCAATCTGGGCTATCGGTACCGGTAAAGCTGCCACTGCTGCTGGTGCTGGGAAGGTGATTCATTTGATACGCCAGCTCTACGGCGAGATGTATGGCGAAGCGGCAGCATCTGCACTTCGTATTCTCTATGGAGGCAGTGTCACCTCGGCGAATATCGGTGAGTTTATGGCTCATCCCGATATTGATGGTGCGCTCGTCGGAGGAGCCAGCATTAAGCATGATTTTGTAGAAATTGTGCATAAAACAGGGGAAATACGAGGCAAATAACGAGACACCATGAATGTTACATTTTCAATGTAACATTCATGGTGTCTGAATTTAGCCGTAGGGACCAGCTTGAGCACGGAGGGCGCGATAAATCTGGCCCCTACGCTGGTCCCTACAAGGAGCAAAGGTCACATACAATGCTACAGGTGGCGTCAAAATGGCCGCCAGAGTGAATAGAATGTGTAGTGAGGGTTAACGACACCCTTGTGTCAAGAATTCAATTCTAGGCATTCTCAATGCTGGAGTAACGAAAGTGGCCATGCCTATTGTGACAGTGTCACTGTCACAATAGGCATGGCCACTTTCGCTACTATACCACCCTATTAATCGAGGTAATCTTTGAGTTTGCGGCTACGACTGGGATGACGCAACTTGCGTAGCGCCTTGGCCTCAATTTGGCGAATCCGTTCGCGGGTTACGTGGAACTCTTTGCCCACTTCTTCCAGCGTGCGACTACGCCCATCGTCCAGACCGAAACGCAGTTGTAACACCTTGCGCTCACGCTCGGTCAGGCTGTCCAGGACATCCTCGACCTGCTCTTTGAGCAACTGATGACTAGCGGCGTCGGCTGGCGCCAATGCCGTGTGATCTTCAATAAAGTCCCCCAGATGACTGTCATCCTCTTCGCCAATTGGCGTTTCCAGGCTAACAGGCTCCTGGCTCACCTTGATAATCTCTCGCACCTTCTCAGCGCTAATCTCCATCTGCTCAGCAATTTCTTCAGACGTTGGTTCGCGCCCCAGGTCCTGGAGCAGGCGGCGACTGATACGAATCAAGCGATTGATGGTCTCAACCATATGGACCGGAATGCGAATGGTCCGCGCTTGGTCCGCGATGGCACGCGTGATCGCCTGACGAATCCACCATGTGGCATATGTACTGAACTTGTAGCCTTTGGTGTAATCGAACTTTTCGACGGCACGAATCAAACCAATATTGCCTTCCTGAATCAGGTCAAGCAGGTTCATACCGCGACCGATATACTTTTTGGCAACGCTAACCACGAGGCGCAGGTTTGCTTCGGTAAGACGACGCTGGGCCTCTTCACCATCAGCGATATAACGACGGTGCGGGCTGGCCTTGAGCAACTCTGCTTTGCCACGCTCCATACGCTGGGCCAGACGCACTTCTTCCTCTGCTGAGAGCAGGGGAACACGTCCGATCTCACGCAAGTACATGCGCACAGGATCGTCAAGGCTGCTCTCTAGATCGGCAACCACAATGCCGAGGCCGTCTTGTAACTCATCCCACTTGGTATTAGCCAGAACTTCGACGTCATCTTCTGGTCCTGGTTCCCAGTCGGTGGGTGGCTCTTTGCTTGGATCGAGGGCGTCCATAGTCTCATCGTCCTGTAACTTGAACAGGTCAAATGGCTCACTATCTGAAACAACAGGAGTCACAAAACTACCTGCAGACGTGTGAGTATAACCTGTAGGACTGATATCAAAGACATTTTCCGTATCATTCAACATAGACTCATCAAAAGGTTCGAGTTCGAACATCCCCCGTAAAGGTTCTGTATCACTCACTATAATGTGCTCATTGCGTACACGATCAATCACATCTTGTTCCTGATTTACCATTCTGGCATCCCCCTTCAGAAAACAGGGTTTACTAATAAAGACGAAAAAAAGGAAAACCTGTTCTCCGACTCCGAAAATTTGGTAAAAATGATTCCGTTTATTTTACCCATTTATCCTAAACCCAACCGCAGATCCCATCACCCACAAGCCCGACACATCCACCCAACACGATTAGCACGGCATCACATCACCATATCTATCACCTCCACACATTAACCGTGTAAAGGCATTCCTGCGTTTAGTGTTCGTAATTGCTGATAAATCTCCATCAGCCGGGGTTGAAGCTGTCGTATCGCAGCTGAATCGCCAGACGCGAAAGCTTCTCGTATGAGATATTGTAATTCCGTATTCAATTGTAATAGTCGTGTTCTCTTGAGCCGAGTAGCACACTGGACTGCTTCTTTTACCAGCCCTACTCCATCTTTGGGAAGCCTCGACTCAACACACTTTTGTGCCCGATTCACTGTTGGCAGCAATACCGCAGGCACGTTTTGTTCAATGAGTTGATGAAAGGGGGAAGAACCACGTTGCTCTAACGAGTTGAGAATTCGATACAACTCTCGCGTGTCTGTCCCGGCAAAGTCACTATCAGTTATGATAGCACAAATATGTAGACTTAACCCCGGATTCTGCAAGAGTAGCCCGATTAGGTAGTCTTCCCATTGTACCTTATCAGCCTTCTTTCTGTCAAGTCTGATTTCTTGCCTTGCTGCATCTGTCTTGTGTACTTCACTTCCATCATGTACCCAAGCAGGCTCTTGTCCTGCTTGTTCGCCATGAATTTCTGCTGCCTTCGTGGCTCGTTGACCTGTTGGTGCAGAAAACGCAGCGTTCACACTTGTGCTCTTGTGATTGCGCAAGACCTGCTGTAGCTCTTCGTAAAGGAGACGTTCATCAATACTAATAATCGTCGCAAGCTTTCGCATATACGCGTCGCGTTTGATACGATCACTGATGGTTGCTATCACAGGAAGTAAACGTTTCGCAGCCTCAGTTTTGCCCCTCGGTTCTCGCAAATCCAGACCAGATGTTTTGACTACGAAATAGTAGTCTACCAAGGGCAATGGATGCGAGACGGCATAGAACCATGCTGAGAAGTCACGCCGAATAACTTCATCTGGGTCTTCTCCGTCGGGGAGCTGCAGTACGTTGATGTCTGCGTCTACCTGCTCTTCTAGACGAATAATGCTCTGAGGTTGTTGTTGCCTGTTCCCTCTGCCTTGTTTTCCCTCTGTTTTGTAACCGGCTCCTGTAGCAACAGGGACAGGTACAACGGTACGATCAAAACCTTTGAGGGCCTCCTGAATGCCATGTTCAGTAGCAGCACTACCAGCCGCATCAGGATCAAGGGCGAGCGTGACCTGTTTGGTCAACTTTTTGAGTTGTTGAATGTGCTTTTCTGTGATGGCACTTCCAATACAGGCGACGGTCTGCTTTGTCCCATACTGATGAGCAATAACCGCATCTACATAACCTTCTACTATAACAACTTGCCCAGCCTGTTTTATTGCGTCTCTTGCCATATCTATAGCATAGAGTACACTATTTTTCTCGAATAGTAATGTTTGTGGCGAATTTAAGTACTTTGGTTTACTTTCCCCAAGGGCACGACCACCAAAACCGATCACTCGTCCACGTATATCGCGAATAGGAAAGATAAGACGGTTTCTAAAGTAGTCATAGATACCATTCCCTTTTCCACGATTCGCTTCATCAGCATACTCACTCTCTTCACGCGCACGTGCCAATCCACCCTCGACTAACTCTCGCTCCGTATAGCCCTGGCCCAGCAAGTAATGGGACAAACCTTCCCACCGCTCCGGTGCATATCCAATACTGAATGCAATCACGGTCTCTGCTGAGATGCCACGACTCTGTACATACGCCCTAGCATCAGCGGCATCTTTTGCTCGCAATAATGCTTGATGAAACCAGAGCAGGGCATCTTCATTCAATTTGCGTAATCGCTCTTTGGCGGCACTCTTCTCACGCTCCTCTTCAGAGTTGCGCTCGCCGCCGCCATAGTCTTCAATCGGTGTACCCGTCTTTTCCGCTAGGTACAACAAGGTGTCGCGGAACTCTAGATTCTGCTGTTTTTGTACAAAGGAGAACACATCACCTCCTTCGTTACAACCAAAGCAACGCCATGTCTGCGTTTCAGCAAATACGTAGAATGATGGCGTGCGCTCGTTGTGAAACGGACACAACCCCTTAAAAGATTTTCCTGATTTTTGCAAAGCAACGACCAAGCCAATCTCTTCTACAATATCTACTTTTGCCTTGATTGTCTCAATTGCTGAGGTCATGACAGTTTTCCTAGCATAGGTTCCTTGATTCTATGGATGTGGTTCAGTTTCTCCCACATCTGATATAACGGGCAAGATAACGAAAAGTCGCGTTGGTCTATATAGATATGTAATATTATAGGAAATACTATACCTATTGTACTACTTGCTGCTGGTCGTAGGGGCCAGATAGATCGCGCCCACTCGTGGCGATACACAATATTGGCGGCGTTACCCATGTGGGCGACGGGCGCGATCTATCTGGCCCCTACGACAGAACATTCGTTCCAACCATTAAAAGTTATCCACTTATCCACAGTCCCTATATTACTATTATTCTTTATTTATAAATATATATAATATCGTAGTAGTAGTAGTAGGGGCTGTGGATAAGTGGATAAGTTACTTCGATCTTTTCGGATTAGCGATGCGTCTTCAAGCTCAAATGGCTTGGAGAGCGGTTATACACTATGTGGATAAGTTTTCCACAAGCGTTATAATGCCCTTTTCTCTGTGGATAAGATGGGGATAACTACGGATACAACGGTGGATAATTTGGGGGTAACTTTCACACTCTCTAGAGCCTGTGGATAAGTTATCCACACGAATGTGGATGAGTAACAGTGGTTATCCACCGCCCAAAACACTTGTGGAAAAGTTATCCACCGTGAATGTGGATAACTTATATCGGCGTGATATATGGACATAATAATGTGGAAAACCCATAAGAGCAAATAGAACCTACTTTTATTTGAGTTATCCACACCCACTGTGGATAACTCAGTGGAAAAATGTGTAGAAGTGCATCAATATAGATACAAGGAGTGATTTTATAACTGCATCCCATCCGCTTTGTGAGGCAGCCTTATAAAATCACTCCTTGTATCTATGCAGAGACTTTCATGCGTTGTTTTGTGAATGTATGTGCAAGCGTATAGTAGCTGCGTATAAGCTCTGCTGTTCCTATAGCTGAGGCTGTATAATAGCCACTAGCATGAGGTGCATTACCATCAAACACCCCCCCATTCATACCAAGCAGTCCATCGCTCAAATGCTCTGAGAAGGGTGTGAGCAGTTGCATGCCCTCGTATGGTTGATTATGGATAGCGAACGTTTCTTTCGTTGAAAGGAATGATGGGATGTGTGGATGCTGTCCGAGGGTCAACAGAGCATCAAGATATGGCCCAAGCAGCCAAGACCATACGCTTCCTTGATGTAGGGCTTGAAGTTGCGTTTTTTGCTGTTCTCCCAATTGTCCTTGATACTGTGTATCCTCAGGAGCCAGAGTTCTTAGTCCATAGAGTGTCACTAAGGACTTAGTGACAGCATCAAGGACTGGTACGCGATACTCTGCATCTAGAATAGGGTAACGCAAGGAGAGCGCAAACAACTGATTAGGGCGTAGAGAGGAGTCGTTCCCTTTTCTGTCCTGTGAACTCTCCGACCCATCTACGACATCATAGAGATAACCTGTATGATGTCCATTACCTTCATACCAGAAACGGCGTTGGAAGTTCTCTTGGCAGAGTGCGCGAGGCTCCTGGAAATGTGTAGGAATGCGGGCAAGGTAGCCCATACGATAGAGGGTTTGTGACCACTCTTGCATTAAGCAGAGTGCGTAATACCAGAGTGCGTTGACTTCAACAGCTTTGCCATGGCGGGGAGTGACAGGTACGTTCTCAATATGTGCATTCATCCACGTAAGAGCCTTACCTGTGTGTAAGAGTCCATCGGTTGTGTCAACGTGAATACTGTGGTTTGTACCACGTAGGTACCAATCGACACTCTCGAAGAGCAGGTGGTATACCTCTTTCAGAAATTCATAATGCTGGGTTACGCGCAGATAATGGTCGAGAGCATAGAAGTACCAGAGAGTGGTATCAACGCTACCATAATCGCTATCCTGCAATGGACTGTGCGGTAATGGGAAACGATCCGGCAAGAGTCCTTGTTTGAAATGGCATGCAAATCCGCGCAAGATGTGGAGTGCTTCATCATAACGTTGTGTGGTAAGCAGGAGACCAGGCAATGCAATCAAAGTGTCTCGCGTCCTGTTTTCCAGCGAGTAATAGTCGGACAAGATAAGGGGAAAACGTTCCGTATGGTATGGGAACAGATTATGGTTATCTGGAAGCTCCTGTTGTGGAAGCGTATACTGAGTTACGAAACGATTTCCTGCCTGGATCAAGAGGTATAGGAACTCTTCTCCACCAATAGTGGAGGTAGCTGGCGGAGTCAATGGCAAGGGAGAGATACGGCGCGCTTGTGCCGCTTCGCCGCCTTCACCGAAGAAGCGTTGTGGTTGTTGTACTGTATACAAGAGACGCTGTTGGTCTTCAACCGCACGCTGATACGAGAGGTTGAGTTGGCTAGGACGCACAACTTGCGTTGCTAATTCTTCTGCGCTCACAATGAGAGTGAGTGTGGCTTCTTCCCCCGGCCAGAGTGTGGCGCGAACGACACCGGGCAGATAAAGATCATCAGTGGCTGGACGCCCTGCTGCAGCATCTTGCCGTCGCAAGAAGTTCCAGTACCAGACCTGTGTAGGAATAAACGTGGTTTGACTCTCTGGATGACCGATAGCGAGAATATGATACGGATTGGCTCCGTCCCAGGCACGAATCGTACAGCCTGCCACCCCTTTAGGAAATGGCATCGCATAGTTTGCCTCATCCTTGCTCACTTCGTGTATAGTATCCTCTGAGCGGTGTTGCTGGATATGAAAGTGCCAATCCTGATTGCCATATTGTGGTGTGTTGTAGGGGCGATGTGCTACTAAAGGTAACAGCGTAAGTGCCAATGTACGTTGTGTCGTCTCCGCATATTCATGATAGCGACCATAGCCATTACTCAACGCGCCCGTTGTGCCGCTTCTTATATACCCGGAGCTATCAGCAGTGTTTGTACGCAGTACACGATACTGGATATAGGTAGTGTTCTGTCCCTGAAGCATCCAGATACGCTTTTCGAGGACGATACCATCGATGCCACCGAGACGATAGGTGAAAACGGGAAAGCCTTCTTCAAGGCAGAATGTTTCGAGATGAGCAAAACCAGATGGATTCAGTGTACCATCTCGATATTCGTTTGTGCCAAGATAATACGTACGCTGATCAAAAACGACTTCTTCGTCAATTTTTGCAAGCAGAAGCTCTGGTGTTGTCGCACCGGGTAATGACGCGACAAGCAAGCCGTGCTCCATGCGTGTGAGCACACCTGCTATCGTTCCCGCTGCGTAGCCCCCCAGTCTGTTGGTCACGATCCACTCGCGTGAGATGGTCTTGTTAAGATCACAACAGATACTACGATCATAGGTGATGGGCATAGTAGACCCTCCAAGCCCCTCTATAGATGACTTGCTACTAAAATGTGGACAATAGGTAGTAGGACGCGCTTCTGCGCCGGGTACCCGTCCCTACTGTTCGCAAAAAAATGACGCGCACCCCTCTGCGCCTATACCATATTCAAGTGTAACATAACATGAGATGATTGACAGCATATCTTGTACTATTTTGGGTGCAAAGACAAAAAATTGTGAGGCTCGTGATGTGTATCTGTATGTTGTTGTGTTCATACTATGTTCTTGCCTCCATACAGAGTGGGTTACGTCTCTGCTCAGTGAGTCGTTTTAGTAGATAGTTAGGAGCAAGGCGCCCGTAAAGGGACGCCCTACAAAAGAACGATGATGCCCACGATGCCCCCGTGCCAAGGAGAATACTTGTGATTTTCAACTATCCGCCTGCTCTACTCAAAAAACTGCATCAGAGCATCTATGATGTTTGTGCTGTGCTGCTCATTTTCTTTGCAGCATTGTTCCGTGTGGTGCTTACTGCACTCGGTTGGCCTGTCGCCAACAGCGATGAGGCTATCATGAGCCTGATGGCATTGCACATTCAGGAGCATGGTGAACACCCTATCTTTTTCTATGGACAACGCTATCTCGGTACTATTGAAGCACATGTGGGAGCGGTCATGTTCACGCTCTTTGGCGCCTCAGTGCAGTCTATGCGCCTCGGAAGTATCTTATTTTATACTGGCTTTCTAGCATGCATGTATATACTCACTGCTCGCCTCTATGCAAAGCCGTTCGCTCTGGTCGTGCTTATGTTTCTCGGCTTAGGAACAGAATATGCCTATATTTATCAGCTACAGCCATTAGGATATACTGAATTACCATTTTTGTGTGCTTTGTCGTTCCTCATTGCCTACTTTATCACCTCTACGCGGCAGAGGCGATGGCAATTGCGTGTACTGTTCTATTTTTTATGGGGTGTCGTTGCGGGATTAGCATTATGGTCGCATCTCGTCACTGTTCCCTATATCCTTGTCTCAGGATTGCTGTTAGTGTTGTGTTGCTGGCGGGAGTTGCGCAAATGGGCCATGTGGTGTGCTTTACTTGGTCTTCTCATCGGTGCATGGCCTTTGATCTTCTACAATCTCTCCGTTGGTCCCGGCAACCTGGATTCGCTACACGTTTTTCTACGTTTGAGCCAGCTGGGGGGCGCCAACCATTATGCCCCGTTAGACTACCTATATGCTCCTTTCTTTATTACACTACCATTACTGTTAGGGTTACATCCACTTTGTTACATTGAACACCTACCCTTTACGTTGCCAGCGCATGATACACAACTGTGTTATGTCTTGCAACAAACATACGGCATCGGGTATTTCATATTGCTTGCATGTGCAATCATTCTGGTAGGCGTTGCATTGATAAGCTTACGGCGCATGCTATCTACACGCCGCATTTCCTTGGAACAACAAAAACAGCACTATGCACAACAGTGTGTGCGTCTCATGCTACTCTTTGGTGCTGCCTTGACGTTGATCGTCTTTGTTCATAACCCAACATCGGTCTATTATGGAGTGCTGGGTATTCGCTACATCATATGCACATTGGTTTCACTGCCAGCCCTACTATGGCCTTTATGGAACGGTATATCCCCCTGTAGGGGCGGGGGGGGTTGGGAGGTGAGGTGGGGACCCTTGCGGCATTGATTCCAACTAATAGGGAAAGGT
>JRHI01001063.1_pt1 | contig 25499 bp, 18 predicted proteins | sample 215371 | NCBI WGS metagenome assembly JRHI01 (sample SAMN02929681, study PRJNA255918) | sediment metagenome | biome: cave system; feature: Ice Cave; material: Sediment; isolation source: sediment from deep within a dark volcanic ice cave with no known source of... ...
CAGAACTCAGCGGAGTTTAGGAGAGGAAGATACGTCTGAGTCACATTGGCGCGGCGGACTCGGGCATTTATTGTGGGCTTGGCGTGACGGATCTGGAGGCGGGCTGGTACGCCATCGAAGACTCGCACACTGGCGAGGGTGTTGCAGTGCGCTTTCCGCTTGATCTGTGCCCCTATCTCTGGCTGTGGCTCAACTTTGGCGGGTACTATGGTTACCACCACATAATCGTCGAACCGTGGACCAGCTTCCCGATGACATTGGCGGCGGCCGCAGAGGCAGGAACCAGCCGGCTGCTCGCACCGGGTTCGACGTTTAGCGCCACGATCACCGTGTCACCCTACAGGGCTCCGGAGAACTACGAACACGCGCTGGCCAGAATTGAGGTGAACAAATGAAAGCTGAAGAACCGAGTGGCGGTCATCACGGGCGCAGACGCGGGAATCACCGGCGTCTCCGAGACCGTCCTCCCCGAGTCGGCGTAACTCGCCGCCGCGCACCACGGATGCCTACTCGAAGGAAGTTAGGTTACCGCCAAAGATCTCCGCTCAAGTACTTCAGTCCTGAATCATTCAATAAGGTCACAAGGGTTTGCCCTTTATGTAAATCGGCCAATAAGTCAAGTGCTGCAGCCACATTCGCCCCGGATGAGATTCCAGTAAAGAGACCCTCTTCGCGGGCTAACCGCCGCGTGACGTCTATCGCGCGCTGGTCTGAAATCTGAATGAAACCGTCAATATGTTGAGGATTGATTAAATCGAGATGGGACATCGAATAGCCACCACCCTGAATTCGGTGATTCGCCCTTGTGATTGGTTTTCCAGCCAATGCTGCTGTACCTTCGGGCTCGATCACATAGCACTTGATGGCGCTGCGATATTCTTTGAAGCGAGCTGCACACCCCGCGAAGGTACCGCCAGATCCAACGAAGTCGCAGAACACATCGAGTTTCCCGGCGGTTTGCGTTAAAATCTCCGTTGCGGTGTGGAGGTAGTGAGCGCGAAAATTGGACCGTGCGCGAAATTGGTCAGCACGGAACGCAGCTCGTTCATAGGCAATTCGCTGAGCCATCTCTTCTACCAATGCCAGATCTTGGCCAGAAACTTGGCCTGGCAACGAGCCTGGCGCTTGATCGACCAATACAACGTCGGCACCCAAACTCGTCATCATACGGGCACGCTCTGGAGAGTTTCCTCGGGACATGACCGCGATGAACGGATAGCCTTTGACGGCGCAGACGATTGCCAGCCCTGTACCTGTGTTCCCGCTTGTGAGCTCGACCACGGTCTGGCCGTGACGAAGTTTTCCCGAAGCTTCAGCGTCTTCGATTACCTCGCGCGCAAATCGATCTTTCTTCGAGTAGCCTGGACTGAGAAATTCCGCCTTCGCTAGGAGGCGTCCCGATATCTTGCGGGCAAGCCGACTCAATTCAATGAGCGGTGTGTCTCCGATGGCTTCCACAGCCGAAGTGAGGATGGTGTCTCTTTGCATGGCGTGCCACCTGTCTGAAGGACAGTATTTCACAATGACCGAGCTGGATCCGTCGGCTGGGTTTGGCCGTGAGACGAAGCGATTCACGATCGAGTTACCATCGAGGAGAAATTTACCCGCAAACATGCCGACAGAAGTTTGGCTACAAAATCATGCGGTGACGGTACTAGCTTGAACCGAAGGCTATTTCCAACCCTCTTGACGATCTCATGGCGGAGGAACTTGTAATCGTAACGGCGAAATCGCGCTCTCGTTTGATCTGTCCAGTAGACACATCGGGGCTTCCGCATCCCAGAGCGGACCTTCGCCACATGAATCGTCGGCATCAACCAGAACGTATGCTTTCGTAATCAGAGTCACCGGGTCTCCCATCTCGTCAACGGATGACGACTTTGCCTGAACGGTCTCTTCGGATCGTGAGGGCGTAGTCGCCTCCGCCCAGCGCCTTCACGCTGTAACAGTTCGCAGTGCAGGGCTCACTCTTCACCAGCTTCCCATTCTCCAGCCCGACCTGCTTGGGGAGAAACGAGAGCCGAAGGTAATCGATACCCGATCCACCTGCCGCTTCGTACTGCAGTCGACTCTTCTTGTAGGAAACTTCGCGAATCACACTGGTCGAATAGAGGATGTGGTCTTCTCGCGGCGGCGCCCATTCCGGTATGCCGGCAAAGGCGGGATAGAACATTCTCGGACCCTCGCCATAACAGTCCGACCACCAGTTGGAGATTGGCGTCTTGCTAACTGGACTTTCATTGCACTGCCCGGTAACAGTGCTCGCATAAGTAACCCAGTTTAGCGCCCGGAAAGCCTTCTCCTTGTAAGCTTCGTCTCCGGAGACGGCGTACCACCTGGCATTTTCCGCGGCGTAGCGCGCCGTCTGGTAGTCCATCTTGTACAGGAAGTCATCCTGCTCGCCCACAATGTTCGCCCCCCAATGCGTTGCGGGCGCATCCGGCGCGGAACGGAAGACGAAATTATCTTCTGTCCATTTAATCAACTTGGGGACATCCTGCTTCCACGCGGGATCGAACTCGGGATCGTCGAGCATGTAAAGCGTCATATTGCTGGCGCTCATATTGCTCTTATAAGTGTTGCTGTTGACATTCGCATCGCTGTGCCCGTCGGTCCAATAACCGGTCTTCATCGGATATTCCAGGACGAAGGCCCGTACCTTCGCGCAGGCATCCTTGTATTTTTCAATGTTACCTAATTTGGCATCGATAAAACTCATCAACAGCGTATAGCTGGGAGCCCAATTGGCTCCGTACTCTGCTGTCACTTTGCCGGTGTCCATCACCACCCGGTACGGCCACACCGATTGGGGGGCGCTGCCAGTTCGAGCATGACTCGCCAACGTGTCCGCGACGTGGATCGCGGCATCCAGATACTTCTTGTTTTGCGTGAAAAGGTACAAGCGATAATAGGCCAAGCCCATGTCACCGGCGTGATCTACCTGCACTTCGTGGAGAACGAAGCGATTCCCCGAAGTGAAGCCACGAAACTCCAGATCGCCGGCGTTGGTGGTCGTGTAGGGAAAATTTGGCCATGCAAAGCTCGCCGGACTGGTTCCGTAATCAATGGTGTAGTCGAGCAAATCCGTTACGATCTTCATTACGGAAGCGTCGCTCGTGTAGGCGTAATAGAGGCGCGCGGATTCGAACCAATTGGGAATCTTTTCGCCGACATCGTTCATCCAGGTATCGGGCTCCAAGACACCGTTTTTGTCCCAGTACGCGCAGTAGAAGTAATACTGCGGATACGACGATCGAGGTGCGGGACCAGGGCTTATGGGTGCTTTCGTCTTGACGAAGTCCCATCGTTGTCGAAGGAAATGGTCATACGCATGATCCGCTGGCTGATACCACGGGAGAATTTTCCCTTGGTCGTCGAGAACCACCGTATGGGTATTGAGGACATCGGCAGCGAGCGCTGACGCCGCCGCCAAGATGATGGCGATTGCGAGGCGCGTGAGGTTCCTCCACCGAAAAAAACCATCCAACCTAATACTTTTCTTTAGCATGGTCATGATCCTTGTTTTTGTGCTCAGACGTTATAAGGGAGGTTGCCACGGATAGGGCAACCACACCCAAAAGCCGACAAGCTCCGATAAGGCTACAACCCGACTCTCCGCTTCTTCTACGACACGGGTGCTTTCTTCGTGCCTCTACGACCAGCCGACGCCATATGTATCGCCAACCTCACGAGGCGTCAAGCCTTCTGCAGCACGGAAGGGCATGTCTGTTCATCAGATTGAACGTAAACTTTCTTGAGTTTCCAAATGTCATGGATTTGTTACGGCACTCAAGTTAGCCTTTCATTGAATTAACAAGTTGCTTCCACAATCGCCGGGGGATATTGCATGGTGAGAATTCGGTGGCAGAATCGAAGCGATTTGCTTCCAGGTTTTTCGTTTCAGCTTCGAGAAGTGGATATGACTGGATCCTTATGGTCCACTTGGTGGCATGCGCGAGCAAAGCGTGATGCCGACAGCTTGGGTGCAAGACTTAGCAAGGAAGGTCTGGACCGACGTATCGTTACCACATGTCATCAAATGAAGCGAATGGCTCGATTGATTTGCGTGCTCCTGATTGTCCTCGCTTCGCCGGCATGGAGCCGTCCCACGCACGACCCCCTGGCCGATCAAGTCACCATTTATCGCGACGAGTATGGCGTCCCCCACATTGTGGGTGAAACCCAAGAGGCCACTTTCTTCGGTTATGGCTATGCACAAGCGCAAGACCATCTCGAGAAAATGTTCCTGCAATACCGCGACGCCCAAGGCCGGCGGACGGAGCTGCTCGGCTTTGAAGCGCTCGGCGATGGCTACCTGCGATTTATCCAGTACGAGTATCGCTGGGATGGCGACTACATGCAGCGGTTGCTTCGTACCAAGCGGGCGGTGGTCGAAAACCGCGACAAAATCGACCCGCAGGTCTACAGCATTCTCTCGAGCTTCGCCCGTGGAGTGAATGCCTACATCGCAGAGCACCGCGCGCAAGTGCCCAGTTGGATCGACGGTATCACAGCGGAAGACGTCGAGGCTCTGGAGCGCAGCCACTACTTTCGCTTCTACAGCATCCACGAGGCCCTGAGCAAGCTTGAAGACCTGCCGGTCTCATTCCCAAACCTGGGTTCCAATCAGTTCGCGATCGCACGCGCAAAATCGGCGGACGGCCACGTGATCCATGTCGAACACACCCACATGCCATGGGCCAACCGCTTCCAGAATTACGAGGCGCATCTCATAACACCAGGAACGATGGACGCGGCCGGTATCAGCTGGTTCGGCAGCCCCTTTTTCCTGGACGGCCTGAATGACCGCATCACTTGGTCCGCCACTTGGAACATGCCCAACATCTCGGACGTGTATGAGGAGAAACTCAATCCCGCGAACTCACGCCAATATCTCTACGAAGGTGTGTGGCGCGAAATAAGGGTTGAGTATGAGGTGTTTCACATCAAGGGCCCCAAGGGGTTTGAGACGCTGACGTTGCCTTGCTACTACACGCACCACGGACCGATCGTGAAATTCGATAAGGAGAAACACCGGGCATACGCAGTGAAGTTGCCCAACTACGACGGCGTGAATTATTCCACCAATTTGTACCGCATCATGAAGGCACGAGACCTGCAGCAGTTTAAATCGATAATTGCCCAGCACCTGATGCCGCGCTGGAACCTTCTCTACACGGACAAGGAGAACCTCTACTGGGTGCATAACGCCACCGTCGCGCAGCGCGCCGACGGCTACGACTGGCGCAAGCCCGTGCCCGGTTGGCTGAAGTCCACCGAATGGGGGCCGTATCTGCCATTGGAAAAATCTCCGCAATTGCTCAATCCGCCTTCCGGCTTCATCCAGAATTGCAACAACCCGCCATGGCTATCGACTGCAAACTCCGGCCTCCACCCGCTCGATCCGGCTCCGTACTACCTGCTCTCCGTGCCAAAGCCGGAAATCAGTCAAGAGGACCTGAATGCACGTGGGGAACGGCTCCTAAAAATCCTTGGACAGGACAAGAAGTTCACCTTGGAGGAAATGCAAGCCTTGGCGTATGACACATACGTCGTGCCCGCCGACGTCATCGTGCCCCTGCTCAGCAAAGCGCTGGAAAACAAGGGCGCTGCAGCCGATCCGATTATCCGCGGTGCCATCGAAGTCCTCAAGGGATGGGACCGTCGTTCGGCCCCGGATTCTGTGGCTCAGACGTACCTCTATTTTTGGGCCGGGGCCTACCAAGATAAGTTTTCCGCCTCGAAGCTCGAGCGCTTTCTCAGCTTCTCGCGTTATGACATTAATCTCGACTCAGCCGAGGAACAAGATATGGCGCTCCGCGCATTGTATGAGGCAGTCCGGAGGATCCAAAAGGATTTCGGTAGGACAGAAATCCCTTGGGGCACAGTGAACGTGGTTGAGCGCGGCGGTACTTTCCCCATGGACGGGACTGGCCTATTTGATGTGCTCCATCCAGATGACGGTCCGCAACAAGAGGACGGGACAATACACTCCAATGACGGCTGGGGGCATTTGTTGGTGGTCGATGAGGGCTCGCCTAAAAGGGCTTGGAGCCTTCTCCCCTTCGGAGAATCGGAGGACCCCGGCTCCCCCCACTTTAACGACATGGCAAAGTTGCATAGTCAAAGAAAAATGAAGCGCCTCTGGCTCACCCCGGAGGAAATCCTCTCGCACACGGAATCCGTGTGGGGAGATAAGGACCGGCTGAAGAAATATCTGCACAACTGAGGGGGAACGTCTTGTTGATTCGATATCTGACCGGGTGGTTCGGCACGCGTCTGCCGCGGATTAAGACGTTTTCTGGTCTTGCCTATTTCGCATACTTCACGGTGCTGGCCGGCACTGCTGGCAACGTTCTTTGCCTCGCCCAGGCAACTTTGAGGCCCGAGCCGGCCAACTGGTTTGCTGGGGATGCGCACGTTCATCGGGGTATTGGTTGTGGCCGATCCAATGAGAAAGAAATGCTCAGCCCCGCGCAGCTACTGGAAATGATGAAGCCGAACAATCTGGCCGTTGTTTCCGTGCTTGCTGATGCTGGAAATGGCGAGATTCGGGATGCTGCTCAAGACCTCCCACTCATCACCGGCCAAGACCACACCTCGTCAACGCCCCAGCGGATCATTCATTGGGATGCAGAATGGCACTATGATCCCGAAGGCGTGACGTTCGAAAGGAAGGTAGTCGGCGGCCACCTGATTCTTCTAGGTCTCAAGAGAGGTGGGCAACCGTACGCGGAATATACTTACCCAATATTTTCATGGGCGAGGGAACAGGGCGGTATCGGCGGATTTGCGCACATGCAGTACCTCCCTTATAGCTTCTATCCGCTGGATGGGATCCCGCTGTCGCTCGACTGTTGTGCACCGCTTGAGTATCCCGTCGAGACCGCCTTGGGAGCCTCCTCGTTCTTGATGGAAGACGTGCGAGGAGGCGACTCCGCGTTGCAGGCTTATTACCGCCTACTGAACACTGGTTTCCGCCCAGGGCTGGCCGCTAGCACAGACTATTCTTGCAACGACAACGAACCCCTTGGAACCTTATTGACTTATGTCAGGATTCCCGACGGCAAGCTAACCTACGAAAAATGGATCGACGGTCTTGCACGAGGACGCACTGTGGTCTCGCGCAAGGCGCACACCGAGTTCCTGAATCTCACAGTAAACGACGCAGCGCAACCCGGAGACGAAGTTCGCCTTGGCGGGAAAGGCGCGGTACGGGTCAGAATCGAGTGGCACTCCCTCGATGAGAGCATCGGCAGAATCGAACTAGTTCAAAACGGGTCAGTAGTAGCTTCCCAAACCGGTTCGGTCGCTCCCGGAGCACCCGTAGTTTTCGATACCACTGTCGAGTTTCGACATAGCGGGTGGCTGGCTGCCCGGAGGATGGACTGGCAGAATGGCCATCAGACCCATACTGGCGCAGTGTTCGTTATGGTGAAAGACGAACCCATTCGCGCTAGTGCTGACGATGCGAAGTTCTTTGTCCACTGGATCGACAACCTGCTCGCGCAGACATCTCCCAGGGGCGCTTGGGCTCAATTCCTCCCGAAGGACCGTGATGCCGCTCAAAAACGATATCGCGAGGCTAGGGCGATCTTCGTTCGTATTGAGGCAGACGCAGCAAGGCAGCAGGCTCCGTGAGCCGCTTGAGAAGAACCCGACGTCAGATGACCGTCTCTCGAAAGCGGGTATCTTCGTCGACTCTTCGCCGTGCACGGGCAGCAAAGCTTCGGCGACGACTTATTTTATGGTCGCTCAAGTAAGGTGATCATCAACCCACTGCATACAATAGGTGCTCTTTTTGGAGTCAAAATGAGATTCAAGGTTATACGAACTGGCGGACTTGGCCATCGACTTTGTCACCAAGTAGGGGATTATTCAGATCGACGACTGAGTAGAATCGCCGTCTGGTTACTAGAATCTTTATAAACCAATTTTACCGAAGGAGTAATCATGAAGCGATCCCACATTCTTAGAATGCTGTGCTCAACTGCTTCGATTCTGCTCTTGAGTTGCACGATTACCCGCAGCCACGCCCAGGACATATCCAATAAGGATTTTGGCCTCCGGGATGGGGACCGGGTTGTTTTTTATGGTGACAGCATCACGGAGCAGCAGCTGTACACGGCGGACGTCGAGGAATACACTCTGACTCGCTTTCCCGCCCGCAGGATCGAGTTCTGGAACGGCGGCGTCGGAGGAGATCGCGTCTCCGGAGGTTGGGCTGGCCCCATCGATCTGCGTCTTCATGATGACGTATTCGCCTTTCATCCAACAGTCGTCACCGTAATGCTGGGTATGAATGACGGGAGCGTCCGGCCTTACAACCGGCAGATTTTCGAGTCCTTTTCGCGAGGCTATCGGTATCTTGTCGATCAGATTATCGCCAACAATCCAAAAGTGCGGTTAACTCTGATTCAAAGCTCTCCCTATGATGACGTCACGCGTGAGCCGGGTTTTCCGGGCGGATATAACAGCGTGCTTTTAAAGTATGGAGAATTTGTGGGCGAACTGGCGCGGGAGAAACATGCGTTAGTGGTTGATTTTAACCACCCCGTTGTCGATGTTTTGACCCGGACAAAGAGCAGCGACGCCGCGCTTTCCACTCTCTTTATGCTGGACCGGGTGCACCCCGGCGCAGCCATTCATTGGGTTATGGCAGAGAGTTTGCTGAAGGCGTGGAACGCGCCTTCCGTCGTGACCCGAGTGCGCCTTAATGGAGAAAACGCCGCCGTACTCGAACAAACGAACACCGCTGTATCCGGGTTGCACCGCGTCGGACACGGGCTGGAGTGGTCGGAGGCGGACTGCGCTTTGCCCCTGCCTCTTCCTTCCGGAGAACTCGATCTGGTCTGGGACGCCATGGTGCACAGCTCCGACTTCATCGACTCCCTGGACCATGAAGACCTAAGAATTTCCGGACTGGCGCCGGGAAATTACGAATTGCGGATCGATGGTGTGCGCGCTGGAAGCTTTCGCGCGGAGGAATTCGCTTCAGGAATCAACCTGGCACAGCTCGAAACACCTATGCTGCAACAGGCAAGGACCGTTGGCCTGGATACAAGAGAGATAAGCGACCTCGACACGACATATCTGGACTTGATAAGGCGTGAGATGGACGACGGCAAGAAACAGTCCGCCGAAAAGCTGGCTCAGGCATTGGAGCGCGCTCGAAGCAAACGGAGAGCCGATGCGCAACCCATGCCGCATCGCTATGAGGTATTCCCGATGCTGCGCCCGAGCAACTGAGCAGCTGGTTGGGACAGCACCTATATGCGCACTTGGTGCGATCAGCGCCAGGGCAGATCCGACACGCAATTTCGGCGCTGTCGTACGGGCTTGCTTAGAAACAACCTGGCTAAGACATTGCGCGATAGCCAGGGCAATTGAATATCTACACATAAGAAAAAATACTTGACAGAAATGCGGAAAATAACTAGCATTCCTGCAAATTTGGTTGAAATGAGGTAGATAATTATGAATTTTAAGCCCTTTGTAGCTGTTGTGCTCCTGAGTGGTTTTGCATCTTCTGCATTTGCCAATCACCCCGTGCCGCCTAGCCGTAAGATTGATTGGACTTACACTGGAGTGCCCGACGGCATACCAAACCGGACCAATATTTGTGCAACCTTCTCGCCCGGCGCGACGGCTGCTGAAATCAACAATGCCATTTCTTTCTGCAACGATGGAGTCGTTTTCCTCAACGCAGGAACATATACCGCGGTTTCGCTCGGCGGCTCAATAAACGTCAATCATGACCACGTAACCCTTAAAACAATTATTACCGTCGCGGGTATGGTGAGTCTGGGAGGATCCTTTCCTCACGCTCCTCCTGTAATCCTTGGCACAGCGATTACGGGTGGCGCGGCCAAGGGTTCGAAGACATTTACCGTAGCATCGACCGTAAATCTGTCTCCGGGCACCATGATTGAAATAGAGCGGCGGTCATGGTGGCGGCGGAGAGCGATCCCAGCTGAGTGCTCGATCGGATGTTGTGGAACCCTTCGTATCGCGATGACTCCCAGATCTGGCCGCATCGAGCGTAAGGGAAGCAGAGAAGCGCAGGCCTGCGACGTCCAGGAAAGCGGGTACTAAATGCTCGAAGAGGAATCAGCAGCGGGAGTTGGATTTTCTCGCCGGGAGATGATACGAAGATTAGTCAGCGGTGCGGGAGCCAGCGCGGTGTTTGCCCGGATGGCGATGGCCCATCCGATTTACAAGCATTTGGCGGATGGCACGCTCTTGGCTGACACCGCCGCCCATGTCCCGGCGGGGGCATGGATTCCGAAATTTCTCAAACCACATCAGAACGAAACCCTGTTGCCGCTGGCCGAACGTCTGGTGCCGAATTCGGGCAAGGCCCAGGTGAATCGCTTCATCGACCTGCTGTTGAGTGTCGATACCGCCAAGGCGCGGCAAGAATTCAGCGATTCTTTGGCAGCCTTCGACCAGGAATCGATGCATCGGTTCGGCCATTGGTTCAAAGATATTCCTGCAGCCAAACAGGATGAACTGCTCACGGTATTCTCTACTGCAACGCCAAGCATCGAAAGAGGTGAGTACGGCGAGTCGGAGGAGGACGCTGCCGCGAAGAAAACATCGGTGCAAAATCACCTCACGCTGCGTGATCATTTCGAGAATCTTAAGACGTGGATTACCGGTGCGTATTATTCATCCGAATTAGGTATGCGCGAACTGGGATGGACTGGAGTTTATTTCTTCAAGGACTTTCCCGGATGTCAGCACCCGGAAGGCCACTCCTAATTGCACAAGAGACTACTGATTATGTCTGTCTACAAGGCTTCCGTTCCGAGGCAACCCGTTTGATCCGTAACAGAACAGATTCTTATGAAAAGTAATGTTACCACTCGCTTATACTCGGACAGGAAACGAACCATGCCTAAAAAAACATCTCTTTTCGATGTCATCGTAGTGGGTTCGGGTGCTTCCGGAGGCTGGGCTTGCAAACGCCTGGCTGAATCGGGACTGAAGGTGGCACTGCTTGAGGCTGGGGGACCGCAGTCTGACGAAAATTTCACCGAACATATGGCGCCCTTTGAACTCAAGTATCGGGATCTCGCCCCCGAAATCGTTCGTAAAACCCGTCCCATTCAATCTCACTTTGCTTGCAACGAATACAACTACAAGTGGTTCTTGAACGACGTGGACGAGCCGTACACAACGCCACCGGACAAACCCTTCCAGTGGTTGGGCCGTTTGCGCGTGACCGGGGGCCGAACCAACGTTTGGGGCCGCATGAGCGTTCGGATCAGCGATCTCGGCATGAAGGCCGCATCGCGAGACGGCTATGGCGAAGACTGGCCGCTCAGCTACAGCGATCTGGCACCATACTATGATCTCGTTGAAGAATATATCGGCGTCGCCGGACAGGCCGAAGGTTTGGCGGAACTCCCGGACGGCAAGTTCCTCCCGCCTATGGCCTTAACCTGCCAGGAAGTTCTGTTTAAGAATCGGGCCAAGGAGAAGCTCGGCCGCACCGTTACCCCGGCGCGTACTGCCAATCTCACCAAGCCCCTCAACGGACGATTGAGTTGCCACTATTGTGGGCCGTGCCACCGGGGATGCGTAACCCATTCGTATTTCAATTCCGCCTTTACCACTGTGGCTGACGCGTTGCACTCCGGCAATGGCACCCTGATCTCCAATGCCCTGGTCCATAAGGTGTTGATGGATAATGACCGGAACCAGGCAACGGGCGTGCTCTACGTTGATCGCAACACCCACCAGTCGCGAGAAATCCACGGTCGCGTTGTCGTATTGTGCGCGCAGGCCCAAGAGTCCGTCAGGATTCTCCTCAACTCCGCCGATTCTCGCCGCCCGAACGGACTCGCTAATTCCAGTGGTGTATTGGGCCACTATTTCATGGCTGACATCAAAAGCGGCGGGGGCAGTGGGGATTTTCCTTCCTTTGGGGCGAAGGCAACATTGAACGGCCCGAACCGGCCGACCGGAATCTACGTACCGCGCTTTCGAAACACCTTCAAAAGCCCACCTTCCAAGAATTTTCTGCGCGGTTACGGATTGGCAGGCGGTAGCGGAGTCGATTTCAACTGGGGGGCGTCCGGCTTCGGCGAGGCCTACAAACAGGCCTTGCTTGAACCTCAAGCAGGACTCTCCCTAACCGGTTTCGGCGAAGTTCTGCCCCGATGGGATAATTATGTCGAAATCGATCGAAACGTGAAGGATCGTTACGGGATTCCCGTGCTCCGCATTTCCATGTCCGACGGTGAGAATGAGAAAGCGATGATCAAAGACATGGCCGAATCAGCCGGCGAGATGCTGGAGGCCGCGGGAGCGAAAAACATCAAGACTTTTGCGAATCCTTCTGCGCCACGTTGGGCGGTCCACGAAAGCGGCATCGCCCGCATGGGCAGCAATCCCAAGACCTCGGTGCTAAACCAATTCCAGCAAACCCATGATGTCGACAATCTGTTCGTCATGGACGCATCGGGATTCACGTCCAATCCCTGCCAATTTCCAACCTTGACCATCATGGCCCTGTGCGTTCGATCCTGTGACTATCTCATGAGTGAAATGAAGCGAAGTAATGTCTAGCTTTCCATATAATTTTTATAAGCTTTGCTCGGGGGCTCTAAAAGCTGCTGGGCAAGGGAATCACGAGTCCGGTCAACTCCGCCGCATCTTCTACGGTTGGTGGATCGTGGCGGCCACGTTCCTGAATCTCTTTTTCGTTGTAGGTGTCATCTTCTATGGCTTCCCAGTTTTCTACCCCTCATTCGTGACATCCCTGGGATTTACACGCGCTCAGGTGACCCAAGGATTCCTGCTTGGTTTTCTGGTGGTAGGGCTACCTTGTGGGCTGCTTGCTGGGTCGCTAATCGATCGGATAGGCGCTCGATCGGTTATTCTCTATGGAATCAGTTTTGTAGGAATTCCCCTGGTGTTGATGGGTTTTATAACCCGGTTTTGGCAGTATGAATTGCTCTGTGTTTTAGAGGTTCTTGGCTATACGCTGGCCGGTCCAATTGCAAATCAAGTCCTCATCTCCCAGTGGTTTCGAGTCCGGCGCGGTCGGGCGATGGGTTATGCGTATCTCGGGCTGGGACTTGGTGGAGCAATTTCCCCTCCGCTCTCAAATCTTCTGATCCATGCCTTCGGGTGGCGTCATGCGCTCCAGGCTGCAGGCACGCTTATCTTGCTTGTGTTGTTTCCGGTGGGGATCTGGATTACACGCTCAACTCCGGGCGAACTGAGCCTGCTGCCAGATGGGTTCGACGGCTCCGCCACCGGAACTGTAGAAGAACGGCCCAATGGTAGTGCCCTCTCATCCGTCGGAGTCGCGGCTGCAATCCGAACCGTTAATTTTTGGCTCATTCTATTGGGCGCCACGCTCGTCCTAGGCGCCATGAATGCTGTTGTGCAGCACCTGATTCTTTTTCTCAGGGACCAGGGTTATTCAGCCACCACAGCTTCCCACTACTTGTCAGCTCTGCTGGTCTCAAGCTTGGGCGGGCGCGTGCTCGTGGGTTATCTTGCCGATCGTTTCAATAAAAAGAACACGATGGCTCTCTTCTACTTGCTCCTCGGCGGAGCGATCCCGTTGCTTTACCTGGCGCACCATCCGATAGCCGCAATGACCTTCGCCGTGACGTTCGGATTTTCAATGGGAGCCGATTACATGCTGATTCCTCTGGTGACCGCGGAATGCTTCGGAGTCGCATCCCTGGGAAAGCTTTTGGCCTTGATCATCATGGGATATACCGTAGGTCAATGGATCGCACCCTGGATGGCTGGAAGGATTTTCGATCGCTACCATAGTTATGGGTTGACATGGGAGGCGTTGACCGTGGCCTGCGTCCTCGGGGCGGGCGCGATTTTCGCGTTGTCGGCCCCGTCGTCCAAAACACTACAGGGCTAGCTGAAGATGTGTAGTTCTGGAATCTGACTACCCAAGTGTGAGCGGGGCAGTTTTTCGGCACCTTCGGATTTCGATGACTATCGCGGAACACTGGCCTATGTTTGGCGGAAAAAGCAGAGGATAACTGATTGGCAATTTCGCACAAAAAAGATTCCATCCAGGATGTCGCGGCGCTTGAGGACTTGCTAAGCGAGCCGACGCAGGAAACTATCGCTGCTATGGGTTCCCTCGATGGCGATCTCGTCATCCTTGGCGTAGGGGGAAAAATGGGACCGACGCTCGCCCGCATGGCGAAGCGAGCGTCTGATCTGGCAGGTGTCTCGCGGCGTGTTATCGGTGTTTCCAGGTTTTCCGCGTCTAAGTTGCAAGAGAAACTGCATTCGTGGGGCGTGGAGACCCATCAATGTGATCTGCTGAATTCGAAATCATATTCGCAATTACCCGATGCCGCCAATATCGTTTACATGGCTGGAATGAAGTTCGGCACCACTGGTCAGCAGTCACTCACTTGGGCCATGAATGCCTTCCTGCCCGGACTAGTGAGCGGGAGATACCACGATAGCCGCATTGCAGTCTTCTCTACGGGCAACGTGTATGGTTTCTCCGCAGTAAATCTTGGCGGTTCCCGGGAGACTGACCCGCTTCATCCTGTGGGGGATTATGCCATGAGTTGTTTAGGCCGCGAGCGCATCTTCGAACATTTCAGTCGAACGGAGAAGATCAAGATGTCTATTCTCCGGGTCTATTACTCCATCGAGTTGCGTTATGGCGTGCTGATGGACCTGGCACAGCTTGTTCTGTTAGGAAAACCTGTACCGCTGGGGATGGGGCACTTTTGCGCGATCTGGCAGGCGGACGCCGCCGCCATGAGTCTGCAGTCACTCGGTTACGTTGCTACACCTCCACTGGTGCTCAACATCGCCGGACCCGAACTCTTCAGCGTTCGGCGGGTTGCAGAGGGGTTTGGGGAACGCATGGAAAAACCGGTGCGTTTTGAAGGTGTGGAATCCGGAGATGCCCTCATCGGCAATTCTCAAAAAACGATGCACATCTTCGGCTATCCCCACGTCAGCGTGGGTCAGATGATGACCTGGACCGCCGATTGGGCCGTGCGGGGTGGGGAAAGCCTGTCCAAGCCCACACATTTCGAAAATCGTGCGGGAGATTTCTAGCTGAGGTCACGGATGGCCAAGGAACTCGATGCCAGGATCAGGCAGGCACTCGCGCGCGGCGCGGTCATTCCCGCTCACCCTCTCGCGCTCACTGCGGAACGGCGACTGGATGAACGACGTCAAAGAGCTCTCACTCGCTACTATATTGCCGCTGGCGCGGGTGGCTTGGCCGTGGGGGTTCATACTACAGAATTTGCCATTCGGGATCCGCGCGTCGGACTTTTTGAACCTGTTCTGAAGCTGGCAGCGGAGGAGATGGATCGGGCCGAGGGGACCCTCCTCGAGCCGTTGATCCGGATCGGCGGCATTTGCGGAGATACCCCACAGGCCGTCCGCGAGGCCCAACTACTCGCTGAACTGAGGTACCACGCGGGTCTGTTGAACCTGGCTGCCCTTAAAAATGCGGATGATCCGGCGCTGGTGCGCCATTGCCGAAGCGTGGCGGAACTTATCCCCATCGTGGGCTTTTATCTGCAACCTGCCGTCGGCGGCCGCATTCTTTCGTACCGATTCTGGCGCGAATTCGCGGAAATCGAGAATGTGGTCGCCATCAAGATAGCGGCCTTCAATCGCTACCAGACCCTGGACGTAGTCCGGGCGGTAGCCGAGTCGGGGCGACCCATCGCTCTCTATACCGGAAATGATGACAACATCGTGATGGATCTTCTGACCCCGTTTGCCTTCCAGATAAACGGAGAGAGAAGGGAAGTCCGCATCGTGGGAGGGTTGCTCGGCCACTGGGCAGTTTGGACGCGAAAGGCGGCCGAATTGCTCCGCGATTGCCAAGCGGCCGCATGCAGTGTGGAGAGCGTTCCTCACGATCTCCTCCGCAGAGGCGTTGAAGTAACCGATACGAATGCAGCATTTTTCGACGCGGCGAATCATTTCGCCGGCTGCATTTCCGGCCTGCATGAGGTCTTGCGGCGGCAGGGATTGCTAGAAGGAATCTGGTGCCTGGATCGTAACGAGAATCTTAGTCCCGGACAAAAAGAGGAAATCGACAGAGTCTATCTAGACTATCCGCATCTCAACGACGATGATTTTGTCAGTCAAAGATTGCATCAGTGGCTCACTCCCTGACCGGGTTGCAGGTCAAACCTTGCGACACCAAGCGACCCTGCGGCTCACCTCTCGAGACGCAGGTGCTAGCCCTGTTGCGATCCCCCCATCGGCACATTAGTCCAAGACTTGTTCTGGGCGGAGCTTTCAACCGCTTCCAGCAGCTTCTGGACTTCCACCGAATCCTCGAAATTGGGATGAAACGCTGTACCCGTGGCCATGCAGTCAAGGAAATCGGCCAACGTTGCGATAAAGGTATGCTCGTACCCGATGATGTGCCCCGGCGGCCAGAAATTGCCGACGTACGGATGACTAGGACCGGTCACCAGCACGTCGTGACTGCCCTTCACGTCCGTAGCATCCCTACCATCGAAGACGCCGAGCCGGTTCATATCTTCGAGGTTGAAACGAATCGCCCCTTGCGAACCGTGGATTTCAAAGTAGTTGCGGTTTTGACATCCGGTAGCGAAGCGGGTTGCTTCGAAACTGCCGACGCTGCCGTTCGCGAAACGGGCGAGCATCAAAGCGGCGTCGTCCACCTCGCGATCTGGCACGAAAGTCTTCACCAGGCTGGCTACTTCAGTGATTGGCCCATTCAGCAGCAAAGCCAGATCGAGCGAATGCGAGAGCAGGTCGCCCATAGCGCCAGAACCCGCGTCTGATTTGCGGAATCTCCACTTTCCGGAGTTCGCGGGATCTCCTCCCCAACTCTGCAGGTAGGTAGCTCGGTAGTGGTACGGATCACCCACTCTGCCTTGCTCCACAAGTCGTTTTGCCAGGGCGACCGCCGGCACGCGCCGGTAGTTGAACCAAACCAGATTCTGCACATTCCGCGCGGCCTCGGCCATGCGTTTTGCCTCCGCCACATTCATCGCCAGAGGCTTTTCGCACAACACAATCTTTCCCGCTTCGGCCGCAGCAATTGCGATCGGCGCGTGCATGTGGTTCGGTGCGCAGATGTCCACCAGGTCGATGTCTTTCCTTGCAACCACCGACTGCCAGTCAGTTCGCGTTTCTTCCCAACCCCACTGGGCGGCGAAACTTTCCACAGCGTTGCGGTCGCGCCCGCAAACGAGCTTCTGCTTTAGTTCATAAGGAATATCGAAGAAGCATCCGGCCTGGTGAAACGCGTTGGAATGAGCTCGCCCCATGAAGCCGTAGCCGATCATGGCAACATTCAGTTTTCGAATCTGCTTGGTCATTGAACCCTATCTCCGCCTTCGAGCCTTGCGTTCTCAACGCGTCAACAATGCGTGGATTGATTTAACTCTAGCCAGCCTAGTTGACGCAAAGATGAAAATTGTCAGGCTGGATGGAACCTGACAAACTATCCGCGATCGAATAAATATGCAAACGCTCGATCGTCCTTGAATTTTCCTATTGCAGCAGTTCGCGAATGTATGCGTCATCTTGTGCATTGGCTAAATCAGTGGTATCGCCGAGAACGTACCGATATTGAAAGGTTGGGCCGAGAGCGAGAACGCGCCCCATCCAGTTCGTGGGGTCGGTCCACAAAACCTGCCTCTTTTCCATGGATTTTGCGAGATCGTCAAGGTCCCAATGGAGCACAAAGTTGGATATGACGGCATCCCACAAGTCGTCGGCCACTGAATTTTCGAGCGCTGAGCGCAGACTGTAAGGCGTTCTGTCGAGCCAAATCCCGCCAATCCGCGGATCAGCCGCAGCCGCGAGCAAAAGCCAAATCCCTTCTACGCCGCGGGCGGCGCCGCGAATCGAGCCCGCATCAACATCAGAACGAGCCGTCAACAGATCAACCCCGCGTAGGATGTCATATGCCCGCAATGCCGGTAAGCTGCGGCCGATCAGGTTAGCCCGCATGTTAGTTAGCCAATCTCCGGTAAACGGGCCGTGGTCGGTTTTCCTAGACGAAGTTCGAGGCTCCATCTCCAGCACGACTCGACCCAGGTTAGCCATTTGTTCTGCCATCACGCCTGTCTCCATGGTACCGAAATATTTGTCTCCTTTCACCAGCACCACGGCTGCTTTTCGCCCGGGAGAGGGCGGGATATACAGCGTGGCGTCAAGCCAAATTCCCGGCTCGCTTTCGAACTTTATGTGCTCTTGCCGCCCTTCGGCGGGTTTCAATTCATCGAGTATCTTCACCTCGGGTGCGGAGCCATCGGTCGGAATTCTCAAATTCCGCAATTCCGCGCGCAGCTCAGGGATCGTCCCCGGTCGTGCTCGAGCGTGAAAGTCGGCTGATAGCAGCTGGTAGAGCTTTCGACTGCCTGCTTCATTCTCAACGTTGCCGCTTGCCGTCACCAGCAACTCATGGTCGGTGTACATCTTCACAGGTTGCTCGTGGGAATCCCCCCGTCCGTGATTGAGCCAGCGAATCATCCACGCACAGATGGCTTCCCGACTCGCCAGGGGCATGCCGTGCGAACCCGGTCCCATCGAGAAACCCACCTTATCTTGGGCTCCGTATAAGGAGTACCAGTTTCGAGCTTCCTCATAGACGAGCTGCACGCCTTCGTGGCTAAAATGGTATTCATCGTGTTCGGTTGTCTCGAGCAGCCATGGAGTCGGCGCGGACAGTTCTACGAAATCGGCCGTGTCCAAACCGCTCGCTAGAAAGTGTGGGAACACCATTTCGGTGTGTGGGCCAAACGTGGGGAATAACAACTGGAAAGAACTGGGATAACAACCGGGAACAACGACTTTGAGCCTCTCGTCGAGACCTCCAATGAATGTTGTCAGTGCGCCTCCGCCTGAGCAACCGGCGGCTCCTATCCGGGAAGCGTCCACATCTGGCCGACTGACAAGATAATCGATAGATCGCAACGCATCCCAAATGAAGTAACGAGCCAGCCCCTGGCCGATCAATTGGGTCTGCGCTCCCATCTCAATATGTTCGGGAACGGACCAGCCCGATAGAGGTGCGTCCAATTGCCGGCTGTAAGTCTGCACGCGCTCGCCTTGCCCAATGGGGTCAAAGCACAACACGACAAACCCTTTCATTGCCAGATTGGCCGCGAGTCTCTGATTCTCGGGTTTCCCCTCTTGGGTATGGCCCGATTGCAGAAGCACGGCCGGATAGCGGCCGGGCGCGTTCGGCCGATAGACGTTGGCAGTAATGTAAAAGCCCGGCAAACTCTCGTAAATCACTTTCTCGATCGTGTATGAATCGCTGTGAAGCTGGCCGGTAATTCTCGGGTTCAGCGGCCCGTGGTAATCAGGCAGCCCCCCTAAGTCCTCCAGGAGTTTTGTGCGGACCACTTGCTTTCGCTGCTCCGCCTGCGCGACGGTGTGAATTGCGCGGATCGCCTTCGATCGTTGTTGTAGTTCCTGCTGGGCGATCTCATTCATCCAGGACACCAAGGGGTCCTTGGGGGCTTCTTGTGCCGACAGCGGAGACAGCGCCAAGAAAGCTACGAATACTAAGACCAAGGTCATCCATTTCTTCGGGAGCTGAGGCGGGTAGGTACGTTTCCCATTAAGTAGGTAGGGTGAAATAGCTTGCCATTGCATACAGCCTTCTTATCTGCCTCTGTTCCCCACAAGGCTAGGTCTTGGAGAGAGTAGGACTACAGCTTCTCTCGAAAAATGGGCCCACTGATCCGTTTTTGTCAACACTTGATTGGTTCCATCAATTTCAGCTTCTGCGAATCCCGATAGCTCACGATCTTGTGGAAGGGCTGCTCTTTGACACTCAGAACGGCAGCTGCTCAGCCCGAGCAGCTTTTATAATACTGCATAAGAGAAAAAAAGACTTGACAAGAATGCTGAAACTGATAGCATTCCTGCAAATTCAGAGCTAAAGATAAATTGACATTCTGAAATTGGGGATTTTTCCGGTCGTTTGGCCTTGGCAAGTCAATATCGCCGGAGCTGAGAAGGCACGGCTGTTCATTGGATTGAACGCAAACGCGCTCCTCGCGACCGGGAGCTATGAGGTGTGAAGTAAAGTTGAACTGCAATTCCGGCTTAGGTGCGGCAGGGAATAAGAGGACTAAGAAAATGAGAAGAATGTGGAGATCCTGCTTACTGATCGGTTGTGCAGTCATAATGTCATCGTCCGCTTTGTTGGCGGATGTCACGGGGTCTATCCTCGGCACAGTCACGGACCCTTCGTCGGCAACCATTCAAGGTGCTCGAATTATTGCGACTAACTTGGATACGAACCTGGTCACGGAAACAAAAACCGACAGTGTCGGGCAGTACCGGATCCTGTCACTTCCTGTTGGACGATATAGTGTGCAGGCCGATTACTCCGGCTTTCAAACATTTGTCGAGACCGGGATCGTTGTTACGGTTAATGAGCAGCGTCGCGTGGACATCGTCCTAAAGGTCGGCGCCACCAAGCAGGAAGTGATCAGTGTGAATGCCAGCGCGGTTCAGGTCGAAACCACCAACACGCAATTGGGTGACGTGGTTGATGAGAAGAAGATACTCGGTCTGCCGCTCCTTGGCCGGAGCTACATCGATCTGCTGGGATTGCAGCCCGGCGTGGCACCCGCCTCGTCGCCTGGGAACACGAGCAACCAAGGCCGAGGATCCGTTTCCGTGAACGGTCAAAGGGAGCAAGGCAACGGCTTCCTGCTGAACGGCAGCGACGTGTCGGGCGGTGCGAATTTCGAAGCGGGAGTCGAACCGAATTTGGACTCGATACGAGAGTTTCGGTTGATCACCAACAGCTTCGACGCCGAATACGGACGATTCAGCGGCGCTGTTTTGAATACGATTACCAAGAGCGGCACTAACTCCATCCACGGCACAGTGTTCGAATTCTTTCGGAATGATGCCCTGGACGCCAGGGGCTTCTTTGATACCGGCAAGGGGGCCCTGAAAAAGAACCAGTACGGGTACGCCGTGGGCGGGCGCGCCATCAAGGACAAGTTGTTCTGGTTCACGGATTATCAAGGCGATAGGACGGTGAACGGCGGAACGGCCAGCCAGGTCCAAGTGCTTTCAGACGCCGAACGTATGGGTAATGTTGGTGTGCGAACCTGACAGGTACAGTAACAGGGGCTAATTGGGCTCAGGTCTTGTCGCAACGCCTGGGGTACACGGTGAACAACGGGGAAGCGTACTCCGCCGTGTTTCCGAACGGGATCATTCCGACCAGTGCTTTCTCGCCAGCAACCAAGGGCACGATCGGATTTATCCCAAGCCCGAATGTGGGAAGTAATATTTTCGCCTCGGCCGCTGCGTCGATCGTCTCCATTGACCATAGGGCTGGACAACGCGTGGATTTTGTGAACAAGTTGACCGGAAACTGGTCGGGCTATTACTACATTAACGATTTCAGTTCATTCGACCCTTTCGGAGGCGGAGCCAACAGCTTTCCGACGGGCTTCGGATCTGAGGCCCGAAACAGGAACCAGTTGGCCACTCTCAGTAATACGCACATTTTCAGCCCGACAGCGGTCAACGATTTTCATTTGAGCTATACCCGCCTCGTCGTGCGATCCACTCCGAGCGGCGGCGTCGCTCCGAGTTTGGCAAGCCTGGGCTTTGTGACCGGGGCCGGTACTCTGGGCATCAATAATGCCGGGCCGGCGGGCTATAAGGCAGTGCCCAGCATTAGTCTGAGCAATTTCAGTTTCGGCGATCCGGGCACCAACAACGCGATTCAGAATACGTATCAAATAGGGGACACCTTCTCCAAAGTGAAGGGTCGCCATACGATTAGGCTCGGCGGAGAATACCGTTACTACCAACTCAACAATCGCAACGGCGGCGGCTTCGTTGGAGGTTTCGGTTTCGACGGCGGTGAAACCGGTTACGATGTGGCCGATTATTTGCTTGGTGCACCGACAAACTATTCGCAGTCCAGCGTGCAAGTTCTCGATGGCCGCAGCCGGTACGGCGGGGCCTTCGCACAGGATTCGATCCGGATCAGTTCCAACCTGACTCTGAACTTAGGATTGCGCTGGGAATTCAGCACACCGTGGTATGACACCCAGAACAAGATTCAAACTCTCGTTCCGGGCGAGCAGTCGGTCCAGTATCCAACGGCCCCGAAAGGTCTAGTGTACCCCGGCGACCCCGGCGTGCCAAACACGCTGGCGCCAGCCAGATACAACAACTTTGCCCCCCGCTTTGGGATCGCCTATTCCCCGAGCACTTCTGAGGGATTTCTGGGAAAGCTCTTTGGCGGACCAGGCAAGACCAGTATCCGAATTGGTTCAGGTATCTTCTACAACGCCATTCAAGACCGGACGCTGTATGATATTATCGGAGGCTTCCCCTTCAGCGATTTCTATCTATCGCCGGCACCCCCTCTATTCGAGGAGCCTTTCAGAACCAGGTCCACCGGAGGATCTAACGGGCAGCTATTCCCCTTCGTGCCCCCCGCGCCCGGAAGTTCTGCAGCCAGGAACTTCGATTTTACTCCTTTCCTGCCTCTGGTAAGCATCTTTGGGTATGACATTCACAACAAGCTCCCTTATGCGGTGCACTACAACATGACGATCCAGCGCCAGCTCAGTGACTCGATGGTGTTCAGTGTTGGTTACGTGGGAACCGTGGGGCGCCACCTGCTCGCAATCGAGGAAGCCAACCCGGGGGACCCCGCCCTCTGTCTGAGTCTACGGGGATCCGGGGTAAAAGCGGGCACCCTCGAGTGCGGCCGCTTCCGGGAAGATCTAACTTTTACGCGTCCGGACGGCAGCCAGGTCATCGGAACTCGCGGTCCTTTTGGCTCGGCAAACTTTGGGACTCTCTTCTACCAAGGCCAGTGGGCCAATTCAAACTACAACTCGCTTCAGGCAAGCTTGGAAAGGCGCGCGGGCAATTCCGCTTTCCTGTTCGGGTACACGTGGTCCAAGTCGATCGATAACTCTTCGTTCTACAACAACCGAATAAACTACGAGAATCCCGCGCGGAGCCGGGCGATTTCCAACTTTGACGTCGCTCACAATTTCATCGGGAGCTACACCTACACAATACCCTTCGAGAAGGCCCTCCCCAGCTTTCCTAAGCGTCTTGTAAGAGGCTGGGAGATCGCTGGCATCACGCGATTTTCCACCGGATTCCCGGTTACCATTTTGGGCGCGTTCGATCAGTCGCTGCGCGGCACATCGTCGTTAGACACGGTAAATTTCACCGGCTCTGTCCAGTACGCCGGCGACCCGCGCAACAGCGTCGATCATCGCTTTTTCACCAGTCAAGGTTTCAGTTTGCCGGCGCTGGGAAGCTTCGGCACGGCTCCCCTTCGCTTCTTCCACGGTCCGGGAATTAATAACTGGAACCTTGGGCTGCACAAAGACACGACGATCCGGGAGGGCTTGACTCTGCAGATCCGGGCCGAGTTTTTCAACGCCTTCAACCACGCCCAGTTTAGCAATCCAAGAGGGATTCTCCAATTTAGTAGTTCGTTTGGGACAATCAATTCTATACGACCTCAATCTCAGCGTATAGGTCAGATCGCCGCGAAGTTTATCTTCTGAGTGATTCGCGAACAGGATTCACAATTCCCTGGCGTTCGTTTCTGGCGGGCAGCGCGGCGGCGGCGTTTGTCGCCGCGCAAGGTTTCACCGCCCGACCGGGGCTCTCGCATGCGGCTGTCCAATCCGGAGAGGTCCATGCACAGGGAATATGGTCGATTAGGTATCAACGACTGCCTCTTTTGGGGATAACGCTGGCTCCTTCGCTCTCTCGGTCTCTGCGAAACAAGCACCGCTGCATGGTCGCCTGCGTCAATTGCCTTAAGCTCCGCCAGGCTTCAATTTCCTGTGGCCTTTGCTATAACATCGGGTACTGAATAGATGTCTACCGATCGGCGAACAATCCTCAAAGGCTTGGTAGCGGGAGCTCTCACGGCTGGTGTGCCAGCCGGCGCGGAGAAAGCTGCAGAAGCGCCGGAATCGTATAGGAGCTTCAAAGTCTGGGATGTGCACAGCCATCTTGAATCTCTGCCGGGCGACACTCCCGAAGAGCGCATGGAGATTTTAATTCGGCACATGGACCGATTGGGCGTCGAGCGGCTCATCCTCTCCCAGGGATTTGGCGAGCATATGCCCTATCCAACTCCTGAGCAGGTGCGCCAGGAGAATGACCGAGTGATGCGGGCGGTGAAGCATTTTCCTGGCCGGGCCTACGGGTCGGTGTATTTGAATCCGCGGAATATTGATTTCAGTCTTCAGGAGTTTGATCGCTGCGTCCGGGATGGACCGATGGTGAGCATCGGAGAATTGGAAACGGATGTAAGGTGTAATTCCTCCGCACTCGACCCGATTGTTGACCGGGCGATTTCCATGAAAGTGCCGATACTCCAACACACCTGGATAAGGGCAGGTGGTAATGAACCTGACGAATCGACTCCCTACGACTTGGGAGAACTCGCCAAGCGCCACCCGCAAGCGCAGTTCATCTGCGGGCACACTGGCGGCAACTGGGAACTCAGCATTCGGGCAATTCGTGATTCGAAGAATGTGTGTGCCGAAATTGCCGGATCCGATCCGACATCCGGGTTCACGGAAATGGCGGTTCGCGAGCTTGGAGCGGAACGCGTGGTTTACGGCAGCGATGTCGGAGGCAGGAGTTTCGCGTCGCAAATGGCTAAAGTTATCGGCGCCGAGATCCCTGACACAGCGAAAGAGTTGATTCTCGGCGGGAACTTGCGGCGCTTGTTGAAGCCGGTCCTGGAAGCGAAAGGCCTGGACCCGTGATCGACACGAACGTGCACCTGTTTCGCTGGCCTTTCCGGCGCGTTGTCGGGGACGAGCCCGGAGAGCTGGTTATGCGCCTTCGCAAAAAGGGTGTGACGCAGGCTTGGGCCGGTAGTTTCGAAGCTTTGCTGTGCCGGGATGTAACCGGCGTGAACGCAAGGCTGGCTGCCGCCTGCCGCGACTATGGCTCGAATTTTCTCATTCCTTTCGGTTGCATCAATCCCAAGTTGCCGGACTGGGAAGAAGACTTGCGGCGCTGCCATGAAAATCATCACATGGTGGGCATTCGTTTGTATCCGAACTACCACGGCTACGGGCTTAGCGATCTCGCATTCGCCAAATTGCTCTCACTGGCAGCGGACCGCAAACTGGTTGTGCAGATCGCTCTGTCCATGGAAGATCCGCGCACCCAATTTCCACTGATGCAAGTGCCGCCCGTGAACCCGACGCCGCTCGCTGACTTAGCTCCCCATTTTCCTCATCTACGTTTGGTCCTGCTCAACGCGGGGTACTGGGGAGGGGACACGACTCCGGGCGTCGCGGAACTCACGCGAGCCGATAACGTCTATTTCGATATCGCCATGAACGAAGGAGTAGGCGGACTCGTGCGCCTCATTGCCGAAACCTCACCGGCGCGCGTCGTCTTCGGTTCACATTATCCATTCTTTTATTTTGAGTCCGCTTTGCTGAAGGTTCGTTCGGCGGGCGATCTGCTGATAGAGGTCGATGGGA